>Ga0209807_1001452_pt1 | contig 11248 bp, 12 predicted proteins | sample GraSoiAngelo_154_FD_186168 | JGI IMG/M metagenome (GOLD analysis project Ga0209807, IMG submission 186168) | Grasslands soil microbial communities from the Angelo Coastal Reserve, California, USA - 14_1009_13_20cm (SPAdes) (version 2) | ecosystem: Environmental > Terrestrial > Soil > Grasslands ... | reverse complement strand
CGTCAGATGCAAAGTGAGGAGCGAGCCGCTGTCTTCAATATTTTGCGCAACGATATCGCGGGGGTCGAAACGTTGCTTGGCTGGGATTGTTCCGATTGGCGCTGACGCTAATGGCCGCTCCGCGCCTGGCGTAAGGTCCGGCCTTGTTTGAACAAGACGATCCATCGCGTCATCTCATCAGCGACCGCGGAATTCGCGGTCCGTTGTGATAATTCCTGAGCGTGCTCGGCCGCCCGAATCGCGTCATCAAATTGGCCATTTTCAGCCAGGGCGGCGGCTAGCGTTCGGTAAACAATGGGATTGTTCCCACCTGGTAGATTGGCTGCGCGTTTCGCGAGTTCGACTGCTTTGGCTGGATCTCGTACCTCGGCGTCCTGGGAAGTCGCCAGCAGCCAGGCTGAATTATTCGCCGCGTCGCCGTTTTCCGGATCGTAAACGAGCGTTTGTTCCCACTGCGCAATCGCTTCGCGGTCACGCCCAATCGTGGCGAGCGCGGTGCCGAGATAATTTCGTGCCGCGTTATTATCGGGCTGGATCTCCAGACTCTTCTCCCAATGCGCAATCGCTTCGTCGAATTTCCGCTGACGGGCTAAAGCCAGCGCCAGACCGTAATGTGCCGCCGAGTTTCCATCCCGAACCTCCAAGGCGCGTCGGTAATGGGTCATCGCATTTTCCAAATCACCACGCACCAGCTGAATGCCGGCAAGTCCGGCATGCCCCACGTCATTATCTGGTGAGATGTTCAGCGTGTAAGTCCACAGCGACTCCGTGTCATGCCAATGTTTGGTCTGCCCATGGCTTAACGTTGCTAAAGCAAAGACAACGGCGACCGCGGCTGGAGCTAGAATGAAGCTCCGTGAATGCCAAGCCGCAGTGAGGTCGCGCACTGTCCAAACTACGGCAATCACAATTCCTATTGCGGGCAAGTAGGTGTAACGATCGGCGTGACCTTGTAATCCCACCTGAACTATCCCGATGACCGGGAGCAGAGTGATCAAATACCAGAACCAGCCGACAAAGATATAAGGATATCGTCGCCGAAGGATCGCTGCCGCCACGGTAATGACGACTAATAGGCTGGACAGCAGAATGACTTCTGCCACTGGCAGTAACCCCTCGGGATGTAGATAGAATGGAATGAGGTCGCGCGGCCAGACGATTTGCCGCAAGTAAGTAAAGTAACTCGCGATAGCATTGGTGATTCGCCAGGTCAGGGGCAGGTCCTGGGTCGTGCCAATAGCGAGCCTTTGTGCTGTGATCGTCGCGATAGATGAGGCTGCGCTTAGAAGAAAGAGCGGAATTTTCTCAATCAGTAAACTGGCAAAGCTTTCGTTTCGGTTTAGCGGCCAGTAGTCCAGGAGTAAAAGAACGAGCGGAGTGGTAACCAGCATCGGCTTGGACATCAGACCGAGCGACAAACAAGTCGCGACGATTGTCATTCGCCACCAGCTTCGATCGCCGGCGTATTTGCGATAGGCAAGTAACGTCAGCATGAAAAAAACACCGCTTAAGACATCTTTGCGTTCGGCGATCCACGCCACGGATTCGACTCGCAGCGGGTGTACCGCGAAAATGAGGGCGGCGGCGCCGCTGGCCCAAGGCGCTGCCGTTGTTATGCGAAGAAATTCGAACAACAGAATGACCGCGGCGGTATGCAGCAAAACATTGGTCAGGTGATGGCCGCCGGCGTTCAAGCCAAAGATCTGACAATCAATCATGTGCGAGATCGAGGTCAGGGGGTGCCAATTCTGCGAGTGGATGTGGGTGAAAGGCCAGACCACTCCGTGCCAGGTCAGCCCGGCACGAATGATTGCATTTTCGAAAACATAGGAACCATCGTCGTAGTTCACGAAATCAAACCACGCTGTTTGGCCAAACACAGCGAAGACGATTGCAGCAAGGCCGATGTAGATCAGTATCAGCTGATACCAGCCAAGGGTCGTAGGCGAACTACTTCGAACCATCCCTTCTTCTTAAGCTTGGGTGCGTAAGTGCGGGAAAATGCCGCCGCCGCCATGTCGTCTTGCAGCAATGAATTGCAATGCTGTGACGAGGCATCCAAACCCATAGCGGACACTGCGACGGAAGTTAATTGAAGAAGCTTCCGGCATGTACTTAGCCGGGCAGGTAACTTCTCCTATTGGTTGTCCCAGCCAAAGAATCTGGGTGAGAATTTGGTTATCGAATACAAAATCATCTGAGTTCTTCTCGAGCGGTAGCTGTTCGAGCAGCTTTCTCGCAAAAGCGCGGTACCCGGTATGGTATTCCGATAGTTTCGCACCAAGCATCAGATTTTCGGCCAGGGTCAGCACACGATTGGAAACATATTTCCACCAAGGCATTCCTCCTCGGACCGCACCACCGCCTAGGATACGAGAAGCGAGAACACATGGATAGAGACCGGTCGTGATCATCGATGCCATCACCGGAATAAGCTTGGGCGTGTATTGATAATCGGGATGAAGCATGATGACGACGTCGGCTCCGGCCGACAGGGCAAGGCGGTAACATGTTTTTTGATTGCCCCCGTAGCCGCGGTTTTGCGGATGCACCTCGACCCGAACCCTGGGCAAGCTGCGCGCAATAGCCGCTGTTTCATCATTACTGGCGTCGTCTACCAAGATGATCTCGTCGACGATTTCATGCGCGATAACCTCTTGATAAGTCTGCCGTAAGGTACGCGCGGCATTGTAGGCCGGCATGACGACAACGATTTTTTGGCCTTGCAACATGAGCGAAAAAGCCGGCAGACGGATTCGAACCGACGACCTGCTGATTACAAATCAGCTGCTCTACCAACTGAGCTATGCCGGCGACAAAGAAAAAGTTAAAAAGTTAAAAGCGTTACAACGTCAAAAGATAAGCACCAGGAAGTCATTGTAGCTTTGCTTGCGCACATTAGCGCACGCCGTGCGCGCTAACAAGGCTAGGTTCGGCGGCGCGAATAGGCCGAGAGCGGTCCACCCGTCTCGAGAGTTTTTATGACCGTGCTCAGGTAAACCGATTCAGGATAGAACGCTTTCCATTTCGTGATCTCCGCCCGATTCAGCACTTTAAAGCCGTATCGCTCGAACAATTTCTCTCCCCGCCGGCTTTCAAACGTGACAATTTGGCCATAGACCCGCGTCTCGCCGAAGCGATAAAGGTAATTCAGGTAGGCGCTCATGAGCGCGCGCGTGGTGGAAACTTTGCGCGCGTCCGGCCTTAGATTGACGTGAAAATGAGGTGTCAATCGGGGAGTAGCGGGCACCTCCCGCCAGCCGTACCAGATGACCCAGCGAATAAATTTCCGCGAGCGCTCGTGGTAGGTTGGATAGCGAAGGAGCGCACGAAAAAACAAAACCACATTTTGGGCAAAGGCGTAGAACTGGTTCTGCAAGGGTTTGCGCGATCCGAGCAAATATCCTCTGATTTGTCCGCCGATCTCCAGAACAAAGGATGATTCCGGCTCGTGATCGGTGTAATAGGTCGTGAGAAAATCGGCGAATAGCGCCCGATCCTCGAACACTGGGTCGATCGGGTCCCCGAGAAACCCGGTGTCGCAGCAAAGCTTGCGCACGGCAGCCCGATCGGACCGTCGATAACTTCGAATCGTATAGTGCGGAGTTTCGTTCATTCAGCTGCGCTTTGTGTAGCTGGCTCGGACCTCGCGGTAAATGCAAAACAATCGGTCGAATACGCGCGGCCAGGAGAGATGCTCCTCTGCCAGCCGAGAGGCCCGGGCGCCGAGTCGCGGCAAGTTACGCGCACACGCTGATTCAATCGTCCGAGCGAGCGACTCTGGCGTATTCTCTTCCGCCCAGAACTCCTGATCATGCAAAATAATACGATCCATGTAGCTCCCACGAATGCCTACCACCGGGGTGCCGCAAGCCTGACTTTCGAGCGCGACCAGCCCAAAAGTTTCCTGCGTCCCAGGATGAACGAATAAATCGGACGCGCGATAATAACGAGCGAGTTCGTTCGATTCTGTACAGTAACGCATCCAGGTCACGTTTGCGTGCCGCGCCTCCAGATCAGCCAATTCCGTGCGGTGCGGGCCGTCGCCGATCACGAGCAGATGAAAATTTTCCGGTGCGTGGTTATCCAGATTTTCAAAAGCACGGAAGAGCAGGCGGGTATTTTTTTCCTTGGCCAATCGGCCGACGTAAAGCAAGAGTCGCCGCGATTCGGGAACTCGGAGCGTGGCCCGGGTGGTTGCAGCATCATCGGGGGCCGGACTGAAAGTGGTCGTGTTTACCCCGAGATTAACTGGCCGAACATTATCCACGCCCCAGCGGCGCAAGACCGCCCCCAGGCGTTCGGAAGGGACCAGCGTGGCCGCGAATTGGGTATAAAGGTTGCGAACGTAGCGGCGCGCGAAGTCCATCACGGCTTCGCCCGCGGTGTCTCCAAGAAACTTGGCCGCGCTCCGGATGTAAGCCTCGGGAAAATGCGAATGGTAAAAGCCGACCACCGGAATTCGTAGAGCGTCGCCACTGGCGATTGCTTTCCAGGCCATTTGATAAGGATCGCCAGATTCAATCAGATCAGGTCGTTCGCGCTCGAGGATCTGTTCCACCGCTCGAAGATTAATCAGGGCGCGGTAGCGCGACGATCGGGCGACCAGTGGCGAGTGAATGAAGTAAATTCGCGAGCGCTCGCTCGTAAAACACTCGGTTTTGGGGCCGGGAACAATGAGGACGTGTTCATCCTCGGTCGCATTTTGAATGTAGCTGATTTTTTCATGAACGTAGCGTTTTACACCACCGCTCAGAGGCGAATAAAATTGGGTGAGATCGCAAAGCTTCACCGAATTGCTGACTGCCGATTGGCGATTGCCGATTTGCGGGACGCCGCCATGATCGAGACAATTTCGTCTGCTTCGCGTAGTAGCGGCTTAAGTTTGGTTACCCGCAATAAATGGGTTTCAACAATCAGCTCGAGCCAGAACAGCGTTTCATCTGCCTCTTCTTCCACCATGCCGATTTTCGCGATGAACTCAGCCCGCGATCGGGCTCGGCCTGCTGCACGGTAGTTTGCAGCCACGGATGTTCCGCTCCGGATGATTTGATTTGCGACGGCCCGTCCTTGCAGCGATTTCGGTAGTGCCTCGACTAGATGGAAGATCCGTATTGCGAAATCCTTGGTTCGGGCCTTCAGGGCGTCCGTTCGATTGGTTAATTCGGAAATCGGCATTCGGAAATCGCAATCATTTGAGCGGAAGCCCGCTCAAATAACGCTCGGCCTCGATTGCGGCCGCGCAGCCGGCCCCAGCCGCAGTCACGGCTTGTTTGTAAACGCGATCTGCGACATCGCCGGCAATAAAAACTCCAGGGTGTTTGCTCTCGACCAGTCGCTTGGTGATGAGATATCCGTCTTTGTCCATTTCGAGCTTTCCGCTGTAGGGCTTGGCATTCGGGTCGTGGCCGATGGCGACGAAAACACATGCTATGGGCAGTCGCCTTTCTTTATGAGTAATTACGTTTCGCAAGTCGATGGCGCTCATCTCACCGTTCTCGTCGGGAACGTAGCGGACGACGATTGTATTCCAGATCGGTTCGATCTTTTCATGCTTGAGCACTCGGCCGGCCATGATTTTAGAGGCGCGCAGGGTGTCCCGGCGGTGAATCAAATATATTTTTGAAGCGAAGCGGGTGAGAAAGAGCGCTTCCTCGGCCGAGGAATCCCCCCCGCCAATGACCGCCACCGGCACGTTGCGATAAAAGGCGCCATCACAAGTGGCGCATGAGGTCAGCCCGTGGCCGATCAATTTTTCTTCGTTTTCCAATCCGAGGTAGCGTGCCGATGCGCCACTTGCGATGATGAGCGATTCCGTTTCGAGCCACTCCGAATCATCTATTTGCAACCGGATATGGGAGTTGAGCGGCTCGAAACCAGTTGCCTCCGAATAGGAAAAACGCGCTCCGAATTTTTCCGCCTGGGCGTGCATGTTCATGATCAACTGCGGACCATCGATGCCATCGGGAAATCCAGGGAAATTCTCGACCATGGTCGTCGTGGAAAGTTGACCCCCCGGCTGACTGCCTTCGAGGACAAGTGGGCTCAGTTGCGCGCGCGCCGCATAGATTGCCGCGGTCAATCCGGCGCAGCCGCTTCCGACGATGATCACTTTTTCCATTCAATTAAAATTTAGCACGCCAAAGCCACTGGCAAAGCAGTGCGGGGCATTGCCTGCCTGGTTCGCGCGACTATTCTGCGCGATGCCAGAACTGGCGGAAGTCGAATATTTCCGGCGACAATGGGATATCGGAATTGGACATCGCGTCCTCAAGATGTCCCTGCATCCGCGAAAACACCTTTTTCGCGGAACCGATACGGCTGCGTTGCGGCGGAGCCTAATCGGCGTGCGACTGTTGCGTTCCGAAGCGCGTGGCAAGCGAATGCTTTTTTTCTTTTCCGACGACAATTGGCTCGGGCTTCACCTGGGTATGACCGGCAAGCTTCGCGTCGAGTCGGCCAACTTTCGGCCGGCGAAACACGACCATCTTGTTCTCTACCAACGCGATCGGGCGCTAGTTTTTACCGATTCGCGTCAGTTTGGCCGGGTCCAATTTCACCATGGCAAAGACGAACCGGTTTGGTGGAACAGTGCGATCCCGGAGATCGCTTCGGCGAGTTTCCGCCGCGCATTCTTCGAGGCCTTTCTAAATCGTCACGGCAAAGCTCCAATCAAAGCCGTTCTGTTGATGCAACCCGGCTTTTCCGGCATTGGCAATTGGATGGCTGACGAAATTCTTTGGCGCGCTAAAGTTTTGCCGTCGAAAATCACAAGGTCATTGAGTCCGAAGGAACGCGCTGCTGTTTTTCGGGCGACGCGATTCGTTGCCCGCGAATCGCTCCGGCTCATGGCGCCGGATTTGTCCGATCCGCCAAAGAATTGGCTTATCCACGAACGGTGGCGCAGCGGTGGCAAATGTCCGCGAGACGACACTGTCTTGCGTCGCGCGAGAATCGGTGGACGAACAACCGCCTGGTGCCCGAGATGTCAGCGCTGAGGCGGTTAAACTATTTCAGTCTCAGATCTCCGAGAGAACGATGGCCGATCGCTGTCTGAACAAATCGCCCCCAGCTCAAATTGTTACGACCAGCTTCGTGCTCTCGAGCTTTCCGGATCGCCATGTCGGATACCGCGTTCACTACCCAATCAAAATTTACCTGTCCGACGGACGTCACTTCCGCATCGGGGGCGGGGTTACAAAAATCGATCGCCAGCGGCTCACCGTTGCGGACGGCGAACTCGACCGTATTCAAATCGTAGCCAAGATATTGGTTTAACTGCAGTACTCCCCACTCGACCTTCTCCAGAATTTCCTTCGGGGTCTGCCATTCGGTCTGGTAGCGCAGATGATAAGGATGCCGCGGATCGTAATTCATGATCCGCACATGGCGCTGATCGATGGCGTAGCAGCGGAAATACATTTCGAATTTCACTTCCTCCTGAAGCATCATCACGAGCTGGCCGGTCTCGCTGTATGCCCGATAAAACTCCTCCGGATTGTGCAGGCGGTAGACATTTTTCCAGCCGCCACCAGCGAATGGTTTAAAAAACGCGGGCCAGCCGACATAGTCGAAGATCGCTTCCCAATCGAGAGGATAAGCTAGATTGCGGAACGAGTTCGCGCTCGTTTCCGGTGGAACTTCGTGCGACGGCAGCAGCACAGTGCGGGGGACTGCTACACCGATTTTTGTCGCCAGCGCGTTGTTGAAAAATTTCTCATCGGCGCTCCACCAGAACGGGTTGTTTACTACCGCGGTGCCGGTAAGGGAGGCGTTCTTGAGAAAACCACGATAAAAGGGCACGTCCTGCGAAATCCGATCGATAATGACATCGTAGCCACACGATTCCCCTTGGATGACTCTGTCGATTTTGACCGATTCGGCGACGATATCCTTACCGCCCGTTTTTTGATTCACGCGATCAATAAATGCCCAGGGAAATGAGTTTTCCTGACCGAATAAGATACCAATTTTTTTCATATAGTTGATTCAGCCATCTGCTTTGTCATTCCGAGCGAATGTGCCTGTCCGGCTCGGACCCAGGACTCTCTGATTATTCCCAGACGTACGATAATCAAAGATGTCTCGGCTTCGCTCGATATGACAAGGGCACGTAGGAGCGCCATCAAATCTTTGACAAGTAATACGGCAGCATGTCGCGCCAATAGGTCCACTCGTGCCCGCACCATTTTCGGTCATCGAGCCAGTGGCGAATGCCTTTTGCATTCAAGATGCCGGACAGGCGCATCGATTCATGGCGGGTGTTATCCCACTCTCCCGTCCCCAGAATGATTCCCATATGATTGAATTTCCACGGATCGGAGATGTTCGGGAGGTATTCATACGGGCTGTTGAAGTAAATGTTGTCATCGTGATAGCCGTCAAAATAATCCCCGATTTCGAAGGCGCCGCTCAGGCTGATGAGATGGCTTACCGCATCGGGGTATTTGAACGCGATATTAGCCGCATGATACGCGCCCAGGCTCGCGCCGCAGACCGCAACGCGGTGAGTTGAGCACTCGCTCCGTGCAAGATCGAAAACATCGCGCACGATTACATTCTCATATGCGAGATGCGTGCGCATCCGATCCGCCGGATGAATTGCTTTGTTATAGAAGCTATCCAGATCAATCGCATCGGGGCAGTAGATCGTGACGCGACCGCATCGATCATTCCAAAATCCTTATTTTGGTAATAGCGGCCGAAGGAGGTTGGAAAAATAACGAACGGAAGTCCGCCTTGGCCGAACGCCAGCATCTCGAAATCACGGCTCAAATGGGGTGTCCACCAGCGGATGTAACGCTCTTGCATGCTGAGAAGGGTAACCGGAAAGCGAGCATTATCCGCCAAGGCAACACTGCCAAGCGCGAAACGGGAGCGTCCGCGGTGGACAATGAGTCCTTATTCGCGGATAGCTCTTGTTCGCAAAATGTCAGAGCACACTCTCACCGGAAATATTCAACGACATTCGCGGCTTGAGTCGCGCATTCTCAAGAATCGGCGCGATATTCTGGTCTATCTCCCCCCCGGCTATCGCCGTTCGATTGTGAAGCGCTACCCCGTCCTCTACTTGCACGACGGTCAAAACCTTTTCGATGCGGCAACCGCGTTCGCTGGAGTCGAATGGGGAGTGGATGAAACGGCGCAGCGTTTGATCGGATCGAAGTTGGTTGAGCCGCTAATTATTGTTGCGATTGATAATGCCGGGAAGGATCGCGTTCACGAATACGCGCCGACACGCGGGTTGATCGATCGCGACAAGAAGCGACGCAGCAAAGGGCTGGCACGCAATTACGCGCGTTTCCTGGTTGAAGAACTGAAACCGTTTATTGACCGCAGATACCGCACCCGGCGCGAGGCCAGTGCGACTGGCGTGGGAGGTTCTTCCCTCGCCGGACTCTTAGCCTTGTGCGTGGGCCTCTGGTATCCACACATATTCAGCCGCCTGCTGGTGATGTCGCCCTCCGTGTGGTGGGATGACGGCGTGGTTTTGAAGACGGTGGAGGAGCTCGAGCGGAAACTTCCGCTTAAGATCTGGCTCGATACCGGAACGGCCGAACCGGGGTGGGAAAATACGCGCAAGCTGCGTAATCTACTGATCGATCAAGGTTGGCGGCTCGACGACGATCTTCAATACATGGAAGACCAGAAGGCGAGTCACACTGAAGCGGCCTGGGGCCGTCGAGTCGATCCCGCTCTGCGTTTTCTTTTTCCGGCACAGGTTCCGCTGCGGTTTGGCCAACGTCGCCCGAAACCGCCATTGGTGCTCGAGCGCCAGTTCTAATCGCGTCGGCTGGAGTTACTGCAGCGGTTTGCCGTAGATTTGGTAGGCGCGCGCGTAGCCGCCAACAAAGTCCCAATCTTTCTCGAAGCCGAAGGCGCGATCGCGTTCCGACCACCAGAGATGGCGCGGCTTTTCCGGGTGGTTGGAATCGTAGACGAGATAGTTGTCACGGCCGGAAGAATCACTCTTCTGTTTCGCAAAAACCAGGACGGCGTGGTTAAGAGTGAACTTCTGCGGAAGCGTTGTCAGGTAAAGGGCGAACAATTCCCCCCGTGCCAGCGCTGCCTCCAGATTTGCGTGCGTTTTCTCTTGATAGCCCCTGCTCTGGACAAAGAGCATCCGATAATTCCCCAAGCGCCAATAAGTCGGCCAGCCATGACCGACCGTTTCCTGCAAAAGGAGACCGCGCCCTTTACTCATTTCGCGCAGGTCGGCATAGCCGGGAAAAACAACGCGCTCTTTCTCTGGCAAGGGCTCGCGCCAGGCCGGGCGCGTCGTCACCATTCGAATTCGTTGTGCGAGAGCGCGATCGTCCAAGGGGGCCGCGTGCGGATCGAAGCGCGCGAATTTGTGAAACTGTACCGCGGTCCGGCTCAGAACGAAGCAACGCCGGGTATATCGGCGCTGCTTTGCTTCCGCCCCGCGACGCAGATGAGCAATTCCATTCTCATATTCGAACACGGTCATGTTGGCGAACGCGAACGTGTCGCGATCGAAATGGAAAGAAGGCGGGATTGCGCCGACTGAGGTGAGCGAAGCGAGCAATGCGACAATTACGGTGAATCCGATTTTCATTGGCCTTTACCCAACAACAGATCAGGCACTCGCGCCGTCCGCCGATAATTCGGCGAAATTTCCAAGACGACGGAATTTTGCGTAGCGCGTTTCGAGCAACTGCTCCAAGGAGGTGGCGAGCAAACGCTCAAGGTTGCTACGGAGCGCTTCTCCTAAAACGGCGGCGGAGTTTTCGTGATCTCGATGCGCCCCTCCCTCCGGTTCTGGCACGATCTCATCGACAACTCCTAGCTGCAATAAATCGTGTGCAGTTAGCTTGAGCGCTTCGGCTGCTTCGGCCGCGTGCCGTCGATCCTTCCAGAGGATGGCTGAGCACGCTTCCGGGCTAATGACCGAGTAATAGGCATTTTCAAAGATCATGACATGATCGGCGACGCCGATGCCGAGAGCTCCGCCAGAGCCGCCTTCTCCGATCACGGCTGCAAGAATCGGTACCGGCAGTGTCATCATCTCACGAAGATTGACTGCGATTGCCTCCGCGATATGGCGCTCTTCTGACCCGATACCTGGGTAGGCTCCGGGCGTGTCGATGAGCGAGATGATGGGGAGATTAAACTTTTGACCGAGTCGCATGATCCGCAGGGCCTTGCGGTAACCTTCGGGATGGGCGCAACCAAAATTACGCATCACATTTTCCTTGGTGTTGCGGCCTTTCTGGTTGGTCACTAC
>Ga0209807_1001451_pt1 | contig 11248 bp, 13 predicted proteins | sample GraSoiAngelo_154_FD_186168 | JGI IMG/M metagenome (GOLD analysis project Ga0209807, IMG submission 186168) | Grasslands soil microbial communities from the Angelo Coastal Reserve, California, USA - 14_1009_13_20cm (SPAdes) (version 2) | ecosystem: Environmental > Terrestrial > Soil > Grasslands ... | reverse complement strand
GAAGTCCACGCCGACCGCGTCGAAGTCGGCCTTCGTCGAGCCGGCGCCCACGCCGAGCAGCAGCCGGCCGCCGCAGATCAGGTGCGCGGTGAGGATCCGGTGCGCCAGCTCCACCGGACGGCGCAGGGGCACCTGGAGGATGCCGGTGCCGAGCGTCAGGCGCTCGGTGGCCGTCGCCGCCACGCTGAGCGCGATGAGCGGGTCGGGGATCATGAAGCCGCGGCCGATGGAGTCGAAGCACCACAGGCTGTCGAAGCCGGCGCGCTCGACCGCGCGCGCTCCCGCGATCAGCGCGAGACCGGTGAGGGGACGGCCGTCGGGAGTCGCGTTCGGCAGGGCCAGGCCCAGTCGCATCGCCGCATTGTACGATAGCGGCCCGGAGGTGACAGCCATGCCCTATCGGATCAACCACATCCACCTGAAGGCGCCGGACCCGCGCAAGACCGCCGAGTGGTACGTCACCGCGTTCGGCTTCAAGATCGTCAACGACGAGACGCGCGTGTTCGGCGACCGCTTCGTGCGCTGCACCAGCGAGGACGGCTTCGCCGTCAACATCTCGGGCGCGCGCACGAACGAGCGGCTCGGCGCCGGCGACGCCAACCCGCACCACGGCCTCGAGCACTTCGGCTTCGACTCGCAGGACATCGAGGCCGACATCGCGCGACTCAAGGGGCTGGGCGCCACGCTGCTCGAGGGGCCGATCCAGAACCCCAAGGGCCCGCGCATCGCGTTCATGAAGGGCCCCGACGACACGCGCCTCGAGCTGGTGGAGCGAAAGACGCCGGCCGGCGGCTGCTGCTGATCGAGGAGCGGCCCGGCAAAGCCGGGCCGCTCGCCCCAACCTACTCCCCCCGCATCGCCCGCGCTCCGCCGACCGCATACCAGGCGGAGATTCCGCCGCGGATGTAGCGTGCGTCGAAGCCGCGCTCCCTGAGCGTCTTGGTCACGTTGCAGCCGACGTGAAAGCCGTACGCGCAGTAGACGGCCACCGGCTTGTCGGGCGAGAGCTCGCCGATCCATTCCTCGACCCGATCGGGATCACGCCAGGTCGCGCCCGCCATGAGGTCGACGCTGCGCGAGATGTGATGGCGCGGGCGGGCGTCCAGGACCTGCACCGGCTCGCCCTTCGCGAGCCGCGCCGAGAGCTCCTCGACGGAGAGCGAGGGCAGGCTCGTGTCGGATGGATCTTCCTGCGGCAGCGGGCGATCGGCGCGGACGGCGGCCATCCGCCCGGTGACAGCCGTCCAGTCGACGTTCCGCATGAATGCGTCGATGTACGCGGTGGCGTTCGCGCCGAAGTCCATGTGGTACGCGTGCTCGTACATGTCGAGCGCCAGCACGGGGGCGGCGTCCACCGCCGCCTGCGAGTGATCGAAGGCGACCTGGTTCACCAGCCGCCGGTCCCGCCGCGAGTAGCTGAGCAGGACCCAGCCGGAGCCGCCGGCGAGCGACTGCGCGGTCTCGACGAATTCCCGCCGCCACCGCGCCACGCTTCCGAAGTGCTCCTCGAGCATCGCGCGGACCGGGTCCGGGATCTTGTTGCCCTCGCCGCCGAGGTTCCCGAAGTACAGCTCGTGGAGCGCGACGGAGCCCATCGCGATCAGCTCTTCGCGTTTGAGGGCGCGGATCCGGTACCCCGGCATACCCGTCTCGAGCCCCGCGAGCTCGCTACGAATGGCGTTCAGGGTCCGGACGGCGCCGCCGTAATTGTTCTCGTAGTGGCTGACGATCATTCGCTCAGAGATGCCGTTCAACGTCCACGGCCGGACTGCAATCGGAGTGATGTCCTGGTGCATGGTCGGTGTCCTCTCTCAGCTGCCTGTTGGCTTCCCGCGGACCGTCACGTCGTCGAAGGCCGTGATCGAATCGGCCTTCGTCCACAACCCCACGCGCCCCACGGTGAAGCGCGAGTCGTGATGGTCCAGCTGCAGCGCGCCGTCGAGCCACGCCTGGATGTGGTCGCCCACGGCGACGAGGCGCAGGGTGTGCCACTGCCCGAGGGCCGGCGCCTTCACGCGCGCGGTGGCGAGTTGGCGGCGCCCGCGGTCGTACGAGTAGAGGCGAAAGTTGTCCTCGAGCGCGTTGGCCCGGACGACGTAGTACTTTCCGTCGTTGAAGCGAAACACGATGCCGCCCGAGGCGTCTTCCCGGCCCGAGATCGGCCTGAACTTCACGGAGACGTCGACGTCCGCATAGGAGCCGGGCGCCACGATGACGTTGAACTCGTTGTTCGTTGCGCGCTGGACGAGCACCCTCTTGCCGCTCGGCGCGCCGGCCATGTCCTCCACCGCCCACCGGCCGGCGACGGTGCTCCAGCCGTCGATGCCCGTCGTCTCGAAATCGAATGCGGTCGTCGGCACGTTGTCGGGCACCTTGATCTCCGTGGGCGCGGCGAGGGCGCGCCGCCGTCGGCTTGCGCCAACGACGGCGACGGCCGCCAGCGCGGCTGTGAAGAATCGGCGTCGCGGCATCATCGCCATCACCGTCGACTGTTCGTCTGATCGAGGGCGGCCCGCAGGGCTTGCGCGAGCTTCGCCGGCGCATCGACCGCCCAGAAGTGCATATAGAAGAGGCGCGGGACGTCGAGGAGCCCGTGGTTGTGGATCGCCGTCACGTCGACGCCGTGCTGCCGCAGCGTCCGCGCGACGGGATTGACTTCCTTGTCGAGCAGCACGAAGTCGCCCGTGATCGCCGCCTTGCCGTCGGCCAGGGCCTGGAAATTCAGCACGGTGACCACGCCCATGGCGGGAAGCAAGGGCATGCCGTTCTCCGTGATGGCCTCCGCGCGTGGCACCGCGACCTGGAAGACGCCGGCACCGAGGTCACGGCCCGGGCGCCCGAGGGCCTGCTCGATCTGCTTGGTGTCCAGCGTGGGCGCGCCGGCCGTGGGTGCGGCGGGCGGCTTGTGGATTGCCGTCACCTCGAGCCCACGGCTGAAGAGGCCCGACATCACGGCGGGGATCTCCTGGTCGAGCAGCACGAGATCGCCCATGACCATCGCCTGATCGCCCATCTGCTTGAACGCGGCGTACGAGCCGAGCGCGAATCCCGGCTTCACGGGCACGCCCTTGACCGTCACCGCGAGATCGGCGCGCGGCATTCCGACTCGAAAGACGTCACCGTCCTGGAGCTGGCCCGGCTTGCCGAGCGCCTGCTCGACGGCTTTCCAGTCGGGCTCCGCGGCGGGCACGGCCGTCGCCGAGCAGACCGTGCCGGCGACGGCACCGATGAGGATCGCGAGCGTGAGATTCGTGATTCGCATGGCGGGGATCTCCTGTTACGCGCGATCGCTGTAGACGGCGGCCCGATGGCTCGCCGGCAGGAACACGCAGACGATGTTGCGCGCGGCGTCGAACGAGAGCGTATGCGCGCCGGTTTCCGTGACGATGGTCTCGTGACGCCGCAGCGGCGCCGTGTCGAAGACCTCGATGAGGCCGGGGTCGCCGATCGCGACGTACAGCCGCTGCAACGCCGCATTGAAGAACACGACGTCGGGAGCACCGGCGATCGCTTCGGTCGCGAGGAGCGTGCCGCCGTCCGCGTCCGTCTCGAGCAGCACGCCCGCGTCGCACGCGCAGAAGAGCCGGCGGCGCACGACGTCGAGGTCGAGCCCGTGCGGCCCCGCGTGGGGAATGGTGACCACGCGGCGGATGCCGACCGGATCGCCGGACTCCACGACGACGATCTGCGGCGGATCGGCGATGTTGACGTGGAAGGCGTCGGCCACCGGATCGTAGACAGTCCAGCGCGTGCGGCCGGAGACGGCGACGTCGGCGATCCGCTTTCGCGCTCGAACATCGATGACCGACACGGTGCAGGAGCCGGGACGGCCCGGATCGCCGACGTGCGCGGCAAGGAGCCGTGCGCGCCGCGGATCATAGGCCAGCCCGTTCGGGCGGATGCCCACGCTGATCCTGTCGATGCGCGGCGCGCCGCCGACCGTGAACACGCCGACGGTATCCTCGCCGCGGTTCGAGGTGAAGACGACATCGGGCTCGGCGACGAGCGCGCCGGCGACGGCCGTCAGGCCCGGGATGGAGCCGACGTACTTCTGTGCCTCGATGTCGATGACGTCGACGGCATCGTTCGCGGTGTGGGCGACGTAGATCCGTCCGGTGGCCTGGTGCACGGCGGCGTGATCGAAGCCGCCGGCGCCCGCATGGGGAGGCAGATCGATGAAGCCGAGATGCCGGAGCGGCACGTCAGCGCCCGCCTGCGAGCTCGCCGACCAGACGCTCCACGTTCGCCACGATGCGGTCTCGTGCGGCCGCGTAGCCCTCACTCACCGCCGGAACGTCCCACTGCTCGACGCGCTGGCCCCGCGCGGCGACCACGTCGCAGCCGAAGCTCACCACGCGCGTGGCGGTGTCGAGGTCGTAGAGCGTGACGGGGCGCGGGCGCGCGATCCCCGCCGTGAGCCCATCGCCGGCCAGCCCTTTCACCGCTCCCGGCGCCAGCTGCGGATCCGGCTCCGTCCCGACCGCCACCGCGCCGATCGACAGGCCGCGCGCGGCCGCGAGCCGGCGGAAATGCGCGGCGCCGATCACGCTCTTGGCGGCGCCGTGCAGGCACACGAAGAGCACGCGCGGCTGCAGCGGCACCGTGGCCGCCTGCGCGCGAGCGAACGCGTAGAGGGCGTCGTACATCGGGAACTGGCGCGCCATGTTGTCGAAGTCGTCGCGACTGATCGCCTGGAAGCCCGTGGCGGCGGCGTAGAGGCCGGCGGACTCCGGGGCGAGGCCACGGTCGTCGGTGTCGGCGCCGCGGACGATCGCCGCCAGCGTCACCAGCGCAGGCTCCGACAGCTCGTAGCGATCGATGAAGGCGTCGAACGAGCACTGCGGACCGCGGTGGCCCAGCTCCACGTTCGGAACGTCGTACGGGATGGCGCGCTCGCGCTCCGCCGCGGCCAGCACCTCCCGCGCGGGCACGAACAGGAACTCCGGCTTGGGGTCGATGAACCGGGTGATCAGCCATGGACAGGCGATCCGGTCGACACGGGCACGCTCGCGAGTGATCCACCTCATGATGTCTCTCCTATCGCAGGGCGAAGATGACGACGCCGGCGGCGGCGCCGACGGCGATGAGCACGGGCTCGGGGATCTTGAACCGCCACGCGACCACGAGGGCGGTGGCGCCGATTACGAGGGTGGGCACGTCGATGATGGCGCGCCTCGCGAGGACGAAGCAGGCGCCCGCGATCGTGCCCGACGCGGCCGCGGTGACGCCGGCCACGAAGCCTTTCACTTTGGGGTTGGCGCTGATGCGATCGAACCAGGGAAAGGGGATGACGACGAACAAGTAGACGGGCAGGAACACCCCGATCGCGGCCGCCAGCGCGCCGGGAAACGCCGCCACCAGGTAGCCGATGAACGCCACCGTGATGACGATCGGCCCGGGGGTGAGCATGGCGACGGCGACGGCGTCGAGGAACTGCTTGTCATCGAGCCAGCCGTATTGCTGCACGACCCCGCCGTAGAGAAACGGCACGATCGCGAGGCCGCTGCCGAAGACGAAGGCGCCGGCCTTCGCGAAGAACCACAGGATCTGCCCGAGCACCTCCGGCGTCGCCGCCACCACGAAGCACGCGGGCGCCGAGCGCTTGAGCCAGGCGGGCGGCGCCTGCGCGACCATCGCCACCAGGCCGCAGGTCACGAAGAGCCAGAGGATCTCCGACTCCGTCCACGCCGTGACCACGGCCATCACCGCGAAGATCAGCCATTGCAGCTTGTCCTTGGCCATGGTCAGCTTCGCGAGCTTGTAGGCGGCGATGGTGATGATGCCGATCACGGTGGCGCCGACGCCGTAGAACGCCGCCTGCATCCACGAGAGGCCACCGAAGCGGACGTATAGCCAGCTGATCGCCACCGTCATGATGAACGACGGCAGGATGAAGGCGAGGGATACCAGCGTGGCGCCGGCCACCCGCGAGTGCACGTAGCCCAGGCAGATCGCCAGCTGCGCCGCCAGCGGCCCCGGCGCCAGCTGCGAGAGCGCCAGCGACTTCATGTACTCCTCTCTGGTGAACCACTGGCGGCGCTCGACGAGGTCGCGCTGCATGTAGCCGACCAGCGCCACCGGCCCGCCGAACCCGAGACTCCCCAGATAGAGAAAGTACTTGAGCAGCTCCACCGTCGTCGGCCGGGCCATCACTTCCTCGACGTGGTCGCGTACAGGCCCTCGAACAACGTCGTGCCGTGTGCCAGCACCTGGTGGTCGTCGGGCGACGCAGCGAGGAGGGCGCGGATCGCCACGTCGATGCCGCGTGCCTCCTCGTGCGGGTATTTGCCGTCGCGGAGGTCCGCCTCGTGAACGATCTCGGCGAGGCGGGCCAGGCGGCGGTCGCGCAGCCGCCCTCGCTTGATCAGCGTCTCGAACGTGCAGTCCTCGCCGTGATGGCTCAGCTCCACGCCGGGCGCGTCGAACGCGATGGCGTCCTTCGGAAACTCCGCGGGCGGCGCGAACACGAACACGGCCTGCGGGTCGATGAAGCGCTTGATCAGCCACGCCGAGGCGATGCGATCGACGTGGGGACGCGGGCGGGTGACCCAGCGCCGGCCGCGAAGCTTGGTCAGATCGAGCGTCGGCGGCGCTTCACGGCGGGCCGATTCCGGACGACGGGTGCGCATGGCGATGGCCTCCTCGAGACGCCTGACCTCGGCGCCGCCCGGGGCGTCGAAGAAATCGATGCCGCGGATCCGTTGATAATCTTTCGACAGCCGGGCGAGCTCGTCGTGCACGCGGGCGCTCGTCGCCGCCGTCTTCCGGTCGAGGCTCTGCAGCAGCCGGCGGTATCGCACCGCGAGGTGCCGGTAGTCCTGGTCGCGCGGCTCGTGGAAGAGCCGCAGGACGTCGGCCGGACTCAGGTTCTCGATCTGGTGGACGCGCACGAGCGTCGCCTCGCCTCCGTCTCGCTGGATCTCCTGCGCGAGCCACTGGAAGTCCTCGTAGCGGTCCGGTGTGTCGGGGAACAGGTAGGCGGAGCGCTTGAGGGGGACGGCCCCGAGCGAGCGGAGCCGTCGCCACACCCGAACGCGCAGGCTCGACGGCGTCGGCGGCAGCCCGATCAGCAGCAGGAGTAACTGTTGCTGGCTCACGCTTGTGAATGAAACAGTAGTTTCATGGTAGTGTCAAGCCCGACATGCGATCCCGAGCGGAGGCGTTCGGTCTCGAGCGCAACATCGTCGCGGTCTCCGGGGCTGTCTTCCTCCTCGCGCTGGGCGAGAATCTCTGGAAGCGCTTCCTTCCGAAGTATCTGGAGACCCTCGGGGCGCCGGTCACCGCCATCGGCTTCTTCGGTACGTGTCAGGATCTTCTCGACGGCGTCTATCAGTATCCGGGCGGCTGGATCGGCGATCGCTACGGACGTCGCCGCGCGCTCGTGTTGTTCGTGGCGCTGGCCGTGATCGGCTACGGGATCTACTGGTGGGCGCCGACCTGGCCCGTCGTCTTCGCGGGCCTGGTCTTCGTCATGGCGTGGTCGAGCATGGCCAGCCCGACGCTGTTCGCCGTGGTCGGCGATGCGCTGCCGAGGCAGCGTCGCGCGGTCGGATTCACCGTCCAGTCCATCCTGAGGCGGATCCCGATCGCCGTCGCACCGACGCTCGGCGGCCTCGCCATCGCTGCCTACGGCGTGATCGGAGGAATCCACCTCGGCCTTGCCCTCACCGTCGGGCTGGCGGCGATCACCCTCGTCGCCATCCGGCGCATCGACATTCCGGTGGCTCGCGACGAGGCCCCGATGAACGTCGCGGCCGTCTGGCGGTCGCTGCCCGCGCCGCTGCGCTGGCTCCTCGCCTCGGACATCTTCGTCCGGACGTGCGAAGGGCTGGTCGACGTGTTCCTCGTTCTCTACTGCATCGACGTGGTGGGGATCAGCGCGCCGGCGTACGGCATCCTCATCGGCGTGCAGGCGGTGACGGCCATCGTCAGCTATCTGCCCGTGGCCCGACTTGCCGACCGCATCGGGCGCAAGCCGTTCGTGATCGCCACGTTCGTTGCGTTCGCAGCCTTCCCGGTGGCCGTCGTGCTGGCGCACGACTTCATGACGCTGCTCGTCGCCTTCGTCGTGGGAGGCCTGCGCGAGGTCGGCGAGCCGGCCCGCAAGGCGATGATCGTCGATCTCGTGCGGCCGTCGCTGCGCGCCCGCTCCATCGGCCTCTACTACCTCGTCCGGAGCCTCACCGTCGCGCCGGCGGCCTTCATCGGTGGTGTCCTCTGGAAAGTCTCGCCCGGCCTTCCCTTCTGGCTGGCCGGCGCGATCGGCCTCATCGGCGTCGCCGTCTTCGCCGCCACCGTCGAAGAGCGCTACGCGAGCTGAGCGGGGTCCCCGATATCCAAGCTCGTCACCCGGCGCAGTTCGCGACGATACTTGGCGTCCTCGAACGGAGTGGCGCGGTGCATCGTGCAGCGGTTGTCCCAGATGACGAGGTCACCGACGCGCCAGGAGTGGCGGTAGACGAACTGGCGCTGGGTCGCGTGCTCGATGAGGTCGCGCAGCATCAGCCGGCCCTCGGGCACGGGCCAGTCGAGGATTCGCGAGGCGTGCGACGCCACATAGAGGGCGCGGCGGCCCGAGCGCGGGATCGTTCGCACCAGCGGGTGGATCGCGCCCTTGAGCGCCTCCTCCTCGTCCTTCGAGAAGTCGAAGCCGAGCGTCTGGCGCGAATAGGCGATCGAGTGGTGCACGCGCAGGCCGTCGATCTGCGCCTTCGTCGCCGCCGGCAGCGCGTCCCACGCCGCGCGCATGTCCGCGTACTCCGTGTCGGCGCCGGCGGGCGGGATCACCTTGGCGTGCAGCATCGAGTAGCGTCCCGGCGGATCCTGGAACGACGCGTCCGTGTGCCAGAGCCGGTTGCCCAGGCTGTAGGCACGGCGTCGGTCGTCGGACTTCAAGATCTCCCCGTCGGCGCCGACGTTGGAGATGTCGCCGAGCGCCTCGTTACCGAACCGGTTCTTCTGGATGGCGGCCGAGCCGAGCTTCGTGTGCAGGGCGCCGTCGAGCCGCTGGGCGAACGCGAGCTGCTCGTCGTCGGCGAACGGCTGGTCGTGGAACACGAGGATGGCGTACTCGTCCATCCCGGCGCGGATCGCCGCGAGCGTCTCGGGATCGTGCACGGAGCGCAGCTCGATCGGGCTCGCCTCGCCCACGAACAGCGGATGGAGTTTCTTGAACGTCAGGCGCATCGGCTCCGAGCTTATCACCCCTGCGCGAAGCGCGCCCACAGGGTGGGCAGGCCGGCGAGCGCGGCCGCGGACAGCGGCCCCTTGGCCACCGAAGCGGCCGCGTACTCGAGGTGCTCGAGGCTCGAGTAGCCGAGCAGCACGGTCGAGACCGCGCCGCTCGCGAGCGCGAAGCGCAGCGAGGCCTCGACGAGGCTTCCCGCATGGCCGTCCTCCACCAGCGCCTCCAGCATGCGCGCGCGGCGTACGTCCACGGCGTACTCCGGCGCGGAGCCGATCGGGTCCACGGTCGGCACTGCGATCGGATGCCGCGCCTCCGTCCCGCTCAGGGCGCCCGCCGCGAGCACGCGGATCACGATCACTCCGACGCGGCTCTTGGCGGCATGGTCGAGAAGCCGGCCGAAGTCCTGCGCGGGAAACTGCGGCGGCAGGGCGTGGGCCGCGCTCGGGTTCAGGAGGTTGAAGCAGACCTGCGCCGTCTGCACCAGGCCCGCGTCGAGCACCTCGTGCAGCGCGGCGGTCTCGCCGAGGGCGGTCATGCCGTAGAAGCCGATCTTGCCCTGCTCGACGAACCGGATCAGCGCCGGCACGATCGCGTCGCGCATGTCCTTGACCGACACGCTGCGGTCGTTGCGCTCGCGCGTGACGAGGTTGTGGCACTGCAGCAGGTCGACGCGCGGGAGGCCCAGGCGCTTGAGGCTCTCCTCCAGCGAGCGCGCGACGGCGGCTGGCAGCTCGGCGGCCGGCACGTCGGGCACGCGGAACTTCGTGCCGACGTAGAGCCGCGGCTTGAGCGCGCGGATCACCTGACCGAGGTTCGTCTCCGACTGGCCATCGCCGTAGATCGGCGCGGTGTCGAAGTAATTGATGCCCAGCTCCAGCGCGCGCGCCACGGCCCGCTCGCGCTCCGCCGGCGTGCCGCGGATGAGCAGGCCGCCCACGTTGCCACAACCGAAGCCGAGGGCGCCGACGCGGAGCCCCGTCCGTCCGAGCGTGCGATAGTCCATACGAGCGCCACCTCCGGGGGGCGATCATATAATGTGTGTGCAATGCCCACGCACTCGAAGTCGGGCTACGACTTAGGGCCGCTGCCGGCGCCGGAGCGCGAGCGCCTGGCGCGTGACCTCTCCGCCGAGGAGCGCCGGGTGCTGCTCGATCACGGCACCGAGCCGCCGTTCTGCGGCGGCCTTTTGAGCAACAAGGACAAGGGTGTGTACGGCTGCCGCCTGTGCGGGCTGCCGCTGTTCTGGTCGACGACGAAGTTCGAATCCGGCACGGGCTGGCCGTCGTTCTACGAACCGTTCGACGCCGACCATCTCACGTCGCTGCGTGATCGCTCGTACGGCATGGAGCGCGTCGAGATCCGCTGCCGGCGCTGCGACGGCCACCTCGGGCACGTGTTCCCCGACGGGCCGCCGCCGACGGGACATCGCTACTGTCTCAACTCCGCCTCGCTGAAGTTCTTCGCCGGCGACGCGCCCGCGCCCGACGCCTCCAGGTAACTCCTACAACTCCCCGGTGCCGCGCGACTGGCCCCGTCCATGCACTCGCAGGGATCGGGAGGAGCGTCATGACCAGCCTCAGACTCTCGACATACCATCACCGGCTCTCGCCGATCCTCGTCGCGGGGCTCGCGTTTTTCATCGCCATGTTCCTGGTGGCGAGCCTGGCCGCCGCGCACGTGGTGCAGGTGACGACGGCCATCGACATCGCCGACGTGAAGTCGCCGCACGAGTTCGAGCGGGCGCTCCAGGCCGCCGTCGAGCAGGCCGCCAACGAGGCCATCGCCTTCGAGCCCACCGTGGTGGCACTGACCGGCGTGCGTGTCATCGGCGACCGCGTGCTGGTGGGCGTGCTCTTCGCCGACGACGCAGGCAAGGAGATGCTCGAGGGGCTGGGCCAGGGCGGTGACGACGCCACCGACGACGTCGACGTCCGGCCGACCAAGATCGACATCTAGTGACATGGGGGGCCCCGAAATGGCCCCCCAAACCCCCCACGCTCGTCGCGCCCCGGCGAAGCCGTGGCGCGCCTCGGCCCCCAACGTTCCGAGTGCCCCGGCGCA
>Ga0209807_1001448_pt1 | contig 11266 bp, 7 predicted proteins | sample GraSoiAngelo_154_FD_186168 | JGI IMG/M metagenome (GOLD analysis project Ga0209807, IMG submission 186168) | Grasslands soil microbial communities from the Angelo Coastal Reserve, California, USA - 14_1009_13_20cm (SPAdes) (version 2) | ecosystem: Environmental > Terrestrial > Soil > Grasslands ... | reverse complement strand
CGGACTGGACGTATGCGAGGAATTCCTCTTCGCTCATTACCCTAACGATCGTTAGGGTATCCCACGCTACGCGTCAATGTCACCTGAGAAGCCACCCAATCCACGTAGAGGCTCTGTGTCGACGACCAGGCGAAACGAGCTGCTGCGCCAGGCGGCGCGCCTGTTCGCGGAGAAGGGGTACCACGGAACCTCCACGGGCGATCTTGCCGAGGCGATGGGGGTGCAAAAGGGCTCGCTCTACGCGCACATCTCGTCGAAGGCCGATCTCCTCTGGGAGGTCGCACGCGAGGGTGCGGCCGCCTTCCACGAGGCGCTCGACGAAATCCCCGACGACCTGCCGGCCACGGACAAGATCCGGCTCGCGCTGCGCGCGCACCTTCGGGTCGTCGGCCGGCAGCTCGACGTCGCCACCGTGTTCATTCGCGAGTGGCGTTACCTCGAGGGCGAGCGACGCGACGAGTTCCTTGCCGAGCGCCGGCGCTACGAGGAACGGTTCCGCGCGCTCTTCCGCGAAGGACGCGAGCTCGGTGGACTGCGAACCGATCTCGACGACGCGACGGCGCGCGAGCCCGGGTCGCGGCGCGGACGCGGTGTGCGCGCGCTTGAGCCGATCGAGCGCGGCCACGTCCCAGTCGGCGCGCATCCGGCCACGTAGCCGCGGCGCCAGCTCTTCGAGCACGAGCGCGATGTCGGCGACGACGGCATGTTCTTGTGGGCCGCGAGCGATGCGGACGATCGCCACGCCCGCGGGCCACGCGCGGGGCGTCAGCTCCACGGAATCCACGCCGAGGCTGATCAGCAGATCGCTCTGCGCGAGCAACGCATGGTCGGCGGCCAACAGCCCGAGCGCGAGCGGGTGCGGATCGGGCAGCGCCCCCTTGCCCTTCGGCGTCGTCAGGACGGGCGCGGGCAGCGACTCCGCCAGCGCGCGGACCCATTTCGCGTCGTCGGCAGCGACCTCCAGCCCTACGACCAGCACCGGACGTGACGCCTGCGCGATCGCATCCGCGACGGCGTCGAGCGCCTCGCTCGCGGGCGCGGCTGCCGCAGCCCGGCGCACCGTCGTCGCCACGGGCAGCGCCGGCGCCCCAGCGACGCCGGCTCCGAGCGCGAGATGCACGGCGCCGCGCGGATGGGCCATCGCCGCCTGCGCGGCGTGTGCGATCCAGTGCGCGGCGGCGGCGGGCTCGACGGAGACGCTCGCCTTCACGACGGGCTCGAGCAGCCGCGCGTCGCCGCCGCCGTCGGAGATCACGACGATCCCCGCGCGGTCGCGGCTCGCATGGGCGGCGCCGTCGACGATCGGCGTCAGGCCAGCGCCCAGCGACACGAGCGCCACACCCGGTGCGTCGCCGAGCTCGGCGGTGACGGCGGCCATGATGCAGGCGGCGGTAGCGCCGGCCGTCTCGACAACGGCGAGGCCACGGTGTCGCGCGGCGTCGATGAGCGCGCGCTCGGCGCCGGCGGCGGCAAACACGCGCGACACGTCGGCACGCGCGAGCGCATCGGCAATCACCGCCGCGACGCTGCTGCGGCTCACGGCGGCGAACACCCGCTCAGCGCGCGAGCGACTCGAAGACGGGCCGCATGCGCTCGAGCGCCGTCCGGAGATTGGCCTCCGAGGCGGCGTAGGAGAAACGCAGGTAGCCCTCGCCGTGCGCGCCGAACGCGGCGCCCGACAGCGCGGCCACGCCGGCCTCGTTGAGCAGCCGCTCGGCGACCTCTGCCGAGGAACGCTTCGTGCCGGTGATGTTCGGGAAGACGTAGAACGCGCCGCGCGGACGCAGGCACTTCACGCCGGGCAGCTTGTTGAGGCCGTCGACGAAAATGTCGCGCCGCCGCTTGAACTCCGCCACCATGCGACCGGCCTGCTCGCCCTGCAGCGCGGCGACGCCGGCGAGCTGCACGAAGGAGGCCGTGCACGACGCCGAGTTCACCATGAGGCGCGTGATGTGCTCGACCAGCGGCGGCGGAAAGACGCCGTAGCCGAGCCGCCAGCCCGTCATCGCGTACGATTTCGAAAAGCCATCGAGGATGATCGTGCGCTCGGCCATGCCCGGTCGGCTGTAGATGGAGACGAACTCGCCTTCGTAGAGGAACTGCCGGTAGATCTCGTCCGAGAGCACGGGGATGTTGCGCGCCGCCGCGAGCGCCGCGATGCGCTCGATCTGCGCGCGATCGAGCACGCCGCCCGTCGGATTGGCCGGCGAGTTGATGATGATGAGCTTGGTGCGCGGGGACAGGCTCTTCTCGAACACGTCGAGGTCGAAGCCGAACTCGCTCGCCTCGCGCAACGGAATCGGTACCGGCGTGGCGCCCACGAAGTTGATCACCGATTCGTAGATCGGAAAGCCGGGGTTCGGGTAGATCACCTCGTCGCCGTGCCCGGCGAGCGCCATGATCGTGAAGAACATGATCGGCTTCGCGCCCGGCGTCACCACGACCTGATCGGGCGACACCGGTACGCCGCGCGTCTCGGTGATGTGCTTGGCGATCGCCTCGCGCAGCTCCGGCAGCCCCGCCGATGGCCCGTAGTGCGTGGCCCCCGCGTCGAGCGCGCGCTTGGCGGCGGCCTTGATGTGCTCGGGCGTGTCGAAATCCGGCTCGCCGATCTCGAGGTGCACGACCTGCTTGCCCTGCCGCTCGAGCGCGCGGGCGCGCGCGAGCACCTCGAAGGCGGATTCGGTGCCGAGTCGTCCCATGCGCTCTGCGACGTTCATGGGGCGCATTATATCCTCGTGGACTTCGTCGAGATTCCCGCAGGCGAGTTCCTGATGGGCGACGCCGGCGGGGCGCTGTGCGAGCGGCCGGTGCATCGCGTCTGGCTCGACGCGTTCGCGCTCGCCGTGACGCCGGTGACCAACGCCGCCTACGCACGCTATCTCGCGGCAACGGGTGCGGCGTCGCCCGCGTTCTGGGGCCGCGACGGGTTCGACGATCCCGAGCAGCCGGTCGTCGGCGTCTCGTGGGACGAGGCGCGCGCGTTCGCGGCGTGGACGGGCGCGCGGCTGCCGACCGAGGCCGAGTGGGAGAAGGCGGCACGCGGCGGCATCGTGGGTGGGCGCCTGCCCTGGACGGGCGCGCCGACGGGCGAGCGCTTCGCGCGCCCGCCGCGCGTGCGCATTACGCCGCCCAATCCGCTCGGACTGTTCGATCTGTCCGGCGTCTGTCACGAGTGGTGTGCCGACTGGTACGACGACCACTACTACGCGTGCTCGCCCGCGGCGAATCCGACGGGCCCGCCCGACGGCACGCGGCGTGTGAGCCGCGGCGGCGCGTGGCGCCACGCCGATCCCTGGAGCGCCGTGGGCCACCGCTCGTCGCTTTCGCCGGCCCAGCGCTATTCGGACTACGGCTTCCGACTGGCGCGCGAGCCGCAACGAGCGTAGTGCTACCATACGCGCGAGTACGGCCATGGCGGGCCCACAACGCTCCGTTCTGCGGGAAGGCATCGTCGCCGGCCTGATCGGCGCCGCCGTCGTCGCGGTGTGGTTCTTCGTGTACGACATCGCCCGCGGCGAACCCTTCCGCACGCCGACCCTCCTCGGCGCCTTCGTCTTCTTCGGCGTCCAGACGCCGACCGGGCTCGACCCGTCCGTCGGCCTGATCCTCGGCTACACCGTGCTGCACGGCCTGGCCTTCATCGCCTTCGGCGTCATCGCGGCCAGCCTCATGGCGATGAGCGAGCGCGAGCCGGCGCTCTTCATCGGGTTCATCATCCTGTTCGCGTGCTTCGAGGCGTTCTTCTTCGCGATGGTGCAGGTGTTCGGGTTGTCGAAGGCCGGCGAGCTCACCTGGTGGTCGGTGCTCGTCGGCAACCTGCTCGCGTCCGTCGCGATGCTCTGGTATTTCTTCCGCGCGCATCGCGCGCTGCGGCAGAGCCTCGTCGGCTCGTGGGGCGCGGTGATCCGCGAGGGCGTGCTGGCCGGTATCGTCGGCGCCGCGGTCGTTGCGCTCTGGTTCTTCGCCATCGACGCGATCCACGGCGAGCTGCTGCGCACGCCGACGCTGCTGGGCACCGCGCTGCTGCGACAGCAGACGCCGCTGGCCGCCGTCCTCTCCTATACCGTCGTGCACGGCGTCGCGTTTGTGCTGTTCGGCATCATCGGCGCGTTCCTCATCGCGGGCGCCGAGCAGCAGCCGATGCTGATCTTCGCGCTGGTGATCCTGTTCACCTCGTTCGAGATCTTCTTCTTCGGTCTCATTCTCATCGCGGCGTCGTGGGTGATGGACGAGCTGGCGGGCTGGACGGTCTTCGTCGGCAACGTGCTGGCGGCCGCCGCGATGCTCGCGTTCTATTTCCGCCGCCACCGCGGGCTGGCTCATCGACTGGCCGCCGCGTGGGAGGCGGACGACAGCTGATCGGTCGGGCGTGCCACGCGTGCCGGTGAAGGCGGTCATCTTCGACGCGTATGGCACGCTCGTGCGCAACGAGGGGCTGAGGCGCATTCCTCAGCGAATCGTCGCCGACCACGGCCTGTCCGCGCGCGCCGAGGACGTCTTCGACGCGTGGATCGATCGCTATTTCGAGGCCACCCAGCGGCCGCCGTTCCGGACGCTGCGCGAGATCCAGCCGGAGATTCTCGGACAGGTGCTGCACTCGCTCGGTGTCGACGCCGATGCCGTGCCGTACGTCGAGCTGTTTTTCGAGGCGACGACGAAGGTGGAGCTCTATCCGGAAGTGCCCGAGGTGCTACGTGCGCTCGGTGCCGTTCGCACGGCGATCGTATCCAATGCCGATTCCGAGCACATCGCGGCCTGGAGCTTCAGTCTGCCCGTCGAGTTCATCGTCATTTCGGAAGGCATCCGCGCGTACAAGCCGGACCCGCTCGTGTTTCGCACGGCGCTCGAGCGGTTGGGGCTCGAGGCGCACGAGGTGCTGCACGTCGGCGACAGCGACGTGGACGACGTCAAGGGCGCGAAAGCGGCGGGGCTGCGGGTCGCGTGGCTCAATCGCGAGGGCCGTCCGCGCCGGCGCGATGTGCCGCGACCCGACTTCGAGATCCGCGACTTGAAGGAGTTGCCGAGCCTGCTCTAGCGGCTCGGGCGGCGTGCTACCACAGCGCCTCGGGCAGCGGCAGGCCCGCGAGCGCGTCCATCGGCAGCGGCGCCGGCGGCGTCACGCCCAGACGCTCGGCGAGCACGTACAGCTGGCGCAGGTGCTGGCCGGCGTGCCAGGTCGTGCGCTCGAGCAGGTCGTCGGCGGCCTGCGGCCCGTAGTACGTCTGCACCGTGCGGTGGTACTCGTCGGCGCCTGCGCCCTGGAACCAGCCGCTGAGCCGTGCGCGCACCAGCGCGCCGTACCGCGCGACGTCGGCGCCGCTCACCAGCTCCTGCGGCGCAGGCTCCTCGTACACGGATTCCGGCAGCTCGGCGCGGTCGACGGCGTCGATGAAGCCCAGCGACAGACGGAAGACGTGGAACGCGAGGTCGCGCAGCGTGCGCTTGCGCTCGGGCGGCACGTGATCCATTTGACGCGTGTCGAAGCGCGCGACGAGCGCCTGCGCGGATTCGAGCACGCGATCCAGCCGTGATGCCAGCTCGGCCGGCGCGAAACGTTTCGCGGCGCGATAATCGACGCCCAGCAGCGCCGCGTAGCCCTCCGGATTCCAGCCGTGCACGACGCGATCGCCGATGGCCACGCCGGGAGGCCGCGGGATGCCGAGCCGCACCATCTCCTCGCGCGCGACGACGTCCGCCTGGACGTCGATGGGGTCGAACTCGACCCCCCAAGACGACAAGAGCTCCTTCGTCTTGGCGCAGGACGATCAGCCGGGGCGGGTGTACAGGCGTGCCTTCATCGCGTGTCACTATACCTGATGGGGGGCCCCGACATGGCCCCCCAAACCCCCCAACGTTCGGAACGCCCCGGCGGAGCCGGGGCGCTCCTCTACCTCCCCTGGAACGGCGGCGGTGATTTCTTGTTCGCGAACGCGGTCACGCCGGCCTTGAAGTCCTCCGTCCGGCCGGAGTTGGCGATGGCCTGGGCCTCGAGCTCCATCTGCGTCTCGAGACTTTCCCACGTGGACTGGTGGAACAGCCGCTTGGCGCCCCCGAAGGCCTTCGACGGCCCCTGCGCGAGCTCGCGCGACAGCGCCTCGACCGCGCCCTTGAATTCCGTGTCGGCCACGGCGCGCGTGATCAGGCCCCAGTCCTGCGCCTCGCGCGCGGTCAGCACGCGGTTGGTGAAGTAGAGCTCCATCGCACGACGCAGGCCGACGAGCCGCGGCAGGAAGTACGACGACGAGCCGTCGGGCGTGGCCGCGATCTTCGAGTACGCCATCGTGAACTTCGCCGACTCCGTCGCGATCACCAGATCTCCCGAGAGCGCCAGGCTCAATCCGCCGCCGGCGGCGATCCCGTTGACGGCCATGATCACCGGCTTGTCGCTGCGACAGAAGCGCGAGATGGCGCCGTGCAGGTACGTCGTCAGCTCCTTGATCAGCGCGCCGACACGCGGCAGGTTCTCGGCGAAGTCACGCACGTCGCCGCCGGCGCAGAACGACTTGCCGCTGCCGGTGATGACGACGCAGCGCACGTCCGGATCCTCGTCGAGCTCGATGGAGGCCGCGAACAGCTCGCGTCCGAGCCCGAGGTTCAGCGCGTTGTACGCGTCGGGGCGATTGAGCGTGACGGTGGCGACGTGCGCCGCGCGCTCGACGATCAGGTGCTGGAAGGCCATGGCTTGTCCTCCGGGGCGGCCGGCGGCGCGTTGCGGGCCGCCTCGGCCAGGGCATCGAGAATCTCCTGGATCTGCAGAGGCTTGCCGAGGACGACGTCGACACCGTGCGCCAGGCGCTCCTCGGGCGACAGTTCCACGCCGAAGCCGGTGACGAGCAGCACGGGCACGTGCGGCGCATGCTGCTTGACGGCACGCGCGACCTGCCAGCCCGAGACGCGCGGCATCGCGAGGTCGGTCAGCACGATGTCGAATGGCTCGGCGCGGAATCGCGCGATCGCCTCGGCGCCGGCCTCGACCACGGTCGCGTGATGGCCCGCCGACTCGACGATGTCGGCGAGCATCGTGCGCACCGGCTCCTCGTCGTCCACGACGAGGCAGCGCAGCGGCCGCACCGGCCCCGCCTCGGCGCGCGCCGGCGGCGGCGTTGGCGCCTGGACCAGCGCTGCCGAGGGGAACGACAGACGAAACGTCGAGCCGTGGCCCTCCTGGCTCTCGACGGTGATGACGCCCCCATGCCGCGAGACGATACCGTAGGTCATCGCCAGGCCGAGCCCCGTTCCCTGGGGGCCCTTCGTGGTGAAGAACGGGTCGAAGATCTTGTCGCGCACGGCAGCGGGAATGCCGATGCCGGTGTCCGAGACCGCGACCTCCACCTGCTCGTCGCCGGCGCGGGCGAGCAGCGTGAGCGTGCCTCCGCGCGGCATCGCATCCACCGCGTTGAGAATCAGGTTCGTCAGCGCCTCGCGCAGCTCGGCGGCGTCGCCGAGGACGGGCGGCACCGTTGCGAGCTCCGTGCGAACCTCGATGACGACGCCGCGGCTCGCCGGCTCCTCGCGCCAGCGCGACTGCGTGATGTCGAGCGCGTCGCGCACGACCAGCGTCACGTCGAGCGGCACCATTGGCTGGTCGCGGCGGATGCGCGTGAACTCCTGCAGCCGGCGCACGGTCTGCGCGCCGTCGAGGGCCGAGCGCTCGATCACGCGCAGCCACTGCAGCTGCTGCGGATCCTGCACGCGGCGCATCAGGAGCTGCGCGCGCCCGAGCACCGACGCGAGCAGGTTGTTGAAGTCGTGCGCGACCCCCGAGGCCATCTCGCCGAGCGCGCGCAGCTTCTCCGTGCGCACCAGCTGGTCCTGGGCGGCCGCCAGCTCGCCGTAGGCGCGCGTGCGCTCTTCGTACAGGCGCACGCTGCGCAGCGCCAACGCCGCCAGGTGCGCGATGTTGAGCAGCAGCCGCTCGTCGGGTTCGCCGAACGGCCGGGCGCCGCCGCGCAGCGCGATCACGCCGAGCACCTGCTCCCCCGCGGTCATCGGCACGCCGAGCCATTGCCCCAGGCTCGCCGAGTCCTCGATCGGCTCGACGCCGTGCCGCATGCATGCCGCCGCGTAGTCGTCGGTCCGCAGCGGCCGGTTGGTCGCGAGCACCACGGACATGAGGCCGATGTCGCCGAGCGGATAGCGGCGCGGCTCGCGCGGGTCGTCGACGCCGTCGGTGAGCCGCAGGACGATCTCGAGCTCGTCGCGCTCGGCGTCACGCAGGATCACCATCATGTTGCGCGCGTCCAGGACGCGGGCGACGTGACGCCGCACGGCCTCCACGATGGCGCCGCGATCGAGCTGACCGGTGACCGCGCGCGAGAGATCGTGCAGCACCGAGAGCTCCTCGAGCCGCTGGCGGTTTTCCTCGAACAGGCGGCCGTTCTCGAGCGCGACGCCGGCCTGCGTGGCGATCGCCTCGATGAGCGCGATCTCATCGTCCGAAAACTCGCGCGCGCGCTCCCACCACACCGCCGCGAAGGCGGCGATCATGCGGTCCTTCACGATGACCGGGACGAACAGCTGCGTGCGATGCCGCCCGTCCTCGCGCACCGCGGCCGGCAGCCGTGAGTCGTTCGTCGCGTCGCTCGTGAACACCGGCCGCTTGGTGCGTGCGGCCTCCGCGTAGAAGGCGTGCTTGAGCAGCGAGAAGCGGAACCGGCGAAACGCGTCGAGCCGGTCGGGCGGGATGTGATAGCCGGCCACCGGCTCCATCCACTCGCCGTCCTCCTGCACGAGCCAGGCCCCGACACAGTCGGCGCCGAGCGTCGTGGCGACGGCTTTCAGGAAGTGGCGGAGCAGCGCCTGCACGTCGAGCGTGGAGGACAGCGCGCGGCTCACCGACAACAGCGTCTGCGTCTCGGCCAGCTTCGCCTGGGTCTGGCGCGCGAGATCGGCGTTCTCCATGGCCAGGCCGACCTGCGCGGCCACGCCCTCGACGAGCCGAATCTCCGCCGGCTCGAACACGCGGCCCGTGTGCCACCACACGAGGAACAGCCCGCCCACCGGCTGGCCGTGGGCGAGCGTCGGCACGAACAGCACCGAGTGCGCGGGCAGGTTCTCGACCCAGCCGCGATCGAAGCGCGGGTCGTTGACCACGTCGCCGCTGCAGACGGCCCGCCCGGCGTTCCACGACTCGCGAAGCCACGGAAAGTGGTCGAGCACGATCGGACGCTCGGCGAAGAAGCGCAGCAGGTCCTTGGGCACGTGGTACCCGCCGACGGCGACCAGGCGCTCTTTGCGGTCGGCGAGCAGGTACGCGCCGACCATGTCGGCGCCGAAGGCGCGCGCGACCTCCGCGGCGACCCGGCGCATGACGTCGCCGCCGGCGTCGGGCTGCGAGAGGACACGCCCCACCGCCAGCAGCGTCGTGGTCTCGCGCAGCCGCTCCTGCGCCTCGGCGTAGAGCCGCGTGTTTTCCAGCGCGAGCGCGATCTGTCCGACCACCGCGCTGGCGAGGTCCACCTGCCACGGCGCGAACGGCCGCGCGCGCTCGCAGTAGTCCAGCGTCACCACGCCGATGACCTCGTCCTGACGCACCATCGGCACCGTCATGTAGGCCTTGAGACCGAAGGCGTCGACCCAGTCGGGCGGCGTCAACGCCGGGTCGCTCGCGTCTTCGACGATCACCGGGCGGCGTGTCTCGATGGCGCGCGCATTCACCACCACCTCGCGCAGCGGCCGATCGGCGACGGTGAGGAACTGATCCCACATGTCGCGCATCTTGCGCCCGTCGGCGAACTGCGACATGAGCGGGACGACGCGGTTGCCCTCCCAGCGCTCGATCGAGCAGCGATCAACCCCGCAGACCTGGGCGACCTTGATGGCCAGCCGCTTGAGCAGCTGGCGCGCGTCGAGCGTGGAGTTGAGGATCTCCGCGACCTCGAGGAGCGCGCGCGTCTGCGTGAGCCGGCGCGTCGTCTCCGAGTACAGCCGCGCGTTCTCCAGCGCCACCGCGGCCTGCGCGGCCAGCGAGCCCATGAGCGACGCCGTTTCCGGCGTCGCCGCCCAGGACGTCGTGCGATGCACCGCGAACGCGCCGAGCACGCGCTCGCCGATGGCGATCGGGTACGCGGTGAACGACGCAAAGCCCGCGCGCACCAGCGCCGGCGCGTCGATGATGCGCGGATCCGTCGCGACGTCCGTCCACAGAATGGGCTCGCGGTGCTCGACCACCCAGCCGACGGCGCCCTCGCCCGGCGAGAGCTCCTGGTGCAGCTGCGAGGCGACGCCGGCATCGCCGTGGGTGAGCGCGCGGCGCAGCCGGCCCGTCGTCTCGTCGAGCCCCCACACGCTCACGAAGGCCGCGTCGAAGAACTGCGCGATCGCGCGCGCGAGATTGGCGAGCACCTCGTCGGGCTCGAGCGAGGACGAGACCAGCCGATTGACCTCTTCGAGCGCGCGCAGCCGCTGGGCGTACCGCGTGGCCTCCTCGTACAGCCGCGCGTTCTCGATGGCGGTCGCCGCGTGCGCCGCGAAACCCTGCAGCAGCGCGAGATCCTCCGCGCCGAACGGCTCGGCGTCGTCGCCCACCCGGCTCATCGTCAGCACGCCGAGCGCGCGGTCGCGCAGGATGAGCGGCTGCACGATGACGCTGCGCACGCCGGCCGTCACGAAGCGCCGCGCCGCGTGGGGCGAGCGCGTGTAGTCGTTGCTGAGGAGGCCGCGGCGCTCGGCGACGGCGAGCCCGGCGAAGCCCTCGCCCGGCGCCAGCCGCTCGCCGGCGAGATCCTGGCCCGTCCACGCGCGCGGGACGAGACCGCGATCCTCCTCGAGCGTCCAGAGCGCGCCGCTCGCCTTGAAGAGACCGGTGGCGCGCTCGACGATCAGTGCGGGGAGCCGCGCCGGGTCGAGCACCGCCGCCAGCTCGCGCTCGATGTCCGCGAGCGTCGCGATCTGCTCGCGGCGGGCACGCTCGATCGAGAACAGCCGTGCGTTCTCCAGCGCGAGGGACGCCTGGTCGGCGAACGCCTGCAGCAGCGCCGCTTCGTGGTCGGTAAACTCGCGGCCGCGGCGGTCGGCGACGCCGAGCGCGCCGATCATCACGCCCTTGGCGCGCAGCGGCACCGCGAGGACGGCCACCTCGCCCGAGGCGCGGAAATTGGCCTCGAGATCGTCGGACAGATACGTCATGTCGTCGGCGAGCGCGTCGGCCGTGCTCACCGGGCCACCCTCGATGACGGCGCGTCCGAGCACGCCCACGCCCGGAGGCAGCACGTGACCGGCGTCGAAGGACTCGCGCAAGCGGCCGCCGAGGGCGAGCGCGGAC
>Ga0209807_1001447_pt1 | contig 11268 bp, 11 predicted proteins | sample GraSoiAngelo_154_FD_186168 | JGI IMG/M metagenome (GOLD analysis project Ga0209807, IMG submission 186168) | Grasslands soil microbial communities from the Angelo Coastal Reserve, California, USA - 14_1009_13_20cm (SPAdes) (version 2) | ecosystem: Environmental > Terrestrial > Soil > Grasslands ... | reverse complement strand
GCTTGCGCTCCCTCCAGAGCGGCTTCGCCGGGGCCTGATCACCGTCAGCGCCGGCAACGCGGCCCAGGCCTGCGCGTACGTCGCACACAAGCTCAATGTGCCCTGCCGCGTGTTCATGTACGACACCGCGCCCCCGCCCAAACTTGCCGGCGTCAAGCGGTGGGGCGCCACACCGATCCTTCTGCCCCGCGACGAGCTGCTGAAGTGGATGGCGGCGGAAGGCTGGCACCACGAGCCGGAATCCTTCATCCATCCCTTCGCCGACGACGAGGTCATATCGGGTCACGGCGGACTCGGGCTCGAGCTGCTGGAGGACTTGCCTGACCTGGCGCGCGTGGTGGTGCCGGTGGGCGGAGGCGGCCTGGTGACTGGGATCGCCTCCGCGCTCAAAGGCTCGCGACCCGACATCGAGGTGGTCGGAGTGCAGTCCGACGGCTACCCGATGTGGATTCGAAGCTTCGAGGCAGGCGGCGCCGTCTCCATCCAGCCGGACACCATCGCCGACGGCACGACAGCACCATTCGAACCGCGCATGTTCGAGCTGCTGAAGGAGTGTGTCGACCGCTGGCTGATGGTGCCCGAGCCACGGCTGAGATCTGCCGTGCCCGACCTTGCTTCGGCGGCGAAGGTGGTGGCCGAAGGCGCGGGGACTCTGGCCTACGCGGCGCTCGAGCAGCTGGAGCCGGGACCGACCACCGTTGCCGTCGTCAGCGGCGGCAATATCGACCCGAAGCTGCTGGCGACGCTTCTCAGCTAGGCCCTGCTCTTCGCATAGCCCACGGACCGCGCCTGACCAGCGCGATCAGCATCCAGACAAACAACGCGGCGTCGACAACACCGGAGGCATAGGCGACCACGCGCGTCCATTGCGGCGGCCGAATCGTCTGCGCCGCCGTCAGCGCGCCGCCGGTCGCGAGGTCGATCAGGTTGTAGACGAACCCAAGCGTCCCCAACCCGAGCAGGACGAGGATCGCGTAGTGAGCCCACACCCAGCGCTTCCACGCGGCGACGATCGCAACCACCGCGATGGTGACGCCGATGAAGGCTCCGATCCATAAGCTGCCGGTGGCGAGCGAGCTCATCAGGTCGGTGAAGCCCGGTGGTGGACCCTCGCCTGGTGGGTAGGCGTTCTGCTGCCGCTGGACGCTCTGCTGCACGATCTGCGACATGTATCCGCCCATCCAGAACGGCAGGAACACCTCGTAGACCGCCGACTGCGCGTACCAGGCGATGACTGCGATCTGAAGCGGCCGTGTCCAGGAGGTGGGTTGGCGGGGAGGCCGGGCCGGCTGGTAGGGGGCCGGGACGTAGGCGGGAACGGCCAACGGCTCCCACGCGGATCCGTTCCAGCGGTGCCGGCCATCCGGCGACAGCGTGCTGACCCAGCGCTGCCCGTCCCAGTAGTACATTCCGTCGGGCGAAAGGCGTGCGCTCAGGCTGTGAGGACCTCCTCGCAGATCTGAAGCGCCGACTGCACATCGCCGGCTTCGATCCCGTAATGGGTGACAAAGCGCATCTGCCGGGACCCGGTGGATGCCGAGAGCAGGCCGCGCCTGGTGCATTCGTCGGTGAACTGCTGGGCCGGCATCGTGTCCAGGTCGAAATAAACGAGGTTGGTCTGCACCCGCCGGAGATCGCACCTCACGCCCGGCAGCTCAGCGAGGCCCTCGGCCAGCGTACGTGCGTTGGCATGGTCTTCGGCGAGGCGGTCGACCATGCGGTCGAGCGCGATCAGCCCGGCGGCGGCGAGGACTCCGACCTGGCGCATGCCCCCGCCAAGACGTTTGCGCCATCGCTTCGCCTCCTCGATGTCCTTCCGCGAACCGCAAAAGATGCTGCCCACCGGGCACGCGAGCCCTTTTGAGAGGCAGAAGGTCACCGTGTCGGCGCATGCCGCGATCTCCGCAGCGGGCACGCCGAGTGCGACCGCGGCGTTGAAGATGCGCGCCCCGTCGAGGTGGACCCTCAGACCCTGCGCCCGAGCCGCGTCGCTTGCGGTGCGCAGGTCTTCCAGCGGCCAGACGATGCCGCCATGGCGGTTGTGGGTGTTTTCGAACGTGACCGCCGCGCTGATTGGCTGGTGCGGGTCGTCTCGGGGCCGCACCGCGTCGACGATCTGCTGGGGCGACATGACACCGGCTTCCGTCGGGACTGGGCGAATCTGCACGCCGCATACGGCTGCGGCGCCGGCGGTCTCGTAGTAGAAGGCGTGGGAATCGGAGTCGGCGATCAGCTCCTCACCCCTGTGCGCGTTGACCGCAATGCCGATCAGGTTGCCCATCGTTCCGCTGGGAACGAAGGTCGCGGCCTCCTTGCCCATGCGGTCGGCCGCCACCTCCATGAGCCGGTTGGTGGTCGGGTCATCGCCGAACACGTCGTCACCCAGCGGAGAGGTGACCATCGCCTGGCGCATCTCGGGGCTGGGCATCGCGACGGTGTCGGAGCGGAAGTCGATGACGGCCACCCGATTAATCTAACCGGCCATATGAGGGACCCCCGCCAAATCAAGGCATTGCCTCAGATTTGGTGGGGATGAAGTGAGAGCAGATCTGATCCTGGCGCGTGGACGCATCCGCACGCTGGGACGTTCAGGTCTCAATCCCCACACCCACCTTGCCGTCGCCGGCGGCAAGGTGCTTGCCTGCGGCGGCCGCGAGGTGATGGGCGTCCGCGGTCCCCGGACGCGCGTCATCGACCTGGCCGGCGCGGCGGTTCTTCCTGGATTCAACGACGCCCACGCGCACGTCGTCTACTACGGCCTGACGCGGTTCGGCGCTGACCTGAGCGGCGCGACCGGGATCGACGACATCCTCGAACGGCTCAAGGACCACGCGCGGAGCCTCAAGCCGGGCGAGTGGCAGCAGGGAATGGGCTACCGGACCGATGAGCTGGTCGAGCGCAGGCAGCCACATCGAACGGAGCTCGACCGCGTCACGGGCGATCGCCCGGCGTTCATCGACGAGCGCGGCGGGCATGCGCGGGTCGCCAATTCGGCTGCCCTGGCCGCCGCGGCGATAACAGCCGAGACGCCAAACCCGCACGGAGGACGGATAGGCCGCGACCTCAACCGAACGCCGAACGGCCTTCTGCTCGAGTCCGCCATGCGGCTCGTGGCCGATGTTCAACCCACGCCGAGCCTCCAGCGCCGGGTCGACGGCGTCCTGAAGGCACAGGAGCTGCTCGTTTCGCGCGGTATCACGTCGGTGGGTGCAGCGGTCAACCGCGGATTCGCGGATGACCTGCGCGCGTACGAGAGGCTCGCCGGGGACGGCAGCCTCACGATGCGCGTCAACGAGTTCCTGTCGTGGGAGCTGCTGGAAGCTGCATCAGGCCTGGGCGTGCGGACTGGATTCGGTGGGCCGATGTTGCGGGCCGGCCCAATCAAGGTTTTCATCGACGGCGGCGCGGAGCGCGTCGCGATGCGATCAGGCGGTGGGGTCTGGCGCACGACGCGGGAAGAGCTCCACGCGCTTGTCGCGCGCGCGACGGCAGCCGGGCTGCAGGTTGCCGCCCACGCCATCGGCGATGCGGCGATCGAGGCCATGTGCGACGCGGTCGAGGCGAGTGGCGGGACCGGCCTTCGCCATCGTGTCGAGCACTGCACGATCTGCCCGCCTGACCTGCAGGTACGCATGGCAAGGCTGGGGATGGTGGCGGTGATGCAGCCGATGGCGGCGCGGTTCGGACGCGTCGCGTCCACGATCTTCTTTCCCGTTCGCGACCGGACACACCTGGCGCCGCATCGCGGCCTGCTCAAGGCTGGCGTGGCGGTCGTTTTCAGCTCGGACCTTCCGGTCTCTCCTGACCCCAATCCATGGCCGGGCATCCGGGTTGCCGTCGAGGACCAGGTCAACGGGATCAGCTTGCTCGCCGCGCTCCGCGCCTACACGTCGGCGGGCGCTTTCGCAAGCTTCGAGGAGTCGATCAAAGGCACGCTCGAGCCCGGGATGCTCGCCGACCTGCAGGTTTACCGGGGCGACCCTCTTGAGGACGAGGCCGTGAAGTGGGAAGAGCTCCGCCCAAGAGCCGTTCTCCTGGGCGGAGTGAGGGTGTTCGGCTCTCTTAGCGGTCGGTGAACTCGCCCGACCCGATGATGCCGGTCTCCGGCCCCACCGGCAGGGTGACCGTCTCGGGCATGCCGCCGATGGCGGTCTCGGGCGCAGGGCGGCGCCTGGACGTTGGCCGCCGGCGTGTCGTTGTGGTGCGGCGGGTGGTCGTGCCGCCCGATGACGCGCGAGAAGTGGTTTTGCGAGTCGTCGCTCTGCGTCGTGTCGTGGTGGCGGCCTTCTTGGTGCGCGGAGCCGCGCGCTTGGTGGTGCTTGTGGCTCGCTGCCGCGTGGTCGCCGCCCGCGAGCTCGTGCCTCGCGCGATCTGTCTCGCTTGCTTGGTCAGGTCATCGATACGCTTCAGGACGCTGTTGACGTCGGCGCGGGTGCTGGCGCGCTTGACCTGGGTCTGCAGCGTCTTGATCGCCGCACGTGCAGTCTTGTCCGCGTCCTTTATTCTTCGCTCGACCTGGCGTCGCAGGTCAGGCGGGACACGGCTCTCCGCTTCCTTGACCGCTCGCCGGCCCGCGCTCACCGCGCGTCCGACGAGACCGGATCGCCGTGACGTGCGCTTTCTTTTTGCCATCATCACCTCCACAAAAATGCCTGCAAGGAACGTTTAACGCACCGCGTTAGACTTGGGTCCCCGTGACAACTTCCCCCGAACGACACCTTATCAAGAAGTACGCAAACCGCAAGCTCTACGACACTCGCACAAGTCGCTACATCACGCTGGAGGGAATCGCGCAGCTCGTACGCGGCGGTCACGAGATCAAGGTCGTCGACCGCGACAACGGCAGGGACCTGACGCACGTGACGCTGTCGCAGATCGTGGTCTCGGAAGAGAAACGCGGACCCGCGCGGTTGGTCGACGCCGGCGGCGAGATGCTGCATGATCGTGGCCAGGCTCTGCTCGATTACGTGAAAAAGACGCTCAATGTCCCGGGTGACCTGCGGAACCAGGTCGAACGCAGGCGCGAAGGTATCGAGATGATGGCCGATGAGGCCATAGAGCGGGCGCTAAGGCGTCTGCGCATACCGACGCGGCGCGACGTTGATCGAATTAACGACCGGTTGGACAAGCTGGCGCTTCAGATTCGGAAGTCGAACAGCGCTATGACGGGATCGCGTAGACGAAAGGCTTCGCGCTGATCACAGAGCGGATCACCACGTCAGCCTCGACCCGATAGGACGCCTGCCGCACGCGTCGGTCGGCGCGCAGCTGCTGCGACATGAGGTCCGCAATAAGGCCGAGTCGGTTGGGGTCGCCGATCACCGATATCGTCCACGGCGGCGAAACCGTCGCGCCGCCGATCGCGACGCCGCTGCTCGTTTGGTAAACCGGCACGCCCATCACTACGCGATGGTCGTTGACATCAATCGCTTCGGCCCCGCCCGCCGCTAGGTTGTTGAGCGCATCCTGCAGGTCGAGCGCGGTCAGGCCGCTGGCGTCGATCTCGATCACGACCCCGGGTCCGTGCACCGGGATCAATCCTTCGATCGCACGAAGCCTGTCCGCTTCGCTGCTCAACACCTGGTCGGCGGCACCGCTCTGGCCGGACTGCAGCCGCGCCCGGCGGCTCGTCAGATCCGCCTTCTCGCCATCGAGCGAGTCATTGGCGCGGTGCAGGTCGTCGATGAGAAATGCGAGGGACGTGGCGTCCGTCCCGACCAGGCTGCGCTGCACCTCCGCTTCGCTGCGGAGCTGAATCGTGGCGACCAGCGCAACCAGCAGCGCGATCAGCCACACGCTGACCCCGCGCCCGCGGCTCGGCCGGCGACCTGTGGATCTAGGCCGGGCTGACATGAGTGATCTGAAGGCTTGAATCGTACGGAGGCAGCGATAGGTCAGGGCTGCCCAGGACAGTCAGATGGAGCTGGAACTGGATCTGTCTGGCCCGGATGCCTGCCAGCGCCGACGGGTCGTCGAGCGCCGCCTCCATCCGGTTGCGGTCGCCGACCGCGCTGATCTTTATGGGCGAAGACTGCGGTGGCCCCTGGTCGATGACCACCTCACCCGCGGAGCCGGAGAACGCGGTGAGCGGCGTAATGCGCCGGTCGTTCACGGCGATGCCCTCGGCACCCTGGGCGAACAGCAAATTGACCACGTCCTGCACGTCCTGGAAGTTGATCAGGTAGCCGGTCTGGCCGCCGGTGTCCGGACCCGCCAAGCCGTTGCGCAGGTCCACCACGACGCCGGGGCCATGCACAGCGACGAGCCCCGCGTGGGCGCGCAGGTCGCTGACCTGGTTGCGCAGCGCCTGCGTCTCCGCGGAGCGGGCAGCCGCCTCCGCCTCGAGCGAGTCGATCTGGCCCCGCAAAGCAGCGATCTGCCGCCGAGAGTCGGCATTGGTGGCTTCGAGCTCCTGCACGCTTCGCACCAGCGCCTGGTAACGCGCGACCTGGTTGGAGGGCGTCAGCAGCTGCGCTTTGATCTGGCCGGCCAGGACGAAGCCGGTCGCCAGGGCCACGACCGCCAGGAGGGCGACGCTGGCGGCGTGGCGGGCTGACATCGCTGTCAATTCTCAGCCACCTATGAATCCCGGGCGTTACTATCGGAAGTCGCCACATGGCGGTCGAAATTCGCGCCTCCGCCTTCCAGACCGCTCAGCGGCGTTTCGACGCCGCGGCGGACGTCATCGGCCTTTCCGACGACGCGCGCAAGGGCCTCCGCGAGGTCAAGCGCGAGCTGACGGTGCACTTCCCCGTCCGCATGGACAATGGCTCGGTTCACGTGTTCACGGGCTGGCGCGTGCAGCACAACATCAGCCGCGGTCCCGCCAAGGGCGGCATCCGCTACCACCCCGACGTCAACCTCGATCTCGTCAAGGCGCTCGCCATGCTGATGACCTGGAAGTGCGCGGCGGTGGGCATTCCGTACGGCGGGTCGAAGGGTGCCGTGGCGGTCGACCCGTACAAGCTGTCGTCCAACGAGCTGGAGCATCTGACCCGGCGATACGCGACGGAGATCTCGATCCTCATCGGTCCAGAGAAGGACATCCCGGCGCCCGACATGGGGACGAACCCGCAAGTGATGGCCTGGATCATGGATACGATTTCGATGCACCAGGGCCATTCCGTCACCGCCTCGGTCACGGGCAAGCCGGTCGACGTGGGAGGGTCGGAGGGACGGACCGAGGCTCCGGGTCGCGGTGCGACCTACCTCACGCTCGAAGCCCTCAAGTATCTGCACATCGATGAGGAGACACCGACGGTCGCGGTGCAGGGCTACGGCCAGGTCGGTCGCTCCGCGACGCGTCTTCTCTCGGAGGCGGGCCTGCGCATCGTGGCGGTCAGCGACTCAAAGGGAGGCGTGTACAACCCCAACGGTCTTGACCTCGGGGCTCTGGACGAGCATCGCCAGGTGCGTGGAGGCGTCGGTGGTTTCAAGAAGGCCGACACTGTGACCAACGCCGAGCTGCTCGAGCTGCCGGTCACCGTTCTGGTGCCGGCCGCGGTGCAGGACCAGATCACCGAGCAGAACGCCGGGCGCATCAGGGCCCGCCTGATCACAGAGGGAGCGAACGCGGCGGTGACGCCCGAGGCCGATCCCATCCTGCACGAGCGGGGAGTCTTCCTCGTGCCGGACATCATCGCCAACGCGGGTGGGGTGGTGGTTTCGTATTTCGAGTGGGTGCAGGACCTGCAGGCCTTCTTCTGGGAGGAGGAGGAGATCAACACGAAGCTCCACCACGTCATCACGCGGGCGTTTTACGAGATCCTGCACACATCGGTGAACAAGCGCATCGACATGCGCGCCGCGGCGTACGCGCTCGCCGTCCAGCGCGTTGCCAACGCGACGACCGTCCGAGGCATTTATCCATAAAAGGCGCGACCCCCCCTTTGGCATAGAGGCTAACCGTCAGTCGAAGTTGTTCAGCCTAGGACGCCCGGAGTAAATCCGGGCTACAGCTCCACTCCATTAGATTGGGGAGTCAGGTGACTCCCAATCGCGTTCTCGTGACCGGTGTGTCCAATCCCCTCGGCGCAGAGGTGGCGCGACGCCTCGCCCCGCAGGTGCCTCACCTGTTCGGGTGCGATGTGGCCGATCCCGTGAGCGCGCTTGAGGAGATGGACTTCGTGCACGCCGACACTCGCCTCTCGGTCATCGGCAAACTCGTCCGCCAGCTGGATATCGATACCGTGGTGCATCTCGCGGTGATGGTCGATTCGCCGCACGACGAGCGGTCGATTCACGAGACCGACGTCATCGGCACGATGAACCTCCTGGTCGGCTGCGCTGCGCCGTCGAGCCCCGTGCGCAAGCTGGTCGTCAAGTCGAGCCAGGCCATCTACGGCGCGGGACCGAACGATCCGTCCTTCTTTTCAGAGGACATGGCCAACTGGGATCGCGTCGCCTCCGGTGTGACGCGCGACCTCCTCGAGATGGAGCAGCTGGTCAGCGAGTTCGCCCTGCGCAATGAGGCCTGCGACGTGACGGTGCTGCGGTTGGGCTACCGGGTAAGCGAGGACACGACCCTTGCGCGCTACCTATCGCTGCCGATCGTTCCCACCTTCGCCGGCTACGACCCGCGCCTTCAGTTGCTTCACGAAGATGACGCGGCCGAAGCCATCATCCGGTCAGTGGTCGGCGCCCATCCCGGCGCGTTCAACGTGGCCGGCGGGGGCGTGATCTTGCTGAGCCAGGCGATCGGGATCATGGGCGGGCGAGCAACGCCGATCCTTCCGCCCTATGGCAAGTGGTTTTCCCGACTCGGCCTGAGAATGCTGGCGGGGGTCGACCTGCCCTCGCACCTCGCGGAGATGATCGCTTTCGGGTCGGTCATGGATTGCGCTCGATCGGCGGCCGAGTTCCGGTGGGCCCCCGCTTTCAGTTCGCGCCAGACCATGGATGCGTTGGCACAGGGCAAGCAGGTCGAGCTGATCGAAGCTCCATCCCCGCCGCAGGAATACGAGCTCCAGGTCTACCTCCAGCAGAGGCGCCGTCGGGAACGGCAGCTGACCAGCCCCTCCGGCCGTACCCCCCGCCTCCCGATCAATGGGGCGAAGCGAAATTGATCGCCGAAAAGACGCCTGCGCAGAGGCGAGCCACAAGCAAAAAGGCTGAGATCCTGGCGCCGGGGCCGGGTTTCCGGCTGCCTAAGCCGATCCGCCGCCTCCAACGCCAGGCGCCGTTCCTCGCCCTGCAGGCGGCCGGCGAGCTGTCGTCGCGCCTGCACGCGCTGACCGGCCACGAGGTCATCGACCTGAACCGGATCATGGAGGTGATCCAGTTCATCTACCAGCAGCGCGACCTCGCCCGGCGCGGGCCGAACTATGCGGTGGACGACTTCGGCTTCGATCCGCAGTGGACCGAATCCTTCATCGCCATCTTCAAGTCGCTGTATCGCGACTACTGGCGCGTCGAGGCCACGGGCGTCGAGCACGTGCCGGCCACCGGACGCGCCTTGCTCGTCGCCAACCACGCAGGCGTGCTGCCGTGGGACGGGGCGATGATCAAGACCGCGGTCTTCACCGAGCACTCCCATCCACGGCACGTGCGCGCGCTGGTCGCAAGCCAGTTCATGGGCATGCCGGTCATGAGCTGGTTCCTGCGCAGGACGGGGCAGGCGGTCGGTCATCCGGAAGACACCCGAAGGCTGCTCGAACGCGACGAGCTAGTCCTGGTTTTTCCGGAGGGCACGCGGGGCACCGGCAAGGGCTTCAAGGACCGTTACCGGCTGCGCCGGTTTGGGCGTGGCGGGTTCGCCGGTACCGCGATCCGAGCGCAGGCGCCGATCATTCCGGTCTCCGTGGTCGGGTCGGAGGAGATCTACCCGATGCTGGGCGACCTGAGGCCGGTGGCGCGGTTCCTCGGCCTTCCCTACTTCCCGCTCACCCCGTTCTGGCCGTGGCTCGGACCGCTCGGCATGATTCCGCTGCCGAGCAAGTGGCGCATCCAGTTCCATCCACCCGTCGAGGTCTCGGACCTGCCCCCGAACGCGGCCGAGGATCAGCACCAGGTGATGGCGCTCGCCGATGACGTGCGCGACACGATCCAGCGGGGAATCTACGAAAACCTGAAGCTGCGGAGAGGTGTCTTTCTCTAACTCGGTCCCGGCGGAGGGGGTACGCGTCCACTGGGAAGATCTGCCCACCGAGCTTCGCGCGGCGCTCGAGGACCGATTGGGCTCGACGGTGATCCGGGCGACCACGCAGCCCAAGGGTTTTTCGCCCGGCCTGGCAGCCCGGCTCGTGCTCGAAGACGGGCGGCGGGCGTTCATCAAGGCGGTGAGCGAGGCCGCGAACCCGGACACACCTGGCATCCACCGGCGCGAGGCCAGGATCCTGGCGGGCCTTCCGGCTGCCGCACCGGTGGCGCGCTTGCTCTGGACCTACGACACTGGCGGTTGGGTCGCTCTGTGCCTCGAGGATGTCGACGGAAGGCACCCACATGAACCGTGGACCGAGGGGGACCTTGCGCTCGTCGTTGCTGCCGTCAAGAAGTTGGCCGGTGACCTCACGCCCGCGCCGATCGATCCCGGCGCGACGGCGGCCGACGGTTTTCGCAACAGCATCAACGGCTGGCTGGTCGCGTTACAGCGCGCAGAGTCTGGGCTCGACCCATGGTCGTCGCGCCACCTCGAAAGGCTCGTCGAGCTTGAGGCAGAGGCTCCCGAGGCGTCGTTGGGCGACACGCTCCTGCATTTCGACACCCGCGCGGACAACATCCTGATCGCGGGCCGCCGCGTCTACATCGTCGACTGGCCCTGGGCGCGGGTCGGCGCGGCGTGGGTCGATTGGGTTGCGATGGCTCCGAGCGTCGCCATGCAGGGTGGTCCCGATCCCGAAGCCTTTCTTCGCCGCTTTGGGGTCGAAGGCGTTCCCAGGCACTCGATCGACGCCATCCTGTGCACCATCGCGGGATTCTTCACTGTTCGCGCGCTCGACCCGCCGCCGCCCGGCATTCCCACTGTGCGCGCATTTCAAGCGGCGCAGGGACGCGTGGCAGTTGCCTGGTTGCGCGAGCGAACCGGCTGGGATTAAGGTCATCTGAAGTCGGCCTGGGTTGGGGTTGCGCGGGGGCGCACCAAGGGGGAATGGTGAATTGGTAAGGAAAGCCGTCTGGATCTCCGCGCTTGGGTGTGGGCTCGCCTTGATTACTTCTTCGATCGCGCTGGCAGCCGTCACACCGGTGCTGATCAGCGGGCCGTCGCCATATGCAGCGTGCTCGACGTTCGACAACTCGCTGACGGGGCGGACGTACCTCAACGCGGAGGTC
>Ga0209807_1001441_pt1 | contig 11293 bp, 11 predicted proteins | sample GraSoiAngelo_154_FD_186168 | JGI IMG/M metagenome (GOLD analysis project Ga0209807, IMG submission 186168) | Grasslands soil microbial communities from the Angelo Coastal Reserve, California, USA - 14_1009_13_20cm (SPAdes) (version 2) | ecosystem: Environmental > Terrestrial > Soil > Grasslands ... | reverse complement strand
ACCCTCAAGCCCCGCCCGCCGGTCGTCACGGTCATGGGGCACGTCGACCACGGCAAGACGTCGCTGCTCGACTACGTTCGCAAGACCAACGTCGTGGCCGGCGAGGCCGGCGGCATCACGCAGCACATCGGCGCCTATCAGGTGACGCTCAAAGACGGCCGCTCGATCACCTTCCTCGATACGCCGGGCCACGAAGCGTTCACGGCGATGCGCGCGCGCGGCGCCCAGGTCACGGACCTCGTCGTGCTGGTCGTCGCCGCCGATGACGCGATCATGCCGCAGACGATCGAGGCCATCTCCCATGCCAAGAACGCCGGCGTGCCGCTGGTCGTCGCGATCAACAAGATCGACCTGCCCGCTGCCAACGTGCAGAAGGTGAAACAGGATCTGCTGTCGCACCAGGTCGTGCTCGAGGAGTTCGGCGGCACGACGCTCGCGACCCCGATCTCGGCCAAGACCGGCCAGAACGTGGACACCCTGCTCGATCAGATCCTGCTGCAGGCCGAGCTGCTCGATCTGAAGGCAAATCCCGATCGCCGTGCCCACGGCACCGTGCTCGAGGCGACGCTCGATCCGGGGAAGGGACCGGTGGCGACCATCCTCGTGCAGAACGGCACCCTGCGGGTCGGGGACGACTTCATCTGCGGCCAGTTCTCCGGGCGCGTGCGCGCCATGTACAACGAGCGTGGCGAGACGGTGACCGTCGCCGGCCCCTCGACCCCTGTGCAGATCCTCGGCTTCGAGGGCGTGCCCGAGGCGGGGGACACCTTCAGCGTGATGGCGGATGCCGGGGCGGCGCGCGAGATCGCCCAGAAGCGCCAGCGCCTGGAGCGCGAGGCGCAGCACCGCCGCACCGGACGCGTGAAGACGCTCGAGGACTTCATGGCCGAGCGCGCGGCCGGGGGCGCCGCGGCGCTGCGCATCATCATCAAGGCGGACCAGGGCGGTCCCGCGGAAGCGCTCGCGGACGCGTTGGCCCAGCTCTCCACCCCGGAAGTCAAGGTGGAAGTGGTGCACCGCGGCGTCGGCGCCATCACCGACGGGGATGTGCTGCTCGCGAAGGCGTCGGGCGCCATCATCGTCGGCTTCCACGTACGGCCCGATTCCAATGCCCGCGCCTCGGCCGAGCGCGAGCGCGTGGAGATCCGCACCTACCGCATCATCTACGAGGCGGTGGAAGAGGTAAAGGCCGCGATGGAGGGACTGCTCACGCCGGAGAAGAAGGAAGTCGTGCTGGGCGAGGCCGAGGTGCGCCAGACGTTCAAGATCGCGAAGGTGGGCACCATCGCCGGGTGCTTCGTCCGCTCCGGCGTCATTCCCCGCACCGCCCGGGTGCGTGTGATCCGCGACGGCGTGGAGGTGTACGAGGGCGGCATCGCATCGCTCAAGCGCTTCAAGGACGACGTGCGCGAGGTGCGCGAGGGTTTCGAGTGCGGCATCGGAATCGAAGGATTCAACGACATCAAGGTCGGCGACCTGATCGAAGCGTACAAGGTCGAGGAGGTCGCGCGCTCGCTCACGCCCGCGTGAGCGCGCCCGGGGCGGGTGCGGCATGGTGGTGGGGGTGATGACCTGGGAGCTGCACCTCGAGGGGTGCCGCTCGCTCAAGGAGAAGCGTCACGTCTTGAAGAGTCTCAAGGACCGGCTCCACAACCGCTTCAACGTCTCGGCCGCGGAGACGGCCCACCACGACCTGTGGCAGCGCGCCGAGCTGACGGTGTGTGTGGTGTCGAACGAGCGGGGCCACGCCGAGAGCGTGTTGCGGGAGGCCGACCGCCTGGTAGACGGGGCGGACGGCGCCCGCATCGTGGACACGAGCACGAGCTTTCTGTGATATGACCCGACGATCCGTCCCCTCCTCGCGGCCCCGCCGCCGCCCCGAGCGCGTGGCCGAGCTGATCCGGCAGACCGTGGCGGAGTTCCTGACGGCCAACGTGCGCGACCCGCGTGTCGGGTTCGTCACGGTCACGGCGGTCGAGGTGTCCCGCGACCTGGCCCACGCCCTGATCCGGGTGAGCGTCATGGGGACCGATGCGGAGAAGGCCCAGACGCTGGAGGGGTTGGCCAGCGTCGCGCGGTTTCTGCGCACGCAACTGGCGCACGAGCTGCGGCTGCGCACCAGTCCCGAGCTGCGCTTCGAGCTCGACCGCGGCTTGGAGCACGCGCAACGCATCGACGCGGTGCTGAAGCAGCTCAAGGAGGGCCCCGGCTGATCGCCGGCGTGGCGCTCGTCGCGAAGCCGGGCGGACCCACGTCGCACGACGTGGTCGATCAGGTGCGCCGCGTGCTCGGTCTCCGGCGGGTCGGGCACCTGGGCACGCTCGATCCGTTTGCGGCGGGGCTGCTCGTGATCGTCGTGGGGCGCGCCACCCGGCTCGCGCCGTACGCGGCCGAGTGGACGAAGGCGTACGAGGGCGTGATCCGGCTGGGGCGCACCACCGCGACCGACGACGCCACCGGTCCGACGGCCGGCGCCTCGGACGCCTGGCAGTCGCTCGATCGGGCGCGCGTCGAGGCCGCGCTCGCGCGATTTCGCGGCGCTTACGCGCAGCGGCCGCCCGCCTATTCGGCGGTGAAGGTGGAGGGCGAGCGCGCCTACCGGCGGGCCCGCCGGGGCGAGCCCGTGGTGCTGGCGGCGCGCCCGGTCCTAGTCTCGGCGCTCGAGCTGGTTTGCTTTGCGCCGCCCGATGTCGGGTTTCGCGCCACCGTGAGCGGCGGGACGTACCTCCGCGGTCTCGCGCGGGACGTGGGGGAAGAATTGGGGTGCGGTGCGCACCTCGCGACGCTGGTGCGGACTCGCGTGGGCCCGTTCCGGTTCGAGGAAGGCGTGGCGCCCGAGCGCCTGACCGCGGGCGACCTGCGCGATCCCGCGACGCTCGTGGCGGAGCTGCCGCGCCGGGACTTGGACGATGCGGGGCGGACGGCAGTCATGCACGGGCGACCGGTGTCCGTGGGGATGGGGGAAGAGGGAAGGGTGGCCTTGTTCGCGGACGGCCATCTCGTCGCCGTGGCCGAGCGCGAGGGTGAGCTGCTCAAGCCGCGGGTCGTGGTGGCGGACGAATGACGGGCACGGTAGCGACCGTCGGCACGTTCGACGGCGTGCATCGCGGCCACCAGGCGGTGCTGGCAGAGATCGTGCGGCGGGCCCGGGCCCGGGGGCTGGCGAGCCTGGTCGTCACCTTCGACCCGCACCCGCTCGAGGTCGTGAACCCGGCGGCGGCGCCGCGCCTGCTCACGCTCCCCGACGAAAAGCGCGAGCTCGTGGCGGCGCTCGGGCTCGATCGGGTCGAGCTGGTGCCGTTCACGACCGCGCTGGCGCGCCTCGCCCCGGAGCAGTTCGTCCGGAACGTGCTGCGCGCGCAGTACGGGATGCAGGAGCTGGTGCTGGGGTATGACCACGGGTTCGGGCGGGGACGGACCGGCGATGTGGACCTGGTGCGGCGCCTGGCGCGCGACGACGGGTTTGCGGTGGACGTGGTCGACGCGGTGCGAGACGACGGGCAACCGATCTCGTCGTCCCTGATCCGCACCGCGGTCGCGCACGGGGACCTCGCGGCCGCCGAGCGCTGGCTCGGCCGGCGCTACAGCGTGACGGGCGTGGTGGAGCGCGGGGCAGGGCGGGGGCGGACGATCGGGATTCCGACGATCAACCTCGCCCCGCCCGATCCCCGCAAGCTCCTGCCGCCGGACGGGGTGTACGCAGTGTCGGTGGGACTGCCGGGGAAGGGGGAAGGGGGAAGGTCAGTGCGACACGGCGGCATGATGAACCAGGGGCCGCGGCCGACCTTCGGTATCGCGGCGCGCGCCCTGGAGATCCATTTGTTCGACTTCGCCGGCGAGCTGTACGGCGAAACGGTGACCGTCGAGTGGGTACGCCGGCTGCGCGACGTGCAGACGTTTCCGTCTCGTGAGGCGCTGGTGGATCAGCTCGGACGCGACGCGATCGCAGCGCGCGCCATCCTCAACCGGTAACAGCCATGCTCTTCCGCACCATTCGCTCACGCCTGTTGGTGACCGGGGCGCTGGTGGTCGGCAGCGTCTTTGCGCTCAAGCCCAGCAACTCGATCCAGCGGATTCGTGATGCCGCCACCGGGCGGATGAAGGACACGACGGTGCGCCGCGTGCCCATCAGCCTGGGGCTCGATCTGCAGGGCGGCATCCACCTCGCGCTCGAGGTGGACCAGAGTAAGGGCCCCGTACCCGATTGCGCCGACGCGATCAGCCGCGCCGAGCGGGTGGTGCGGAGCCGCATCGATCAGTTCGGCACCACCGAGCCCGTCGTGCAGATCGTCGGGCGCTGCCGCCTGGTCGTTGAGCTCCCGGGCGAGAAGGATCCGGCCCGCGCGAAGGGCATCATTCAGCGCACCGCGTTCCTCGAGTTTCGGATCACCGACATGCAGAACCTGTTTCGCGACGCGCTGCCCGAGATCGACCGCGCGTTGCGTGTGGCGGGGGTACGGGCGCCGGGACAGGCGGAGGCGGGAGCCGCCAACGTGGCGCAGCTGTTCGGCGCCGATACCACCAAAGGCAAGAAGGGAAAGGCGCCGGCCAAGGGCAAGGCAGCCAAGGACACGACCGACCTGAACGCGCCGGGGGCGCTGTCCTCGCTCCTGTTCCAATCCCCCCTCAACATGCCGGGCGAGTTCCTCGTCCCCGAGGAGCAGGTACCCGTCGCCGAGAGCCTGCTCGCGCGACCCGAGGTGAAGCGCCTCATCCCGCGGGGCATCGACCTCAAGTGGGGCACCGAGCTGGCGTCCCGGGGGGCGCGGGCGTACCGCGGGCTGTACGCCGTCCAGGACCGGCCCATCATCACCGGCGAGGAGCTCGAGAAGGCCACGGCCCGGCGCGACCAGGTGACCAACCAGTCGGTCGTGGACTTCGTGCTGTCGCGCTCGGGCGGCCGCAAGTTCGAGCGCGAGACCGGCCGCCACATCCACGACTACATGGCCATCATCCTCGACGACCGTGTGCAGGGTCAGCCGCCGATCATCAACGGTCAAATCGGCCAGCACGGCCAGATCGAGCTCGGCTCGAAGCCGCTCCAGGATGCGCAGGACCTGGCGCTGGTGCTGCGCGCCGGCGCCTTGCCGGCGCCGCTCACGATCGTCGACGAGAGCACCATCGGGCCGTCGCTCGGCCAGGACTCGATCCGGGACGGCATCCGCGCCGGGGTCGTGGGCGTCGTGCTCGTCGTGCTGATCATGGTCGTGTACTACCGCGTCTCGGGCGTGCTGGCGGTCGCGGCGCTGACCCTGTACATCGCGTTCACGCTGGCGGGACTCGCCCTGCTCGGCTCGACCCTGACCCTGCCCGGGCTCGCCGGCCTCGTGCTGTCGGTCGGCATCGCCGTCGACGCCAACGTGCTCATCTTCGAGCGCATCCGCGAAGAGCTGCAGCACGGCAAGCTGGTGCGCACGGCCGTGGACGAGGGGTTCAAGCACGCCATGAGCGCCATCATCGACTCGAACGTCAGCACGGCGCTCACCGCGGGCATCCTCTATCTGGTCGGTACGGGCCCCGTGCGGGGCTTTGCCATTACGCTGATCATCGGGATCGGCGCCTCGATGATCACCGCCATCTTCGTGGTGCGGACCTTCTACATGATCTGGCTGCAGCGCCGGCCGGACATGGCCACTCTGAGCGTCTGAGATGATCCGACTCTTCGCCAACGCCAACTACGACTTCATCAAATGGCGCCGCTGGGCCTACGCGCTCACAGCGGCCATCATCATTCCCGGCTTGGCCCTGTTCCTGGTGCACGGTCTGAACTACTCGATCGAGTTCACGGGCGGCACGCTCGTCCAGGTGCACACGGCGCAGCCGATCGGCACCGCTACGATCCGCGGCGCGCTCGACGCAGCGGGGATCCGCGACGCCGAGATCCAGGAGTTCGGAGATCCCCTGGACTATGTGGTGCGCGCGCGAATCGGGCAGGGCGCGGTCGCGGCGGGCTCGACCGAAGCCACCGCGGCCGCGGTGGACTCAGCGCTGGCACACGGCCTCGGCGCCGCCCCGGAGCACTACAGGATCGTCCGTTTCGACGCGATCAGCCCTAAGGTGGGCCGCGAGCTGCAAGGCAAGGCGTTCCTGGCGATCTTCTTCTCGTTCATCGTCACGCTGATCTACCTCGCCATCCGGTTCGAGTGGCGCTTCGGCCTGGCGGCCGTGCTGGCAACGTTCCACGACATTCTCACGACCATCGCGTTCATTCGCTACCTGAACCTCGAGGTGAGCCTGGTGGTGGTGGGCGCGGTCCTGACGATGGTGGGATACTCGCTGAACGATACGATCATCATTTTTGATCGCGTGCGCGAGAACTTGCGCAAGTTCCGGCGTCAGAACCTGTACGAGATCCTGAACCTGTCGATCAACGAGACGCTGCCGCGCTCGGTGCTCACCCACGGGACCACGATGGCCACGACCGTCGCGCTGGTGCTGCTGGCGGGCGAGGTGTTGCGGCCCTTCGCGCTGGTCATGACCTTCGCCATCTTCACCGGCACGTTCTCCTCGATCTACATCGCCGCGCCGCTGCTCATGTATATCGAGAAGCGCTGGCCGGGCCAGGACGCGCGCGGCGCCCGGGCGTTCCGGCCGGCGGGGACGGCGGCGCCGGAACCGCGGGCTCCTCAGCCCCAGCCCACGCGGTAGAGGCGCGCCAGTGGCGCGCCCCTACTTGGTCGACGCCCACTGCCACCTGGTCGACGTGGCCTTCGATCCGGATCGCGCCGCGGTGCTGGAACGGGCGCGCCAGGCGGCCGTGCACCACGTCGTCGTGATCGGCACGACGCCCGAGGACAGCACGCGGGCCGCCGCCCTCGCCCGGGAGCGCGCCGGCCTCTCGGCCACGGCCGGGCTGCACCCCCACGAGGCGGCGAGCTGGTCCGGCGACACCGCCGCCCGCCTGAAGGAGCTGCTCGGGCAACCCGAAGTGGTGGCTGTCGGCGAGACCGGACTCGATTACCATTACGACCACTCGCCCCGCGTCGCGCAGCAGCGGGCGTTTGAGGCGCAGCTCGCCCTCGGCGCGGAGCTCGGCAAGCCGGTCGTGGTGCACGCGCGCGAGGCGGACGCGGATATAGCCGCGATGCTCGCCGGCACGGGGGCGACGGTCGTGCTGCACTCGTTCAGTTCCGGGGCGACGCTGTTCGAGGCGGGGATGCGGATCGGCGCGTACTTTTCGTTCTCCGGTATGATCACGTTCAAGAATTGGCAGTGGACCGTCCGACCGTCCGACTGTCCGGCCGACCGACTGTTGATCGAGACGGACGCGCCCTACCTCGCCCCCGTGCCGCACCGCGGCAGGCGGAACGAGCCGGCGTTTGTGCGTGCGGTCGCCGAGGCACTCGGCCGGGCGCTCGGGGCCTCCCTTGCGGACATCACGCAGTGGACGACGGACAACGCCCGGCGCGTGTTCGGCGCGCGGCTCGCCACCACGCTGTTACGCGAAGAGGATGCGTGACGACCACGGCAAAAGTCCCCACCGACATCGCGATCGCGCAGGCCGCGAAGCTCCGTCCGGTCGCCGACATCGCCGTCGAGCTCGGGCTCGACGACGACGAGGTCGAATTGTACGGCCGGTACAAGGCCAAGATCCGGCTCCACGCCCTGGCGCGCCGCAAGCCGAAGGGCCGGCTCGTGCTGGTCACGGGCATCAACCCCACGCCCGCCGGCGAGGGCAAGTCCACCGTGACCGTCGGCGTGACCCAGGCGCTCCGGAGACTCGGGAAGAACGCCGCGCTCTGCATCCGCGAGCCATCGCTCGGGCCGGTGTTCGGGGTGAAGGGGGGAGCGGCGGGCGGCGGCTACGCGCAGGTCGTTCCCATGGAGGACATCAATCTCCACTTCACCGGCGACTTCCACGCTATCGCGAGCGCGCACAACCTCCTGTCGGCCATGCTCGACGCACACCTGCACCACGGCAACGCGCTCGGGCTCGACACCCGCCGCATCACGTGGCCACGCACCATCGACATGAACGACCGCGCGCTGCGCAACCTCGTCGTCGGTCTGGGGGGGCTCAATGCCGGCCCGACGCGCGAAGAACGCTTCGTCATCATCCCGGGCTCCGAGATCATGGCCATCATGGCGCTCGCGAGCGGCATCGAGGACTTGGAACGCCGGCTGGCGCGCATCATCGTCGGGCTCACCCCCGGGAAGACCGCCGTGCGCGCCAGCGACTTGAAGGCGCAGGGCGCGATGACGCTGCTCTTGAAGGACGCGATCAACCCCAACCTCGTGCAGACGCTCGAGGGCGGCCCCGCGTTCATTCATTGCGGCCCGTTCGGCAACATCGCACACGGCTGCAATTCGGTCGTGGCGACGCAGCTCGCGCTGCGGTTGTGCGACGTGGTGCTGACCGAGGCCGGGTTCGGAGCCGACCTCGGAGCGGAGAAGTTCTTCGACATCAAGTGCCGCATGGCCGGGCTCAACCCCGAGGTGGCGGTCGTCGTGGCCACCGTGCGAGCGCTGAAGATGCACGGCGGAGTCCCCAAAGATCGCCTCGGCACGGCTGACCCCGCTGCGGTGCAGCGGGGTGCGGCGAACCTGCGCCGCCACATCCGCAACGTGAAGCGATTCGGGGTCCCCGTCGTCGTCGCGCTCAATCGATTTCTCTCCGACACCGAGGCGGAGCTCTCCGCCGTGCGGGAGCAATGCGCGGCGGAGCAGGTGGGCGTGGAGCTGTGCGAGGTGTGGGAAAAAGGTGGGGAAGGCGGGATCGCGGTGGCTGAAGCCGTGCTGCGGCTGCTCGCCGCCAAGGGCGCGCAGTTCAAGCCGCTGTACGACGAGCGGCGGCCCATTCGCGACAAGATCGAGACGATTGCGCGGGAGATCTATGGTGCGGGCGGCGTGGCCTTTGCGCCCGCCGCCGAGCGCGCGCTGGAGCAGCTCCCTGCGCTCGGGTTGGGCGAGACGCCGGTGTGCATGGCCAAGACGCAATACTCGTTTTCCGACGATCCGGCGAAGCTCGGCGCGCCCAGCGGGTTCACGCTGCAGGTGCGCGACATTCTGCCGTCCGCGGGGGCCGGATTCGTGGTCGCGCTCGCCGGTGACATCATGACGATGCCGGGCCTTTCCAAGTCGCCCGCCGCGGAGCGCATCCGCGTCCACCCGGACGGCACCATCGAGGGACTGTTCTGATGAAACCGAAAGGACTGGGGATCGTGGCGACCGACGCGGCGCCGCCCGCCATCGGCCCCTACAGCCAGGCGGTCGTCGTGGACGGCATGGTCTACACCGCGGGGCAGATCGCCCTCGACGCCAGGACGGGTGAGGTGGTGGGGCGGACGACCGCCGAGCAGACCGCGCGGGTCTTGCAGAACCTCGCGGCGGTGCTCGAGGCCGCGGGCTCCGGGCTCGGCATGGTCGTGAAGACCACCGTCTACCTCGCCGATATGGCCGACTTTCCCGCGATGAACGAGGTGTACGCCAAGCAGTTCGGTAACCACAAGCCGGCGCGCTCCACGGTGCAGGCGGCCGGCTTGCCGAAGGGAGTGCGCATCGAGATCGACGCGATCGCACGCGCGGGATAAGCTCGGGGGCGGCTCGGGCCTGGTGGTCCGACTGGTCTTCAAAACCAGCTGGGGCTCGTTTGAGCCTCGGTGGGTTCGATTCCCACACGCTCCCGCCACGCGTCGCGGCCGTGCGACGGGCGTTGCCTGGTGGCGTCCCCCCCGCGACATTGCTAACGATGCAGGGAAACACCTCGACAGGGAGGGAGCGACATGAATCGCAAGGGTTTCACGCTCATCGAGCTGCTGATCGTGGTCGTGATCATCGGCATCCTGGCCGCGATCGCGATCCCGAAGTTCGCCAACACGAAGGAAAAGGCGTACCTCGCCTCGATGAAGTCCGACCTGCGTAACCTGGTGACGGCGGAAGAGGCGTACTTCGCCGACTCCGTCAAGTACTCCTCGACGATCGGTGCGGGTGGCGTCATCTTCACCCAGTCGACGGGCAACACCGCGCCGACCATCACCACCACGGCCGACGGCTGGACGGCCAACATCAAGAACGCCAATACGACCAAGACCTGTTCGATCTACATCGGGTCGACGTCGCTGACGCCGGCCAACAAGGAAGGCGAGCCGAAGTGCCAGTGAGCCATCGGGCCGGCATGCCACGCACCGCGGCGGGGGATGTCCCCGCCGCTCGTGTTTTCACTCCGGAACGGTGACACTCCGGGCAGGTCTGACCCCGCCCCCGGGTCGAATTACCCCGGCCGCTGTGCCCTGAGTCACTTCCCGGCGGGCTCGACGGCGATACTTTGGGGGCCGCCGTTTGCGGCGCGAATGCTGATTTCGAGAACGGGGGCAAGATGTCGCTAGCAGGGATGCAGTGGGGTCGTCTCCAGGTGGACGTCGATTGCCGGCTGCGCCGCGGCGCATGGTACCGCGTGAAGCAGCTGATCTCCCTCAACGCCGTGCTTGATGTCAACCGCCAGTTACTCACCGTGCCGCACTATCTCATCGAAGTCGTGTCCGCACCGCCTCGACGCTGGAGCGTAGTCCCGCGCCCGCAAAACGCCCGGGTGCTCCCGCGCGACTGGGGTGCGACCTATGCCGTGTGCCCGAGCTGCCGCGAGCGCGCTGCGCTGCGAGGGCGGCCGCGGACGATGGAGTGCCGGCGCTGCCGCGGGCAGTTCGAGATCGCCTGGGACGAGGCGTATCTCGCGGACTGACCCCGAGGGCTATCTTGCAGCCCTCTGATCCACGCTCATATCATCGTGAATCCCGCGGCGGGTCGCGGCGCCGGCGCCCGCGTGCTCGATGCCGTGACGAGCGAATTCCGCCGCCAGGGCTGGGCCGTGGAGGTAGCGCGCACCCAGGACCCCGGTCACGGGACCGCGCTCGCCGCGCAGGCGGCACGCGACGGCGCCACCTGTGTGGTGGCGGTGGGCGGCGACGGGACCGTGCACGAAGTGGCGAACGGGCTCGTGCGGCAGAGCGCCGCCGCGTCGCTCGGCGTGGTGCCGGTCGGCACCGGGAACGATTTCGCGAAGCTGGTGGGGATGAACGGCCACGTCCCGGTGCGCGCCGTGCAGCGCCTCGTGACCGCCCAGCGGCGGCGGTTCGACGTGGGGCAGGTGCTGGACGAGTGCTTCGTCAATACCATGGGGCTGGGCTTCGGGCCCGCCGTCGTGCGCGTCCGCAACGCCATGCCCGGGCTCAAGGGCTTCTTGTCCTACCTCATTCCGGTGTACCGCGCGTTCGCCGGGTTCCGGGCGCCGCGGCTCGAGCTGCGCTCGACTGAGTACGCGGAGTCGGGGTACATGATGATGGTGGAGGTGTGCAAC
>Ga0209807_1001440_pt1 | contig 11295 bp, 7 predicted proteins | sample GraSoiAngelo_154_FD_186168 | JGI IMG/M metagenome (GOLD analysis project Ga0209807, IMG submission 186168) | Grasslands soil microbial communities from the Angelo Coastal Reserve, California, USA - 14_1009_13_20cm (SPAdes) (version 2) | ecosystem: Environmental > Terrestrial > Soil > Grasslands ... | reverse complement strand
TCACCGTTGCCCAGCAGCACGCTGATATTGTTGGTCCCGGCATTGGCCACGACGAGATCGATCTTGCCATCGCCGTTGAAGTCGCCGGCCGCCAGGGATTCGCTCTCCGCCGCCCCGACCGAGAAGCGCTGAGCCGGCTGGAAGCTGCCGTCGCCGTTGCCCAGCATCACCGTGACCTTGGCGTCAGGCGCGTCGTCGTTGGCGAATGCCAGGTCCATCTTGCCGTCGCCGTTGAAGTCGCGAATCACGATGGACTCGGGATCACCAATGAAGGGCGTGATCCGGGGCGGCTGGAAGGTGCCATCACCGTTCCCGAGCATGACCGCGCCCATGACGTTGCTGACCGAGGCCGTGACCAGGTCCAGCTTGCCGTCGCCATTCACGTCGCCCACGGCGATGGGAATGAGAAACATGTCGGCGGCGAACGTCGCGACGACAGAGGCCCGCTGAAAGGTCCCATCCCCGTTGCCCAGGAGCACGGTGACGTTGTTGGTCTTGAAGTGGGCGACGGCCACGTCGGGCTTGCCGTCGCCGTTGAAGTCGCCCACCGCGATCGACTCCGGGAAGTTGCCCCCCGTGTCGAAGTTCATCACCGGCTGAAAGGAACCATCGCCGTTGCCGAGCAGGACGCCGACGCTGTTGCGGCTCTGGTTGGCGAGCAGGATATCGGGCTTGCGGTCGCCGTTGACGTCGACGATGAGCACCCAGATCGGACCGCTGCCAAGCCCCGCGTCGAAATTCTGCGCCGCCTGGAACGTTCCGTCGCCGTTGCCGAGTAGCACCGAGACGGAGTTCGCCAGCGAGTTGGCGACCACCAGATCGAGCCTGCCATCGCCGTTGAGGTCGCCGGCGGCGACCGAGTACGGACCCGATCCGACGGCATAATCGCTGGCCGGTGCAGGACGGGGGAACCCCCAGGAGAGCAAGGACATCGCCACGACGAGCAGCGACACGCGCCAGCGGTTTGTACACACCTCGGCCCTCTCCTCACTGACCCGTGAGGCGCTCATTCTGCCGCGGGCACGATTCCACGAATACAGCCGGACGGGGGATTTTTAGGATCCGTTCGGATGGCCGGCGACCCCCGAGCGGGGGCCGATGTGGCTCGGGGAGGCCGAGGACTACATCGCGGCCGCGACGGCCGTTAGCACCCTCGGTGCGACGGTATTCTCATCCACGTGCCGTTCCCGCCATGCCCGGTCCGTCGCGCCGGCTCATCTTGCGCACCACCTCGTTGATGCGACGGATGGCGGCGCGAACGCTCGCGGCCGCGTCACCCGTTGCGTCATGCCCCGCGGCGGGCGCCGGGCGATCGGCGCCACTGAGGATCGCCCCGAGCGCCTTGTTGATGGTGTCGCCGAGATGATCGCTCAGCTCCTTCAGCCGATTCAGCTCCGCCGCCCGTACCGTGACCTCGGTGTGGTCGGCGAGCACGTGGCGTTCCGCGTCGAGTCGCGTCAGAATGTCGTCGAGGGCGTGCACGTTCGACGAGATGGTGTCGCGGACGCCCGCGTGCCCGTCCGTACCGAGCGATGAGAGCACCACCTGGTGGTAGCGACGGGCGAACTCCAGCTCATCACGCAGCTGCACGAGGGCCTCGCGGTCGCCGGTCCCCACGACTCGATTGGCGACCGCGTCGATCTCCTTGGCGACCTGCTCGGGCGCCACGTCCTTGGCGTCGAGATACGCCGTGGCCCCGAGATCCATGCCCAGCGCTTGAGCCCGCTCTCCGATGAAGATGCTGCTGTAGAAGATGAACGGCAGGCGCGCCCAGCGCTCGTCGCAGCGGAGCGCGCGACACAACTGAAAACCATCCATCCTCGGCATCCTGACGTCCGACACGACCGCTTCGACGGGCTGGCTGTCGAGGAGCTCGAGGGCGGCCGCGCCGTTGGGGGCCGTGAGGACCTCGTGACCGGCCTTGTCGAGCAAGGCGGTCAGCAGACGTCGACGGGCCAGGGAATCATCGACGACCAGAACGCGCATGGCTGGTGGCGTCGGAGCAGGTCCTGTGCCAGCCCCCTGCCGCGTCTAACCTGACGATTTGTTGCGTCCGTAGCGGAGGTGTCGGCCGCCAGATTGGCAACGACATCCGCCTGAGCGTCCTCGTTTGACACGTCCCGGCCTTTGGCCGACGATGGCCGCCGATCTATGGAGCGTGACGCGGACGTCGTCGTCGTCGGGGCCGGCATCGTCGGCTGCGCCACCGCGTATTTTCTCGCCCGCCGTGGCGCGCGCGTCGTCGTGCTCGAGCGCGGGTCCGTGCCCGGCGAGCAGTCGCGCAAGAACTGGGGCTTCGTCCGCCAGCAGGGACGCGATCCGGTCGAGATGCCGCTCGTGATGGAGGCGCACCGCCTCTGGCGCGGCCTGCCGCGCGAGCTGGGCGCCGACATCGAGTGGATCCAGGGCGGCAACCTCGCGCTCGCCGCCGACGACCGCCGCATGGCCCGCTTCGAGGCGTGGCTGCCGGTCGCGCGCGAGTTCGGCCTGGCGACGCGCCTGCTCCGCCCGCGTGACCTCGGCGCCGTCGTCCCGGGCCTCGCCGGCGACTGGGTGGGCGGCATGCACACGCCCGGCGACGGCCACGCCGATCCCGAGAAGACCACCGACGCCTTCGCGCGGGCCGCCGTCGCGTACGGTGCGAGCCTCCATCTGGAGTGCGCGGTACAGGGCGTGAGCACGCGGGCGGGCGCCGTCAGCGGCGTCGTCACGGAGCACGGCGAGATTCGCACGCCGACGGTGGTGTGCGCGGCGGGCGCATGGTCGGCGCGACTGGCGCGGACCCTCGGCCTCGACCTCCCGCAGCGCTGGGTGCGTGGCACGGTGGCGCGGACGACGCCCGCGCCGACCGTGAGCGCGTGCGCGGTCTGGGCACCCGGCGTGGCGTTCCGCCAGCGTCGCGACGGCAGCTTCACCATCGCCGCCGGCGGCGCCCTCGACCACGACGTCACGCTCGACTCGCTGCGCCAGCTGCGCTTCTTCCTGCCGAACTTCTGGAAGAACAAGGCGCTGTTCCGCTTCCACGTGGGGCGGCCGCTGCTGGCGAGCCTGGCGGCGGCGCTGCCCGGCTCGGCGGCGCGCCGGCGGCCGCTCGTGTGGGACCGCGGTCTCGAGCCGCCGCCGAATCCCGCGAAGGTGCGACGCAGCCTGGCCGAGCTCCAGCGCCTGCTGCCGTCGCTGCCGCCGCTCGGGATCGCGCGGCGCTGGGCGGGCTACATCGACGCCGCGCCTGATCTCGTTCCGGTGCTCGGCGAGGTCCCACGGCTCGGCGGCTTCGTGCTCGCGACCGGCTTCAGCGGTCACGGCTTCGCGATGGGGCCCGTCGCCGGCCGCCTCGTCTCCGAGGTGATTCTGGACGGCAAGCCGTCCCTCGACCTCTCTGCGTTCCGCTTCTCTCGCTTCGCGGAAGGCGTCATCGGCACGCCACGCAACGTCCTGTGAGATCCCGCGCGCGGACCTATGCCATCGCCCTCGACGTCGGCGGCACGTTCACCGACGTCGCGCTGGTGCACGAAGCGAGCGGCCGGCTCTGGGTCACCAAGACGCCGACGACACCGCACGATCCGGCCGACGGATTCATGGCCGGCATCGACAAGGCGTTGCGGCTCGCCGCCGTCGAGGCCGGGTCGTTGCGCCACGTCCTGCACGGAACGACGACCGCCACCAACGCCATCCTGGAAGCCAAGGGCGCGGCCACGGGCCTGCTCACCACCGCCGGCTTCCGTTACGTGCTCGAGATCGGCCGCCACGACATTCCCCGGCGCGCCAACATGTTCGCCTGGGTGAAGCCGGCGCGGCCGGTCCCGCCCGAGCGGATCTTCGAGATCGACGGGCGCATCGCCGTCGACGGCGAGGAGCTGGAGCCCCTCGACGAGACCGCGGTGCGGGTGGCGGCCCGGCGGCTGCGCGAGGCCGGTGTGAACTCGATCGCGGTGTGCTTCCTGCACGGCTACGCCAATGCGGCGCACGAGCGGCGCGCCCGGACGCTGCTCCTGGAGGAGCACCCGGACTGCGCGGTGTCGCTGTCCAGCGAGGTGCTGCCGGTCTTCCGGGAGTTCGAGCGCTCGATGGGCACTGTGCTCAACGCCTACGTGCAGCCGCTCGTCGGGCGCTACGTCACGCGCCTGGTGGAGCGGCTGCGTCCACGAGGGATCGCGGCGCCGCTGTCGATCATGAAGTCCAACGGCGGCGTCAGCGGCGCCGGCGTCGTGCGCACGCAGGCGATCCACACCGCGCTCTCGGGACCGGCGGCGGGCGTGATCGGCGCGCGCCGGGTCGGCGAGGCCTCGGGGTTCGCCGACCTCATCTCCGTCGACGTCGGCGGCACGAGCGCGGATGTGTGCCTCGTGCGCGGCGGCGAAGCGGATGTGACCGTCGAGGGGCACGTCGGCACCTGGCCGCTCCACGTGCCGATGATCGACATCCATACGATCGGCGCCGGCGGCGGCTCCATCGCGCGCGTCAGCGAGGACGGGACGCTGACGGTCGGTCCCGAGAGCGCGGGCGCGCTGCCCGGGCCCGTGTGCTACGGCGCCGGGGGCGAGGAGCCGACCGTCACCGACGCCCACCTCGTGCTCGGGCGCATCCCCTCGCACTTGCTGGGCGGCGAGATCGCGCTCGACGTCGAGCGCGCGCGCCGGGCCATCGAGGAGCGTGTGGCCCGGCCGCTGGGGTTGCCGCCGGCGGCGGCCGCGCAAGGCATCCTCGACATCGTGAACAACAACATGGTCGGAGCCCTCCGCCTCGTGTCCGTCGAGCGGGGCTACGACCCGCGCGACTTCGTGCTGGTGCCGTTCGGCGGCGCCGGCCCCCTGCACGGCGCCGATCTGGCCGCGCTCCTCGCCATGCGCACGGTCGTCGTTCCGCGCCACCCCGGCGTGCTGTCGACGCTGGGCCTGCTCGGCACCGAGGTGCGCAACGACTACGCGCGTACGCATCTGGAGAAGCCGCCCGACTACGACCTCGGCGCCATCGCCGCCGTGTACGCGGAGCTCGAGGGCCAGGCGCAGGCGTGGCTCGCCGCCGAGGGCGTCGCGCCGGCCGGACAGCGGCTCACGCGTCTGGCCGACCTCCGCTACCGCCACCAGGGCTTCGAGCTCACGGTCCCGTGGCCCGAGCGTGATCTCGCGGTGCACGCGCTGCTCGCGCGCTTCCACGAGCGCCATCGTCGGCTCTACACGTACGCGCTGGCCGACGCGCCGGTCGAGATCGTCACCCTGCGGGTGGCCGCCGCCGGCCGCGTGCGCCGTTTCACGCTGCCTTCCCTCGGCCGCCGCGGCGCCGCCCGGACGCGGCATCCCCGACGGCGCGTCTACTTCGCGGGCGCGGGCTGGAAGGCCTGCCCGTGCATCGACCGCGAGCGGCTGGGCGTGGGCGCCGTGGTGACGGGTCCCGCCATCGTCGAGCAGCTCGACGCCACCACGGTGGTGCCGCCGGGTCAGCGCGCGACCGTGGATCGCGTCGGCAATCTCGTGATCCGTGCGCGCCGGGGCCCGCGATGAAGCGACGGCCACCGGCGCGGCGGCGGCGTACGCTCGCTCCCGACCCCGTGACGCGGGAGATCATCCGGGGCGCCCTCCGCGCGGCGCAGGCACACATGGAGGCGGTCATCGAGCGCACCGCGATGTCGCCGTTCATCCGCGAGAAGAACGACTACTTCGCCGGCATCCTCGACGCGCGCGGCCGCGTCGTGTGCGGCACCATGGTGCCGCTGTTCGGCAATCTCATGCCGATCATCTTCGAGCAGTACCCGCGCGACACGATGCGGCCGGGCGACCTCTACTGGTACAACGACTGCCACGGCTCACGCGGGGGCGTCTCGCACTCGCCGGACATGGTGTTCGCGGCGCCGGTGTTCCACCGCGGCCGGCTCGTCGCCTTCTCCCAGACCTGGGGCCACTTCTGGGACATCGGCGGCATGCGGGCGGGCAGCATCTCGCCCGACGCGACGGAGATCTTCCACGAGGGGATCATCGTCCCCGCCGTCCGCATCTACCGCGAGGGCGTGCTGAACGACGAGGCGTTCCGCATCTTCGTGCGCAACTCGCGCTTCCCCGAGATCCTCAAGGGCGACATCCGGGCGGTGCTGGCCGGCTGCCAGCTCGGCGAGCGGCGCGTGCTGGAGCTGTTCGAGCGCTTCGGCGCCGACACGGTGCTGGCGGCGTGGGCGCTCTTCGAGCAGCAGTGCCGCGACACCATCCGCAAGACGCTCGAGTCACGCATTCCAGACGGCAGCTACGAGAGCGAAGACGCGGTGGACGGCGACGGCATGAGCGACCGGTCCTTCCACGTGCGGATGCGCCTCACCAAGGAGGGCGGCCGCATCACCCTCGACACGCGGGCGAGCGACGACCAGGCGAAGGGCCCGATCAACTTCATCATGCACGAAAGCGTACCGAAGCTCATCGTCGGCATCTATCTGCTCTCGGGGCATCCGACGATCTTGATGAACGACGGCGCCCAGGACGCCATCGACGACGTGCTCGTGCGGCCGGGCAGCATCCTGCAGCCGCACTGGCCGGCCGCGCTCGGCAACCGCGCTCACACGCTGGCGCGCGTGCAATCGAACGTCCTGGCCCTCCTGGCGCTGGCCACGGGCGGCGACGTTCCCGCGCCGAACTCCGTCTACAACATCTACTTCCTCCGCGGCTTCGACCGCGCGCGCAACGAGTTCTTCCTGTGCAGCGACGGCGTGGCGGTGGGCTATGGCGCGCGGCCGTTCGCCGACGGCCTCGACGCCATCTACTACGTGGCCCAGAAAAACTACCCCGCCGAGTTCATGGAGATGGTGTTTCCCCTGCGCCTGCGCCGCTACGCGCTGCACCAGGACTCCGGCGGGCCGGGATGCTACCGCGGCGGCGCCGGCGTGATCCGCGAGATCGAGCTGACCGCCGACGAGGCGATCGTGGCCATCCGTCAGGACAACATCCTGTTTCCACCCGCCGGTGTGAACGGTGGTCAGGCGGGCCGGCCGGGCCGCTGCGTCGTCAACCCGGGCCGTCCCGACGAGCGGCGGCTGGCCCCGATGTCCGACGGCAACGTCCTGCGCCGGGGCGACGTGCTCCGGCTGTCCACGAGCGGCGGCGGCGGCTGGGGCCATCCCTTCGATCGTCCGCTCGAGCGCGTGCGCCGCGACGTCGTGGGCGGCTTCGTGTCCGTCGATGCCGCCCGGGAGGATTACGGCGTGGTCGTCGACGCAAGCGGGATGCTCGACCTCGCGGCCACCGAGGCGCGGCGCGCCGGCCCGCGCGGCCCGGTGCGCATGTTCCACCGCAACGGGTACTTCGGCCCGCTCGTGGTGCCGCGAGCGGGCACCATTTGCTAAGCTGCGTCTCATGGAGGTGCCTGTGGGCAGACTGCTCGTCATGGTCGTGTCGTTGGTACTGGCTGGATACGGAACGGCCGCCGCCCAGATCGTCGACATCGAAGGCCGCTACTGGTTCACTGATCTCGACGCCTCCGCCAAGGTCAAGAGCGGCTCTGCCCCCGGAACTCGTCTCGACCTGGACAGCGACCTTGGCATCGATGGCGGGAATCTCCCGGAGGTCCGGCTCACCATCGCCACCGGCCTGAACAGCAAGATCCGATTCGCCTACACCCATGGCGATTTCGAAGGCGACAAGACGATCGAACGCAGTGTTCAGTTCGCCGGGACGACGTTCACGGCGACCTCCCGCGTCGAGAGCGAGATGGAGTTGCACTACGGCCGAATCGGCTGGGCGTGGCAGTTCATCGCGGTGCCCGGCATCTTCAAGATCGGTCCGTTGCTCGAGCTGAAGGGCCTCGTGATCGATGCGTCGTTGAGAACTCGCGGCGCCGGAGCGAGCGTTCATGACTCGGCGGTGCTCCCCATGGCCTTCCCCACCGTGGGCGCGATGGCCAACGTGACCCCGGTCAAGTGGCTCGACGTGTTCGCCGAGGTCTCCGGCATTCCGTTCGGGGACCTTGGTCACATCGTCGACGCCGAGGCCGGCGTTCGAGTCATTCCGTTGCAGTTTCTCAGCTTCTCGGCGGGCTACCGCGTGCTCGATGTCCGCCTCGGCAAAGACGACAACTTCGCGCGGCTGAACCTCGCCGGGCCATTTCTCGGCGCGTCGCTCCGATTCTAGGGCGGCAGAATCCTGGAGGCTGGTCATGATCCACGGTCGTTCCTGGCTGACGCTCATTCTCGTTCTGACGCTGCTCGCGGCGATCCCGTCGGCGCCGGCCATCGCGCAGACGCGGTTCGTCTTCGCGAACGAGAGCCCCTACGACACGATGGATCCGCACGCGGCCTTCGACGTCGGGCGCGTGGCCGTGCGTCTGAACCTGTACGACGGGCTCTACCGCTGGCTCGACAATCCGCCGAAGCTCGAGCCGTGGCTGGCCGAGAGTCACACCGTGTCCTCGGACGGCCTCACGTACACCTTCAAGCTGCGTCGCGGGGCCAAATTCCACGACGGCGCCGAGGTGACCGCCGAGGATGTCCGCTACAGTACCGAGCGCATCCTTGCTGGCAAGAAAGGGGCGGCCGCCCTGCTGGCCACCATGGTCGCGCCCGGGACGACCAAGGCGCTCGATCGGCACACCGTCCAGTTCACGCTCATCAAGCCCGCGTCGATCTTCCTGGCCGTCGTGCCCGAGGTGCACGTGGTGAACACCGCCCTTCTCAAGAAGAACGAGAAGGACGGCGACGCGGGCGCCGCGTGGCTGACGAGCAACGACGCCGGCTCGGGGTCCTACATGCTCACGCGATACGATCCGGCCGTCGGCTTCATCGCCCGGCGCTTCGCCGGACACTTCCTGCCGTGGGGCGCCAAGCCCATCGAGGAGATCGAGTTCCGGCTCGTCAAGGAAGACAACACGCGCGTCCTCGGCATGATCAAGGGGGATTACCAGGGCACGGGTGGCTACCTGCCCAACGACCAGGTCAAGCGCCTGCGCGAGGCGCCGAACGTGAAGATCGTCGAGCAGGAGTCGATGCGGATCATGATGTTCCAGATCAACAACCAGCGGCCGCCGCTCAACGACGTCCACGTGCGCCGCGCCATCAGCTACGCGTTCGACTACGACGGGTTCAACAAGGACATCCTGGGCGGCACGGTGGAGCGCAATCCGGTCCCCATCCCGAACAACCTCTGGGGCGTGCCCAAGGACGTGAAGGGCTACACGTACGACGTCGACCGGGCGAAGGCGGAGCTGGCCAAGGCCACCGCGAAGGTGGACCGCCCGATCACCGTGGGCTACCTCCAGGGCTTCAGCCAGACCGAGCAGGCCGCCACGGTGATGGCCAACGGCCTGCGCAAGGCGGGGATCGAGACCAAGCTCACGAGCGAGCTGTGGCCGGCCATGGTGGAGCGGATGAAGAAGCCGGAGACGTCGCCGGACCTCGTCGTGTACTGGATCAGCACCTACTACGCCGATCCCAACAACTGGATCGGCGAGATGTTCCACTCCGGGCAGTGGGGGACGTTCAAGGCGTCGAGCTTCTACAAGAATCCGAAGGTCGACGAGCTGCTCGACGTGGCGCTCCGGTCCACCGACCGCAAGGTGCGCGACAAAGCGTACCAGGAGGCGGCGCGCATCGTGGTGGACGACGCGGCGGGCGTGTGGATCTACAACACCAAGTACTTCGGGCCGTGGGCGAAGAACCTCGAGGGCATCCGCTTCAGCCCGATCGGCAACGGCCAGGAGATTCGCTGGATTCACTATAAATGACCCGGAGGGGGGCCTTGCCCCCCATCCTCGTCGGAGGGGGCCTCGACGGCCCCCTCCGAAACCTCCCCCAGATCCGGATTGCGCGGGCTAAGCCCGCGCTCGAACACCGCATAGACTGGTTGGGCGATGAGGCTGCTCGCGCTCCTGCTGCGTCGGCTGGTGTGGTTCGTTCCCACTTTGCTAGGGTTGCTCGCCGTCACGTTCGTCATCTCGCGGGTCGTTCCAGCGGATCCGGTGGGGCTGGTGGCGGGGGAGACGGCTACACCGGCGCAGGTGGCGGCGCTGCGGCGCGAGCTCGGGTTCGATCGGCCGCTGCCCGTGCAGTTCGTCGATTACGTCGCGCGGCTGGTGCGCGGCGACATGGGGCAGAGCCTCTACACCCGGCGGCCGATCGCCGCGGATCTCGCGCACCGCCTGCCGGCCACCATCGAGCTGACCGTGGTCGCCATGGTCGTCTCCGTCGTCGTCGGCATTCCGCTCGGCGTCCTCTCCGCGCTCTGGCGCAACTCGCTGCTCGACCACGCCCTCCGGGTCGTGACCGTGTCCGGTCTCGCCATCGCCAGCTTCTGGCTCGGCATCATGCTGCAGCTCCTCTTCGCGATGCGCCTGGGCTGGACGCCGCTCAACGGACGCTTGCCGGGGTTCCCTCCCCGCCCGCTCACCGGCTTCTACCTGGTGGACGCCGCCGTCACCGGCGACTGGCCCACGTTCGCCACCGGGCTGCTGCACCTCGCGCTGCCCGCCGCGACGCTTGCTTTCCCGGCGCTGGCCACGCTCGTGCGGTTCACGCGGGCCGGCGTGCTGGACGTGATGCAGTCGAATTTCGTCCTCTACGAGCGTGCGATGGGGCTGCCCCGGTCCGTCATCGTCTGGAAATACATGCTCCGGTCGGCGCTCACCTCGACGGTGACCCAGATCGGACTGCTCTTCGGCATCCTGCTCGCGGGCGCGGTGGTCACGGAGGCGGTGTTCGACTGGCCGGGGATCGGCACCTACGCGGTGAACTCCATCCTCCGCTCCGACTACAACGCCGTGATGGGCTTCACGGTCTGGGCGGGGACGATCTTCATCGTCGTGAACCTGCTCGTCGACGTCGCCCACACCCTCGTCGATCCCCGGGAGCGTACCCTATGAACGCAGCGGCAGCGGTCGCGGAGATCCTCAAGCGTGAGGGCGTGGGCTTCCTCATCGGTTATCCCGTCAACCCCATCATCGAGGCGGCGGCCGAGGCGGACATCCGGACGATCATCGTCCGCCAGGAGCGAACCGGGCTCCACATGGCCGACGCCGTGAGCCGTATCTCGTCCGGCGAGCGCATCGGTGTCTTCGCCATGCAGCACGGGCCGGGCGCCGAAAACTCGTTCGGCGGCGTGGCGCAAGCGTACGGCGACTCGGTGCCGATCGTGGTGCTGCCGGCCGGCTACCCGCGCCGGCTCATCAACATCCCGCCCAACTTCAACTCGTTCATCAACTACCAGCACGTCACCAAGTGGGCCGAGCAGGTGGTCATGGCCGACGCCGTCCCCGACGCGATGCGCCGGGCCTTCACGCAGGTGAAGAACGGCCGCCCGCGCCCGGTGCTCGTCGAGATCCCGCGCG
>Ga0209807_1001439_pt1 | contig 11296 bp, 14 predicted proteins | sample GraSoiAngelo_154_FD_186168 | JGI IMG/M metagenome (GOLD analysis project Ga0209807, IMG submission 186168) | Grasslands soil microbial communities from the Angelo Coastal Reserve, California, USA - 14_1009_13_20cm (SPAdes) (version 2) | ecosystem: Environmental > Terrestrial > Soil > Grasslands ... | reverse complement strand
AGCCGCTGGTGGAAATCCGCGGCAATGACCTGATACACCTCGCACGGCTCGCTTGGCATTTGGGCGATCGGCACGTGCCGGTGCAGGTGTTGAGCAATCGCCTGCGCATGCGTCGAGACCCCACGCTCGAGGCGCTGCTGCAAAATCTGGGCGCACGGCTTACAGCAATCGAAGCGCCGTTCGATCCCGAAGCCATCGCGCTCGGCAGCAATCTGCAGGCGCCGTCGCGCGTCCATCTCTTCGGCACCGACAGCCTCGGCCGCGACGTGCTCTCGCGCACGATCTGGGGCGCGCGCATCTCGCTCACCATCGGCTTCGTGTCGGTCGGCGTGTTGGAGAAGAGCGTGAGCGCGCACCTGTGGGGCGACCTGCCGGTGCTGCTCATCCCGCCGCTGCTGGGTCTCGTGCTCGGCGGTTTCGGCTCGTACCTGCTTGCACGGCGCATCAAGCGGCAGACGTTCGGGCTCGAGCCGGACGAGATCGCGACGCTGCTCGAGCAACGCGAGGCCATGCTGCACGGCATCCGCGAGGGCGCGATCGCCACGGACTCGCTCGGCCGCATCACGCTGCTCAACGACGAGGCTCAGCGTCTGCTCGGTCTCGACGGGGACGCGGTGGGACGTTCGCTCGAGGAGCTCGTTCCCGTTGGACGCGTCGCCGACGTGCTGCTCGGTCGCGTCGACGGCGCCGACCAGGTGATTCTCGTCGGCGACCGCGTGCTCGTCGCCAACCGGATGCCGGTCGACCTGCGCGGCCGGCGGATCGGCGCGGTGGTGACGCTGCGCGATCGGACGGAGCTCGAGGCGCTGCTGCGCGAGCTGGCCGACGTGCGCGGACTTGCGGACGCGCTCCGTTCGCAGGACCACGAGTTCGCGCGCCGGCTGCACGTCATCGGCGGCCTCATCGAGCTCGGCCGCTACGAGGAGGCGGTGCAATTCATCAACCGGTCGTCGCTGCTCCAGCAGACCCTCGCCGAGTCGGTGATCGGAAGCGTCGGCGACCCGATCGTCGCCGCGCTCCTGCTCGGCAAGGCGGCGGTCGCGAGCGAGCGCGGGGTGGAGATGACCGTGTCCGCGGGATCGCGCCTCCCGGAGGACATCGGCGACGTGCGCGGCCTCGTGACCGTGCTCGGCAATCTGATCGACAACGCGATCGACTCGGTGGCGTCGATGCCTGGCGGGGAGGGCCTTGTAGAGGTTTCACTCGACGTCGTCGACGGCGAGCTCCGTATTCGCGTCCGCGACACCGGCGCCGGGATCGACCCCGCGCTGACCGAGGAGATCTTCCGCGACGGATTCACAACGAAGGTCGCCGCCGGGGCCGCGCGCCGCGGCCTCGGCCTCGCACTCGTCGGCCAAGAGGTGCGTCGGCGTCGGGGTCGCATTGCGGTCGACAACGACGGCGGGGCGGTTTTCACCGTGTCGCTGCCGTTGGCGGCGGAGATGGTGGCGACGTGATTCGCGTACTCGTCGTTGACGACGACTTCATGGCGGCTTCCGTGCATCGCTCTTTCGTCGAGCGGATCCCGGGCTTCGAGGTCGTCGGCGAGGCGACGACGGGGGCGGCCGCCCTCGAGCTCGCGCGCACGCTTCGCCCGGATCTCGTCCTGCTCGACATCTACCTCCCAGACCTCGGTGGGCTCGACGTGATGCGTCGCCTGCGCGAGCGCGAAGACGAGCCCGTCGACGTCATCGCCATCACGTCGGCCAAGGACGTTAAGACCCTGCGCGGCGCGATGCAGCACGGCGTCGTCCACTACCTCGTAAAGCCGTTCACGTTCGACACCTTTCGCGAGCGGCTCGAGAGCTATGCGGCCCTACGCTCTCGGCTCGAGCGCCTGCAACAAGCCGACCAGCGCGAAATCGACCGGCTCTATTCGCTCCTGCGCGCCCGCGGCGAGAACGCTCTGCCGAAAGGGATCTCCGAGCCCACCCTCGCGCTCGTCGCCAATGTCGTGCGTGAGGCCGATGCTGAGATCTCCGCGGCCGAGGTCTCAGGTGCCGTCGGCGTCAGCCGCGGCACGGCGCGGCGCTACCTCGAGTTCCTCGCCGACTCGGGGACGCTCGAGCTCACGCTCCGTTACGGCGCGGCCGGGCGGCCGGAGCACCTGTATCGGTGGGCGGCCGCCCGGGTCTGATTCGAGGAGCTATTCCGAGGGCTGGACGACGATGAGCGAGTTGCCGTCGGGGTCGCGGACCCAGAACATCGGCGGCACCGGGCCGCCCCAGCGGCTGACCTCCTCGTCGACGTCGGCGCCCGCGGCCTTCAGCGCGGCGTGGTCGGCGTCGACGTCGGTCGTGTCGAGGCAGATGCCGGTCTGGCTGCCGCCGGGCTCCTGGCCCTGCGGGGGAGGAGCGAGCGCGATCGTCGTCGGGGCGCCGGGGATGGCGACCTCGACCCAGCGGCCGGCGTCGCCCATCGGCACGTCGACGACCTTCTCGAAGCCGAGCGTGTCGACGTAGAAGTCGATCGCGCGGTCGGTGTCGGCGACGGTCACGCAGACGCGGCCGACCTGCGTGAGGTTGAGCTTGGACGTGACCTTCGACATCGGGTTCCTCCTCGTCGTGGGACTTGCCCCTATGACCGGGGCCGAGACCGAAACTCATCGGCGAGAATCGACCCGTGATCGCGATCGGCTCGCAGCGAGGCATCTTCGACGTGCCCGAAGACGTCGTCTACATGAATACCGCGAACATGGCGCCGCTGCTGCGGGCCGTGCGCGCGGCCGGCGAGGAGGCGCTGGCCCGCCGTGCGACGCCGTGGCGGATCACGCCCGACGACTGGTTCACCGACGTCGAGCGCCTGCGCGACGGATTCGCCCGCGTGCTCGGCGCCGACAGCGACGGCGTCGCGCTGATTCCGGCGACGAGCTACGGCCTGGCGGTCGCAGCGCGGAACCTCGACGCGAAGCCCGGCGAGCAGGTCGTCGTCCTCGAGGACGAGTACCCATCCAACCACTACACATGGATGCGTTTTTGCGAACGCACCGGCGCCTCCCTCGTGGTGGTCGAGCCCGGAGCAATCGTCGAGCACATCGGCGACCGAACGCGCGTCGTCGCGGTGCCGAACGTGCACTGGACGAACGGATCCCTCGTCGATCTCGTCGCGGTCGCCGATGCGGCTCGGAAGGCGGGCGCCGCGCTCGTGCTGGACCTCAGCCAGTCGCTCGGCGCGATGCCGCTCGACCTCGACGCGATCCGGCCGGACTTCCTCGTCGCCGTCGGCTACAAGTGGATGCTCGGCACGCTCGGTCTCGGCTGCCTGTACGTCGCCGAGCAGCACCGCGACGGCGAGCCGATCGAGGAGAACTGGATCAACCGGGCCGGGTCGGAGGACTTCAGCGCGCTCGTCGACTACGCCGACGCCTACCGCCCGGGTGCGCGCCGGTTCGACGTCGGGCAGCACTCGAACTTCGGGCTCGTGCCGATGGCGGTCGCAGCGACCGAGCAGATCGCCGACTGGACCGTCCCCGGCATCGCGGAGAGCCTGGCGGATGTGACCGAGGAGATCGCGACACGTGCCCGTGCCCTCGGATTGACGGTCTCCGCGCGCGAGCAGCGTGGTCCGCACATGCTCGGCATCGAAGTGCCGCGCGAGACGGCGCACGTGATTGCGCGCCGTCTCGGCGAGGACGGCGTCGTCGCCAGCGTTCGCGGCAACTCGGTGCGGATCGCGCCTCACCTGCACACGACCCGCAACGACGTCGACCGCTTGATCGAATCGCTCAGCCGAACCGCGGACGGCGGCTAGGTGCCCTCGACGAGCGCGCACATCAGCGCGACCGCTTCGCTATCGGGCAGTCCCTGGTCATGGGTCAGCGAGCGCCAGGTGGAGAATGCGAGCGCGTGGCCTATCGCCGCGCGGGTGCGCGCGGCGCGGCGTCCACGAACGCCGCGACCGGTGAACAGGACATCCTCGACGCTGCGCAGGTAGCCGTAGAAGTCGCGCAGCAGCCGCTGGACGACGGGGACGAGCGGCTCGTCCCGCAGCAGGCTCGTGTACATGGCCTCGGTGCGCCGGTAGAACGCGTAGAGCTCGCGGAGCGCGGTCTCGGTGCGCTCCGCCGGATCCGCGATCGCGGCCCACGCGGCTGGGCCGGGTGGTGGGTTCGCCGCGCGCCAGTGCGAGGAGCAGGCGGCGAAGAGCGCGACCTCGTCCGGGAAGTGGCGGTAAACCGTCGAGCGCCGGACGCCGGCGTGCTCCGCGATCGCGCTGATCGACGTCCGTGCCGGGCCGACCCGTTCGTGCAGCGCGATCGTGCTCTCGGTGATCCGCCTTCGTGTCTGCTCCTCGAGCTCGGCTCGCCGCTGCATCCGGTACGGGCGCTTTTGATCAGACATCAGTGTTCGATGACATCTTGACAGAAGCCGGCGACTACCGTAGTTTTTCGCGAGACAGGTATGTCCAATCAAAGGAGGCAAGAGGTGGCGACCGCAGCAGGCGTGAAGATCGTGAGCCCGACCGACGGGCAAGAGGGCTTTCTCGGGAGCATCGGCGTCCGCTTCATGATCGACGGCTCGGAGGCGGGCGAGCGCTTCTCGCTCGTCGAGCACCCGATGTCGCCGCGGGCGCTCGCCGCGCCGCTCCATCGGCACACGCGCGAGGACGAGTACAGCTTCGTCCTCGAGGGCCGAATGGGCGCCTTGCTCGGGGACGACGCCGTCGAGGCGGGCCCCGGAGACCTCGTGTTCAAGCCGCGCGAGCAGTGGCACACGTTCTGGAACGCGGGCGACGAGCCTTGCCGGATCCTCGAGATCATCGCCCCGGCCGGCTTCGAGCGTTTCTTCGCCGAGCTCGTCGAGCTGGGCGGCTCGAGGCAAGCCGAGCCGGCCGCGCTCGCGGAGCTCAGCGCGCGCTACGGGCTCGAGATGCGGCCCGACACGGTGCCGGAGCTCCTCGAGCGCTTCGGCCTTCGGCTCGGCGAGCCGCTCGGCGGAGGCTGGACGGCGCGCTAGAGCCGCTACCAGTCCCCGTCCCGGACGTATGGATGACTCCAGAGCGTGATCTGGAGCACGAGCGACTTCGTCCACGCCGCGCCGAGCCGCTCGGCGCGCTCCTTGTCGACGCCGGCCTCGACGAGGAACGGCGGAAGCGTGCTCGTCAGCGGGTACAGGGTGATCGGCAAGTAGCGGAACGGGACGATCTCCGCCGACGTGACGCCGTCCGTCCGGTTCTTCTTCGCGCGGTGGTGACGAAGCCCGATCTCGTGCTGGTAGTCGAGCCAGTCCTGGTCGTACGGGAGTGTGCACGTGTCCTCGACCATTGCATGAACCGCGGATGCGTTCGGTCGATGTACGTCTGGTCGGGCGTGCCGTCCGGGCCGGCGAAGGTAGGCAGGAAGAAGTGGCCGACGAGGCCGAACCAGCGTTCGAAGAGCTGCTCGCGCCGGTCGCGAAGGATGTCCCCGAGCTCTTCGAGCGCGCGCTCGTCGTCGGCGTCGAAGCCGACCGCGCGCTTGAGGTCGTCGAGCTCGTCGAGCGAGACGGGCGAACGCGAGATCTCGGCGGAGCCGTACGCGTATCCAGCGGTCACTTGGAGCCTCCTCAGGGTCGAAGTGCACGGACCCGTTTACATTGACGGCTCGACACCGATCCGAAACCGGGCGGCGCATGGGCGGCGTCCTGGCCGGGCCGGCCGGACGTCACGGCGGGCGAGCGCGTCAGATCGAGATCGAAGCGTTGAACAAGTTGCGTGCAGCGCTCGCGTAGGGCGGACGCGGCGTTCGAGCTCGTGGAGCCTCGTTCTCGCTGGTTGTAATGGAGAGCACAATCTGAGACAGTCGCCTGACTGTGCTTTCAGGCGGGCCTACGCGGCGACTGCTTGCGCGTTCGCTGCCACCGTGGTGGGTGGTGCTCATCACCGGGTTCTCGTGGATGCTCGTCGCGCTGATCGTGCTGCGATTCGACTACACGTCCGTGTATTCGATCTCGTTGCTGTTCGGCTTCGTCGCGCTCGCCGCCGGCGCGCTCGAGATCGGAATGACGTTCCTCGCCGCCGGCTGGTGGAAGCTGCCGAACGCCATCCTGGCGATCGCGTACACGGTCGTCGGCATCGTCGCGTTCATCCACCCTGGCGACACGTTCGTCGCCCTCGCCGCGGTGTTCAGCTTCTTCCTGCTCTTCGCCGGGGCGTTCGACCTGATCCAGGCGATCTCCGCCCGGCACGAGATCGAGGTGTGGTGGCTGCAGCTCGTCGGCGGCATCATCGAGATCGCACTCGGCTTCTGGGCGGCCGGGTACTACGGACGGAGTGCCGTGCTCCTCGTGGCCTGGGTCGCCGCGTTCGCGACGATCCGCGGAGTGCGAGACATCGTCTTCGCCTTCCGCGTGCGCGAGCTCCAGCACCCCGCGCACGGATAGCGCGTGCCGGTCATATTCGCGCTCGAGGACTTGCGATTCAACGGAAGCCTGACGGCCTTTCTCTTCGAAGGGAGGAAGCGCGCGGGAATCGACATCTCCATGTTCGTCGTGCGGACGCCGCCCGGCGGCAGCGTCGAGCTGCACACACATCCGTATTCGGAGACGTTCCTGTTGCTCGAAGGTGAAGGGCGCTGGACGGCCGGCGATGACGTCGTCGAGCTCCGTCCCGACTCGATGCTCGTCGTGCCGCCCGAGACGCCGCATGGGTTCCGCAACATCGGAGAGACGCCGCTCCTCGTCGTGTCCGTGCACGAGTCGGGCACGCTCGATCAGACGTTTCTCGGCGTCGAACCGGCCTGATGCTCAGCGCAGCAGCGGCAGCACGCGATCGCACAGGAGGTCGACTCCGCCGCGGGTGGTGAGTCCCTGGGGCGTCCCGAAGTCGACGCGGTACGCGCCGGCGGAGTAGAGCGCGACCGCCTGCTCGGCGACCTGCTCCGGCGTTCCGGCGAGCACGAACTTCTCCAGGGGCGCCGGCTCGCCCGGGCGGAGCTCGAGCGTCGGGTCGAGGTCGGCGACGACGTCCAGGTACATCTGCACCTGCGACCGCGCGTGCTCGCGCGCCCGGTCGCCGTCCTCGTCGACGACGGTGACGGCGCCGACCACGATTCTCGGGCCGTCGTCGCCGAGCCAGCTGCGCATCAGCGCGACCATGTCGGGGTTCGCGCAGCCGCCGATCTTCACCTCGTCCGCCACCTCCCGCGCGAAGGACGCCGCGCGCGGCCGCCATGTGCCGATCAGCAGCGGCATCTCGCGGCGCAGCGGCTCGTAGGCGAGACCCGCGCACGGCGCGAGCGTGAACCGCTCGCCGGCGAAGCCGGTTCGGTCACCGGCGAGCAGCCGGCGGACGATCTCGACCGCCTCGCGCAGTCGGGTAAGGGGGCGGTGCTCGTCGAGGCCGAGCTGGTCGAGCCAGGATCCGGTGACGAGGCCGAGGTATGCGCGACCGCCGGAGGCGAGGTCTAGGGCGGCCGCCTGGCCGGCGATCTCGACCGGGTGCAGCGTCTGCGCGTTCAGGGCGGCCGGCCCGAGGCGGACGCGCTCGGTCACGCGCGCCATTGCGAGCAGCGGGAAGATCGCCGGCTGGAAGAAGAGATCGTGGAAGACCGAGATCACGTCGAAGCCGGCGGCCTCGGCCCGACGCGCCAGCGCTTCGTATTCGTCGACCTGCTTGTCCGACTGCAGCCCGAGGCCGACCTCGTGCGGCGTCAGGTCAACTCCTCGGTCTTCATGACGCGCTCGCCGACGCGCTCGATGCGCATGACGACCCGCTCTTCCGGATCGGGACAGCAGACGAGCGTGTCCTGCTCGAGCCAGTCCTCGTCGGGGAGCCGGCGCTGCTTCGCCGGCAGCATCGGCAGCACGGACTGGAGCGCGTACAGGCAGAAGTGCTTTCCCTCCGGAATGCGCACGCGGCTGGATTCCGTCAGCTCGAAGTAGTCGCCAACCTCGAGCCCGCAGACGGAGCGTCCCTCGATCCGTTCGACCGTGACTCGCAGGTCGAACAGCCGCATGTCCGTCATCAGTGCACGATCTCCGTCGCGAAGCCGACGACGATCGCCGGAGCGTCGGAGGCGTTTCGCATCGTGTGCGGATGCGAGGACGGCCACGCGACGCACTGACCCTCCTGGAGCACGTACTCGACGCCGTCGACGATGAGCACGAGCTCGCCCTGCGCGACGTAGGCGACATCGATGCCGGCGTGCGTGATCGAGTCGTCGAAGCCGGAGTGGGGCGCGAACGACGCGACGAGCAGCTCGAGATGCGAGCCGGGGATCCTGAACGCGGAGAACTCGACGCCCTCGCCGCGCGCTCCCTTGCGGGCGGGCTCGACGAAGCGCGGCGCCGACTGGCGCAGCGAGTAGCCGAGCAGGGAGGCGACGTCGTGGTCGAGCGCCTGCGCGATCAGCGCCAGGCGCCCGAGCGCGATGTCGGAGTCGCCCCGCTCGACCGCGCCGAGGAACGACGCGGAGATCCCGGACGCCTCGGCGAGTGCTCGCACGGAGATGCCGCGCTGTGACCGCAGCCGCCGGATGACGGCGCCGACCTGGGGTGCGCCGGCGGAAGCCCTCACGTCCACGCGGCGAGCATATCCCGGTCCTTGCCTTTGAGCGAAATATCGGTCAGGGTTGCAACATTGTGCGCCGCCGTACGCCGGCGGCATGCCGGTCGACCAACAGGAGGGAGTTCAGTGCTCAGGTCGAGGAGGCTCAGGCGGGCAGTCGTGGTCGTCACGGCGGCGGGAACCCTCGCCGCGCTCGCGGCGACCGCATCGGCATCGACGGCGGCCGCGCAGAAGGCCAGCTGCGCGTTCACGCTGCGCATCGGGACTGTGCTGCCGTTCACCGGCGGCCTCGCCGCGTACGGCGGCAACATGGACAAGGCGGTGCGGCTCGCGATCAAGCTCCAGAACGCGGCGCTGAAGCAGGCCGGGCTCTCGAAGAAGATCAAGGTCGTCCTCGTCGACTCGCAGGACGGGCAGACCCAGGCGGCCGCGTCGGTCGAGGCCGCCAAGAAGGAAGTCGGCGAGCACGTCAACGTGATCATCGGGGAGATGGCTTCGGGCGCGACGATCCCGATGGCGCAGTCGGTGACGATCCCGAACCACATCGTGCTCATCTCTCCGACCGCGAGCGCGCCGGAGATCTCGACGCTCGCCGACAACGGCTACGTCTGGCGCGCGTATCCGTCCGACACGCTGCAGGGCAAGGTGCTCGCACAGGCGGCGCTGCAGAAGTTCGGGAAGGGTGCGACCATCAACGTCGGCGCGCGCAACGACGCTTTCGGCACCGCGCTCGAGCAGCTCTTCATCGCGCAGTGGAAGGCGCTCGGCGGCAAGGTCGGCGTGAACATCTCGTGGAACCCGGATCAGCCGACGTTCGACACCGAGGCGGGCCAGCTCGTGTCGGGCAACCCGGCCGGCTGGGTGATCATCGACTTCCCCGAGACGTTCGTGAAGTTCGTGCCGTCGCTCGTTCGGAGCGGCAAGTGGGACGCGACGAAGACGCTCATGACCGAGGCGCTGAAGGACGGCACGACCCTCGACGGGATCGGCCAGCCCGTCCTCGGCCTCTCGGGCACCGCCGCCAGCGCAGCGGGCGGGCCCGCGGGCATCGCGTTCCACGCGGCCTGGACGAAGGACGTGAAGGGCGCGCAGCCGTACACCGGCTTCGAGGGCACCGCCTTCGATGCCGCGAACGTCGCGTTCCTCGCCGCGATGCAGGGCTGCTCGGCGTCTCCCGCGAAGATCAAGAGCAATCTCATCTCGGTCTCCGGGGCGCCCGGGGCGAAGGTGACGTTCCTCCAGCTCCGGCAGGCGATCGCGTTGCTGCGGAAGCACGAGGACATCAACTACGAAGGGGCATTCAGCCCCGTCGACTTCGACTCGAACGGTGACATCGGCTCCGCCGTGTACGAGATCTGGCGCTACGACGGCAACAGCAAGTTCACGACGCTGAAGACGTTCACCTTCAAGAGCAAGTGAAACGACTGACCTGGCGGGACGGCGGCGGCTTCGAGGAAGCCGCCGCCTATTCCCGCGCCGTCCGCATCGGAGCGCACGTCGCAGTCAGCGGCACCGCGCCGATGGACGACGGCGTCGTCCTCCATCCCGGCGATGCGTACGCGCAGACGTCGACGGCGATCGCGAAGGCGCTCGCCGCGGCCGCGGAGCTCGGCGCGGGACGCGAGGACGTGATCCGGACGCGGCTCCTGCTCGCGGTCGGTTCCGACTGGGAGGCGGTGGTGCGTGCGCACCGCGAGGCGTTCACGGGCGTCGATCCGGCGAACACGTCCTACTACGTCGCCGGGTTCATCCCGGACGGAGTGCTTGTCGAGGTGGAGCTCGACGCGATCGTTCCCGACGCGGAGCCGCCGAGGTAGAGCTCCACGACGCGCGGGTCGCCGAGCAGCGTGCGGCCCGCACCGCTGTAGGCGTTGCGCCCGGTGTCGAGCACGTAGCCGGTGTCGGCGAGCGCGAGCGCGCGACGCGCATTCTGCTCCACCATCACGATCGCGATGCCGAGCGAGCGGATCTCGACGAGCTTCTCGAAGACGAGGTCGATCGCGATCGGCGAGAGACCTGCGGAGGGCTCGTCCAGGAGGAGCAACCGCGGCCGCGCGACGAGTGCGCGTGCCACCGCGACGAGCTTTCGCTGCCCGCCGGAGAGCGAGCCTGCGCGCTGGCGGCGCCGCTCGGCGAGCAAGGGGAACACCTCGAGCACTCGTGCGATCTCCGCCTGTCGCTCCGTGCGCGGCAGCACGAGCGCGCCGACGTTCAGGTTCTCGGCGATGGTCAGGCTCGGGAAGACGTTGTCCACCTGCGGCACGAGGTTCATGCCGCGCCGGGTGAGCCGGTCGGCGCGCTGGCCCGTCACGTCCACGCCCTCGAACCGGACCGAGCCTCCGCTCGGGCGCACGAGCCCGTAGACCGCCTTGAGCAGCGTCGACTTGCCCGCGCCGTTCGGCCCCACGATCGCGACGATCTGCTCCGCGTCGGCGGTCAGGTCGACGCCGCGCAGGATCAACGCGTCGTCGTAGCCGGCCTCGAGCCCGTTCACCTCGAGGAGCGGCGTCGTCAATGTGCCGTCCCCAGGTACGCGTCCACCACCTGCTCGTTCTTCCGTACCTCGTCGGGCGTGCCGACCGTTATCACGCGGCCCTCGTTCATGACGACGACGCGATCGGCTGCCTGCATGACGAAGTCGAGATCGTGCTCGACGATGAGGAACGTGACGTTCCTGTCGCGGCGAACGGCGAGGATGTGCTCGAGCAGCTCGACGCGGAGCGCAGGGCTGACACCGGCGATCGGCTCGTCGAGCAGCACGAGCGACGGCTCGAGCATGAGGACGCGCGCGAGGTCGAGCAGCTTGCGCTGT
>Ga0209807_1001437_pt1 | contig 11301 bp, 11 predicted proteins | sample GraSoiAngelo_154_FD_186168 | JGI IMG/M metagenome (GOLD analysis project Ga0209807, IMG submission 186168) | Grasslands soil microbial communities from the Angelo Coastal Reserve, California, USA - 14_1009_13_20cm (SPAdes) (version 2) | ecosystem: Environmental > Terrestrial > Soil > Grasslands ... | reverse complement strand
GACTGGTTTGGAACGGTTCGGGCCCGGCTGGGCGTTCTGCCGGCGGGCAATTTCCTGCTTAATGCGACGGGCGGACTCGCCTATGGCAACGTTGAGACGGCGACGACGGGGTCAAACTTGCCCGCCATGTATTGCGTCGGGGCGTTTGTCTACTGCGCTGCGGGCTCGACCGCGGGCGTATCGGCCGGCTGGACGGCTGGTGGCGGACTGGAATACGCGTTCGCGCACCACTGGACAGTCAAGGCGAAGTACCTTTACCTTGATCTTGGCAACCGCAGTGTGACCTTTTCCAGACTTGGATAATCCGGGTGGCCTGCTGACCGCGACCACCAGTTTCAAGGCCCATATCGCTCGCGGCGGACTGAACTATCGCTTCTAGGTGTCCAGCCCGGGTGACGTGAACAAGACCCGATAATCCAGGCTCTCGGCTGCGAACCCGTTGAGCCCAAGTCGATCCGCCGCTAGCGTGCAGCCACGACAGAACCTGCACGGGATATGGCTGAGCAATTACCCAAATTTGATGCCGCTGCCGAGCCGGTGGGGCCGGAGCCGCAGCTAGCGGCGGCCGATATTCCCCTGCTGCGGATCGAGCGCGTAGTGAAGAAGTTCGGTGCTTTCCGCGCGGTGGACGGCGTTTCGCTCGATATCCACGCCGGCGAGTTCTTCGCGCTGCTGGGCCCAAGCGGCTGCGGCAAGACCACGCTGCTGCGCATGCTTGCCGGTTTCGAGAGCCCCGACGAAGGCCGCATCCTGCTCAACGGCAAGGACATCGCAAACGTGCTGCCGCATGAGCGGCCGGTCAACATGATGTTCCAGAACTACGCGCTGTTTCCGCATTTGTCGGTGCGCGACAATATCGCGTTCGGCCTCAAACGCGCAGGCATGGCGCGCTCCGAGATCGATGCCCGCGTCGCGGAGATGGTGGCGCTGGTCAAGCTCGAAGGGCTGGAGAAACGCAAGCCCGACAACCTCTCCGGCGGCCAGAAGCAGCGCGTGGCGCTGGCGCGCTCGCTGGCGCGGCGGCCGCAAATGCTGCTGCTCGACGAGCCGCTCGCCGCGCTCGACAAGAAGCTGCGGGAGAGCACGCAGTTCGAATTGATGGAACTGCAGCGCCGGCTCGGCCTGACCTTCGTCATCGTCACCCACGACCAGGAGGAGGCGATGACGGTGGCGGGACGGATCGGCGTCATGGATTCCGGCCGCCTCGATCAGGTGGCGAGCCCGCGCGAGCTTTACGAGGCCCCTCACTCGCGCTGGATCGCCGAGTTCGTCGGCGACATCAACCTGTTCGACGGCGAGATCGAAGCGCGCGAGCACCACCGCCTGACGATCGCAACGCGCGACGCCGGAACAGTGGTAGTCGCCGAACCGCGCCAAGGCATCAGCAAGACCATCGTCTCGGTCGCGATCCGCCCCGAGAAGGTCAAGCTGTCGCGCCTCGGCCCGGCGCCGGATGCGACCGCTTCGCAGGCAATCAATCGGCTCGAAGGCATGATCACCGACGTCAGCTATCTCGGCGCGCTCACGACTTACAAGGTCAGGCTCGACTCCGGCGCTACTCTGCGCTCGTCGATGGCCAATACCGCGCAGATCGACATCGATGCCTATAACCTGAGCCAGCGCGTGGTGGCGTGGTTCACGCCGGACGATTGCCTGGTGCTGGAACAATGAGCTCCCGCCGCATCTTCGCCCGTCCGGCGCGCCTCGGCGCGATCACGCCGTATTTCTGGATGCTGCTGTTCTTCCTGGTGCCATTCGGCTTCGTGCTCAAGATCTCATTGTCGCAGACCGCGATCGCGCAGCCGCCCTATCTGCCGGTATTCGACCTCACGCAAGGCGCTGCGGCGTTCAAGGCAGCGCTGGCGGCGCTGTCGTTGGATAATTTCAGGCTGCTCGTTTCCGACAACCTCTATGTGTTCTCCTACCTGCGCAGCCTCGTCGTCGCCGTGGTCGCGACCGCGATCCTGCTCGTGATCGGCTATCCCATCGCCTACGGCATGGCGCGGCTGCCGCAGCGGTGGCAGCCAATCGCGATGATGCTGGTGATCGTACCGTTCTGGACCTCGTTCCTGATCCGCATCTATGCCTGGATCAACATCCTGCAGCATGACGGCCTGCTCAATCAAATGCTGCTATCGCTGCATCTCGTGTCGGTGCCGGTGGTGTGGCTGTCGACCGACAGCGCGATGTATGTTGGTATTGTCTATTCCTATCTGCCGTTCATGATCCTGCCGCTGTTTGCGACGCTTGCCAAAATGGAGCCGGCGCTGGAGGAGGCGGCTAGCGATCTCGGCGCCTCGCCGCTCAAAGTGTTCTGGCTCATAACCTTTCCGCTGTCGCTGCCCGGCGTCGCCGCCGGCATCTTGTTGTGCTTCATTCCGATCGTCGGCGAGTTCGTGATCCCTGATCTGTTGGCGGGCTCCAATTCGCTGATGATCGGCCAGACGCTATGGCTGGAATTCTTCACCAACAAGGATTGGCCGGTGGCCTCCGCAGCCGCGATCGTCCTCTTGGTGCTGCTGGTGGTGCCGCTCGTGCTCTACGACCGGCTGCAGCGGGCGCAGCTGGAAGAGGCGCGGTGATGGGCGGCTCTCGTAGGCTCTCGCCGTTCAACGTCGCCTCGCTGGCGCTGGGCCTGGCCTTCCTGTATCTGCCGATCATCATCCTGATGATCTATTCGTTCAATGCCTCTCGGCTGGTCACGGTGTGGGGCGGCTGGTCGCTGCGCTGGTACCACGAATTATTGAACGATACGGCCATGATCGAGGCGGGGTGGATGAGCCTTCGCGTGGCCGCGATGTCGGCGACGATCGCAACCTTGCTCGGCACGCTCGCCGCCGTTGCGCTGTCGCGCGGCGAACGTTTCACAGGCCGCACGCTGTTTTCCGGCATGCTCTATGCGCCGCTGGTGATGCCCGAGGTGATCACCGGATTGTCGCTGCTGCTGCTGTTCGTGGCCGTAAACGCCGAGCGCGGCTTCTGGACGGTGACGATCGCGCACACCACGCTGACGATGTGTTTTGTGGCGGTGGTGGTGCAATCGCGGCTCGGCTCGCTCGACAGGAGCCTGGAAGAAGCCGCGATGGACCTCGGTTGCAGTCCGGCGCGGGCGTTCCTCGCCGTGACCTTGCCGCTGATCGCACCCGCGATCGCTGCGGGGTGGATGCTGGCCTTCACGCTGTCGCTGGATGATCTCGTGATCGCGAGCTTCACCACCGGTCCGGGCTCGGCGACACTGCCGATCCGGATCTATTCCGAGGTGCGGCTCGGCGTGAAACCCGAGATCAACGCGATCTGCACATTGGTGATCGCGCTGATCGCGGTGGTGATCGTGGTGGCCTCGCTCGCCACAAAACTGTCGGGCGCGCAACGCGAGACCGCCGCGCCGTTGTAAGCCGCCGTCATTGCGAGCGAAGCGAAGCAATCCATTGTCGCCGCGCAAAGGAAGAATGGATTGCTTCGTCGCTGCACTCCTCGCAATGACGTCAGAGGTATTCAGCTACGCCCCTCACGACTTCACCGCGCCCGCCGTCAGCCCTCCCACCATGTAGCGCTTGAAGGCGTAATAGATCGCGGCCGGCGGCAGTGCGTAGATGAAACCGGTGGTCATCAACAATTCCCACGGCGAATCGTCAGCGGCGAGAAAGTTGCCGAGCGCGACGGGGAGCGTGATCTCGGTGTCGTTCGACAACAACAGGAACGCGTAGAGATATTCGTTCCAGGCGAGCAGGATCGCATAGGTGCCGATCGCGACCAGCGAGGGCATCATCAGTGGAATATAAACCAGGCGGAAAATCTGCAGCGTGGTGGCGCCGTCCATGATCGCGGCTTCATCGAGCTCAACCGGCAGCTTATCGGAGGCCTGCTTCAGGACCCAGATCGCGTAGGGTGAGGCGATGGTCACCATCGCGAGGATCAAGGCCCAGTGGTTGTTGAGGAGCCCGTAATTGCCCATGGTGCGGTACATCGGCACGGCCAGAAACGCCGCCGGAATGAAATACGTAAACAGCGCAAGATTCATCACCAGCCTTCCGCCGGGAACGCGCAAGCGCGAGATCGAGAACGCGGCGGCGGTGGCGACGAACAGCGTCAGCGCGCCGACCGCGACCGCGATCACCAGCGAATTCCAGAACTGGATGTAGAAATCGCGCAGGAAATAATGCTGCTCGCGAAACACGATTTCGAAATTATGCAGGGTCGGATGATCGGGCCACAATTTGCCGGAGAACGCATCTTCCTTGGGCGAGATCGCGAACAGGAACATGTGATAGATCGGCACCATGGTCCAGATGAACACGGGGATGCCGATCAGCAGCAGCCGGGCCTCGGTGCCGACTTCTCGCAAGCTTGGCAGTCTCAGGGTTGCTGGCTTCATCGCGACAACCGTTTCATCATGAAATAGACCAGCGGCAGCACGAACGGCAGCGCGCAGACGATCGATGCCATCGCGAGGCTCAACTGGTCGAGCCGCAGATAGCGGATGCCGAGCGTCGCCAACACGTGGGTGAGGTCGGCCGGCCCGCCGCCGGTCAAAAGGTACACGCTGTTGAAGTCGCCGAGCGTCCAGATCATCGAGAGAAGCGTGCAGGTGACGTAGAGCGTCTGCATCGACGGCCAGGTGATGTAGCGGAATTTCTGCCACCAGGTCGCGCCGTCGACCTCGGCCGCCTCGAACAGATCGTGCGAGATCGCAAGCCGCCCGGTGATCAGGATCAAGGTCCAGAACGGCAGCGATTTCCAGATGTGCACGGCGATCGCCATGGTCAGCGCCACCGCCGGATCGTTCAGCCAGTTCGGGCCGTCCTCGCCGGTGAACTTGAAGATCAGCGTGTTGATCACGCCCCATTCCGGATTGAGCATGAAGCGCACGGACAGGATGGTCGGGATCGACGGCACCGCCCAGGGCAGGATGAACAGCACCGACAGCCATTTGATCCAGGCGCGCTGCACGACGAAGAAACCGGACAGAAACAGCGCGATCAGCATTTTGATATTGATGCCGATGACGAGAAAGATGAGTGTATTGACCGCGGCGCGGGCGAAGATCGGATCGTGATAAAGCGTGACGTAACTCGACGGCTGGCGCGCGAGCCACAGCCCGTAGCCGACGGGATAGACCACGAAGGCCAGGAACACCAGCAGATAGGGTGTCAGCAGCACGATGCCCCAGACCTGCGCCGGCGTCAGCCGCGCCGACAGCGGCGCGCCTGGGACATCGGATGCGGAGAGCGTGATCGCCATATTCGGTACTCTTAGGGAAGATGCCGGCCGCGGCTAAGCAGCCTTATCGTCATTGCGAGGAGCGGAGCGACGAAGCAATCCACACTGTCGTATCGGCGCAATGGATTGCTTCGCTTCGCTCGCAATGACGGTCTCACCGGCATCGTTTATATCAACCCGCGACTTCCTTGATCCTCGCGATCAGTTCGTCGACCGCCTTGTCGACCGGCACCTTCTCGCTCACCACGCGGTTCATGGCCTTGGCCCAGACGTTCTCGTTGTTGAGGATCGTGAACTTGTAGTTCTTGGTAAAGTCGAACGGCTGCGTGCCGCCGGTGAACTGATTATAGACCGCCTTGCGATGGCGGTCGGCCTGCCAGAACGGGCTTTGCTGGCTCGCCGTCGTCACCGGGAACCAGCGGCCGAGCGCGCCCTCGATGTAGGGCCGAAGGTTTTCCTCCTGCATCAGGAATTTGACGAATTCCTTGCCTTCCGCCTTGTTCTTGGCGTTGGCAAAGATCAATCCGGTCTTGACGTCGGAGCGGTACTTGATCGGCGTGCCGTCCGGCTTGTTGGGGAAGGACGCGGTGATGATGGTTTCCTCGTAGGCCTTCTTGCCGGCCGCGCGCTGTCCGGGGGTCAGCGCCGGGTTGTTGGCGTCATCGAGCCACTTGGCCGCGATCGAGATCGTGAAGTTGTGCGTCATCACGATCGTCCGGTTGTGGAACGCGACGTTGTTGTCGGGATCCTTCCAGGTGGTGGAGGAGGGCGGCGTGCAGCCCCTGACATAGGTGTCGGTATAATCCTTCAGCGCGTGGATCAACCCGTCCCGCACCTTGGGATCGTCGACCAGAAGCTTGCCGTTGTCGTCGACGAGCTTGACGTTGTAGGCATCCATGAAAGTGTAGAACGACTGGAACGAGTCGGTGGATTCCACGCCCATCGGCTGGCCGACGGCGTAGATGCGCGTGCCGGTGGCCTTGCGGATGGCGGGCTGCACCTTGTCGCACCAGAACGACCAGTAATCCTCCCATTTGGTCGGGATGTCGCTTTGCTTGAAGCCGGCCTGCTCCAGCATGTCCTGCCAGATCTGCACGTGCATGCTCTGCTGCTTCAGCGGGAAGCCGTAATAGCCCTTCTTCTTGGTCTGGTCGTTATAGAGGTAGGTGGTTTCCAGTGTGTTCGGCGCAAACGCCGATTTCATCGGCAGCAGGATGTCCGAGAGGTCTTCGAGCTTGCCCTCGAACGCCCATTTGCCCTGCGCCTGCACGTCATAAGAGTCGGAATAGGCGACGTCGGGGAGGGTGCCGGAATCCAGCGCCGCCACCGTCTTGGGGATCATGTCCTGGATGGCGTATTGTGACAATTCGACCTTGATGCCGGTCTTGGCCTCGAACTTCTTGATCGCCTCGAGCAGCGCGTCGTCCTCGGATTTGTAGAACCCCTTGCCAAACCAGACGGTGATCTTCTTTTCTTGCGCTATCGCGGGCGCCGTCGCGTACAGAAGTCCGACAGCCACCATCGCCAATGAAAGCGCGCCTAATCCCTTGGATCTCACGTCATTCTCCCTGCTGATCGCCGATGTTGTTAACCGGTTGGATAAAAGACTAGCGCATGGCGGCGGGGCGATCTAGATGCATGTTTGTCAGACGTAGGTAGTGAAGTAGTTTTCTGAAGATGCCGGCCGTAGGACGGTCAGCATTCGGTGTCGCGGCAAAGCCGGTGAGCTCCCTCTCCCCTTGTGGGAGAGGGTTGGGGTGAGGGGTTCCTATCCGCGAGTCCCGATGACGCAACCCCTCACCCGGTCGCTGCGCGATCCGACCTCTCCCACAAGGGGAGAGGTGACGCGCTTTCGCGCGTGAGCAGTACGCCGCGGCTTTACGGCTCTGTCACAACCATCTCGGAATACTGGATCGTCCGGTCATAGGCGAGCGGAAGCGACGCCGTCCTTCGGACGGCTATGCCGGACGATGACAGCGCTAAAAGCAACTGTGTTATTTCCCGTTCACGAACTGCGTCCATCGCTCCGCTTGCGACTTCGCGAGGCTTGCTTTTTCCTGCTCCAATTCGTCGACGCGCTTTGCGGCAGCGTTCATGGCCTGGGCCGCGGCATTGTAGCGGTCCACGGTCGCTTGAGACGGGAAGATGAACAGACCGTTGACCACCTTGTAGGCGCCGAATTCGGCCGCCAGCATCGCGACGTAATTTCCGTAAGCGCGGTAAAAATCGGCGCGCGCCGGCAACATCCTGGACGTATAGGCCATGATCTCGGCGTGCTGCCTGTCGACGCTCCGCAAAAATCTGCTGACCGTGCCGTTTTCGATATGCAGGGAGCGCGCGTTTTTTTCCATGGTGTCGCGCTTGGCTTTGAGCAGCGCTGCGTAGCGCGGCAAGAAGGTCGTCGCATTGGCCTCCGCCACCTTCAGATCGCGCCGCAGCGCCTCGAGGTCATCGCGGCTCGCGTTGGCCAAATTGATATTCTTTGAAGCCAGCGGCGGCGCCACTTCATTCGACAGTTTTTCCAGTGCCGCGTCGGTTTCATCCGCCGCCCTGGTGGCCGTGGCGATGAACTGCAGGAATCTGTTTTGCGGATGCGCCCGGAGCGCCTCTTCGATCCCTTTGGCATCGCTCGCGCCCTGCAAGGCTTCCTGGCCCTCCCGCGCGTCGCTATCCTCCTGCAGCTTGCTCAACTGGAGAATGAGAGAGGCCCCGTACGAAGCGGCAACGACGCAGGCGAACAGAAAAAAGAACGCGATCCCGACGCGCCATCTCGCTTTCCGATCTGTAGGCTTCTGCATCACCGCCATCGCGATCACTTCGGGAACTACATTGCTAACAGGCAATCTAGCTGAATAATCGTTCAAAAAAGTTCCGAAGCGGTTTCCGGAACGTCACGATATCCCATGCGTTTTCTCCGAGCGCAACAACGATAGGAGAAGCGCGAAATGAAGAAGCTTTCTTACATTCTCGCTGCGTTAGCGACCATCGCGGTTGCTGCGCCTACCGTGGCTAGCGCCGAGGGATTTGGCTTCCGCATCGGTGGCGACCGCGACTGTTACGGTGACTGCTACCGCGGCCCTCGAGCCGAGTTCTACGCACATGATCGAGGGTGGCATCGCGGCTGGTACGATCGCGATGGCGACCGAACGGTAGTGATTAGGCGTCACCATTACTGGGACGACTAATACGAGATGGCCCCCTAACGGGGGCCATTTTCGTTAACGCGTAACTCGTAGGGTGGGTTAGCCGAAGGCGTAACCAACCTCGTCGACGTTATCTGAAAGTCGTATCCCGACACGATCTTAGGGTTTAGAACATGAACCTGATACTGGTTACTTCCGTCAGAGAATTGGCACCATAGGAATTGATATGAAATATGCTCTCGTTGCTTTGCCATGCGAGCCGGTCAAGACGCCCCGGAGCTAAAGGAAATGCCGCTGATTGACTGGCCGAGTATCAGCGCCTTCAGGTTGAAAACTGAAATACGGCTCGATAGGTCATCGATCGCTTCTATCGAAATCGCTTCTGTCTTGTATGGAATGGCGCCAGGCTGCGGCAGCTTATCTCGGAGCATTATGTAGAGTTCTGTGCCCATTCCTATAGGATTGTGCAAAAGCCGATTCCGCTCGTCTGCGAGACTTTGATATTCCTTCATGAGATCGTTCAACAGTTCGATTTTATGCGGCGTCATCAGGGGCGAGATTTTTCCCAAGCGCTTCAGCACGTCACTTTGCGTTCGTGTGGCTTTGAAAAAACTGAAGATAATACCGGCAGTAGTCAGATCGGTTTTGGACAATAGGCAAAAGAGAATTGCTAGACGAGTTTCGGCGTGAGCCCAATTATTTGAACATCGACCGATGGCCGCCGCCAAATCAATGTTTTCGTCTACAGGGCCACCCGTCAGCGCGCGTTGGACTGCTTCTGGATCGGTCATTTCGGGAATATCCGCGCGTGAGGTTCGATTTCACACATGAACAACGTTTCCTCTCGTTGATCCCATCGGACGTGGAAGCGGGACCGCTACATCTCGACGAGCGTCTCGGTCAGCTTAGCATCGGGAAGGTTCGGATAGAGTTTTCTTGCGCTCTCCGGAAGCATCCCCGAGAGCTTGAAAAGCTCAAGCGATCTGCGCAAATTTAGGTCAATGAAGCAGAAATGCTGAATGAGCGTTCCGAACACTCTTAAGTCGTCAGCATCGAGGCCCGGCAGCGCTGCCAAATCTTTTGGTCCCATCTTCTTGATTTTGGCTTCGACCGCATCCGTCTTCGCCGTCCTGTTTTCGTTCGGCAGCGCCATGTGTCGTCAATTCCTTGTCGCTCTGGGTCTGATGCAATGCCCGCCAGGTGGCAATATCGAGTAAGCAACCCGTTCAGCTAGTCTGGCTTGCCTAATAGTGGAACCCGCAGTTGCGGAATCAAGAGGGCCTCGCGTCTCACCCGTTTCTTAGGCGAGACCTTGAAAGAGTTTTCGTATCGGATTGGTCGACGCTTTGATTGGTCCTCTAGTTTCGGTGCCGATTCATAGGTGAGTTCAAATTGCTCGGGCTTCAATATTGCTTTCGGCTCCTCCTGGTCGCTCGCCGGCCACTTCTTAGGGGATGGCAGGGTCGTCTGCTCCAGAACCTTTTCTAAAGCCTTCTTTTCAGCAGGCTCCAGGTCCTTGGCAATCAGTTGGAGCTCATGATTGAAGCGGCCGAGCTCCTTCCGCATTTGAGCAGGAGTTAGATCATCAATCGATTTCTCAAGCCGCTCGATGTCGCTTAGGAGTCGACCTAACTTGCCAACAGTCTTGGTTCGACGCTCCAGTCGATAGACCTGCTTCTCGCTTACACCAGCTAGGTCGACCGCCTTTGCGCACACATCGGCGCCGAATGAACGGGCATCCTCACACATGTCCCTCACACCGTCTTTGACGCCTTTGTAGTTGGAGATAAGGGTGGTCGTGGCAATTAAAATAGAGGCAAACGCAGTAACTCGCCCTACCAACGAACCTTCTTCGATCTCCACGTTAATCAGTACAGACGTTTGGAAATTCCGGAGCGCAGCTCGCCGGGCGGCCTGATCCACCTTGCGTCCAAACTTCCGCATCTCTCTTTCAGCTAATCGCGTATGGAAATGAAAATACGCCTGCGCGACTCGCGCCATTAAAGCCCCCATAGCCGCAATTTCGAATTGCGGTCATAGTGCATTTAGCTAGATTGATGAACTTTTCGCGGGGCTTGATGCCCCGCTTTTACGATCGCCGCTTTCATATCGCCAGCTGACTTGATCGAGCTAGGTGCACTGTCGCCGTAATTGCAAAAGGACATCTCAACGCTTTCATCGTGGCCTTACGCAAGCATCGACAGCATAAGCGCACTGTTCGCCTGCAGTGAGCAAGCCTCCGGTCGGGCCTGTATAGTTCACCGCTGTAACTTGGCCTGACGCCATTACGATGTTGATGTTGCAGAACCGGCTGGAGGAGACAGCAGTTCCGCCATATCGATCATAACTGGCGCTTGCGACCGTCATGCCATTGCCGGACGCGTAGCCCCAAACCTCGGTGTTGCCTTCAGCGGCTTTGTTGGCTGGCGCCCCCATGCAGGTGAGAACCTGCTCTTTTGACAAGCCGACCATTTGAGCTCGGGCATCTTGAGCGACTTGAGCGCGCTGGATCGCGCAACCAGCCAGCGCGGCGCCCAGCACCACGATTCCCAGAATTCGCATTTTAGTTGTCCCCCCAGACTCCTAATAGTGTCCCGCAACCAAAAGGCGAGGGCAAGGGGCAGAGCCGCGTATAACTACGGAGAGGGCTCGGGCTTTGCTTAGCCGAAGGAGAGGTTTATCCCCGACGAACGGTGGGTTACGCTTCGCTAACCCACCCTACAAACGCGAACCCTGCAGCCGTCAATTCGGCTTGGCCGCATCCGCCGTCGGCGCAGCGGTAGCCGCAGGCGCCGCCGCATCCGGCACCACCGCCGGCTTCACGCCACCGCCCGTCAAACGCTCCAGCACCGAGCGCACCGTATCGCGGGTCTTGCGATCTTTCACCGCATCCAATAGCGGCGCCGACGCGGGCGAGCGGCGGATCAGGCTTTCGGGG
>Ga0209807_1001436_pt1 | contig 11305 bp, 10 predicted proteins | sample GraSoiAngelo_154_FD_186168 | JGI IMG/M metagenome (GOLD analysis project Ga0209807, IMG submission 186168) | Grasslands soil microbial communities from the Angelo Coastal Reserve, California, USA - 14_1009_13_20cm (SPAdes) (version 2) | ecosystem: Environmental > Terrestrial > Soil > Grasslands ... | reverse complement strand
CTACGCAACGCAGCATCGCACTCGACGCGCTTCCATCACGCAGCACGTCTTTCGATCTGTTTATGAGGTCCCACAAATTAAGGGCGAATGTCAGCTTCGTAGAAAGCAGTTGAGCTGCGGCCTGTCGCGGCAAAGGCGGCTGGTCGTTCAAGGTCGCGCAATCAGCAACGGCTGTACATTTGCGCCGCCGGCCATTCGGGGGTTCGACGGCTCGAAGTGCTCGCGCAGTTCCCGTTTCAGGACGAGCGCGCGCGCAACACCAAACGCGTCCTTCAGACTTTTGGCTTGCCGGAGCGCGACGTTGAAAAAAGCATCGCCGAAATAGGTCCACTTGGCCTTGTCCTGGCAGCCGAACGATGGATGGTCGGCATCGGCCGCCGTGATGACCAGCATATCGGGATTCGCTAGACGAGGGATGAAGACTCCGGAATAGCAGGCCGAGATGACCACCACCTTGTGTCGCACGCCCGTCCGCGCCAGCATTTCGGCGAGATTAGACGGCGTCAGCGTTTGCGTGAGCCGCCCTGCTTTGACCGCAAGGCCGTCGGGGGAGCCGTGCGAGGTGAGTATCAAAAACAGAACATCGTTCTCGGCGTCCATCTCTTTGGCTGCCACCTGCAACGACTTGGCCAGTGCTTCGATCGTCGCACCTCCGCCTCTCTTCGAATTGTACTGCACATTGATCGGCCCGTTCCCGAACCGGCTCGCTACGACCTGAGCCGCGCCGGTCGCCTCGCTTTTGAACACGCCTTGATCGCCGAAAAGGCCGAAGGACACCACGCTGACCTTGCCGGCATCCTCAACGGCATGCGCCGGCGTAACCGGCGGCACGACGGTCAACGCAAAAGCGATGAGCGGCGCAGCGAGCCGGCTGATCCAAGACTCGATCCAGCACTTGTTCCAAGACTTGGACTTCATAGCGGGCCTCGTTTCGTGATCGCCACCATAGCAGACAGCGCAAACGGAATCGCGGAATTCGGGTCAGTCTCCATTCCGGCACTACTGCGACGTCTCCGCGCTCCCTGTCGAGTGAATTTTTCCCAAGTTGCGGTGACGCACGCCCTCATTCCCCCGCCGCCACCGGCAGCTTTTCGATCGAGCGCAGGCCGGGCCGCCTGAGCCAACGAATCTCATCCGGCGCGACTGCCAATTGAAGTTTTGGCCAGCGCGTTAACAACGCTTGGAGCGCGCACGCCGCTTCGATGCGCGCAAGCTGATGGCCGAGGCAGAAATGGATTCCGGTGCCGAACGACAGATGCCGGTTCGGCTTGCGTTCCAGATCGAGCCGATCGGGATTGTCGTTGGCCGCCGGATCAAGGTTGGCTGCAACGATCATGGCCATGATCCTGTCGCCCTTCTTCAATCCGACGCCGTCGAGCTCCAGAGCCTGCCGCACATAGCGCGGCTTTGAGAACTGCACGGGCGAGACGAAGCGCAAGAACTCCTCGATCGCAAGGCCGGCACGGCGCCAGTCTTGCGCCAGCCAATCGCGCCGTTCGGGCGCTTTGAGAAGCTCATAGACCGATCCGCTGATCAGATGCGTCGTGGTGTCGGAGCCCGCCGCCAGCAACAGAAACAGCATCGACACCATTTCGTCGCCGCCGATGCGCCCGCCTTCCATTTCGACCCGCACCAGCTCGGCTATCAATCCCTCGCCGCCTTCCTTGCGGGCCGCTTGCAGGCGCTCGGCCATGTAGCGCCGCATCTTCCGGATGGTTCCGATCATGCGCAGGAAGCCGATGACGCCCGTGAACTGTGCCCTCGCCTTGGCCCAGGCGATGAATTGCGGCCGGTCGGCCCGCGGCAGGCCCAACAGCTCGCAAATCACCGACAATGGCAGCGTCTGCGCATAGCGCGCAACAAGGTCGGTCGGACTTCCTTCGGCAAACAGCTCCGCGGCAAGATCATCGGCGATGGCACGAATGCGCGGCTCCATCTCGAGCACGGCGCGGCGGCGGAAGGCCTCGTCGACGATGCCGCGCAGGCGGGTGTGGTCGGGCTCGTCCGTGGTCAACATGTTGCTGGCAAGCGTCGCGATGAGGGAAGGCATCCACCAGCGCAAGCCCGCGACCGCCCCGTCGTCCTTCCTTAAGCTGAAGGTCGCCGTGTCCTTCAGCACACGGGCGGTTGCCTCGTACGTCGTGGTGACCCACACCTTGCCCACGATCGGGAACTTCGCCGCAACCACGGGCGCGGACGCCCGCAGCCGCGCGACGACCGCGGCGGGATCACGAATGAATTCTTCGCTGGCGAAATCGAAACGCGAGGCCATCGGTCACTCCCGGCTCTCGTTCACGCCTTCCGCTAGATGGGGCGCGACCTGATGGATACAAGCCGGAATCGCTGTTGCTTCAAACCGGCGGCGTGCCGTGGGTATGGAAGGACTCGATCGTTTTCAATCCCCACGCCTGGCCCTTCTTGCGTTCCTCCTCGGTCCACACGATCGGCTTCCAGTCCGGCGCCAGGATCAGCCGCGCGCCGGCATTGGCGACCTCGACCCGGTTGCCGCCGGGCTCGTAGACATAGAGGAAGAAGGTCTGCTGGATCGCATGTTTGTGCGGGCCGGTTTCGATGTAGACGCCGTTTTCGAGAAAAATGTCTGCGGCGCGCAGGATCTCTTCGCGGCTGTCGAGCGCGTAGGTGACGTGATGGAAGCGACCGGGCTTGCCGAAATGGTCGCGGGTATAGGCGAAATCGTAGCTCTTGTTCGACATCGTCATCCACATCGCGGCTTCCGTGCCGTCGTTGAGCACGATCTGCTCGGTCAGCCGGCAGCCCAGATAGTTTTCGAAGAAGATGCGGTTCGCCCTGATGTCGACGGCGAGGCAATTGAGGTGGTCGAGGCGGCGGACGTTGACGCCGCGCGCCGGAAAGCGCTGCGCCTGGTTCTTCAAGGCGGGCTTGAGCTCAGGCGGCGGCTGGTACCATTCGGTCTCGTAATAGAGCTCGACGATATGGCCGTCGGGATCCCGACAGCGAAACGCCGGCCCCTGCCCCATATCGCCATCGGTCCAGCCGATCTCGAATTCTGAGCCCTTGAGCGCGGCGACCCGCCGCTCCAGCGCCTGCGGACTACGGGCGCGCAGGGCCATGTGCGCCAAGCCCGAGGTGTTGGACGCCGTCAGCTTGAGCGAATAGCGCTCGTAATCGTCCCAGCCGCGCAGATAAACCGAATCGCCTTTTTGGCCGCTGACGGTCATGCCCATGACGTCGACGAAAAACTTCAGACTCTCATCCGGCTTCGGCGTCAGCAATTCGACGTGGCCGAGATGGGCGAGATCGAAGATCGGCTCCGGGTTCATCGCAGTGTCCCTCTAACGCAAAGTTGTAGGGTGGGCAAAGGCGCGCTTGCGCCGTGCCCACCAATCTTAGTGCACGCACTGTATGGTGGGCACGCGCTTTGCCCGCCCTACGACTGCAGCGCCCGCGTCACATGGTCGAACAGTTCATCGACTTTGAACGCGCGCGGAATGAGTCCCTGCTGCGCGGTATAATCGATAATCATCGCAAGCGAGCGATGCATTTCATCCGCGTGGAATTGCGGCGCGGCGGTCGAGGCGTTGCCGGATTGCTCGAGCAGCCGATGAACTTCGCGCACGATATCCGGATGTTTGTCGGACAACGCCCGGCTCACCACCACCATATGATTGATCGGCAGAACCTTGTGCTTCGCAAACCACGTTTTCTCTTCGAAGCCGGCGTCGGCAAACAATGGCCTCAAATCGGCATGGTCGGATTTCTCGCCGAGCACCGCATCGAGCTCGCTATCGATCAGCATCTGCACGATCTGCTTGCCCGACGGCGCCCGTTTGGTCGTATCGATGTACTCGGCGACATGAGCATCCTCGAACGTCACCCAATCGATCGAATTGAGGTCGATACCATGATCATTGGCGAGAATGCCGCGCAGCCAGGCGCCGGTCGTGGTGGTGAAGGAACGGATGCCGACGCGCTTGCCGTTCAGATCGGCCGGCTTCAGCGTGCCTTGCTTGGCATTGTAAAGCGCGTAGGCATGTTGAAACCGCGCCACCACCACGTTGGGCAGCAGCACCATCGGTTTGCCAACGCTTTTCGCCATCAGATAGGTGACGATCGCCATCTCCGAGACGTCGAACGCCCCTTCGCGGACCATCGGCTTGAAGCCCTTGTTGGTCGGCGAGTAGTCGACGAAATCGAAGCTGACCAGATCGGACTTGACCGAGCCGTTCTTCAGCGCAGCCGTGCCGGAATGGTCGCCGAGCAAGGTGCGCAGCCGCATCGCCACTTCAGTCTTCCTCCGGCTCGTCGATATAGACGAGGCCTGCCTTCTTGAGCGGCTCGCGCATGTTGTACATGTCGAGGCCGAGCACGCCTGCGGCCAATTGCTTGCGTTTGCCGTCCTCGTCGGCGTGACGCTTTTCAGCCCTCACTGCGACCTCGGCCGCATCCTTGCCGGGAATAACGACGACGCCGTCATCGTCGGCGATCACGGCATCGCCGGGAATTACGTTGATGCCGGCGCAGACCACGGGAACGTTGACGGCGCCGAGCGACGCTTTCACCGTGCCCTTGGCCGAGATCGCTTTCGACCACACCGGAAAGCCCATTTCGCGAAGCGACTTGGCGTCGCGGACGCCGGCATCGATCACAAGCCCGGTGACACCGCGCGCCATCAGCGAGGTCGCCAGGAGATCGCCGAACATGCCGTCGGCGTTGTCGGCGCTGCATCCGACCACCAGGATATCGCCGGGCTTGCACTGCTCGACGGCGACATGGATCATCCAGTTGTCGCCGGGATGCACCAGCGCCGTGACCGCCGTCCCCGCCGCCTCGCCGCCCGCCCAGACCGGCCGCAGGTATGGCTTCATCAGGCCGGCGCGGCCGTAGGCCTCGTGCACCGTCGCTACGCCGAGCGCGCCGAGCCGTTTGACCAGCGCAGCGTCAGTCCGTTGGATGTTGCGGACGACTACCGTCTTCATATCAATTCCTCCACAGCCATCGGAAACAATCGCTGATAGGCCTCGCCATAGGTCATCGCCTTGCCCGAATTGCGTCCGCCCTGCATGCCCCGCTGCAGCGCGACCCGCTCGTAGTAGGCCCAGAGATGCCTTTGCGCGGCCAGGATTTCAAACGTCTTGCGCTTGATGTCCCAGACTTCGTCGATGTTGAGGATCACCTGCGGCTTGAAATTGCACATCTCGGGCTGATGCGGCTCGAACAGGAATACCGGCGGCGCGGAATACTGGTATTTCGCGTCGGGCTTGTGACCCATGGCTTGGGCCACGACGCGCGTCTGCTGCGCGAAATGCGCCGCATCGGGATGATCGAAATTGTAGGGATCCTCGAGCGCATGCGTCAACACGAAGCCGGGATTGAGTTCTCGATAGATGTCGACCATCCGATCGAAGTGCTGCTCGTCGAGCTTCAGTGGATAATCGCCGCAATCAAAGAACTCGATTTCCGCGCCCAACGATTCTGCCGCGCGTTCCGCTTCATCCCTGCGGCCAGCCTTGACGGAGGCAAGCGTCGCGCCGGCCACTTTCCAGGCGAATTGGCTTTCGCCGCGCTCGCCATAGGACAAACAGACAATCTTCATCCGATAGCCGCGCCTGGCGTGCAGCGCGATCGCACCGCCGGCGCGCCAGACGAAGTCGCCGGGATGGGCTGAGATCACAAGGCCGGTTTTCATGGGATAAGCACTCCCTCTTCAGATGGTCAGGACTGTATCGTGGTTGCGAAAAGCGCGGGCCGCAGACCGTTACGCCGTTGCCGCCGCCAAGGTCTCTCCATTTAGCACGCGCTTCATGCGATCTTCATCCAGCGCATTTTCCCACTTGGCAATCGCGATCGTTGCCACCGCATTCCCAAGAAGATTGGTCGGCGTGAGCGCCTGCGACATCAGCCGATGGATGCCCAGAACGAGCGCGACGCTTGCGACCGGGATCGCGCCGGTTGCCGAGAGCGTTGCCGCCAGCACGACGAAAGCCGCACCGGCCACGCCGGCCGCTCCCTTGGAGGTCACGAGCAGGATCAACAGCAGTCCGACCTGCTGACTGAGATCGAATGGCGTATTGGTCGCTTGCGCCAGGAACACGGTGGCCGCGGCCAAATAGAGACAGGTGCCGTCGAGGTTGAACGAATAGCCGGTGGGTATGACGAGGCCAACCACGCTTTCCTCGCATCCCAGATCTTCGAGCTTGGTGATCATGCGCGGCAGCACCGTTTCGGACGACGTCGTCGCGATGCAGATCAACAGCTCTTCCCAGATGTAGCGGATCAACTTCATCAGGCTAATTCCACAAAGCCGCGCGACCGGACCAAGGGCAACAACCACAAAGATGACGCATGTGAGATAAAACCCTGCGAGCAGCTTGCCGAGCGAGGCGAGCGACCCGACGCCGAACTTCCCAACCGTGAACGCAATGCCGCCAAATGCCCCGATCGGCGCCGCCCACATCACGATCGCCACAACGGCAAAGATCATCTTGGCGCCGATATCGATGGTGTCGACGAGCGGCTTGGCCCGATCGCCCAGTTGCACCAGCGCGAAACCGCAAACAACCGAGATAAAGAGCACCTGCAGGATATTGCCTTCCGCAAAGGCCCCGACAAACGTGCCGGGAATGATGTTCATCAGGAACGGCACGAAACCGACGGCGGCGGTTTGCTTGACATACGGCTCCACCGCGCCGGCGTTGATGGTGGCCGGGTCGATGTTCATCCCGACGCCTGGCTTCAATAGATTGACCGCGATCAGTCCGATGACCAGCGCGACTGTGGTCATGATCTCGAAATAGACGATCGCCTTGATGGCGACGCGGCCGACGCGAGCCATATCCGCCATATGCGCGATGCCGTGCACCACGGTGCAGAAGATGATCGGCGCGATCAGCATCCGGATCGCCTTGATGAAGGCGTCGCCAAGGGGCTGCATCCTGGCTGCAAGGTCGGGATGGACGATCCCAAGTGCGATGCCGATCGCCATGGCGATCAGTACCTGCACCCACAATTCCTTCCACCAGGCCCTGGTGCGCCGCTTCTCGATCGCGAGAACAGTCATCCGCGTCCCCTAATTGTCGAATTCGAAAAGTCTTGCGGGATTGGTCACAAGTACCTTCTGCTGCAGCTCCGGCTCCGGCGCGAACAGGGGAACGAGATCGACCAGATCGCCGTCGTTCGGCATCGCCTTGACGTTGGGGTGCGGCCAATCCGTGCCCCAGATGACCCGATCAGGAGCCGTCTCGACGATGCGCCGGGCGAACGGCACTGCATCGGCAAAGGGAGGCCCGGCCGAGGATACACGCTCGCAGCCGCAGACCTTCACCCAGCATTTCTCGTCGCGCCTCATCAGATCAATCAGCGTCCGGAACGAAACCTGATCGAGGCCGTCCGAGGCCTTCACCCTTCCCATGTGATCGATTGTGTAACGCACGGGAAGGCGCGCCAGCATCTCGGCATATTGGGGAAGATCGATGGCATCGAAGTGCAGATCCACGTGCCAGCCCAGCGGGGCTATCATTTGCACCACGCGGTCAAACACCCGCATATCGGGAACGCCGCCGAGATGGCGGACAAAATTGAACCGGCAGCCTCTAAAACCTCCGTCGTGAAGCTCGTGCAGTTGCCGCTCGGTGATCCCGTCATCGATATTGGCGACCGCCCGGTAGGCGCCGCCGCTGGCGGCGATGGCATCGAGCGCAACGCGATTGTCGGTGCCATGCACGCTTGCATTGACGATAACCGCGCGGCCGACGCCGAGCTTCGTGTGTAATGCCTTGAAGGCGTCCAGCGGCGCGTCGGGAGGCGTGTACGGCCGATCCGGCGCATAAGGGTATTTCGCGCCCGGGCCGAAGATGTGGCAATGCGCATCGCACGCCAGCGGCGGCAACTTGAATTTCGGCGTTTTCGTATCGGGATCGGGTCCCGGAATCGTCGGCTTGAACATGACTTCCTTTAGGCGAACTCGAATAGTCGGGCGGGATTGTCGAGTACCATTCCTCTTCCCTGGTTCAACCATTACGGCCAACTGCGCGCCACCAGCGCGCCATGTCAGCCTTCGGCTAGGTTTTGTTTTGCGTCATAGACCGCCGTCGCGAGGGCGCGGACGGATCGAGCGGCGGCGCTTGAAATGAAGCAACGCTGGCTCGCGCCAGTTGCTCGATCGCATTTCCGGCATCGGCCCCATCGGCGCTGCCTCGCGACAGCCGAGCCACGCGTTCAGGCGTCACCAGCGTGTAGTAGAGCGCCCCGAGCAGGAAGTGACTGCGCCAGACGATCTCCGCACGCGGGATGTGCGGCAAACTCTCGTGGATGGCATCGATAAAGGCGTGACTGGTATCGTCGAAGGTCTGCGCGATGATCCGGCGCGCCACTTCGTTTCCCTCGGCCGACATGACCGCGCGCAGCCGCGTGAAACGCGCGCCGCCGCCCGCAAGATCGCTGCCCGACGAGAATGCGGGCAGCACATAGGCCCGGACGATCGCCTCAAGCCGGTCCTGCAGATCACGAACGCGCCTCGCGGCCGCCAGCAACTCGCAACGCCTGCGGTTCATCGGTCCGCAATGACGATTGTAGATTTCGAGCAGCAGGCCGTCCTTGGTCTTGAAATGATAGGTCACGCTGCCGGGATTGGCGCCGGCGGCTTGCGCGATGTCCCGCACCGAAACCGCGTTGAAGCCGTTGGTCGCGAACAATTCTTCCGCGGCGGCGAGGATCGCCTCGCGCAGATTCGGCTTGCGCGCGGCCAAGTCCTTGCTGGTCGATTTGCTGGCCATTCTCATTTGTACAAATGTACAAAACTTTAGGTCAAGTCAAGAAATACCTTTTCCATTGGAACCGAGAAAAACCAGATTCGCGGCGATCTATCCGATCCGGCGACTGCGCCCTTGCCGCTCGACACCAAAGAGCCAATCGGGCCGCCTACCTCGCGTTCGCCGGTGCGTGCACATGCCATAAATCCGCACGCCAATGCAGCACGATGGCCAGTATGAGCACCAGCCCCAACGCGGCGTAAAGCGTTCCGGTCGCGGCAAACCCGATCAGGTCGATCAGGCTGCCGGCGGCCAAGAGGCCAAGCGGCAGGCCGTAGATCACCATCATGCGCACGCCCATCACCCGGCCGCGGAAATGTTCGCTCGCCGTGCGCATCAGGATCACCGCGATCGAAATCATGGTCAGGCTTTGCGAGAATCCCGCCAGCATCAGGCAGGCAATCGCGGCCGGCACGGTTTGGACCTGGGCGAACACCAGCAGCATCGCATACCACATCACGGTGGCGCCGATCATCAGCCGCGCCACCCGGACGCCTCCGATCATGCTCAGCGCCATCGAACCGATCAGCGAACCGATTGCGAAACTCGCGGAGAGATAGCCGAGGGCGGGCTGCCCGGCACCATAGATGTCGCGCACGATATAGGGCAGCAATCCGTTGGACATCGGAAAGGCGGTGAGATTGACGAGGAACGCGATCCACATCGCGGCGCGCATCCGCGGCGTGGTCCAGACATAGGCTATGCCTTGCCTGAGGTCACGCAGCGGCGAGCGGCGCAGCGTGGCGTCAATCAATTCGTCGGTGGGGTGCGGCTTTGCCGGCGCCACGACACAGAGTGTGAGCACCGTAGCCGCAAGATAGAGCCCGACGACCGCGATATAGGCCGGGCCGATCCCAAGCGCTGCAAATAGTCCGGCGCCACTGAGCGCGCCCGCGATCCGTGCGCTGTCCATCGTCGTGCGCGATACGCTGATCGCGCCGATCAAGAGATGGTGCGGCATGATGTTGGCAACCAGCGCCCCGCGCACCCCGAGATCCGAGGGGCGGACCAAACCCATGACCGACACGATGACCATGACATAGAAAGGGGTTAGATGGCCTGTCAGCGCCAGTGTCATCAGCGTCGCCGCGAGCACGGCGTAGCTCGCGCGCATCATGGCAAGCAGGTCGCGATGGCCGATGCGGTCGCCGATCACGCCGAATACGGGGGCGATCAGCGTGCCCACATAATTAAGCGAGGCCAGTACGGTCAAGAGCAGCACCGATCTGGTCTCGACCAGCACAAACCAGCCGAGGATCAGCGTCTCCATCTCGAACGCCCACGAGGTGAAGAGATCGGCCGGCCACTGGAAGCGATAATTGCGGATGCGGAAGGGCGCTAGTGCGGCGGGTTTGACCGGCGCGAATGGCGGCGCAACCCCACTCAAAACGCGCTGACGCGGTTCATGCGTTCCACCCTGCCCGGTTTCTTGTTGGGTCAAGATTTACAGGTTCGCGGCGGTGGTGGCCAGCCCTGTCGGTTCCGCGGCGCACACGCGCGATCTGAGAGATTGCTTCCGCGCTTGGTAAACCAGGTGTTAACGCCCGACAGGCGCCGCCGATCGAAAACCATCGGATTTCACGGCAAAGCTGCCGGGCAGCCGTGCAAACGCCCCACCCGTTACCGCAATGCTCCCGAAAACCGCGGATTTAACGGACCGGCAATAGCTCTGGCTTAACCGTTTGTCCAAGGAACCGCCTGCATAGTGATCGCCGACCCACTTCATGAATTGCCAGGTTCAATTGCCGTGACACCTTTCGGACGTGTGATTTCGGTGCGCGGATCCCTTGCCCGGGTCGGACTTTTGGCGACAAGCCGGATGGGCATCGCCGAGATCCGGGCCACCGTCGGCCGTTTCGTCAGCATCCGCTGCGGCACCGCCACCACCGTCGTCGCCATGATCACCGACGCGACCTGCGAGGACCTGCCGAGCTCCGACAATTACATCGCCAGCGCCGGCGTCGACCTGCTCGGCGAAATCCTGGGCGGCGAGCGGCCGAAATTCCAGCGCGGCGTCACCAACTATCCGACGATCGGCGACACTGTCGAGCTGATCAGCAATCAGGAGCTGCGCACGGTCTATGCGCCGAGCGGATCGGACCAGATCGATGTCGGCACGCTGCAGCAGGATCGCTCCGTCATCGCCTATGTCGATGTCGAGGAGATGCTCTCCAAACACTTCGCGGTGCTCGGTTCGACCGGCGTCGGCAAATCGACCGGCGTCTCGCTGCTGTTGAACGAGATACTCAAGTCGCGGCCGAACCTGCGCATCTTCCTGCTCGATGTCCACAACGAATACGGCCGCTGTTTCGGCGAGCGGGCGCTGGTGCTCAATCCGCGCAATCTGAAACTGCCGTTCTGGCTGTTCAACTTCGAAGAGATCGTCGACGTGTTGTTCGCAGGCCGCCCCGGCGTGCCCGAAGAGCTCGACATCCTCGCCGAAGTCATCCCGATCGCGAAGGGCATCTACACCCAGTACCAGAACAGCGACCGCATCGGCTTGAAACGGGTCGATC
>Ga0209807_1001435_pt1 | contig 11319 bp, 7 predicted proteins | sample GraSoiAngelo_154_FD_186168 | JGI IMG/M metagenome (GOLD analysis project Ga0209807, IMG submission 186168) | Grasslands soil microbial communities from the Angelo Coastal Reserve, California, USA - 14_1009_13_20cm (SPAdes) (version 2) | ecosystem: Environmental > Terrestrial > Soil > Grasslands ... | reverse complement strand
GTGCTCGACCGCGGTGAGCTGCGCCAGCGCCTCCGACATGGGCTGCAGCGAATCGAGCTGCTTGCCGGCGTAGAAGTAGCCGTCGGCGCTGAACAGCACCTTGGGTTGAATCTGCCCGAAGCGATCGAGCACGCCGCGCACGCCGAAGTCCGGCGAGCACGACGACCAGGTAGCGCCGACACTCGCCGCCGCCAGCATCGCGATGGCCGCTTCGGGCAGGTTCGGCAGGAAGCCGGCGACGCGGTCACCGGCCACCACGCCGGCGCAGCGCAGTCCATCGGCCACGCGCGCCACCTGCGCCCGCAGCTCCCGGTACGAGAGTGTGCGGCGCGTGCCGCGCTCGTTGCGGAACACCAGTGCCGGCTGATCGTCGCCGAATCTCAGGAGATTCTCGGCGAAGTTCAGCCGCGCGCCCGGAAAGAAGCGCGCCCCCGGCATGCGAGCGGGGTGCTCGATGGCAGGTCCCGCGCCCCAGTCCGCGCGCACATCCGCGAAGCGCGCCAGCTCACTCCAGAAATCTGCGGGCTCGGCGAGTGACCAGGCGTACAGCTCGGCGTACTCACGCAGCTGCGTGCCGCGGCGCGTGTTCACGCAGCTCGTGAAGCGTGTGAGGGTCGCATCCGCGATGCGCGCGGGGGAGGGTCGCCACAGTTCAGACATCGAGAGCTCCGCGGTGCGCGATTCATCCGCTCGGTCGCGGCAATGCTACAGCGACTGGTAGTTCGGCCCCGAGCCCCCTTCGGGCGTGGTCCAGGTGATGATCTGGTACGGGTCCTTGATGTCGCAGGCCTTGCAGTGGACGCAGTTGGCGGCGTTGATCTGCAGCCGCCGCCCGCCGTGGCCGTCGTCCACCATCTCGTAGACGCCCGCCGGGCAGAAGCGCTCGCACGGATTGCCGAATTCCCGGGTGCAGCGCTGTGCGCAGATGCCGGTGTCGGCCACTTTCAGGTGCACCGGCTGGTTCTCCTGGTGGACGTTGCCGGCGAAGAACACGAACGACACCCGATCACGCGGCGGCAGCGTGCGCTCGACCCAGTGGCGCTGTGGCGAGGCGTATTCGTCGAGCTTGTGCAGCGCCGACCAGTCGGCGCTGTTCCTGAGCGTCCAGGGCGATTTGCCGCCGGTGAGCGTCTCCCAGGCGGCGTTCGCGAGCCCGAGCCACAGGCCGCGCTTGAACGCGGGCTTGAAGTTGCGCACCCGCTCGAGCTCGCGCCCGCCCTCGGAGGCGCGCCACCGGGCGTCGAAGCCGCTGCCGCCACCGGTTTGCGCGATGTGCTCCCCGGCGAGCGCGCCGCAGCGGATCGCCTGATGCACGCCCTTGATCTTGGCGAAGTTCAGCGTCCCGCCCGCATCGCCGATGAGGATCGCGCCCGGCATCTCCAGTGTCGGGGTCGACTGCCAGCCGCCGGCCGCAATGGCGCGCGCCCCCGCCGAGACGATCTCCCCGCCCGCGAGCAGCCGCTTCACGCTCGGGTGATTCTTGTACTGCTGGAAGGCCTCGAAGGGCTGCAGGCGCGGATCCTGGTAGTCGAGGCCGACGATGTAACCGACGTACACGCGGTCGTTATCCAGGTGATAGAGGAAGCTGCCGGCGTAGGTGTGCGGGTCGGCCGGCCAGCCCAGCGCATGCTCGATGCGCCCCGGCCGCACGCGCCCGGCGGGCAGCTGCCATAGCTCCTTGAACCCCAGGGCGAAGGTCTGCGGGCAGTGCCCGCGGCTGAGGTCGAATTTCGCGATCAGCTGCCTGGAGACCGAGCCGCGGGCGCCTTCCGCGAGCACTGTGAGGCCGGCGTGGATCTCCACCCCGGCGGTGAAGTTGGGGCCGGGCTTGCCGTCGCGGTCCAGCCCCATGTCGCCGATGCGAACGCCCTTGACGGCACCGCGCTCGTCGAACACGGCCTGCGCGGCGGCAAAACCCGGGAACACCTCGACGCCGGCGCCCTCGGCCTTGGCGGCGAGCCACGGCGTGAGCTGCCCGAGCGAGATGATGTAGTTGCCGTGGTTGTCGAACGGCGTCGAGTAGGTCATCGAGCGCGGCAGCAGCTTCAGCAGCGAAGCGGGAACCGGCCTGAAGGAGCCGCTGCGGGTGAGGATGCGGAAGTCGTCCTCCGCCGCCGGCACCTTCATGCCGGGGTACTCGCGGCGCCACTGCGGCAACAGCCGCTCGAGCGGCGCGGGCTCGAGCACCGCGCCCGAGAGCGAGTGGGCACCGACCGCCGAGGCTTTCTCCAGAACGCACACGCTGGCGGCGGGCTTGAGCTGCTTCAGGCGGATCGCACACGCCAGGCCCGCAGGACCCGCGCCCACTATGACGACGTCATATCGCATGACCTCGCGCTCGATCGCGCCCGCTGCGCTGCCTGCCTCGGTCACTGCCTGCCCCTGCGCCGCTGCCGCCGAAAGGCGGCGATTACTTCGGCTGCATGCGGATCGCGCCATCCAGGCGGATCGTTGCACCATTCAACATCGGGATCTCGAACACACTCGCCACCAGCTGCGCGAACTCCTCCGGTTTGCCGAGCCGCGCCGGGAACGGCACCTGCGCCGCGAGCGAGTCCTGCACTTCCTTGGACATGCCGTCCATCATGGGCGTATGGAAGATGCCGGGCGCGATCGATACGCAGCGGATGCCAAGGCGCGCCAGCTCGCGCGCAATGGGCAGCGTCATGCCGGCGACCGCCGCCTTGGTGGCGGAGTAGGCCGCCTGGCCGATCTGGCCTTCGAACGCGGCGACTGACGAGGTGTGAATCAGCAGGCCCCGCTCGCCGTCGGGCCCGGGGGCGTTGTTCTGCATGAGGGCGGCGGCGGCCTTGTCGCACAGGAAGGTGCCGATCAGGTTGATGTGGATCACCTTGGTGAAGAACTCGCCCGCCATGGGTCCGTTCTTGCCGAGCACCCGCCCGGCGCCGATCACACCGGCGCAGTTCACCAGCAGGTTGAGGCCTGCCAGGCGCGAGTGCGCGCCCTCCATGGCCGCGTTGACCTCGGCCTCGGAGGTTACATCGCAACGCATGAAACTCGCATGCGCGCCCAGCGCCGCGGCCGCGGCCCGGCCGGGCCCTTCCTGCACGTCGAGGATGACGACCCTGCCGCCCTTCTCGGCGATGTGGCGCGCCACCGCGTGGCCGAGGCCCGAGGCGCCGCCGGTGATGACGGCGCGTGCGTCTTGGATCTTCACGTAAACCCCCTTGCAGCTGAGCGGCTAGAGGACTTCTACGGCCAAGGCCACCGCCTCGCCTCCGCCGATGCACAGCGAGGCGATGCCGCGCTTGGCGCCGCGGCGGCGCAGCGCGTGCACCAGCGTGGTCAGGATACGCGCCCCGGTCGCCCCGATCGGATGACCGAGCGCACAGGCCCCGCCGTTGACGTTCACCCGCGCATGATCGATGTCGATGTCGCGCATGGCGGCCATGGTGACCACCGCGAAAGCCTCGTTGATCTCGTACAGATCGGCATCGTGCGGCTTCCAGCCGAGTTGCGTGAGGACCTTGCGGATCGCGCCGACGGGCGCGGTGGTGAACCACTCCGGTTCCTGGGCGTGGCTGGCGTAGGCCAGCACCCGGGCGAGGGGCTTGGCGCCGCGCTCGCGCGCCGCCGCAGCGCTCATCAGCACCAGCGCCGCGGCACCATCGGAGATGGAGGAGGAGCTGGCGGCCGTGACGGTCCCGTCCTTGTTGAACGCGGGCTTCATCGTGGCAATTTTGCTCACGTCACAGGTGCCGGGCGTCTCATCGCGTGCGATGACCGTCTCGCCCTTGCGGCCCTTCACCGTCAGGGGCGTGACCTCGAGGTCGAACTCGCCGCCCTGCAGGGCCTGCGTGGCGCGCCGCACCGATTCGGTGGCGAACGCATCCTGCTGCGCGCGCGTGAAGTTGTATTTGCTGGCGGTGGAGTCGGCAAAGCAGCCCATGGCCTTGCCGTCGAAGGGACTCTGCAGGCCGTCGTAGAACATGTGATCGAGGATCTCGCCGTGGCCCATGCGGTAGCCGCTGCGCGCCTTCGGCAGCAGATACGGCGCGTTGCTCATGGACTCGAGCCCGCCGGCGAGCACCACCTGGGCGGAAGCGGCGCGAATCTGGTCCGCAGCGAGCATCACGGCCTTCAGCCCCGAGCCACACATCTTGTTGACCGTGGTGCATGGCACGCCGACCGGCACGCCGGCGCCGAGCGCCGCCTGGCGCGCAGGCGCCTGGCCGAGGCCGGCCGGCAGCACGCATCCCATGATCACCTCGTGAAGCTCGGCCGCGTCGATGCCGGCGGCGGCGATGGCGGCCTTCGCGGCCGCGGCGCCCAGCTGTACCGCCGTGAGGGGCGTGAGCACGCCCTGGAACGCGCCGATCGGAGTGCGCTTGGCGGAGACGATGACTACATCCTGATTGGACATGCTTGGAGCCTCCAGGTTGCGGGGGTTGTTCAGCGGGCCACGGCTTGCGCGGGGCGGCGTGGGCGGCGGCGCGTGCCGCGGCGCACGGCGGGCGCGGCGCTGCCGGCGCGCGGCCGCAGCCCGCCTTCGAACACCGCGACGAACGCCTCGGCGATCTGCGCACCGGTGAGGCTCTGGTCCTCCCGATACCAGTGCGCGATCCAGTTGAGAGCGCCGGCGAGGGCGAAGGCGGCCAGCTTCGGATCGCAGGGCGCGATCGATCCGTCCTGCACGCCCTCGCGGATCAGGCGGCGGATCCCCTGGTCGATCTCGGACTTGAGCTGCTTGATGTGGCGGCTCATCGCAGGCGACAGGTCCTGGTCCTCGGCGCGCACCATGCACCAGCCGAACTCGGAGCCGACCGCCTCCCCGTAGTGGCGGAGTACCGCGTTCAGGCGCTCGCGCGCCGGCGCCTGCAGCTGCCGCGCGGAGCGGAAGGCGGCGCGGATCTGCTCGACGCCGGCCACGAAGCACTCGAAGAGCAGCTGCTCCTTGCTCGTGACGTAGTAGTAGACGGTGGGCTTGGTCACCTCGAGCGCGGTGGCAATGTCGTCGAGCGAGGTGTTGTGATAGCCCTTGCGGTTGAATTCGCGCGCCGCGGCACGGATCACGGCCTCGCGCTTGAGCTCCCGGTCGCGCCGCCGCTCGCGGCTCGCCCGCCACGGCGAGGCGCCCGGTGCGCCGGGTCTTGCGGCTGCGGGGGCGGTCGGGCTGGGGCGGCGGCTGTTCATGGCTCGGGGAGTATTATAGCGGCGCGCTCGAGGGGCGCGCGCTAAGCGGGGGCGTTGACCGTCCATCGCGGGCTCAATCATACTATCGAGTAGGTATCTTACTCATGAGTAAAGAGATGGGCAACCGGGCGTGTAGCGGTGCCTCCCGTCGCGGGGAAGGCTAAGGACAGATGAACGCCGGTCTCGAGGGTAGCGCTGCGAGCCCGGGGAGCGACCTTGCCGCAGCGCGGCCGCCGCTGCGCTTCGTGTCGGCCGCCTCGCTCTTCGACGGCCACGACGCCGCGATCAACATGATCCGGCGGCTCCTGCAGGCGCGCGGCGCCGAGGTCGTGCACCTCGGCCACAACCGCAGCGTCGCCGACATCGTGCGCGCCGCCATCGACGAGGACGCCGATGCGATCGCGGTGAGCTCCTACCAGGGCGGCCACAACGAGTACTTCGCCTACATGGTGGACATGCTGCGCGAGCGCGGCTGCGGCCACATCCGCGTGGTGGTGGGCGGCGGAGGCACGATCGCCCCGAGCGAGATCGAGGCGCTCGAGCGTCATGGCATCGAGAAGATCTACACGCCCGAGGACGGCCGCCGGCTGGGGCTCGCCGGCATGATCGAGGATGTGCTGCAGCGCATCGCCGCGGTGCGCCGGCCCGCGTACGAGCTGCGGCCGCTCAACGCGCGCGACCATGCCTTCATCGCCCGCACCATCTCGGTGCTCGAAGGGGCTCCCGGAGCCGAAGCCCAGGCAGAGGTGGTGCGGCGCACCCTGGCGCGCTCGCGCCACCGCTCTCCCGTGATCGGCATCACCGGCACCGGCGGGGCCGGCAAGTCGAGCCTGACGGACGAGCTGCTCGCGCGTCTGGTGCGGCAGTTCCCGCAGGCCCAGATCGCGGTGGCGGCGATGGACCCGACGCGCCGCAGGAGCGGCGGCGCCCTCCTCGGGGACCGCATCCGCATCAACAGCCTCGCCTCCGAGAACGTGTTCATGCGCTCGCTCGCCACGCGGCGGGCGCACCTGGCGACCGCGGCGGTGCTCAAGGACGTGATCGCGCTCTACCAGGCCGCAGGCTTCGACCTGGTGCTGGTGGAGACCGCGGGCATCGGACAGTCGGACACCGAGATCGTGGATCTCGTCGACCTGTCGCTCTATGTCATGACGAGCGAGTACGGCGCGGCGAGTCAGCTCGAGAAGATCGACATGCTCGACTTCGCCGACTTCATCGTGCTGAACAAGGCCGAGAAGCGCGGCGCCGAGGACAGCCTGCGCGACGTGCGCAAGCAATGGCGGCGGAACCACGCCGGGCGCGCGCAGCTTAGCGACGCGGAGCTGCCGGTGTTCCCGACGATCGCGAGCCGCTTCAACGACCCGGGCGTCAATCGCCTCTTCGCCGCGATCTGCGCCGCGCTCGAGGCGCGGCAGACCGGCGGCGGGTCCTGGAAGGTCGCGGACCCCGGGCCGACCGAGCTCGCCTCACGCGCCCCGCTCATTCCCGGCTCGCGTACGCGCTATCTGGCGGAGATCGCCGAGGGCGGGCGCGCCGAGCGCGCGCGCGCCGAGGCCCGGGCCGAGTCCGCACGGCGCGCCTTCGGGCTCTACGAGTCGCTGAAGGCGCTGCGCGACGCCGCGCTCCCGGGTGCGCTCGAGCCCTTTGCGCCCGGGGCGCTCACCGAGGCGTCGCTCGACGCCACGCGGCGGGAACTCCGCGCCGCCTACAACCGCGCGCTCGATGAGATCGGCGCGGAGGGTCTCGCGGAGCTTCGGGCGTGGCCCGCGCGGGTGCGCGCGGCGACCGATGCGACCTACTCCTACCGGGTGCGCGATCGCATGGTGACGGGCGAGAACTACACCGAGAGCCTCTCGCGCCTCGCGATACGGAAGCTCGCGGTGCCCGCGTTCCGCGACTGGGGCGAGGTGCTGCGCTTCATCCTCAGCGAGAATCTGCCCGGCGCCTACCCCTACACCGGCGGGGTGTACCCCTACCGCCGCGAGGAGGAGGACCCGACGCGCATGTTCGCCGGCGAGGGGGGACCTGAGCGCACCAATCGCCGCTTCCACTACCTCGCGCACGGTCACGGCCCGCGGCTCTCCACCGCCTTCGATTCCACCACGCTCTACGGGGAGGATCCCGACACCCGCCCGGATATCTACGGGCGCACGGGCAACTCCGGCGTCTCGATCGCGACGCTCGATGACATGAAGAAGCTCTACTCGGGCTTCGACCTGTGCTCGCCCTCGACCTCGGTGTCGATGACCATCAACGGCCCGGCGCCGATGATTCTCGCCATGTTCATGAACACGGCGATCGACCAGCAGGTCGAGCGCTATCTGCGCGCGGAGGGGCGCTGGGAGGGCGCCGAGCAGCGGATCGCGGCGCTCCACGCGGAGGCCGCCGCGCGCGGCGTGGCGCCGCCCGTCTACAAGGGCGCGCTGCCGCGCGGGCATGACGGCTCGGGGCTCGCGCTCCTCGGCGTGACGGGCGACGAGCTCATCCCGCGCGAGGTGTACGAGCGCATCCGCGCCGAGGCGCTGGAAGCGGTGCGCGGTACGGTGCAGGCGGACATCCTGAAGGAGGACCAGGCGCAGAACACCTGCATCTTCTCGACCGAATTCGCGCTGCGCATGATGGGGGACGTGCAGCAGTACTTCATCGAGCGGCGGGTGCGCAACTTCTACTCCGTCTCGATCTCCGGCTACCACATCGCCGAGGCGGGCGCCAACCCCATCTCGCAGCTCGCCTTCACGCTCGCCAACGGCTTCACCATCGTCGAGTATTACCTGGCGCGCGGCATGAAGATCGACGACTTCGCGCCGAATCTCTCGTTCTTCTTCTCGAACGGCATGGACCCGGAGTACGCGGTCATCGGCCGCGTGGCACGCCGCATCTGGGCGCGGGCCATGCGCGAGCGCTACGGCGCGGGCGCGCGCAGCCAGATGCTCAAGTACCACGTGCAGACCTCGGGCCGGAGCCTGCACGCGCGCGAGATCTCCTTCAACGACATCCGCACGACGCTGCAGGCCCTCTATGCGCTGTTCGACAACTGCAACAGCCTGCACACCAATGCCTACGACGAGGCGCTCACCACGCCGACCGAGGAGAGCGTAAGGCGCGCGGTCGCGATTCAACTCATCATCAATCGCGAGCTCGGCCTCAACAGGATCCAGAACCCGTGGCAGGGCTCGTTCGCCATCGAGCACCTGACGGACCTGGTGGAGGAGGCGGTCTATAAGGAGTTCGAGGAGCTCTCGCAGCGCGGCGGCGTGCTCGGCGCCATGGAGAGCATGTATCAGCGCGGCAAGATCCAGGAGGAGTCGCTCTACTACGAGACGCGCAAGCACGATGGCTCGCTGCCGATCATCGGCGTCAACACCTTCCTCTCGGGAGCCGACGCGCTCGATGAGCACAAGGGCGCGCAGCTGATCCGCTCGAGCGAGGAAGAGAAGCAGGCTCAGGTGGCGGCGGTGCGTGCCTTCCAGGCGCGCAACGCGCCGCGCGCGCCCGCGGCGCTGGAGGCGCTCCAGCAGCTCGCCGCCCGCGGCGGGAACGTGTTCGCCGAGCTCATGGAGTCCGTCAAGGTCAGCTCGCTCGGGCAGATTTCGCACGCGCTCTATCAGGTGGGCGGGCAGTATCGGCGCAACATGTGAGATCGGGCTCGCCGAGCGCCGCGAGGATCGCGGCGCGCGCCCGATCGCGCAGCTCCGCCGCCACCCGCGCAGGCGTTGCCGAGCCGCCCGTGATCGGCGTGAGGATCTCGAGCTCGATGCGCCCCGGGCTCGGCAGCGCGCCGCTCGGCGGCAGCGCCCGGCGCGTGCCGCGCACGACGGCCGGCCCCAGGGGACATCCCACCCGTGCCGCCGTCACGAAGGCGCCGGTGTGGAACTTGAGCAGTCCCGGGGTGCGGGTGAAGGTCCCTTCCGGGAAAAACACGAGCGACTGACCGTTGCTGGCGTTACGCAGCACGCGGCGGGCATCGGTCGCGCCCCGCTGCCGATCGAAACGCTCGACGAACTCGGACCCGAGCCGCCGGAGCACGACGCCGGCGAGCGGCACCCCCGCCATCTCGCGCTTCACGACGAAGCCGAAGCGCGGCGGCAGCGCCGCCGCGAGCACGATGCCGTCGAGATAGCTCGCGTGATTGCACACCACGACGCACTGGCCGGGCGGAAGGCGCTCCAGGAACTTCACCCTGAGCGGCATGCCGGCGAGCCGCAGGAAGGCGCGCGCCGCCGCCCGGGCCGCGGCACGGCGCCGGGCGACACCCGGGAGGAGCGCCAGCAGCACCAGCGCCGCGACACCGACGGCCAGGAACGCGAGAGCGATCCAGACGGAGTAGACCAGCCGGGCCGGGGCGAGGGCCACGGCCTCGAGCGTCGCGAGCCGCTTCACGCTGGCCTCATCTCTCATGGGCGGGGGGAAGGATTTTCGCTCATGAGGGGCGAGAGGCGCGAAGTGTGAACGGGTTCTCTTTATGTTAATGCCGGAATGCAGATGTGAAGACTGTCACGTCGATACTACTGCCACGCTCACCATACTGCGTTCACCACATCAACGGGAAGCCCAGGGTCCGCACTGCGGTCGCGGTCGCGGGCTGAAGCCTCCAGCGAGACAGTCTTGTCCAATCCGTCTGCCGCGGTCTCCATGCGCCCGAACGCCGATCCCACTGATCCGGCGGTGACACGCTTTCTCGACGCGGTTTGGATGGAGCGGGGTCTGTCGCCGAACACGCTCGCCGCTTACCGCGCCGACCTCACGGCCCTCGCACGCTGGCTCACCGAGCGCAACGTGCCGATCATGCGCACCTCGCGCGCCGACCTGCAGGAGTTCATCGCGTGGCGCGTGAGCGCCGGCGCGCGGCCGCGCTCGACCGCTCGGCAACTGTCCAGCTTCCGCCGCTTCTTCCGTTATTTCATGCGCGAGGGCTCGATCCGCGAGGACCCCACCGCGCAGATCGCGATGCCGAAGATCGGCCGCTCGCTGCCGCGCTCGCTCACCGAGGAGGAGGTCGAGTCGCTCCTGTCGGCCCCGGTGGTGAGCGACCCGCTCGGCAGCCGCGATCGCACCATGCTGGAAGTGCTGTACGCGACCGGGCTGCGGGTGTCGGAGCTCGTGAACCTGCGCCAGGGTCAGCTCAATATCAACCAGGGCGTCATCCGCATTCTCGGCAAGGGCGATCGCGAGCGGCTCATTCCGCTCGGTGAAGAGGCGATGCGGGCGCTCAAGGAATTCGGCCGGGGTGCGCGCGGGGAGATCCTGCTCGAGCGCCAGACCGACTACCTCTTCCCCACGCGCCGTGGCGATCGCATGACGCGCCAGGCCTTCTGGCACATCATCAAGCGCTACGCGCGCAAGGCCGGGATCGCCAAGGAGCTCTCCCCGCACACGCTGCGCCACGCCTTTGCGACCCACCTCCTGAATCACGGCGCCGACCTGCGCGTGGTGCAGATGCTCCTCGGCCACAGTGACCTGTCGACCACTCAGATCTACACGCACGTGGCGCGCGAGCGTCTGAAAGAGCTGCACGCCCAGCACCACCCGCGCGGCTGAAGCTCCGCGCAGCGCGCTGGCGGCGGCTCGCCGGTGTTACACTCATCTGCTCCGCAGGACTAAGCCGGCGAACCTTCGCGCACCGGCCGGGTCGAACCTGAGACGAAGCAGCGGAGCGACGGGAATTCCCATGAAATCGAAGAGCCTGGTTGGTTCGCTGGCGCTCGCCGCGCTCGTGGCCTGGAATGCGGCGCCGGCTGAGCAGCCCATGACGCCGCCCAAGCCGGACGCGCTGACCGAGGTGGCGAGCCACATCCCTGGAGCACGTCCCGATCAGCTGCGCCTTTCGCCCATCCAGGGGATCTACGAATTCACCCGGGGCGCCGAGATCGCCTACGTGACCTCGGACGGCAAGTACGCCATCGCCGGAGATCTGTACGATCTCACCGCCAACGACGATCTCACGGAGACGCACCGGCGCGAGGTGCGTCAGCATCTGATCGCCGCCGTTCCCGAGACCGACATGGTGATCTTCGGGCCGAAGGATCCCAAGTACACGGTGACGGTGTTTACCGACGTCGACTGCGGCTACTGCCGCAAGCTCCACAGCGAGATCGCCGAGTACAACCGCCTGGGCGTGCGGGTGCGCTATCTCATGTACCCCCGCACCGGACCCGATACCTCGTC
>Ga0209807_1001433_pt1 | contig 11328 bp, 9 predicted proteins | sample GraSoiAngelo_154_FD_186168 | JGI IMG/M metagenome (GOLD analysis project Ga0209807, IMG submission 186168) | Grasslands soil microbial communities from the Angelo Coastal Reserve, California, USA - 14_1009_13_20cm (SPAdes) (version 2) | ecosystem: Environmental > Terrestrial > Soil > Grasslands ... | reverse complement strand
CGGTCGGGTGGTGGGGTCCCACCTAAACGGGGGAGGAGCGGGCTCGGATGCGGCGATCACCTCTCCATGTTCAACGGGCTGAGCTGATCCAAGACCCGCACGTTGTCCGCCGTCCGCGGCAGCCACAGGAACGCAGGCACCAAGGACTGCCCGAGGGAATCGTCCCTTCGCGCTGCACCGTCGTCACGCTGGCCGGCGCCGACACCGCGCGCCGGCCAGGGTGACGCTTCTTCAGAATGACAGGGTGAGACCGCCTTGCCAGGCGATGTCGTGCTGGGTCTTGTCGAAGCCGTAACGGTCGAACGTGTAGACGTAGTCGCGACCTTCCGCGCGGACGCCGACGCGCCCGAAGCGGTACTCGAGGCCCGCGCCGAAATTGCCGGCGAACTTGGACCAGGTACTGTCGGCGCCGAGCTGATGGACGCTGATGGCGCCGGCCCCGCCGAGCAGGTACGGTGTGAGCGTGGCGGACCCGGCCTCGATGGGATACCGCAGCACCAGATCCGCGTCGTAGGTGAACTTGTTGAATGTGCCGCGGCCGGTGAGCGGGGTGCCGCGAATGCTGTCCTGCGCCCAGCTGCCGCTGGCGCGGACGCCGACGTTCCGGTTGAGCCATGCTGTCCCGTCGATCGAGCCGATCCAGCCCAGTCGCCAGTCGGCGGTGCCGGCGGGGTTCAAATTGGCCGCCCCCGAAAGGCCGCCGAACGCGCCACCCAGGGTGAAACGATCGGACCAGGATCGAATCGGGGACGCGGTGCTGGACTGGGCGCGGAGCGCGGCGGGCGCGAGCGCCGCAACCAGCACCGCGGTGACGAGGGACAACGAGCGCTTCGACATGGAATCCTCCACAAGAAGAAAGGGTTTACACCACGACGGCGGCTTCACCAGCCCGCCTCCCGAATCACCGTCAGGGGCTCCGGCGCATATTCCGTGAGGAATCGCGGCTCGATCGCGCTCGAGCCCAGGCGCCACCACGCTCCCAGGGCACGCAAGCGCAGGAAGTAGGCGCCCTGCGGCAGATGGACGGTCAATGTGACGGCAGCGAGCTCCGGCATCCGGCCGACTCCTGGGACCGTAGACAGTTCATGAATGAACTGTATTTTGAAAAAGTTCCCGGGGAACCCTGCCGGCGCCTGGGGCCATTAGTTCAGTAATGAACAGTTGTCGAATGGGAGGAGGACTGACGCATGACGACACCACCATCGGCACACAGCCCGCCGATCGCTGCGACGGACGAGGGGCCGCCGGTGGCGCGGCTCACGGCCGCGGAGGCGCGCGAGCGGGTGGCCGCCGGTCGGGGCGTGCTGGTCGATACCCGCGACGCGCGGCTGTTTGACAACGCACATATCGCGGGCGCCCTCTCACTGCCGCTCGCCGCGATCGAGGCGGCCCACGGACGGCTGCCGGTGGGCGCGCTGCCGCCCGATCGCGTGATCATCCTCTACTGCGCGTGAGTGGACGAGCGCACAAGCGCCCGGGCGGCGCGACTGCTGATGGCGGCGGGATACGACGAGCACACGGTCGCCGCGCTGCAGGGGGGTATTCGCGCCTGGCATCAGGCGGGGTACCCGCTCGAGAGATGGACCGATGGAGCGTGACGCCGGCGGTCGTGCCGTGACGGTCGCGATTGTATCTTGCCGCCCATGGTCGACGTCCTAGGCGCCCTGCGTGCGGGCCTCGCCCCGCATTACACCGTCGAACGGGAGATCGGTGCCGGGGGCATGGCGCGCGTGTTCCTCGCGGCCGAGCGCCATCCGCCCCGCAAAGTGGCGGTGAAGGTGATGAACCCCGAGGTGTCGACCTCCGAGTTTCGCGAGCGCTTCATCCGGGAGGTCGAGCTCACGTCGCGGCTCAGCCACCCGCACATCGTGCCGATTCTCGCCGCGGAGGAGTGCCTCTTCGTCCCGGATGGCCCCGACGGGCTGTGTTATTACGTGATGCCCTACATCGACGGCGAGTCGTTGCGGGCCCGCCTGGAGCGGGAGCAACGCCTGCCGCTCGAGGAGGCGGTGCGCATCGCACTCGAAGTCGCCGACGCGCTGTCCTACGCGCACGCCCAGGAGATCATCCATCGCGACATCAAGCCCGAAAACATCCTCTTGTCCGGAGATCACGCCTGGGTGGCCGACTTCGGCATCGCGCGCGCGATCAGCGCCGCCGGCGGCCACTCGCTCACCGGCGGCCAACCGGTGGGCTCGCTGGCGTATATGAGCCCCGAGCAGCTGATGGGCAGCCGCGCCATCGATGCCCGCACCGACGTGTACAGCCTGGGAGGCGTGCTGTACGAGATGCTGGTGGGCCAGCCGCCGTTGGTGGGGCTCGCCGGCGGGACGGCGCGCGGTGGCGCGCCGCTCCGCACGGTCCTGCGGGCACAACGCGTGAGCCACGGGAGCGAGCGATTGCTCGAGGAAACCATCGCTCGTGCGCTCGCGGCGGAGCCCGACGACCGCTTCGCATCCGTAGCCGAGTTCGCCGCCGGCCTCCGGGAGGCGGTGCGCCGGCGGTGGCTCCCCCGTCTGCGGCTGCCGCGGGTGGGCTGGAGAAGCGCGCTGCTCGGGGGCGCCACGGCTGCGGCCGTCGGCATGGCCAGCGTGGTGCTGCTCGGGAAGCGCGCTCCGGCGCTCGACCCGAGGCGCGTCGTCGTCGCGGGGTTCGAAGACCTTTCGGGGGATCCGACGCTCGCGCCCCTGGGCCACATCGCCGCCGATTGGCTCACGCAGGCACTGGCCCGGCGTGGCGGGCTGGAGGTCGTGCCCGGCACGGCAACCGGCCATCTCGATGCCGCGGACATTCGAGCCCTGGCCGCCCAGACCGGGGCAGGGACCGTGGTCTCGGGATCGTACTACCGTGAAGGGGACTCGGTCCGCTTTCACGTGCAAATCATCGATGCGGGGCGCGGGACGGTGCGGCGCGTCGTCGAACCGGTCGGCGCGCCGCGGCTCGCGCCCACGCGGGCGGCGGAGGCGCTACGCTACCGCCTCACCGCGTTGTTCGACACGCTGTTCCCCCCCACGAACCACTGAATCCGGTTACAGCGTGAACCCGATACCGACACCGACGGACGAGACGTAGTCTCGATAGAATTCCCCATACGGCGCCGGCCCTGTGTATGCCTTGAGCAGGACGCTGCACCGTCGCCCGGATCCGAGCGCGACCACCGGGTCGCCGAGCTCGAGACCCGTCACCAGGCTCCACCCCACCTGCCACTTGTGCTCCTGCATCGCCTTGGCGTCCAGGCCCGCGACGAGGCGGCCGGTGGCGAAGCGGCCGAGGCGGAGCAGCGAATGGGGCTGGTGGTATTCCAGACCAGCGTGCAGCACGCCGGGCTTCAGATCCGCCGGCGAGTGCGCGAACACGTAGACCCCACCGCCGTACACTCGCCAGCGCGACGCTTCATCGGCCACGAGGAGCTCGACCGCCTGGAACGTCAGGTCGACCCGCTGAGCGTGGGTGTGGACCAAGTATTCGTCGCCCAGGTGCGAGCTCTCGTGGAAGATCCGGAAGCGCGTCGCGAAGGCGCCGCGCCGGTACGTGACCGGTAGCCCGATGTGGTAATCGGTGTTGAGCAGATCGGTCGTCGACGAACGCATGTTGAACTCGGAAAACACACCAGCAGCGACCGCGACCTGCCAGTCCCGTCCTCGCACGACGCCGATGGTCTGCCCGAACCCGACGGACCCGAGCCGGGAGGCCAGACGCGTCGAGCGGGCCCACAGGTAGGTGGCGAAGAACTGCGGCTCTTTCGGATCCGCGAGCAGCGGCTCGAACACCGCCGTCTGGGTGGGTTCCCCGTTGGTCGACGCCTGGGCGCCGATCGCCCGAGAACCGACGAGCGCCGCCACGAGCAGCACGCCGACCAGTTTCGTCGCCATGGATAGTTCAGTAATGAACGGCATCGCGTGCGAGTTCCCGTGCGCTTCCCGCCGACGTCACGGCATCGCTCCCGCATCGGGCGAACCGCGTTAACGTAAAGCACCCCAACATGTTGCCGCGGACGCGCGCGCGCTAGGGGGCCGCTCTCTTGTGACCCGGACCACCGTAGTGAATCCTGTGGGGCCGCATACTGCTCGGTGCGAGCACCCATGACTCTACGGATCCTGCTTCTCGAAGACGTGCCGGCAGACGCCGCCCTGGTCGAACGCCACCTGACAAAATCGGGCATGGAGTTCGTGAGCCAGCGCGTCGACACGCGCGCGCGCTTCGAGGAGGCGCTGCAGACATTCGTGCCGGACATCATCCTGTCCGATCACGGCCTCCCCGGGTTCGACGGGTCTGCAGCGCTCGAGGTCGTCAAGCAGCGCTCCCCCACCCTCCCGGTCATTCTGGTCACGGGCTCGCTCAACGAGGAAAAAGCGGTCGAGTTCATGAAGGCAGGCGCCGCGGATTACATCCTGAAGGATCACCTGACGCGACTGCCCGAGGCGATCCGTCGGGCCTTGCGTGAGCGGGCGCTCCGCGAAGAGCGCGAGCAGGCCGTCGCCGCGCTGCGGGAGTCGGAGGCCCAGTACCGCTCCCTGTTCGAGAGCACGCCATACCCCATGTGGGTGTTCGACCTGGAGACGCACCGCGTCCTGGCGGTGAACGGCGCCGCGATCACGCATTACGGGTACTCGCGCGAAGAATTCCTTGCGCTGCGGATCGAGGATCTGCGGCTGCCCGAAGACGTCCCCGCCCTCCATCGACATCTCGCGACCATGCCCTCCGACTACCATGCGGCCGGCACGTGGCGGCACCGCAAGAAGGACGGAACGCTCATCGAAGTCGAGACCGGCGGTCAGGGCATTACGTTCGCCGGCCGGCAGGCGGAGCAGGTGGTGATCAATGACGTCACGGAGCGGAAGCGGCTCGAGGAGCAGTTCCGCCAGGCGCAAAAGATGGAAGCGGTAGGTCGTCTCGCCGCCGGCGTGGCGCACGACTTCAACAACCTCCTGACCGCGATCCTGGGCACGACCGACCTGATGCTCGAGGACCTGGCTCCGGACGATCCGGATCGCGAAGGGCTCCTCGACATCCGGAGCGCCTCGGAGCGGGCGACCGTCCTGACGCGCCAGCTGCTCACGTTCAGCCGCCAGCAGGTGGTGTCGCCACGGGTGCTGCGGCTGAGCGACCTCGTCCTGGAGCTCGAAAAGCTGCTGCGCCGCCTCCTGGGCGAGGATGTGGCGATCCGGGTCGCGGTGGCCGCCGACTGCGGCAGCGTGAAGGCCGACCCCGGTCAGCTCGAGCAGGTCATCGTGAATCTCGCGGTGAACGCGCGCGACGCGATGCCGGACGGGGGACGGCTCACGCTCGAGACGAAGAACGTCGATCTCGACGCCGACTACCCCACCGATCGGGTCACCATTCCGGCGGGGCGCTACGTCATGCTCGCCGTCACCGACACCGGGACCGGGATGGACGCGCCAACCAAGGCTCGGATCTTCGAGCCGTTCTTCACGACCAAGCCCGTCGGCAAGGGCACCGGACTCGGGCTCGCGACGGTGTATGGCGCGGTGCAGCAGAGCGGCGGCCACATCTGGCTGTACAGTGAGGTGGGGCAAGGCACGAGCTTCAAGATCTATCTGCCGCGCGTCGACGCCGTGCACGCGCCCGCGCCGGTGGCGGAAGCGGCGGTGGTGCTCGATGGCTCCGAAACGGTGCTCGTCGCCGAGGACGAAGACGCGGTGCGCCAGATCATCGAACGGGCGCTGCAAGCCCGTGGGTACCGGGTGATGGTCGCACGGAACGGGAGCGAGGCGCTCGCCCTCGCCGGCCGCCACGCCGGGCAGATCGACCTGCTCGTGACGGACGTGGTGATGCCGGACATGAACGGCCGGGTGCTGTCGCAGCGCCTGATGGAGGTGCGCCCCGCGATCAAGACGCTGTATCTGTCCGGCTATACCGACGACGCGATCCTGCACCACGGGGTTCTGCAGGAGGGCGTCGCCTTCCTGCAAAAACCGTTTTCGCTCGGGGCATTGGCACGCAAGGTCCGCGACGTGATCGAGGCTCGCCTCTGACAGACCTGCCCCTCGTCGCCCGCGCGCGGGGGCACGGTGACCGACCGGCGATCGTCGCCCGAGAAGGCACGTTCAGCTATCGCGACCTGCTCGACGCCTCGGCGCGCGTCGCCGAGTGCCTGCTCGCCGGGCGGGACGACCTCGCGGAGGCCCGGGTCGCCTATCTCACCCCTCCAGGCTTCCACTACGTGGCGATCCAGTGGGGAATCTGGCGGGCCGGCGGCATCGCCGTTCCGCTCGCCGTCTCCCACCCTCCCGCCGAGCTCGAGTACGTGATCCGCGACGCCGACGCCGAGACCGTCGTGGTGCACGCGGAGTTCGCCGCCAGCATCGCCGCGATGAAACTCCCGTCCTGGCTGCGCACCGTCACGTCGGCTGAAGCGATGAGTACTGCTCCCCGCTCCCTGCTCCCCGGTGTGGCGGCGGGGAGGAGGGCGATGATCGTCTACACCAGCGGCACGACGGGCAAGCCCAAGGGCGTGGTCACGACGCATGCGAACATCGCCGCGCAGGTGACGAGCCTCGTCACGGCCTGGGAATGGAGGGCGGAGGACTGGATCCTGCTCGTGCTGCCGCTGCACCACGTGCATGGGATCATCAACGTCCTCACCTGCGCGCTCTGGGCCGGCGCGCGCTGCGAGATGCTCCCGAAGTTCGACGCGGAGCGGGTCTGGGCCCGGATCGCCGCCGGCGACCTCACCCTGTTCATGGCGGTGCCCACCATCTATGCGAAGCTGATCGGCGCCTGGGAGGTCGCCCCGCCCGAGCGTCGCCGCGCCTGGTCGGCGGGCTGCGCCCCGCCCCGGATGCGGCTCATGGTCTCGGGCTCCGCCGCGCTCCCGGTGCAGCGGCTCGAGCGGTGGCGCGAGATCAGCGGCCACATCCTGCTCGAGCGCTACGGCATGACGGAGATCGGCATGGCGCTCTCCAACCCTCTGCACGGGACGCGGCGGCCGGGATTCGTGGGCACCTCGCTGCCCGGCGTGGAGGTGCGTCTGGTGGACGAGACCGGCCGGCCGGTGAGCGGGGCAAGAGGGGGAGCGGCCGCGCCGGGGGAGATCGAGGTGCGGGGCGCGTCGGTGTTTCTCGAGTACTGGCGGCAGCCGGAGGCGACGGCCGCGGCGTTCCGAGACGGCTGGTTTCGCACGGGCGACGTGGCCGTCGTCGAAGACGGCGCGTACCGCATCCTGGGCCGCTCGAGCGTGGACATCATCAAGACCGGCGGTTACAAGGTGTCGGCGCTCGAAGTGGAGGAGGTCCTGCGGACGCATCCGGCGATCGCGGAGTGCGCCGTGGTGGGCGTGGAAGATCCCGAGTGGGGTGAGCGGATCTGCGCCGCGGTCGAGCCGCGCGGCGACGCGAGCCTGACGCTCGCGACGCTGCAGGCGTGGGCCAAGGAGCGACTCGCGCCCTACAAGATCCCGCGCGCCCTCCGCTCGGTGCCCGCCCTGCCGCGCAACGCGATGGGAAAGGTCACGAAGCCCGAGGTGGCGAAGCTCTTCAGCCCTTGAGTGTCAAGGAGCTGTCAAGATTGGGCGGATCCTCTTGTGGGGGCCCCGACGGCCCGGCATGTTCGCCCTCCTCAGGGAACGTTCCCGACCTCCGGTCGCCTGCCGCCAGCGTTCACCGACACTCCCCACATCGGAGGCGACGATGACGTCCATTCGTCACGCGCCCGTGCGTGCGGTTCTGGTGCTGACGCTGTGCGGCTCCTACGCCGGCGCCGCCGCGCAAGACTCGCGTGCCGCGCTCGATCCCATCACGAGCGCGGTGATCAACCATCCGATCACCACGTCCTCGGCGGCGGCCCGAGCCCACTTCCTCGAGGGTCTGCGGGAGTTCGATCTCGGCCGGTTCATCGACGCGAACGTGCACTTCAAGGCGGCGGTGGCCGCGGACCCGGACTTCGCGTTCGCCTACCTGAACGCCGCGAACACCGCCAACTCGCTCGCCGACTTCAAGACCGACCTGGCGCTCGCGGAACGGCACGCTGCCGGCGCGTCCGACGCCGAGCGGCTCCAGATCCAGATGGCCCGAAGAGGGTTCGACAACGACCTGGCGGGTCAACTGGCGCTGGGGCAGCAGCTGGTCGAGAAGTATCCCGACAGTCCGCGCGCCTGGCTCGCTCTCGCCGGAGCCCAGATTGGCTTGAACAAGAACGAGGACGCGCGTGCCTCGATCACGAAGGCCCTGGCGCTCTCGCCCAAGCTGTACGTGGCGCACGCCACCATCGGGAACGACTACATCTTCGGTGAGCCGCACGACTTTACGAAGGCGCTCGCACACATGCAGGAGGCGGAGACGCTGGCGCCGGATGAGTCCAATGCGCACCTCCTCGTCGGCGATGCCTATCGGGCGCAGCGCAACCTCGAGAAAGCCCGCGATGAATACCTGCGGGGCCACGAGCTCGAACCTCGGAGTGCCGTGCTGCTCGTGAAGGCTGGGCACGCCAACACGTTCCTGGGCGACTACACGGCGGCGCGCGCCGACTACGATTCCGCGATGGCCGTGGGACGGGCAAATGAAAAAGCCGCCTACGCCCCGTTCCGGGCCTACGTCAGCGTGTACGCCGGCGATCCCGCGGCGGCGATCGACGAGCTCAATCGGCTGGTCGCGTCCGTGGACGGCTTGGGGGTCCCCGATCCCAAGGCCAACAAGGTGGCCGCGCTCACGAACGTCGTCGTCATCGCGACTCACACTCGTAACCGCGCGGCCGCGGAGCAGGCGTTGAAGCAGCTCGAACCGTTACTGATGCAGCAAGCGGACGAGGCGGGGAACCCGGCATTCAAGCGGGGGCAACAGGCACAGATCGCGTACCTCGAAGGGTGGACCGCGGCGCGCCGCGGGGACTATGCGTCGGCCCAGAAGCAGTCCGATCGCATCACGCAGCTACTCGCCCCCGACGCGAACCCGCGCAAGCTCGAGCCGATGCACCAGCTGGAGGGCTTCATCGCGCTCTATCAGGGCAAGTACAATGAAGCGGCCGCACACCTGCGGCAGGGCAATTTGTTGGACCCGTACATCAAGTATCAGTTCGCAGCGGCCACGGAGGGCGCCGGCGATGCCGCACGCGCCAAGAAGCTGTTCCGGGAGATCGCCGATTACAACTTCAATGTCCTCGGCTTCGCGCTCATACGGAGAGATGCGCAGCAGAAGGCCGGCGCGGGAGCACTCTAGGCGCGGAGCGCGGGACGGCCGATGGGGTGGCGCTGCTGGACCTGGGTCGCCAGGGCCAGCAGCGCCTCCTCGCCGAACGGCTTGCCGACGATCTGCAGCCCCACCGGCAGCCCGTCGGGATCGAGCCCGCACGGCACCGACGCGACCGGGAGGCCGGTGAGACTCAACACGAACGTGGGCGCAATCCAATCCACGTACGTGTCCATTTTCCTGCCGGCCACGGTTTCAGGATAGTTCTGGTCCACCGGAAACGGCGGGACCGCCATGCACGGCGTGAGCAGGTGGTCGAACTTCCCGAAGAACTCGCGAAACAGGTGCCACATGCGACCGCGCGCCGCTTCCGCGGCGCCGAGGTCGCGGGTGGACGTGTCGAGCCCGGCGCGAATGTTCCCTGCGACATTGGCTCCGAACCGGTCGAGCTGCTCCATCCGCGGGAACATCTGCGCGACGAACCACAACCCCCGCAGTGCGAGGAACGCCTTTCGTCCGAACGACAGGTCGAGATCGATCTCCTCGACTTCCACGCCGAGCTCGCCGAGCCCGACCGCGGCGCGGCGGCACACCCGCTCGATCGCGGGATCGATCCCGATCCCGGCGATGTCCGGGCAGTACGCGACCCGCAGGTCCGGTGGGATGCCACGGCCCGCCGCGGCGACGAAGTTGCGGCCGGCGGTAGGCTGGGAGAGGGGCGACAGCGGACTCGCACCGGCCACGGCCTGCAGCATCAGCGCCACGTCCTGGGCCGTACGCGCGACGGGGCCTTCGACCTGGAGCGTGTCCCAGGTCCAGTCCGCCGGATAGGTCGGCACGAGCCCGACCGACGGCCTGAGTCCGACCACACCGCAGAACGACGCGGGAATACGGAGCGACCCGCCCAGGTCTGTCCCTTCGGCGAGCGCGATCATACCGGTGGCGAGGCCCGCGGCGCCACCGCCGGTCGAGCCGCCGGCGCTGCGCGTCGGGTCCCACGGGTTCCGCGTCCGGCCGAACACCTCGTTGAAGGTGTTCCCGCCGGCGGCGAACTCGGGGCAGTTTGTCTTGCCCAGAATGATCGCACCGGCGGCGCGCAATCGCTGCACCACGAGGGCATCCTCAGTGGGAACATGGTCCCTGTAGAGCGGTGAGCCGTAAGTGGTGCGGAGGCCCGCGACGGGCGTGACGTCCTTGATGCCGACCGGCAGGCCCGCGAGCAGACCGACCTCCTCACGCCGCACCAGCCGCAGCTCGAGCTCGCCGGCGTCGTCGAGCGCCCGGGGGTTCAGGGTCACGACGGCGTTGACGTCGGGGTTGTAGCGCTCGACCCGCTCGAGGCAGGCCTCGACGACCTCGACCGGCGAGACTTCGCGCGACGCGACGAGCCGCGCCAGCTCGGTGGCGGAGCGATCCGCTAGATCTTCCATTCTCCCGTGAACGCGACGGTGCGACAGAACGCGGCTTCGCCTCCCTTGAACTTCCAGGGGAAACAGCCGACGATGAGGCGCTTGTTCTGGAGCTCGGGCGCGTCGATCTCGCCGCCCAGGTTCTCGATGTGGATGCAGTCCTTCGGGAACAGCGCGTTGTGGGTGAGCTGGTAGGCGGAGTCGGGGAACATCTTCTCGACCGCCGCTTTGCCGCCGAATTTCTGCTCGGCCTTGGCGCGCACCTTGTCGCACTGGCCGTGGGCGCCTTTCCCAAGAAAGCGTCCTATCGGAAGGTTCATGGGGTGGTCGGTCGAGACGCAGTCGACCCCCCACACGTGGATCTTCTTCTCCAGCAGCCACGGCACGAGGTCGGGGTGCGCGCCGGGGTGATAGTGGTAATAGCGCTCCTCGTCCGGGGTGGCGCCGAAGTCCGCGTAGCGGTGCCATCCGGTGTGCAGCAGCACGAGGTCGCCGGGCTTCACCTGGACCCGCTGCTCGATCATCTGGGGGGTGTACACCGCCAGCTCATCCATCGCGTCGCGCAGATCCACGATCACGCCCGGGCCGCACAACCACTCGAGCGGAAGCTCGTCGATCGTCTTGCCGGCGGTGACGAAATGGCGTGGCGCGTCGAGGTGCGTCCCCATGTGGTTCGACGTCATGATGTACTGCGCGTTCACGCCGTGCTCGGCTTTGCGCTTGATGTACTTGACCTCGAACGGCGGGTAGTAGGGCCAGAAGGAGGAGCGCTCGTT
>Ga0209807_1001430_pt1 | contig 11343 bp, 10 predicted proteins | sample GraSoiAngelo_154_FD_186168 | JGI IMG/M metagenome (GOLD analysis project Ga0209807, IMG submission 186168) | Grasslands soil microbial communities from the Angelo Coastal Reserve, California, USA - 14_1009_13_20cm (SPAdes) (version 2) | ecosystem: Environmental > Terrestrial > Soil > Grasslands ... | reverse complement strand
GGCATGTAGATAATCTAGCGAATCTTTTCTACGAGCCGATCATCAAGGCGAAGGACGGTGGCCATGGAATGGGAAAGAAAATGAGCGGGCGTGCAGGGGCGGACAAAGTCGTAAAGATTCCTGTGGGGACGGTCGTTTGGCGCGGCGAGCAAACCATGCCGGTGATCCCGAGCGAAGTGGAGGCGTCCCATGAAATAACCTCGACAGTGCCTTGGCAAGATTCCTCGACTTCCCATGGAACGACGGGCGCGGAAGTGGTCGCCGATCTCACGCGTGACGGGCAGGACTTCGTGCTGTGTCGCGGTGGGGCAGGGGGGAAAGGGAACGTGCACTTCAAGAGCTCGCGGAATCGAGCGCCCCGTCAATACACCGAGGGCGAAGAAGGCGAACAAGGACATTTCCTGTTTGAACTCCGAACCATTGCGGACGTGGGATTGGTAGGCTACCCGAACGCGGGCAAGTCAACGCTGTTACGGAAAATTTCCGCAGCGCGGCCCAAGGTCGCGGCGTATCCATTTACAACGCTGCACCCGATCGTTGGCGTCATTGAATTTCCAGGTTATCGGCGCGGTACCGTCGCGGATATTCCGGGTTTGATTAAAGGCGCGCACCTCGGTCTTGGCCTCGGTCACGAATTTCTACGGCATATTACGCGCTGCCATTTATTGATTTTTGTAGTGGATATCGCCGGAAGCGAAGGACGTAATCCGGTCGAAGATTTGCAGAATCTGCGCCGGGAACTTGATCTTTACGATCGAACGTTATCGTCACGTCCGTGGCTGGTTGTTGCCAATAAAATGGATTTGCCCGGTGCGACCGAAAATCTGAAAGCGTTGCAAGCGAGATTTCCTAAGGTCCAGATACTTCCGACGGCGGCAGCCACGGGAAAAGGAATTGCTGCGTTGAAGCACGAGTTAGCAACGCGTATGACAAACGAAATCGTTTCGGCGGCAATTTGAGATGGACAAGTCCAACATCCCTCGCGAAACTGGCCGCGGTGTTATGGGCAGACGGGTTGTAGCGAGTTATTGTTCCAGCTTTTTGAAGTCGGAGATGTTGCACATCTACCGGCAGGTCAAGGCGCTCCGGGGTGTTGATACCTTTGTGGTCACCAAGGAGGTGCAGAATGCAGAGCGATTCCCGTTCGAGAATATTGAAGTGATTCCGAAACGGCGCACTAACCTGCTCGTGCACGGTTGGTTGAAATTTGTTGAGCGAAGGCCGCCTATTGTTTACCGCGGTGAATATCAGACGCTGGATTCATTGTTGAGACGGCACGGAGCCGACCTCATGCACATTTATTTTGGTCATACTGGTGTGCACTTGCTTCCTTTTATCGAGCAATGGCACAAACCATGTGTAGTCTCTTTTCACGGCGCTGATGTGGCGCATAAACCGGAGATCAAAGATTATCCGGGGAAATTGCGGCGTTTGTTCAACGCGGTTCCGCTCGTGTTCGCACGTTCCCAATCGCTCGCCGCCCGGCTAATGCAGTTGGGTTGTCCATCGGAAAAGCTGCGCATTAACCGTACAGGAATCCCGCTTACCGAATTCCCCTTCGCACACAGAGAGCCGCCGCAAGACGGCAAATGGAAAGTGGTCCAAGCCTGCCGGCTGATCCCGAAGAAAGGTGTAGCAACGAGTTTGCGTGCTTTTGCAATCTTTAAGAAGGACTATCCCAGCGCGGAGTTTTTCATCGCCGGCAAGGGGCCGCTGCAGTCGGAGTTGGAGATGCTTGCTGGCGGACTAGGCATTGCCAGGGACGTGCATTTTCTCGGGTTTCTCTCGCAACCGAAGCTGCACGAGCTTTATGCCAATGCGCACCTGTTTTTGCATCCGAGCGAAATTTCCCCAAATCAAGATCAGGAAGGTGTGCCGAATTCAGCGCTCGAAGCGATGGCAACAGGTTTGCCGGTGGTTGCGACGCGCCATGGTGGAATACCCGAAGCGGTTGATCACGGGCGCACCGGATTTCTGGTGGCGGAGGAGGATCACGTCGCCTTAGCAAACGCGATGCAATTAATCGCGAGTTCCCCCGTCCTTTTACAGGAGATGGGAGCGCGTGCGCACGCAACGGTAAAGGAACGGTTCGGACAGGAAACGCAAATTGGCCATTTGGAATCCTTTTACGAAGAAGCGATTACAATGAATGGGGCGGCTGAATCGATCAATGCAACGCCAGTCGCACGGATCGCTCCGCAGTTTGCCGAGGGTTTGCCGGCAAAATAAGTTCGGAGCCGAGAATTCTGTTTGTCATCGCGGCAAAACGCGCTTTGGTATGCGCGTTCAAGTTGTAGCTGGGGCGGCTTTTTTGCCGTAGACTCGCGATGTGCGGGTCGAGGGCAGATGACCTCGGCAGGCCGGCATCACCGATGCTGGCTACAACTGTAGCTTACAAAATGCGCAATCGTTGTTTACTGATGTCGATCCTGGCGTTGGCCTCCAGCGTAACGCTTGCCACGTCGAGCTTTGCAGCTGAAGGGGGGCCGACTGAGCACGGGGGAGTCTCGTTAAAACCGCAGATGCTTGTTCAGTTTCGCGGCTTCGGAATTACAAACTCGATGCTGGTGACCTGGCTGGTTGGCGCTGGAATCATCGTTTTCTCACAAATCGCAACCCGGCAGGTTAAGGCCATCCCAAACGGGATTCAAAATTTTTGGGAATGGTTGGTTGAGGGTTTGCACAATTTCCTGGAAAACATCATCGGCCGTGACCTCGTGCAAAAGGGATTTTGGTTTTTTGCCACAGTTTTCATTTTTATTCTGTTTGTGAACTGGTTCGGACTGATTCCGGGAATTGGAACAATCGGCTGGGGTCACTACGACGGTTCGGGAAATTTCCATGTCGACCGGCCGTTGCTCCGCGGTGGCAACGCGGACCTGAACATGACGACCGCGATGTCGGCCATATTCTTTGTGATGTGGTTTGTCTGGGCGATTCAGGCCAACGGCGTCGGAGGATTCTTGAAACATCTGTTTGGTCCAAAAGGTGAGACGACCGGTGTCGTAAAGATCCTGATGGTCGTCATCTTTTTCGCCGTTGGCTGGCTTGAAGTAATCTCAATTCTATTTCGACCGATCGCGCTCAGTTTTCGATTGTTCGGAAATATTTATGCCGGCGAAAGCATTCTTGAGGCAATGTCCACGATGGTCCCATGGCTGTCGCCAATCCTGCCGATTCCTTTCTATTTCCTCGAAGTGCTCGTGGGATTTGTGCAGGCGCTCGTTTTCATGCTGCTGACTGCGGTTTTCACCATGTTAATTGCAGAACACCAGGAGGGACCGGAGCATGCACATTGATTTTTCGACGATCTCATGACGGGATCGCAAAACAAAGCTAAACTAAATATGATACTACCAATACTAGCAGAACTGGGCGGAAGCATTCACGTTGGGCTTGCCGCGATGGGCGTCGGAATCGGAATCGGCTTGACCGGCCTGGGAATGACAAGCGCGGTCGGTCGCAATCCAGGTGCGTTCACGCAAGTGCTCGTGCACGGAATTCTCGCCATCGCGTTGACTGAGGCGATCGTGTTCTACGCTCTCTATCTCGTTCACTAATCTTCAGCAGGGAGGCAATCGAATGTTGCACCCGAGATTTAGTTTATGAACCTGATTATTGCCGCCAGCAGCGGAGGCATCACCGACATCTTGCGCGAAACAGCTGAAACCTTCGGCTGGAATTGGAAGTTGTTTCTGTCGCAGGTCATCAGTTTCTGCATCGTCGCATATCTTTTGCAGCGCTTCGCTTACAAACCAATCCTTGCTGTACTCGAGGAGCGACGCCGCAAGATTGAAGAGGGCCAGATCAACGCGGAAAAAATCAAGAAGGAACTCGCGGAAGCAGAGAAGCGTTACCAGGAGATTCTGGCAAAGGCGAACGCGGACGCTCAAAAAATGATCGATGAAGCGCGCGAAAGCGCTGCGCATCTGTCTGAGCGCAAGCAGCAGGAGGCGATTACTGCTGCGGAGCAAATCATAGCGAAAGCGCGTGAAGCCAGTGCAATTGAGCACGAGCGCACGATGGAATCTTTGAAGCGCGAGCTTGGACGCCTGGTAGTTGATACCACGGCAAAAGTGGCCGGGAAGGTGTTAACGCCGGAAGATCAACGGCGCTTGCAGGAGGAAGCGGCCCGTCAACTGTCCTGATGAAGATCAACAAGGAAATCCGCCAGCTCTCGCGTGAAATGCTTCGAGCAAGTTTCACTGACGGCCAATTAGATCCCGGAAGGATTTCGTCGCTCGTCGATTCACTTATCGCGAGAAAACCGCGTCATTACATCGATGTCCTAAAGAATTACCGACGTCTACTTCGGCTCGAACTGGAAAAGCGGCAGGCCCGGATCGAGACAGCGAGCGAGGTGGATTCCGCGACGACTTCGGAGCTGGTGGCTAATCTAAAAAAGAAATACGGTAGCGACCTGACAACGGAGTTCGTCGTTAACCCGGAGCTTCTTGGCGGAATGCGTATTCGTGTGGGAAGCGATGTGTGGGACGGAACGGTGCGCAACCGGCTCGAACGTCTTCAACAAGAACTTTAATCAGGGCAAAATCATGAGCAGCATACTCGAAGAAATCGAAACGAAAATTGAAGGGTTAAAAACATCGACATCCAAGAGCAACGTCGGCGTTGTGCGTGAAACCGGCGATGGCGTCGCGCGCATCGAAGGTCTGAGTGACGTCATGCTCAACGAGATGATCGAATTTCCAAACGGAGTATTCGGTCTTGCGTTGAACCTCGAAGAAACTGAAGTCGGCGCAATTCTGATGGGCGACAACACGTTGGTTGAAGAAGGCGACGAAGCTAAAACAACTGGCCGGCTCCTTTCGGTTCCCGTAGGCAAGGCGCTCCTCGGTCGCGTAGTCAACGTACTCGGTCAGCCTCTCGATGGTAAAGGTCCGATCAAAAGCGACACATTTTATCCGCTGGAAAAGATTGCACCGGGCGTGATCAAGCGCCGCAGCGTGAATCAGCCGGTTCAAACCGGAATCATGCCCATTGACACGATGATTCCAATTGGACGCGGGCAGCGCGAGCTAATCATTGGCGATCGCGCAACGGGTAAAACGACGATTGCGATCGACAGCATCATCAGTCAGGCGCGGTTGAATAAGGCGGCCGAGGATGCGGGCGACAAAAACTATCGGCCGCTCTACTGCATTTACGTCGCAGTCGGTCAGAAGAATTCCAACGTGGCGCGAGTGCTTGGTACTCTCGAGAAAGAGGGCGCGATGCCTTACACAACGATCATTTCTGCGCCCGCCTCCGACACGGCCACTAATCAATATCTGGCACCGTTCGCTGGCGCTGCAATGGGCGAGTGGTTCATGGATAACGGGATGGATGCGTTGATCATCTTCGATGATTTATCAAAGCACGCAGTGGCTTACCGTCAGGTGTCGCTGGTGCTGAAACGGCCATCAGGACGCGAAGCGTATCCGGGTGACGTGTTTTACCTGCATTCGCGGTTGCTCGAACGCGCTGCACGCATGAGCGACGAATTCGGCGGCGGCTCACTTACCGCCTTGCCGATCATTGAGACGCAAGCCGGCGACGTGTCTGCATATATCCCGACCAACGTCATCTCAATCACGGACGGTCAGATTTATCTCGAGACCGATTTGTTTTATCAAGGCGTGCGGCCGGCAATTTCCGTGGGACTCTCGGTCAGCCGGGTTGGCTCCGCGGCCCAGATCAAGGCGATCAAACAGGTCGCGGGCAAAGTGAAGCTCGATTTAGCCCAGTTTCGCGAGCTCGCTGCGTTCGCGCAATTCGGTTCGGACCTCGATGCGGCCACAAGAGCGCGGCTTGATCGCGGTCAACGCATTGTCGAGCTTTTTAAACAAAAACAGTACAACCCAATTTCGGTGGAAGAACAAGTGGCCGTGATGTGGGCAATGCAAAACGGCTACATCGACGCTGTTCCCGTCGAGCGGGTCAAAGAATACCAACTGAAGCTTCAGGATTACCTGCAAACACGCAAAGCCAGTTTGCTTCAAACGATTCGCGGGAAAAAAGAAATCGATAAGGACCTCGAGGCGCAAATGAAAGCGGCGCTCGATGAATTCAAGACCACTTGGCGGTGATTTAACTACACATTTAGATGGCGAACACGCAGGACATACGGCGCCGGATCAAATCGATCCGCAACACCGCGCAAATCACCAAGGCAATGCAAATGGTGGCTGCGTCCAAGATGCGTAAAGCGCAGCAGCATGCCCTCGCCGGACGCCCTTATGCCGCATTGATGAATAAGGTTCTTGTTTCCTTGCAAAACCGGACAGATCCAAGATTTCATCCACTCCTTGCCATCCGCCCGCTTCAGAAGGAGTTGGTGTTAATTATCAGCACGGACAAGGGGCTTTGCGGAGCGTTGAATACGAATCTCTTTCGCGAAGCGGCGAACTTTGATGCGGCTAAGACAAATTTTGTGGTAACGGGAAAGAAGGCCAGACAATTTATCGCGCGCACAAAGCGCGAACTGTTGGCAGATTTCGAGTTGAAAGATTCGCCAAGCTTCGTTGAGGCGAAGCCAATCTCGAAATTTTGCATGGAAAAATTTCTGAGGCGCGAAGTGGATAAGGTCTCGGTGCTGTACACGCATTTCATCAACACAATTAATCAGCGCACCGTCGTACAGACATTGTTACCGATCAGTAGCTTTGATTTGCCTAAGGGGGAAGGTGCTCAAGCTGACACTAAAGGAGTCGATCCCATGATCGGGTACATATTTGAGCCAAGTGCCGAGGTCGTGCTCGATTCGGTACTTCCCTATTATATTTCCTACCAGGTCTTTCAGATGATCCTCGATGCACGCGCGTCTGAGCACAGTGCTCGCATGGTTGCGATGAAGAATGCCACGGATAACGCCAACCAGTTCATTAAGGATCTGACTCTCGAGTACAATAAAATGCGCCAGGCCAGCATTACTACTGAGTTACTCGAAATTGCCACGGCGCAAATGGCGCTCGCTGGGTAAAACAAGTTTTATGAATACAGGAAACATAGTTCAAGTGATTGGTCCCGTGGTGGACGTCGAATTTCCGGACGGAAAAGGGCTGCCGAGAATCTACAACGCGCTGGAAATTGAATACGAGGTTCACGGGCAGCCAACGAAGCTAACGCTCGAGGTCCAGCAGCACCTCGGCGATAACTGGGTGCGCTCGATCGCGATGTCTTCGACCGAAGGACTGAAGCGTGGCATGAGCGTAACCGACACTGGCGGTCCAATCACCGTACCAGTGGGCGAAGCCGTGCTTGGCCGGCTTTTTAACGTTACTGGCGACGCGATCGACAACCGCGGCAACGTGAACTACACCAAGCGTTATCCAATCCATCGGCCGGCGCCGTCGCTCACAGAGCAAGACACAACGGCAAAGATCCTGGAAACTGGGATCAAAGTCATCGATCTTGTTTGCCCATTCACAAAGGGCGGCAAGGTCGGTGCATTTGGTGGCGCGGGCGTCGGCAAGACTGTTGTCATCCAGGAGTTGATCAACAACATCGCCATGAAACATGGCGGCGTTTCCATCTTTGCCGGAGTAGGGGAACGAAGCCGGGAAGGCAATGATCTTTACAAGGAAATGAGCGAGGCGGGCGTGATCGATCAAAAGGACCTGTCGAAGTCGAAAGTCGGGATGGTTTTCGGTCAGATGAACGAACCGCCAGGCGCGCGTCTACGCGTTGCTCTTTCGGCCCTTGCAATGACTGAATATTTTCGCGACGAACGCAATCAGGACGTTCTTCTTTTCATCGACAACATCTTTCGATTCTCACAGGCAGGATCAGAGGTGTCGGCCTTGTTAGGTCGAACGCCAAGCGCGGTCGGTTATCAGCCGACGCTCGCCGCGGAGATGGGCGATTTACAGGAGAGAATTACATCGACGAACAAAGGATCAATCACATCGTTCCAGGCCGTTTACGTTCCGGCCGACGACCTTACGGACCCAGCTCCGGCGAATACATTCGCGCACTTGGATTCCACTATCGTGCTTGAGCGTTCCATCGCCGAGCTTGGGATCTACCCGGCAGTTGATCCGCTGGCGTCGACATCGAAAGCGTTAGCGCCAGAAATTGTCGGCGAGGAGCATTATAACGTTGCGCGCGGCGTGCAGCGCGTTTTGCAGCGCTACAAAGACCTGCAGGACATTATTGCAATTCTCGGAATGGATGAATTAAGCCCGGAGGACAAGCTCACGGTCCATCGCGCGCGTAAGATTCAGCGCTTCCTAAGCCAACCCTTCCACGTGGCGGAGGTTTTTACAGGTTTCAAAGGCCAATATGTGCCGGTTGCAGAAACAGTCCGCGGTTTCAAAGAAATTCTCGACGGCAAACATGACGATGTGCCCGAGCAAAATTTCTACATGAAGGGCGGCATCGATATGATTAAGGAGGGCTAACGCCCTCCGTTGAATCGTGAATCGTCCCATGGTTACAACGCAATGAGGCGCTTTTTCTTCCGATTCACCGGTTCAACGATTTAACGATTTAACGATTTAACGTCTAATAATGGCCACACTCAAACTGGAGATCGTCACACCCGAGGAAAAGATTTATTCTGAAGACGTGGAGATGGTCACGCTTCCCGGCTCGGAGGGTGAGTTCGGGGTATATCCCAAGCACGTCCCGCTCCTGACCACGTTAAAGCCTGGCGAACTGCGCGTAATGAGGAGCGGCCGCGAGACCGCGATGGCAATCGGCGAGGGTTTTGTGGAGATTAAAGCCGACGCGGTTTCGGTTTTGACTGATATGGCGCTCGAATCAGAGAAGATCGACATCGCTGCTGCCGAAGCGGCCGTCGAACGGGCCAAAGCAGCGATGAAGGAAGATCATACGGCGGAAGAAGTCGCGGCTATTCAAGCCTCCCTGCAAAAAGCGCTTGCCCAATTGCACGTTAAACGCCGTCGCCACGGCTAAATGAAGGCACCTCATTCCGAGCGAAATCTAGGAGTCCCTTCGCGCGATTTTAGACGTAGTTTTCGCGGGATGGAAGGCCCGGCCTCGCCCCGAGAGCCTTCGGGGCTGCGTTGCAGCTTTGAGTCCGCTTCGCTTAGCTCACACTAACAAGTGAGCGTGATGCAAATTCCAGAGGTTCTCGGAATCATCGCCGGCAACGGCGTCTATCCGCAATTGGTGGCAGCCGCAGCGCGAAAGGCAGGCGTCAAAAAAATCGTGGCTGCGGGTTTCACCGACGAAACTGATCCGCTTCTCCGGCAATACGTTGACGTGCTTGAATGGATGCGTGTCGGGCAACTCGGCCGGTTGCTAAAATTCTTTCGCGCACAGCATATTCATCACGCGATCATGGCTGGACAAATCGCGCCGAAAAATCTTTTCGATCTGCGCCCCGATATGAAGGCCATGATGCTGCTGGCGAAACTTAAACAGCGAAATGCCGAATCGATTTTTGCAGCGATCGCAAACGAACTCGCCACGCTCGAAGTCGATCTTCTTCCCGCCACAACTTTTCTCGAGGACTCGCTCGCTCACTGTGGACTGATTGCCGGACCGAAATTATCGCTCCGCGAACAGGAGGACGTGGAGCTTGGGTGGAAGGTCGCAAAGGAAATTGCGCGACTCGACATTGGCCAAACTGTGATTGTGAAGAACGGAACGATTGTAGCCGTAGAGGGTTTGGAAGGAACAAACGAAGCTATCAGACGCGCGGGTGTACTTGCACGTGACGGTACCGTGATGGTCAAGGTTGCCAAGCCAAACCAGGACATGCGCTTCGACGTACCCGTGGTCGGTGCCGAAACGATTCGCGTGGCGACGGACGCGGGACTTCGGGTAATTGCACTTGAAGCAGGCAAAACCTTATTTTTGCAACGCGATGAGATTGCTGATCTTGCCAGCGCCGCCTCAATTTCGATTGTCGGCCGGTAGAGCAACAGTGATGGCGAAGCCGCGCCAAGCCGCCGGAATTCGCCGGAGGTCGCGACGGTAGAGCTAAGAGATTTTGCAATTCTTGTAGCCATCGGCCTGTGGCCGGTCCCGGCTGGCTTCATCGCACACTCGCGAGACGGCCCGCAGGGCCGTGGCTACACTCGCCGCACGTTGATTTCGCTGGTCGAGGCGCAGAGAGTCAGTCATAAAGTTAATTGACCTGATCCATTTTCTTTGATTCAGCATCGCGGCATGCCAGAAATTCAAGCGCCGTCGCCTTCCAAAATCGCAGCCGTTATTCGGGCGACGTCATAGCACGATCCTTAAATTGCTCGGAGTCGGAACGCTCATCCTGGTGCTGCTGATTCCGCTGGCGATGATCACCGGCGTGTTAAGCGAGCGATTGCAACGGCGGAATGAGGCCGTCGCCGACATCACTTCATCATGAGGCAGAGAACAAAATGTAATCGGGCCAGTGTTCGGTATTCCGTATCAATACAAATTTAAGACGGTCAAAGAAATTCCGGCACCGGATGGAAAAGTAGAGCGCCGTGAAGCGGAAGAGACTGCCACCGCAAACGCTTATTTTCCTGCCGGGAAGGCTGAATGTTTCCGGCAGCGTGCAGACGCAGAAATTGCATCGCGGAATTTATGAAGCCGTGGTGTATCGCGCGCAGGGCATTCTGTCGGGGAAATTCGCGCCGCCCGATTTTGGCCCGCTCAAGATCGATCTCAAAGATGTGCAATGGAAGGATGCGTTTGTGACGATCGCAATCAACGATTTGCGCGGCACACGTGTGGCCATCGTGCTTGATTGGGGCGGCACCAAGCATCCGATGCTGCCGGGTTCACAGGTTCCAGGGTACACCACAGGCGCAACCGCATCGCTCGCCAACGATCAGCCGATTGCGAACGAGATTCAGTTTTCGATCCCTCTAGATTTCAATGGTAGCGAGGGAATTTTCTTCGCGCCGTTCGGCGTACAAAATGAAGCGTCGCTGAAGTCGAACTGGGCTGATCCAGGATTTCGCGGCGCGTTTCTTTCGGCCGAACGATCGGTGCGACCGGACGGCTTCGACGCGAAGTGGAAGGTCTCGTATTACGGCCGCGATTACCCGCAATCGTGGACGAGCCGCACCGGGAACGAGCGTTTCACGACGCAATCTGTTTCAAATTCGCTTTTTGGCGCACAATTCCTTTCAATTTTGGACGCGTATCGGTATGTCGAACGCTCGATCAAATACGGCGTGCTCTTTCTCGTGCTCGTGTTCACCGCATTCTTCCTTTTTGAAGTCACTGCGCGACAGAAAATTCATCCGTTTCAATATCTAATGGTGGGCGCCGCGCTGTGTCTGTTTTATCTTATGTTGTTGTCGATTTCGGAATTCATCGGATTCGGTTGGGCTTACCTTGTCGCCGCTGCCGCATCGACACTGCTGGTCACATGGTATTGCCGTT
>Ga0209807_1001426_pt1 | contig 11356 bp, 14 predicted proteins | sample GraSoiAngelo_154_FD_186168 | JGI IMG/M metagenome (GOLD analysis project Ga0209807, IMG submission 186168) | Grasslands soil microbial communities from the Angelo Coastal Reserve, California, USA - 14_1009_13_20cm (SPAdes) (version 2) | ecosystem: Environmental > Terrestrial > Soil > Grasslands ... | reverse complement strand
GTCAGGTTATATGTCATGTGATTGCCGGCCCCGGCCCTGTTCGAGTAGAAAAGGAGCGAGGGTTCGTCGTGCCCCACGTAGACGTTGTTGCCGAAGACCTGCTCGGAGTCGAGGACCTCGGTGCAGAACGTCTTCGCACTCGCGCAGTCGATCTTGGCGTGCTGGGCGCTCGCTGCGGGGACCGACCACGGCGCCAGTGCCGCCAGCAGTCCCACCCCGGCCGCAACATAGATGAGCTTACGTGGTCTCATTTCAACCTCCAACCCCCTACCGACTGTGAATCCCCCACGGACCTGTGTATCGCGATCGGTCGCTTGAGGATTTGGGGCCCCGGCCACGTCTGCTCTAAGAGGAGCTGGCGGCCACGAACTCCAACGCGGCCAAGCAGAACTTGTATATCCGCCGGAGGTGCGAATGTCAAGTATTGCCTCCGCGTGGATCGATCCGAATCCTGATTCGGCTATTGACACCTCGGTGCGTTTCCCGAAGCCGGCACCATCGACGATAAGCTCTCGCTGATGACTGAATCCGCCATAAGCCGAATCGGTGCCGCTACCGGAGTCGCATCGGTGGTCGTGACGTTCATCGGCTTTGGTGTGCACGGCGCCCTTCCAACGGATACCACCGCCGCCGCCGTCGAAACCTACGTCAAGGGCGTGAGCGCGAGCCAGGCGGGAATCGGCAATTACCTCGAGCTCCTGGGCTACCTACTCTTTCTTGCCTTTGCGGCATATCTCTACGCCGTGGGTCGAGCCGGCGGGGCGAATTCGTTGCACTGGGTGAACGTCCTTGGCCTGGCCGCCGCAATCACCTACATCGCCGTTAGCGCGTTCGCCATAGCCGGACAGGTGGTCATGGTCAACTGGGCTAAGGCAGGCGCAGATCCAAAAACAGTGCTCGGCGCGTACATGCTGGACAGCGCTGCATTCACCCTGAGCTTCGAAATTGGTGCTCTCTTTTTGCTGGCGGTTGGCATTCTCTTGTGGAACAGGCCCATCGCCCTGCGGCTGATCGGGGCCTCCGGTGTGCTCGTCGGTTTGGTGCTGTTCGTCACAGGTCTGATCAGTACCGCTTCGATTCAGAGTTCGAGCAGCCAAATCGGGTACATGGTTTTCAGCCTATGGACCGTCATAGCCGGGATCTACCTGCTGATACGTCCGATCCCGATAACTAGAGCTGCCTAGCTGCTCCGCATTCGAGTCTCTCCCGCCAGGGCTACCAGTTCTTGCGGTATCGCGAAAGCAGTTCCTGTGAGGCCGAGGCCGCAGGCTCGAATGGTGCCTCTACCTTCGCATCCCACATTGCGCCGCTGCGTCGCAGGCGAATCAATTTGACGGCGGATGCCACGGCCGCGAGCAGGAAGCCGGCCTCGGCAATGAAGTAGCCGTAAGCCAACAGCTGCTTGTCCCAGAAGTAAGCAGATCCGAGAGAGGTCAGCCCCACAACGGAGCAGACAAGCGGAGCCAAGGCCCCCATCCATCCCGGCCGACGCTGATACACGAGCCCAACGAAAGCCGCAATCAAAGGCAATGAGAACGCCTCGAAGAACGGATCCCAAGTAGGCCAGGTCAACAAGACAAAGCCAACGTAAACCGCCGAGAAGCCGGTTTTGAGATCGATGGGATAGAAGACCAGGCTCGAAACGAAGAATGGGAACGCGTGCGCGATCATGGCCGCGATCAACGCGGCGGGCACCAGCGCATTGATCGCGCGATCCCAACGTCGCGAGCCCACCGCGCTCAACACATTGCCGGAGGTGGTCGCCGCCACGATCAAGACTCTAGTCCGGGTCCGATTTAGCATGCTCTGATGATCGCTGCGCCGCCCCGATTGCGGGCGCGCCTGCTGGGTCCCTTCCGGGTCGAGATAGGCGAACGTGTGGTCAATAGGTGGGAGCGCCCAAGCGCGCGGCGCCTGGTTCAGTACCTGCTTCTGGCGAATGCTCACACGGCCTCGCGCGAGCAGCTGATGGAAGTCCTGTCCCCGGGTCTTGATCGCGAGCACGCAGCCAATGCGATCGCGAAGTCAATTTCGATGGCCCGCTCAGCGCTCGGCGAGCAAGTCGTCGAGGCAAGTCGGTCATTTGTCCGTCTGGCCGTACCAGTCGAGACTGACCTCGCCATCGCCATGGCGGCCCTTGAACGCGCGACCGCTGTGGGGCCTGGGCGGAGAGCCGCGCTTGAGGATGCTCTCGCGCTCGAGGGTGAGCTTTTGCCAGAGGAACCGTGGGCGGAATGGGCGGATGCGGCCCGCGTACGCCTCGCTGATCTTCGCCGCGCCGCCGCGATCGAGCTCGCCCGGGCTACGGCGAACTGGGCGCCGGTGTTCTACGCCGATCCCGCATGCGAGGAGGCAGCGCTGGCCGTAATCGAGGCGTATGCCGCAGCAGGTGAACGTGATCTCGCAGTGCGTACCTATCAGCGCCACCGAGAGGTCATGAGCCGAGAGCTGGGCCTGGGGATCTCGGCTGAGATTGAAGCCGCGTATCAGGAGGCCGCAGCCGGGGAGCCGGCGACCGCCGAGCCTCCGGACGATGAGGCCGCGTACGGCCGGCTGCTCGCAAAGGCGGTTGACGACGAGGAACGAGCGGCTGCATGGGTCGGCCTCGCATCTACCGCTTACCGCCGCGGAGACATGGTTGGAGTCATCGATACCTGCCGGCTTGCCCTCGACTCGATCGGAGGCGGAGCCGGCCCGGGTCGTGGTCGGTTGCTCGCGGAGCTGGGGTGGGCGGAGGTGCGCGCCGGCCGGCCAAAGCACGGCCGCCCGCACCTCGAGCAGGCCGCCGAGATCCTGCGCGCAAACTCAGGCCAGGACCCAGAGCTGCCGGCCCGTGTGTTCGACCGGCTCGCGCTCGCACGCTCCGACTGTGGCGACCACGCAGCCGGCCTCGAGGTGATGGAGGAGGCTTTCGCTCGAGCGCCTCGAAGTTATCGGCGGCTGGGAGCGATCCTTCGCCTCCACCGAGGCCGCCTGCTGGGTCGCGTCGACCGCCCTGAGGAGGGTTTGGGCGATGTGTTCGCGGCGCGGCGCGTACTCACGACCCTTGGTGACGTCTATTCGATCTCGGTGAGCCACTGGGAGGCAGCTGAGCTGCTTGATCAGCTAGGCCTTTTGGGACGTGCGTTGGCCGAGCGCGAGGCGGAGGTAAGGCTCTTAGAAGCGATCGACAACCCACGCAATCTGGCCGGTGCGCTGGTTCACGGGTCCCGCCTGCTCTCGCGGCTAGGCCGTTTGGACGAGGCCGCTGCGTGGGCAAGCCGCGGGCTCGACGCGGCACTCGCGACCGGGGACTCACGGCTTGTCGCATGGGCGCGCGAGGAAGCCGGGAAGGTTTCGGGAAAGAGCTGAGCCTAGCCTGGCTCGCATGTCTACACAAGAAACGCGAGATGTCGTGCGGCGGTACCTCGACTCGGCTTTCGTGCGCAAGGATTTTGCGGGCCTCGACGATCTGACTTCGAGCGAAGGGCTCAGAACCGCGGCGCGCGGCTTCGTGAGCGCCTTTCCCGATCTCGAAATGACTTTCGAACACGAGATCGCCGAGGGCGATCTGGTCGCCGTGCGCGTGAGCGCAACGGGCACCCACCTCGGGACTTTCCGGGGTTATCCACCAAGCGGCAAGAAGTGGCAGGCCACTGCCAGCGCCTGGTATCAAGTGGCGGACGGCAGGATCGTCAACGCATGGATCAACTGGGATTGGCTCGCGATCATGGAGGCGATCGGTGCGGTCAGCTGGAACGAGGCGGCCAAAGAGGCTGCGGCGACTGTGAAACGCCATCCGTAGGAGGGCAGCTGCTCAACAGTCCTTTGGATTGGTCCAAATAGTTCGAATCGGCTCAGGCCGCAGTTGCGCGCGCCGCCGCCTTCACCGCGCCCACCATCAGGCCCGCGGCGGCTGCATCTGACATCCCCTCCTCGGCCAAACGCCGCCACGTCCAGAAGTCGATGGCCAGCGCGACGACGGCTCGGAGTCCCTGTTTTGAGTGGACACCCTGCGTAAAACCGGCGGCAAGTGCTGTCGCGAGATTGTCGAACTGCCTGTCCAGACGAATCCTCATCACGGCGTCCAGCGGGGGCATGACGAGGCGATCTCGCTGCATGTTCTCGATGGTCCGAGCGGAGTTTCGATACCAGGAATACAGCGGAACCAATACTGCACGTAGACGCTCGGTCGGGTTCTTCGTCTCCAGCGCGGCAGACGGATCAGGTGGCGGATTTTCAGCCAGCCAATAGGCGCCGCATGCGTCGAAAAGTGCCTTTTCGTCAGGGAAGTTGTTGTAGACGGTGAGTCGCTGAACACCGGCCCGGCGTGCGATCTCCGCCACCGTCGTCTGTGCCGGTCCAACCTCCGTGTGCAGCGCAGCCGTGGCTTCCACGATTCGCCGGCGCGTCTCAGCCTGCTTCTCAGCCCGCGCCTTCAACGCGTACTTTCGAGTTTCACTTGACATGCCGTTCACCCATCGTATACCTTTGGTGAATCACTGAACGCCACGTTTATCGAAAGGAGCAACAGATGACGACAACGGCAGTTCGGATCGTGGGACCGAAGGACGGCAAGCTTGGGCAGCTGGGCGGGATAGGCGTTCGGTTCATGGTTGATGGCGCCGCATCGGGGGGCGGTTTCGCGCTCGTCGAGCACCCCATGGAAGCGCGCGCCCTGGCCGCACCGATGCACCGGCACAGCCGCGAGGATGAGTACAGCTTCGTCCTGGAGGGTCGGGTCGGCGCCGACCTCGGAGGGGAGATCGTCTACGGCGAGGTTGGGGACCTGATCTTCAAACCTAGGGGCCAGTGGCACACCTTCTGGAACGCGGGTGACAGCCCCGTCCGCATCCTCGAGATCATCTCGCCCGCCGGTTTTGAAAAGTTCTTTGACGAGGTCACCGACCTGGCCGCTCGCGGTGAGCTGGACCCAGGCCGAATGGCCGCCAAAGCGGCCGCGTACGGCGTCGAGCTGGACCTCAGCAGCGTCCCCGGGTTGGTGTCGGCCCATGGCGTCAGGTTTATGGCGGGCCCTCCGGAGGAGCGCCGCTAGCTCGCCGGCACTCAGAAGTAAAGGGGGCAGCTTTTGATGCTGCCCCCACCTTCGATGGTCCCTGCTACTTGACGAGCACCGCGATGCAGTCGCTCTCCAGCACGGTACCGCCGCCGCTGACGCGAAAGACGACGTAGAACGTGCTGCCCGACACGTTAGGTGTGTCCCGCACGAGGTGCACCGCACCTGCGCCGCCGTTGCTGGTCTGCAAAGTGCCCAGCGCCGCCCACTGAGCTGTGATGCTTCCGCACCCTGGCGTGTACAGGGCGCGCGAGACCACCATGTCGGTGTTGGCGGGAGCCCCTTCGACCTCTAACTCGACCTGGGCATAGAACTCGCCGTGCTCCTGCGCCGTGGATGCAATCAGGACCCTTCCCTGGCCTTCGCCCGCCGTGGCGTGCAGCCAGCTGTGGGTTCCCTCCGACGCCTGCGCCGGCACGACCGACATCAGCGCAGCAATCGCCATGACCGCGAATCCGAACCTCATCACGATGTGACCTCCTGAACCCGGGCTGACAATGAGGCCCCACCGGTGCGAGACCGGGTGCAGCGTCAGGCCATCAGGGGATCGCCGGGTGTGATGTGCGTCACAAACCGGCCGTGATAATCAACACATCGACCGCAATCGGTCCACATCGGTGATCGTGATGTGCCCCCGGTCGATCGTGACCGCACCGAGAGCGGCGAATTGAGCCAGCGCGCGATTGACGTTCTCTCGGCTCGCGCCCACCATCGAGGCCAGCTCGCCTTGGGGCACGCGGACGCCAATCCGGACGCCGCCGGCCGCGGGCTCGCCGTGCCGGTCGGCGAGCTCGAGCAGCTTGCGCGCGACCCGACCGGGCAGGTCCAGAAAGACCACGTCAGCCAGCTCTTCGTCCTTTCTTCGCACATAACCGACGAGCGAGGCGAGCAGCCGCAGGCCCAGGTCTGGGGTCGAGCGAATCGCAGCATGGAGATCGTCGCGCGAGAGCATCACGCAGACAGTCGGCTCGGCCGCGATCGCGTTGGCGGTGCGTATGCCGCCGGCGTCGAGGACGCCGAGCTCGCCGAGAGTGTCGCCGGCCCCCAGCAGCCGGAGTACGAGCTCGCGTCCGTGTCGCGACGTGCGCGTGACGCGGACCCGACCGCGCTCGATGACCAACAACGAGGTGGCCGGCTCTCCCTCCCTAGCCAGGTAGGCGCCGACCTCGAAGGAGCGGCGATGGACCCGCTGGCGGAGAGCCGCCGCGAGCTTCGACGGCAGACCGGCGAAGAGAGGCGTTCGCAGGAGCACGGCGACCGGATCCTCCCCGATGGGAATGGGGGCATCCAGGGCCAATCGGTATGTCTCCACCGGTTGACCCCTTCCTTTGAGCATCGTGGTGTCGGCGCCGGCGAAAGAGAATTGCGCGGCCGCGGCTTGGGTCGCCTTGTCCACCAGGACCTCACCGGTGATCGCCCGGCTCGTCAGGCCCGCCGCCGTATTGGTCACCTCGCCGACGGCCGTGAAGTCCTTGAAACCGCCGCCCCCGACGTTTCCGCAGAACTCTTCACCGGTCGAGATTCCGATTCCGATCTCGATCCACGCGCCACCTGGTTCTCGATAGCCGGCGGCCTCGAGAAGCCCCACGGCGGCCGCGACTGCCTTGCGCGAGAAATCCGCACCGCTCAGGCCGGGCACGAAGAGGCCCATGACCTGGTCTCCCGCGATCTGCCCCAGGACTCCTTGGTGGTGGAGCAGGACGCGCGACGCGGCATCGTAAAACCTGTTGAGGAGCGTGGGGACCTCGCCCGGCGACAGGGTCCGCGTCAGGTTGGTGTAGTTGCGGACATCGGCGAAAAGGATGCTGACAGGGACGATGGCCCCGCCTTCCGGCGCCCACTCCAGGCACCGTGCACACACATGCGGGCTCTTGTTCGACGGCCGGTAACCGAGGGCGCGAAACGGCAACGTCAGCGGGCCCCCGTAAGGCGCGTTGCAGAACTTGCAGCGTGGCCGGCCCGGGGCCAATGCAAAGAGCCGGCGTGTCAGGCGCGGCGCATTCGCGGCGATACCGTCGCCGCGCAAGATCGTGGCCCAATGGGCAGCCATAGGGGGCGGGCTGCCGGCAGGCTTTGACGCCGCCATCTGGCGCGCCTATGGTATCGCTGGCGATGCGGCGCGTCCTCGTCGGACTGACAGCGGTGGCTGTCGCGCTGGGATGGCTGCAGCTGGCTCCCGCCTTCGGCTTCCCGGTGACGGCGCCGGCCGCGATGCTGGACCGGATGCTGGGCGCCAACCATGAAGCGAGCCTGGCCGGTTGGGCGATGCTTCTGGTTGGCGAGCTCGCGCTGGCGGGCGGATATTTCATTTTCGTCGAGGGCAGGACGCGCGGGCCTGTCGCGCCCATCGTCTACGCGGTCGCGGCATGGCTTGTCACGGGCGCGGTTTTGATGCCCTTGATCGGGATCATCCAGGGTGCTCCGCCGGCCGGGGACGCCATCAACGACCCCATGCGGGCGAACTTTTTCATGCTGAACCTGGGTGCCGGTGCCGCGGCCGAATCATTGGTCGCGTGGTTGCTGTTCGGGGTCGTGCTGGCCGCCGGCAGAGCGCTCGAGGTGAGCCGGCGGGTCTTTCTTGTGGCGTTGGTCGGATCGGCTGCCGCCGGCGTGATCGCCTACACGGTTCCGGCTCTCGTCGCCCAAGGCGAGTCGGGCCGCGTCGTCGAGGGCCGCGTTTCGGCGCTTTCGACCGGACCCGTCTTCATCAGCGTGCTCGAGCTTCCGCAACCCCCCGGAGCGGTGCTTGGACCGCACAAGCACATCGCCGGATTCACTCTCGATGTCTGGGGCACCGCCACCATGCAGATCGCCGGTCGGGGTCTCGTTGACGCACGCCAGGGCGACGCCGTGTTCCTGCCGACTATGCAGTCGCACGATCACGAGAATCGTGCGGCGGTTCCACTCGCGATCGGCCTGTCGATCTTCCTGATCGGCCTGACGGTGGCGCTGGTTGTGCTGGGCGGTCGCGGATCCGCCACCTTTGTGATCGCGGCGCTGTTGATCGGCGGCACGGTCGCCACCGTCGACCCGTTGATGAATGACTGGTACTTCATCGGGGTTCGTGGCGCGGCCCAGCGGGGTGCCGTGATGCAGGTGCCGGCCGCCCACCGGACGTATGAGTCGCAGAACCTGACCGGACTGGGGACGGGACCGGTGATCGAACGGCTCACAACCCGATCGCTGAGCGCTGGAGAGAGTGCTCGCTTCACGGGTCCGGCGGCCATCGTGATCCTCGGAGGGCAGGCGTCGGTGACGACCGGCGGCCGGACCGCGGACCTCTCCGCTCAGTCGGGGATCACGATTGCAGGCGGGGATGAGGCAGTCGTGACCGGCCATTCCGGAAGCACGCGCGTGATGGTCGTCGAGCTGTTACCAGGCGGCTGAGCGTGGTCGGAGCGGATCGAACCTACTTCTCCTCCAGGAGGAGACGCTGCCATGCATCCGCCAGCTGGCTCTCGAACATCTCGCCGGACCACCCGCGTCCCACCACGAGCAGCCGGTAGAACTCCGGCGAGTTCATCGCCCAGACGACATCCCTGGCGACGTCCTTCGAACTCACGGCAGCTTCAACCCACGGCAGCCATGATCCGGACGCGGAACCTCTCGAGCTGTTCGAGCTCATCTTCGACCGGCCACACAAGCATGGTTTGAGCACCGGCATCGCGATACGCCGCCACCTTCGCCGCGGAGTCCTCCCAGGAGCCGATCAGCAGATGCTCACGGATGACCTCTTCGCTTCGATTCAGGAATGTCGCCACCAATGTCGTGACGCGGTCCGCCTCGCTGCGACTTTCGGTGATGTGGAAGAACATCGTCGCGACGGCGTTGGGAAACGACTCTGCACTGCGTCCGGTTGACGTGAGGTACTCGTCGAGACGATGCCGGCCGTCCGCAAACAGCTGCGGGTCGGTGTTGTAGGCCGACGCGAGCCACCCGTCGGCAAACCGAGCGACTCGCTTCAGGCCGATGTCCGATCCCCAGCTGCCGATCCAGAGGGGGATGCGGGCCGCACCCTTGGGGTTCGGTTCCAGCTCAATGTTGGCCGTGTCGTAGAAGCGCCCGGTGAACGGTTCTGAAGTTGCCCCGAGAAGATGGCGCAGCGCCCGAATCGCTTCGTCGAATCGCGGCCAACGCTCGTCGAACTCGACGCCGGCCGCTTGATAGTCGCCGCGGTGAGAACCTGGACCGACGCCGGCCGTCACGCGTCCGTTGGAAAGCGTCGCGAGAGTTGACAACGCCTTGGCGAGCTGGACAGGTCCGCGGACAACCGGGAGCGCAACGGTCGTCATCAGCTTGATGGTCTGCGTGGAACTGGCGACGGCGGCCAGCGAGGTCAGACAATCCAGCCAGGGGCGCGTGAAGACCACATGGTCGTTCGCGCCCAAGACTGCAAACCCGAGCTCCTCCGCCTGTTCCGCATAAGCCACCAGCGCGTGCCCCGAAGTCTCATGGTCACGCAACGCTCCGAGCGGTAGGTGGGCGCCGAACTGCATTACGCGACTCTAATGCGCTGCTTCGATGTCGGCTTCTGGAAATTACGCTAGCCGGATGACTACTGATATCGGGAATGCGTTGAGCCAGGCGGTCGATTACCTGCGCGAGCACCGAAGCGAGGCCAGGTACACGGACAGCGCCGCCACCGCTGTCCTTGGAGATGGCCTGCGGGTGACTGTGACGGGGCCTGACGGAGCAAGCCTCACAACCGATATGCCGAAATCGATCGGCGGCCATGGCGAGTCGCCCTCGGCGGGGTGGTTTCTTCGCGCGGCGCAGGCGAGCTGTCTGGCGACCTTGATCGGGATGGAAGCTGCGCGGGCCGGTGTGAGCCTTCGTCGCGTCGAGGTCGTGGTCGATAGCGAGTCCGACGACTTCGGGATCCTGGGCATTGACGAATCCGTTCCTGCGGGCCCGCTCACGTCGAAAGCCACCGTGCGCATCGAGACCGAGAACCCAACCGACTTGAGCGCTCTGGTGGCCGCCGCGGATCGACATTGCCCCGTGACGGACGCGGTTCGCCGAGCGGTGCCCTGGACGGCGGAGCTGCGTACCTAACCTGCCCGGCCGAAGTGCTACAATGTGCTACATGGACAGGGTGGGGATCAGGGAACTTCGTCAGAATGCATCGGCTGTGCTGCGCCGCGTCGCGGCGGGGGAAACCGTTGAGGTAACCGACCGGGGCCGCGCCGTGGCCCGGATCGTGCCCATGCACGAGGCGAGCAGGCTCGAGCAGCTGCAGGCCGAGGGTCGGGCTAGCGGCGCGACAGGTGATGTCCTCGACGTCAAGCCGATGTCGCGGACACGAGGCAAGCCGCTCCTGTCCAGGGTCCTGGCCGATATGAGGGCTGATGAGCGCTGACGTCGCCTATCTCGACACGTCGGCGGCCGTGAAGCTGCTGATGACTGAGCGCGAGTCGCCGGCTTTGCGCAGGTGGCTTCGCCGGCGGCCAGAGCGGGCCTCGGCGGCGCTGCTTAGGGTCGAGCTTGTGCGAGTCGTCCGTCGCTCGGGTTTTCAGCGCCTGCTTCCGGAAACGCGCAGGCTTTTGGCCGGCGTCCATCTCATCCGGCTCGGCGACGCCCTGCTCGACCGAGCTGCGGACCTTGATCCGAGCGATCTCCGATCGCTGGACTCGATCCACCTCGCGGCTGCCGCAAGCCTGGGAGATGACCTGGCGGCGGTGGTTACGTACGACGATCGATTGCTGGCTGCAGCAAGTTCGCTTGGGTTGCCGACCGCGTCGCCCTCCTGACAACGGGTGCGCAGAGCCCCCGATGCGCATGTTTTGGCCAAAGCGGGTGCATCGAGACGACTTGATCGGCTCGTTTTGCGCAAAACGTGCGGAATGCCAGCTCGCGACAATAGGTGCTCTTGGCTTTTCCAACAGACGGCGTCGAGATGACCGTCTTGCGTGTCGTGAGCGACCTCGACCGCTCGCGTCATTTCTATCGGGATGTTCTCGGCGCGCGAGAGATCCGAGAGTACGGGGGAACCTCGGCCGTGCTTCAGATAGCCGGCGCGTGGTTGTTGCTGGTCACCGGAGGCGGACCCACGCCGGACAAGCCGACGGTCATTTTCGCGCCGCCGGCGTCGCCCGATGTGGTCAGCGACGAGCTCACGTTCAAGGTGCCGGATTGCCGAGCCGCGTACGAGGCGCTCAAGAGTCGCGGGGGCGATATTTCTCACTCCACCGCACGAGTCCGACTGGGAGATCCGCTGCTTCTTTCGCGATCCCGACGGACACCTGCTGGAGATCAGTCAGTCCAAAGCCCGGTAGGCCCCGGTGCGGCGAGCGCCGGGCC
>Ga0209807_1001421_pt1 | contig 11365 bp, 10 predicted proteins | sample GraSoiAngelo_154_FD_186168 | JGI IMG/M metagenome (GOLD analysis project Ga0209807, IMG submission 186168) | Grasslands soil microbial communities from the Angelo Coastal Reserve, California, USA - 14_1009_13_20cm (SPAdes) (version 2) | ecosystem: Environmental > Terrestrial > Soil > Grasslands ... | reverse complement strand
AGTTGAGCCAATTCACGTTATCCCTCATTCGTGCACTCGGCGAGTCCGCATGGGAACCAGGAGCGCGGGTATCCTGATGTACCATCACACCGAAGGCGGGATGGTCGTTCTCCTTGTGCATCCTGGCGGACCATTTTGGCGCAATCGCGATCTTGGCGCCTGGTCTATTCCGAAAGGGGAATATCAAGAGGGCGAAGATCCGCAAATTGCCGCCCGCCGGGAATTCGCCGAGGAACTTGGCGTCGATCCGAAAGGTCCGCTGCGGCCGCTTGGCAAGCTGCGTCAGCGCGGCGGCAAGATCGTTGTCGCCTATGCGCTGGAAGGCACACTGGACGTGGCCACGGTGCGCAGCAACAAGATCGCCATCGAATGGCCGCCTCGAAGTGGCCGCGCCATCTACATTCCCGAGATCGATCGCGCGGCATGGTTCACGCTTCCGGTCGCGCGAAAGAAAATTCTCGCCAGCCAGGAACCGTTTCTCGATCGGCTGGAAACCATGTAACTCGGCATCGCTCGCTAACGCGATCAGCGCGCCTTGCGGAACGTCAGATTAATGCGCCGCCGGCCTAGCAAGGTGTGCTCGCCGTCCGCGAGCGGCGCGACGCCGTGAAAGGCAAGCCGCGCCGGCCCGCCCCACACCGCAATGTCGCCATGCTCAAGGCGAAAGCGGTTCGGTTTGTCGCTGCGCTTCAATCCGCCGAACAGGAAGGTCGCGGGCAAACCCAGCGAAACCGAAACGATTGGCGCGCTTAGATCGTGCTCGTCCCTGTCCTGATGCAGCGACATGCGAGCGCCGGGCTGGTAGCAATTGATCAAACACGCATCAGGTGAGAATCCAGCAAAACCGGCTCCGCCCGCCGCTCGCTCGGCAAGCTCGCGAAAAACCGGCGGCATCGGCGGCCAAGGCTTTCCGCCTTCCGGATCGTTGGGATCGTAACGATAACCGGTACGATCGGTAACCCAGCCATAGCTACCGCAATTTGTCATCGCGACGGACATCTGATGACCGCCTGGCGTCAGCATGCGCCGAAATGGCGCCTGCTTGAGGATGCCGCCTAGTACGCGCATCAGTTCGAGTTCGAATGGCCTGGCATATCCGCGCAGCAGCACCGCTCCTTCGGCCATCGTCTCCTGCAACAGTGGGACAGTCCGAACGCTTTCAAACAAATCCGCCGTCACGGGATTACGCATTCATTTCGCATCGTGAAAAATCACGCCAAGCGTATGACGGTGGCCGGAGCGGACCCGGCTTACGCCGTGGCGAAGATTGACGCGATAAGTTCCACGCGTCCCCCGGCCTGAAATGCACAGCTAAAGCCACCGCGTCCCCCTGGCCGAGCGGCACCACTTCTGGCCGCGACTGCATACGTGGCCGCTGCTCGGTCAGCACGAACTCACCGCCGGTGAAATCGCGACCCGGCTCCGACAACAGTATCGCGACCTGAAGCGGAAACACGTGTTCGCCATAGAGATCCTGATGGAGGCAGTTGTAGTCGCCGGCTTCGTATTGAAGCAGCAGCGGGGTCGGCCGGGTCTGGCCTGCCGCATGGCAGCGCTTCAGAAATGCCTCGTGCGTTTCGGGATAACGAATGTCGATTCCCATCGCCTCGTTCCAGCGATTGGCCGTATCACGAAGCCGCCCGTAGAGCACCGGGCGCAGCTCCGCGATCAACTCGGGAAGCGGATAGGAAAAATATTTGTACTCGCCGCGCCCGAAGCCGTGGCGTCCCATCACAATCCGGCTGCGGAACTGGTTATCATCCGGATAAAGCGCTGCGAGCGCGCGGCATTGCTCGGTGGACAGTAATCCCTTGAGGACGGCACAGCCGTGCGCGTCCAGATCGCGGCTTGCTTCCGTCCAGTCGACGGCATCGATCCGCCCTGCGATATCCGAGCTTGGTAGGGGGCGGACGATGTTTCTTGCAGTGGATTTTCTTGCGGTGGATTTCATGGCGCGATTTTCGCAAATCCTGGCGCGCGGCGCCACCCGATTTCCGTGGCCATGAAGATGGCGGGGATAACTAGTTAGCCGAGCACGGGGAGCACGATCACGTCGTAGGCATGGCGAATGCTGCGCTTGAGAACGGGATCTTCAAGCTCGAACTCGAAGCGGGTCGCCGGGCGGATGCCGCCTTTGGCCGCAAATGTTCCGCCGAACATCGCGCAGCCGTCCGGGAATCCTTTGTCGCCGAAGGCGCGCTCAATCAGTTCCCCGACAGGGAGCATGTTGTCGAGCGTGCCTTCCTGGTAAAGCACACGCGCGTCGTCAATCCAGGCGAATGACCGCAGGACCATTTGATCCCAGTGATCCCTGACGTCCTCGATTTCCCAGAGTACGGGAGCCATAACTTTGTCACACATCTGCTTCGATACGGTAACGCTGTAGCTCTCTACCTTTCGATCGGTGTGATCGGAGCCGAGACCGACGAAGATACGGCCTTGCCATCCGATCAGCACGAATTCCACCTCGCCGCTGGAGTCACCGCCGCAGACTTCGATGCTATCGGCCGTTGTCAGCCGCCGTGCGGAGACACGATAGTAGATCGGAGTGCTAGCCGGACGGACAATGCCGATCGCTTCCAGTTCGGCGATGTGCTTGTCACGCGCGACCGGATCGCGCCCGGTCCAGCCGGCGATCACTGCCTGGTCGATCGGCAAGGTCAGCGGGGTCGTGGTATCCTGGGCATCGATGGTGAATGTGAGATCAAACACGGATGACAGCCTCCATTCCGGCCGCGAGTTCTAAGATGCGGCGGTCCCCGCCGCCTGCGGCGGCCAGCATCAGCCCGACCGGGACTTCCCCTTCGCGGTGACAGGGTAAGGAAATCGCGCAGCCGTCGATCATGTTGATCAGCGTACAATTTCGCAGCGACAGGACGTTCGCCTTGGCGAAGGCCTTGTCATCGGCGAGATCGTCGATCCGAGGCGGCGTATTGGCGGTGGTCGGCAGAATCAGCGCGTCATACGCAGCGAGGCGAGGCGTGGACCGCTCGATCAGCGACTTTCGCGCGCCGAGCAAATCGACATAATCGGCCGCGCTCAGGTTTTGACCACGCAGGATGCGCATTGAGACGCGAGAGTCGTAAACGTCGCCCTTGCTGGCGATCAGATAACGGTGCCAGGCATAGCTTTCAGCGGCGGCAAAGCCGCCATTGGCGTTCATCACTCCCACATCAAGGAATTCCGGAAACGCAATCCGTTCGATCAGCGCGCCCTGGCGCGACAGCACCTCAAGTGCCCGTTCGAAAGCTCGCGCTACTTCATCATCGAGCTCATCGAGCGCGACCGTGGTCGGCACCGCAAGTCGCATCCCCTTGATCGGACGCGGCTGCAGGGGGATGAGCGGATCGTCAGCGAGTACCGCGTCGAGTACGGCGCAGCATGCGACACTGCGCGCCAGCGCTCCGAAACTGTCGAGCGTGAACGACAAGGGCACGCCACCGTCCAGCGGGACGCGCCGCTGGGTCGGCTTGAAGCCGACGATGCCGTTATAAGCTGCCGGGATCCGGCACGAGCCGCCGGTGTCGGTGCCGAGCGCGCCATGCGCCATCCGGTCGGCCACCGAGACCGCAGCGCCCGACGACGATCCTCCGGGGACATGCCCCACATTTCGCTGCCATACACTCTTTGGCGTGCCGTAATGCGGATTGATGCCGATGCCGGAATAGGCGAATTCGGTCATGTTGGTGCGGCCGATCACGACAAAGCCGGCCCGCCGCAGCCGCGCCACCACCGTCGCATCGGCTTCCGCCGGGGCTGAATCTTCCAGCGCACGCGAGCCCGCCCGAGTGACCTGGCCCCTGATGTCAAACAGGTCCTTGATGGAAACGGGAATGCCTGCAAAAGGCGACGGCGCCGCGTTGACCTCGCGCAGCCGGTCCATTGCTTCCGCCGCTTCGATGGCGGCTTCGGCATCGACATGAATGAACGTCCGCGCGCCCTCGCCCGATTTATCGGCGATCCGGGCGAGGCATCCATCGACAATCTTGCGCGCGGTGGTGCGGCCATTGCCCAGATCATCGGCCAGAGCGGCAAGCGTCGGAATGTTCAGCATTTGCGGGTCCTGTAGCTGCTCGATTTGTTGTTCACCAGGACCGCACCCGGGCTCTTCAGTACGGCATCCTCCGCATGTCTTGTTTCTGGTGGCCAATGTACCGCGACCGGTGATAACGGCACAAGCGGCGGCGCTTCGAGAATAGTGCGCGTGCCGGAATACGCGCCATGCGGGAGCTCGGCTGGACCGTTGACGCTGGGCCGTCCAATGTCGCATCAAGGGCAGAAGTAGGCGGCCGGAAGCGAGACCCGCCCCAAGGGAGGAATCAGGATGGCTGAACCCGCGCGCGCAAAACCAAAACCGACGCCGGAAACCCAGCATTTCTGGGATGGTACACAGGCGGGCGAGCTGCGCCTGCAGCGCTGCGACGCCTGCGCAAACGTGTATTTTCCGCCGCGCCCATTCTGCCCGGCCTGCGCCTCGCGCAAGGTCAGCGTGTTCAAGGCCAGCGGCAAAGGAAAGCTTTACAGCTACGTCATCAACCATCGTCCCGCCGCGCCGGGTTTTACCCCGCCTTACGCAATCGCGGTGGTGGAACTGGATGAAGGCCCGCGAATGATGAGCAACATTGTCGATTGCCCGCAAACGCCCGAGGCGCTCGAACTCGACATGAAGCTGGAAGTCGCGTTTGAGAAGCTCGATGACAAGATCACTCTTCCCCTGTTCCGTCCGGCGAAGGGCTAAGCATCATGCGAAAAAATCAGGTCGCCGTGGTCGGCGCTGCCGAGACCACCGAACTCGGGGTTGTTCCGAACACGTCGCAAATCCAGCTGCACGCGGATGCGGCGCTGAACGCCATCGCCGATGCCGGTTTGAAATTGTCCGATATCGACGGTGTCGCGACCGCTGTCGAAACCCCGCAGCAGATCGCACATTATCTCGGCATCACGCCGACATGGGTCGACGGAACGTCGGTTGGTGGCTGCTCGTTCATGCTTCACGTCCGTCATGCCGCGGCGGCGATCGAGGCCGGGCTGTGCAAGACGGTACTGATCACCCACGCCGAAAGCGGCAAGTCGATGATCGGCAAGCAGCCGCGCTCGACGCCGCCGGACAGCCTGAACGGCCAGTTCGAGTCTCCGTTCGGTGTTTTCGGGCCACCCAGCATGTTTCCGATTCCGGTGCTTCGCTACATGAAGACCCATGGCATCACCCATGAGCAGATTGCGATGGTGGCGGTGGTGCAGCGCGAATGGGCAGCGAGGAATCCGCGTGCCACCATGAAGGCCCCGATCACGGTAGAGGACGTGCTAAACTCTCGAATGATCGCCTACCCATTCCGAATTTTGCAATGCTGCCTTGTCACCGATGGTGGCGGGGCGCTAATCCTCACCAGCGCAGACCGCGCCAAGGACTTTCCGACAAAGCCGGTCTACATTCTCGGTACCGGCGAGAGTGTCGAGACGCCGATGGTCAGCCAGATGCAGAGTTTTGACAGCTCTCGCGCCTTCAAGATCGCCGGACCGCTGGCGTTCAAGGAGGCCGGCATCACCCACAAGGATGTCGATCACTTGATGATCTACGATGCCTTCGCGCATCTGCCGCTCTATGGACTCGGCGATCTCGGCTTCATGCCGCATGAAGAAACGGGCAAGTTCATCGCGGATGGCAATACCCGCCCCGGGGGCAAGCTGCCGCTCAATACCAACGGCGGCGGCCTGAGCTACATGCATTCGGGCATGTATGGCATGTACGCGCTGCAGGAGAGTGTGCGCCAGATGCGCGGCATCGCGCCGGCGCAGGTGCCAAATGCGAAGATTTCGGTTTGCCACGGCGTTGGCGGCATGTTCGCGGCGAGCGGCACGATCATTTTTACCAACGAACGCTAACCACTTCGTCCTTCCCCGAGGTGCAATTGTACATCGTGGATGCGCCCCCTTGGCGCAAGCCGACAACCGGAGAACCCAATGGCCAAATCACTGGAAGGCAAGTCGATCATCGTCACCGGCGCCGGGCGCGGTATCGGACGGGAGATCGCGCTGCTTTGCGCGGCGGAAGGCGCCAAGGTTGTGGTCAATGACCCGGGCGTAGCCGCCGACGGATCGGGATCTAGCGCCTCGCCGGCCGAAGAAGTGGTTGAGGAAATCAAAAAGCGCGGCGGCACCGCGGTTGCAAATTTCGAAAGCGTCGCGGAAGCAATTCCCGCCAGCAAGATCGTCAAGACGGCGGTCGACAGTTTCGGCAAGCTTGATGGCGTGGTGAACAATGCCGGCATCCTGCGCGATGCAATTTTCCACCGCATGAGCATCGATGCATTCGAATCCGTGATCAAGGTGCACCTGATGGGTTCGTTCTATGTATCGCATGCCGCCGCGCGGCTGTTCCGCGAACAGGAAAGCGGTTCATTTGTCCATTTCACCTCCACCTCCGGTCTGGTAGGCAATTTCGGCCAAGCCAATTATGCCGCCGCAAAGCTCGGCATCGTCGGGCTGTCGAAATCGATCGCGCTCGACATGAACCGCTTCAATGTCCGCTCGAATTGCGTGTCGCCGTTCGCCTGGAGCCGCTTGATCGGGACTATTCCGACCGAAACGGAGGCTGAGAAAGAGCGCGTGGCGAAAATTCAACAGATGGGACCAGAAAAGATCGCGCCCGTGGTGGCGTACCTGCTTAGCGAAGCCGGCAAGGATGTCACCGGGCAGATCTTCGCTGTGCGTATGAACGAGATTTTCCTGATGGGCCAGTCGCGCCCGTTACGCTCCGTGCATCGCGGCGAAGGCTGGACGCCGCAGACGGTGGCGGACCACGCCATGCCGGCATTGAAGTCATCGTTCTACAAGCTGGACCGCTCGGCAGACGTCTTTAACTGGGATGCAATTTAGAGATTCAACTACTTTGCCCGGTTTATGCCGAATTGTGGGATCACGATCTCCTCCCAACAAAAAAATGGGAGGAAAACTTATGACAACCCCGCTGATTTTTCCCGATAAAAATGAAGGTGTCGTCGACCGCCGCAGGCTGCTGAAGGCTGCGGCGGCACTGGCCGCGACAGGCGTGACGATGCACGCGGCTTCGGCAGCGACCGTAACGCCGTTCGGGCAAACGGGCGCCCTTACCCCGTCAACCGATCCGCTGCCATTGGGACCGCTGCCAGGGAGCCGCTATCCGGATTCTCACCTGGAGTCTATGAAGCCCAAGGTTTCGTTCGGACCTAGCGATTTCCCGGCCTTCGCCGGCACCATGGCCGTTGAGCGCGTCGCGACGGGAATGCGCTGGGCCGAGGGCCCGGTCTACTTCGCGGCTGGGCGCTACGTGCTATTCAGCGATATTCCCAATAACCGCATCATGCGCTTTTCGGAGGATGACGGTCACCTCAGCATATTCCGCCAACCGTCGATGAACTCGAACGGCAACACGATCGACCGGGAAGGACGCCTGATCACTTGCGAACATAGCGGCCGGCGGGTCACCCGGACCGAGCTCGATGGCTCGATCACCATCATCGCCGACAAGTACAACGGCAAGAAGCTGAACTCGCCAAACGATGCGGTTGTCGCTGCCGATGGTTCGATCTGGTTCACCGATCCCGTCTACGGCATCGGGGGTTTTTATGAAGGCCTCAAAGCAGAGCCTGAGCAGGAGAAGCACAACGTCTACCGAGTCGATCCGAAGTCCGGTGACGTCAAAGTTGTCGTCGATGATTTTGTGGAGCCAAATGGCCTTGCTTTCTCGCCAGACGAGAAGAAGCTCTACGTCTGCGATACCGGCTTCACCGACGGGCCGGACAAGCCGTCGCATATCCGCTCGTTCGATGTGGATCTCGGGGCCGGGAAAGTTTCGAGCAGCAAAGTGTTTGCGGACATGCCCAAGCCGAGCATTACTGACGGGGTGCGTTGTGACACCGAGGGGCGCGTTTGGTGTTCGGTGGGTTGGGGCGATCCGAACGAGGACGGGGTGCGCTGCTACACCAAGGAAAGCGATCTGCTCGGGAAGATCCACATACCGGAAACTGTCGCGAACCTGTGCTTCGGCGGTCAGCAACGAAACAGACTTTACATCTGCGGTTCGAGCTCGCTCTATGCAGTATACACGAGTGTGCAGGGCGCCCTGAAGCCTTGATCAGCTCCGAGGCATCAACAGCGACTTGATGGCTCGTCAACGCGGGCTACCCTTTCAGGTAGCCCGCATTGAGCTTTACTTCGTTCGCGCCTCACCCGCTGTTCCGCAGCCCGGCCGATATTCCATTGATAGTGAGCTGTATGCCGCGCAGCACTCGCTCATCGGGGTCCTGCGCACGATGCTCCTTCAGGAGCTCCACCTGTACGTGGTTCAGCGGATCGAGATAAGGAAAGCGGTTGCGGATCGAGCGTTCCAGCAGCGGGTTGGCCTGCAATAGCCGCTCGTGCCCCATGATGTTCAAAAGCTTCTCGATCGAACTGTGCCATTCCCGGCGTATCCGTCCGAAGATATTTTCGCGCAAGGCTTTGTCTGGGACCAGCTCGGCATAGCGTGAGGCGATCGCGATCGAGCTTTTCGCCAAAACCATGTCCATGTTCGACAGCAGCGTGCGGAAGAACGGCCATTCGCGGTAAAGCTCTCGCAGAAATGGCATCCCCTTGTCCGGATGCTTCGCAACCCAGGCTTCGACCGCGCTGCCGAAGCCGTACCATCCAGGCAGCATCAGCCGGCATTGCGCCCAGCTGAACACCCACGGGATGGCGCGAAGGTCCTCGATCTCTCGCGTTTTCTTGCGCGAGGCCGGCCGACTGCCGATGTTCAGCGTGGCGATTTCCGTGATCACGGTGGAAGCCCAGAAATAATCCGCGAAACCCTCGGTCTCATAGACCAACCCGCGATAGGCTTTGAAGGCCAAGGCGGACAACTCGTCCATCGCCTCCAGATACTCCCTCGCCGGCGCGCTTCGCCTCGGCTGCAGCAGGCTCGCTTCAAGAGTGGCCGCCGCGAGGATTTCCAGATTATTCCGGCCTACCTCGGCATTGGAATATTTGCTGGAGATAATTTCGCCCTGCTCCGTAATCCTGATCTGTCCGTTCACCGCCCCTCCGGGCTGCGCGACAATCGCGTCATAGCTCGGCCCTCCGCCGCGCCCGACCGAGCCGCCGCGGCCATGAAACAACCGCAAGCGCACGTGGTGGCGCGCGAACACTTCGACCAGTCCGATTTCGGCCTTGTACAGCTCCCATCCGGAAGTGACGAAGCCGCCATCCTTGTTGCTGTCGGAATAGCCGAGCATCACTTCCTGAATAGCGGCCCGGCTGTCGACCAATCTGCGATATTCGTGCAGCGACAACAGCCTGTCCATGATGCCGGCCGACGCCTGCAAGTCCTCGATCGTCTCGAACAGGGGCACAATGTTGATCGCGCTTCGCCCGGAGGGAGTGACGAGGCCGACTTCCTTCAGCAGCAAAGCCACCTCAAGCATGTCCGAGATGCCCTTGCACATCGAGATGATGCATTGTGGGATCACTTCGGCGCCGAATTTGGCGTGAGCTTCGGCGGCCGCACGGAACACCGCAAGTTCTCCTAGCGTCTCCTCACTGTATTTCACGAAGGACGAGATCAGAGGCCGGGCATTGCCCAGTTCGCTGGCGAGAAGCGTGATCCGCGCCTCTTCAGTCAACGCCAGATAGGACATACCCGGTGTCGCGGCGTCGATCAGCTCCGCGACAGTTCGTTCGTGCACGGCCGAATTCTGCCGCATGTCAAGACGCGCCAGATGAAAGCCGAAGCAATCCACGGCGCGTCGAAGTAACCGCAGCCGTCCGCGCGCGATTACGCGCGAATTTTTTGATATCAATGAACGGTGGAGCGTATCGAGATCCGCTTTGAACTCACTGACATCGGCGTAAGCCGCGGCTTGACCGACCGGCGCGCGGGTGGTTTCGACGTCGAGCCTGACGGCGGTGGCGGTGAGCCGGGCATAGATGCCGGACACCGCCAGCCGGTACGGCTCGCCGCTTCGATGCGGTGAGGTGTCGGGCGATCGTTCGGCAAGCGCGCGCAAATCCTCCGAGACATCGGCCAGATGCGCCGCGAGCGACAGTTCGGCTCCGAGCGCGTGTAGTTCCTCAAGATAATACCGCAGTACGCGGCTGGACTGCATCTTCAGCGTCCCGCGCATCACCTCTGCCGTGACAAAGGGGTTGCCGTCGCGATCGCCACCGATCCAGCTTCCCATCTTCAGGAAAGAGGCCAGCTCTTCCTGCGCGCCGTCCGCCTCGTTCAGCCGATCCTCAAGCACGCAATGCAGCCGTGGCACCTCGTGCATCAAGGTGTAATCGTAAAACGACAACCCGTTCGAGACCTCGTCAAAAACCGTGAGCTTGGTACGGCGCAGCAGATTGGTCTGCCACAAGGTCAGCACCTCGCGGCGCAACTCTTCGTCGCTGGCCGCCAATTCTTCCGGCGTAAGCTGAACTCGCTCGCGTTGAGCCAACAGCGCCGCGATTTCCATCTCCCGATCGATGGTGCTTTTGCGGCGAACTTCGGTGGGATGCGCAGTCAGCACCGGGCTGACCAGGGCAGCTGCAAAGAAACGGCGCAGATCGGCAGCGCTCAATCCTGCCGAGCGCGCATGCGACAGCGTCAGGGCCAGTGTCCCCACGGCAGGGGGTCCGTCGACAGCAGCGCGAGCCCGCATTTGGCGGATGTTGTTCTGGTCTTCAGCGATATTGGCGAGGTGCGAGAAATAGCTGAAAGCGCGCACGATAAGCACGGTTTCGCCGGTCGACATGCTGTCGAGGATGGTTTCGAGTTCGCGCCGGGCAGGCCTGTCGTCATCCCGGTGAAACCTGATCGAGGTCTGGCGGATTCGCTCCACCAGGTCGAACACGTCGTCGCCTTCCTGGTCACGCACGGTGTCGCCGAGGATTCGTCCGAGCAGCCGGATGTCATTCCTCAGCCGGGCGTCTTCTTCAAGCGCCAGGGCTTCTTCGGCGCGATTAGGCCGCAGCTCGGGGTCGGAAGGCATGATCTGGGACGACATGGTGAGATGCTCCAGAAGTTTGCCCGGCAAGTCTTGGGTCGCAATTTTTTGAGGCCGACGCAAGGCCAACAAAAAGTGATTTACTTCATCCTGCTCGCGAGCGACCTGGCCGTGGCGCTCTAAATCCGCCGCCCGGCGCGCTGCCAATACGGATCGCGCAGGACGCGCTTGAAGATCTTTCCGGAATCCTCACGCGGCAAATTTTTCATGATTTCCATGTGCTTCGGCACCTTGTAATCGGCCAGCGATGTCTTCAGGTGCGCGCGGATTACAGCGATGTCGAGCGTCTCGCCGGGTTGCGGCTCTACCACCGCCATCAGCGCCTCGCCAAATTCATCATCGGGAATGCCGAATACGGCGCAATC
>Ga0209807_1001412_pt1 | contig 11401 bp, 10 predicted proteins | sample GraSoiAngelo_154_FD_186168 | JGI IMG/M metagenome (GOLD analysis project Ga0209807, IMG submission 186168) | Grasslands soil microbial communities from the Angelo Coastal Reserve, California, USA - 14_1009_13_20cm (SPAdes) (version 2) | ecosystem: Environmental > Terrestrial > Soil > Grasslands ... | reverse complement strand
CTACGACTTTCCCCCCGTGAAGTCGAACCCGAAGCCGGCGCAGAAGCCGCACCCGCCGGTGCTGCTGGGCGGCGCCGCCACGAACGTGCTCCAGCGCGTGGTCGCGTGGGGCGATGGCTGGCTGCCGAACCGCATCACGCCGGAGCAGGTTCGCGAGAGCCGCGTCACGCTCGAGCGGCTCGCCAAGGACGCCGGGCGCGACCCGTCGAAGCTGACCATCTCGGTCTTTGGTCAGCCACCGGATCGCGATCTCATCCGGCGTTACCTCGACGCCGGCGCCGCCCGCGTGATCGTGCGGCCCGAGTCGATGAAGACGGACGCCGAGATGGCGGCACAGCTCACGCGGATCGCGGAAGCCGTGCTGAAGTAAGACGAGCGGAATGAACATCGGTGGGCGCTCGAGCGCCCACCGATGCCCCGCGAGGACTACGCCCTACCGGTCGTGGTTGCCCTCCGACCTCAGTCGTCGTTCCGCGGCGTCCCGAAGACCGCGATACAACCGGTCAGGCAGCCCGGGAAGACGTTGTTGGCGGGTAGCGGCACGAATACGTGGTTGTTATGGGCGTTGACAGCCACCGAGTGCGCGGTCCCCCGCGGGGGCGGCTGAGTCGGATTCGGAGTGTTGAACGTCGGAACAAGTTGCACCAACGTTTGGCTCTCGGCGTCGATGACACCGAGCACGGGATTGGTCGTTGGATTAGACCCGTTGGGCACCGCGCCAGGATTCGCGCGAGAGGCCGTGTAGTACCGTCCGTCGCCCGGGTTGAACCACACTTCGTCGGACCCTCCAACTCCCGCAACGATCGTCTGGTGTGCGCCGGTTTTTGCGTCCAGGATGACTTGGATGGGCGCAGCGGTGTTCGGATCGTTGAGACCGAGCCACACCGTACCCGCAGTGTTGAAGATCACGCTGCAACCCGCGAGGAGATCGCCGTGCGGACCGCGCGCGAGTCCGGCCGGCTGGCAGTGCTTCACCTCGAACGTTTTTTCGACCTTGGCGGTATGCGGATTGATCCTCTTGACCGCCCCCGTGTCGCCTTTGCCGCCGGGGCCGTTGATTTCCGGTATGGAGATGTAGAACATGCCGGTGCCGGGATCCCACACCGGTTGTTCCGCGCCGTTGGTGGCATCCGTGAACGTGATCCGATCGACCCCTTCGATGTTCTTGGGCTGTGTGAGCACTCCAGTTTGCGGATTCACCTTGATCAGGGTCGCGAACGGCTTGTCGTCGGCGTTGTTCACCGGAAGGAGGAGGTTATCCACGGGGTCGTAGGCCAGCTCATCGGCACGGAAGCCGTCGGCTCCGCCAGTGGAGACCTCGTTGACAATCGTGTCCGTCTGCAGATTGATGGATACCACCCTGCTGGGCGCGTCGGTCACGATGAGAAACTGATGTCCGGGGCGCCCGATGACCACGACGCCGTTGGGGCCAGAGGTGTCGTTGTTGCCGGTGAACCCTTTGAACCCCCCCGCGATCTGCTTTACGAACGTGTCCGTTTTTGTGTCGACGACATCGATGACGGCGTTCGAGCGGTCGGCGAGATAGTAGAGCTGGGTCGCCTGGTCGACCCAGCTGATATCGAAGACGAACATCTTCCCGGAAGGATTGAAGGCGCTGCCCGGGACAGGAACGCTCCTGAGAAACCTGACCGCTCCTCCATTTGATCCATTGTCCTCGTCAGCGCGGACGGATCCGACGCCGAGCAGGAGGAGGGGAACCATAGCGCCGAGCAGCAGCGACAGCGCGACGTAGCGCTTGCGCATCATTGAACATCTCCTCACCGTGACAGCCCGTGAACTGCAGGGAGTTGGGCGCGGCGTTTCGGGACGTCTAGGCGGGCGGGGCGCGAGGGCTGCCGGACTCGTACGAGGAGTGCACGACGACGCGTGCCGCATCCTCGACGACGTCCTGGACCACAGCTTCGGAGGCGGAGATCGCGGGGCGAGCGTCGGTCTCGACGAAGTGAAGGTGCGATGTCAGGAAGATGATGACGTCGTCGAAGTCGCCGGCATCCCAGAAGCCGGGCGTGCTCGGATCGATCGGGCTGCCGTGGGCGAGCGGCATGAGAACGAACAGGACCGTTCCGACCGCCGCCGCGACGAGCCTCACGGCCGGCAACGGTACCCCCGAGCGGACGGTTTTACAACACGAGCGCGACGCGCCCGCTAGCCCCTCCGTAGCTCGGCCGCCGCCTCCACGATCGCGCGCAGCTTCGCCTCCGCCACGCGCGCCGAGGCCACGGGGTTGTCGGCGAACGTCGCGAACCCGCAGTCCGGCGTGAGCAGTACGCGCTCGGCGCCCACCAGATCGATGGCGCGGCGCGCCCGCGCGACGATGTCGGCCACGGGCTCCACGTCCTCGCGCTTCTGGTTGACCACGCCCACGCCGAGCCGCACTGTCGCGGGCAGATCTTTCAGGACGGCGAGGTCGCCGGCGCGCGGCGTGCTCGTCTCGAGCATGAGCGTCCCCACGGCGAGCCGCTGGAAGACGCCGAGCAGCGGCCGGTAGTCGCCGCTGAGCGCCGCGCCCTCGTCGCGCGTCCAGTTACCGCGGCAGACGTGCAGGGCCAGGCGCTCGCGCGGCAGGCCCGCGGTGACCTGGTTGACGAGGTCGGTGGCAAAGCGCAGCTCGGACGCGGCGTCGCCCTTCTCGCTCAGCGCGCCGCACATGAAGCTCCGCGCGTTCTTCGCTCCGGTGAAGACGACCTCGGAGAGCACCGGCTCGTCGAGCTGGACCAGGGCCGCGCCGGCCGCGAGGAGGAAGTGGACCTCTTCGCGCAGGATCCGCACGACGTCCCCGGCCAGGTCCTCGCGCGAGCGATACGCGCGGTCGGAGATGCACTCCATCCACATGATGCGGGTGAGCAGATAGGGTCCCGGCAGCGCGATCTTGACCGGCGTGTCGGTGAGCGCGCGGACGGCGTCGAGCTCGTGCACGGCCAGGGGACGGCTGCGGCCGAGCCTGCCGAAGAGCGCGGGGTGGCGCACCTGGCTGGCCGGCACGTCGAGCGATCGCATCTCGGCCTCGAAGGTGGCGGGATCGTCGACGAGCGGCAGCAGGTCGATCAGCGGGATCAGCTGGCAGTTGTCGAGACGACTGCCGACGAAGCTCGCGTAGTTGTCGCGGCGCTGCTCGCCGTCCGTGACCACGTCCACGCCGGCGCGGAGCTGCGCCTGCACCGCGAGCCGCGTCGCATCCTCGGCGGTGGCCTCGAAGTCCGCCTCCGACAGCCGCCCTTCCAGGTGCTCGTGGATCGCGGCCAGCATCCAGCGCGGGCGCGGCCAGCTGCCGATGCCCATGACGGCCAGCGGTGGAATCGGGGCGACACGCGCGGGCGGCGGCAGCGTCGTGGGCACGTGCACGGGCGTGACGGCGCGCGGCGCCACCGCGGCCGGGCGTGCGGCGGCCCGCTCGCCGCGCGCGGCGAGCGGCCCCTTGCAGACGAGGAAGCTGCGCTGCCGGTCCCGGCGCGTGACGGAGACCAGCTCGTTGCCGGTCATGCGGCACCACGCCGGGAAATCCGCCTCGACCGAGATCTCGGTCGAGGTGAACTCGAGCAGCTGGCCCGGCGCCAGCGGGTCGATGTGCTGCCGGATCAACAGGAGCAGGCCGTTGCCGCAGTCGAGCTCGCCGCCGTCGAAGCGGGCGTCGGGCGGCAAGCGATGGCGCTCGGCGTACGGCACGGCCTCTTCCACCGCTCAGTAGCTCACGCAGGGGCTGCCGTCGGAGAGGAACTCGACCAGCTTCGCGCCGCCGACGATGCTCGCACCGGCCACCAGGTTGTTCTCGTCGAGCTTGCGCTTCTTGAAGCACGGCGAGCAGACGTAGATCGTGCCGCCGGCCTTTCCGAAGTTGTCCATCAGCTCTCGCAGGGGGGCGAACCCCTCCTCGTGGATCCCGTCGGCGAATCCCCGCTGAGCGAGGCGGACGCCCTCGACGCTCAGAAACACCATCGTCTCCTTGCCGGAGCCGACGGCGGCGTTGGCGACCACGAAGCCCACGGTGGCCTTGTCGGTGTTGTCCTTCGAGTGGGTGAGACTGACACAGAACTTGCTGGCCATGGCTCAGTGCTCCTTTCGGCGGATGAGGTAGACAGGGTGATCGGCGGCGAGCAGCGTGTGGCCCGTGAGCCGGCACCACGCGGGAAGATCGGCCGGCGCGCCGGAGTCCAGCGCGACCAGACGCAGGACCTCGCCGGGGCGCATCGCATGCATGCGCCCGTACAGCGTCAAGATCAGCTCGCCGCACGCAAGGTCGCCGGCGTCCCACACGGCGTCGGCGCGCGGGGCCTCCGCGCGCGACTCGCTCACGGCGTGCTCCCGGCTCGCGCGTAGATCTGCTCGAAGGCACGGGCGTCGAGCCGGCCCACGGGCGCATTTTCGACCACGCGGCCGGCGCGCAGCGCGATGATCCGGTCGGCGTAGGTCGCGGCGAGGTGCACCTGGTGCAGGCTGGCCACCACGGCCACGCCGGTGCGTGCCACGACGCGCAGCGTGTCGAGCACGACGGCCGCCGACTCGGGATCGAGGCTCGCCACGGGCTCGTCGGCGAGAACGACCGTCGCCTCCTGCGCCAGCGCGCGGGCGATGGCCACGCGCTGCTGCTGGCCTCCGGAGAGCTCGTCGGCGCGCGCGTACGCGCGGTCCAGCAGGCCCACGGCGTCGAGGCACGCGAGCGCCCGCTGGCGATCGGGCCGCGTGAAGCGGCGCAGCACCACCCGCCACGTCGGCAGCCGCGCGAGGCGGCCCGCCAGCACGTTGTGCAGCGCGGTCAGGCGACGGACCAGGTTGAACTGCTGGAAGATCAGCGCCACGTCCTGCCGCGCGGCGCGCAGCTGCTGCCCCCGGATCGCGCAGATGTCACGCCCGCGCACGATCACCGAGCCGCCGTCGGGCCGGGTGAGTCCGGTCAGACAGCGGAACAGCGTCGTCTTGCCCGCGCCGCTCGGCCCCAGCACCGCCACGAACTCGCCGGGCTCGATCGAGAACGACACGTCGGCGAGGGCCGTCACCGTGTCGCCATAGCGCTTGGTGAGGCGTTCGACCCGAACGCTCATTCGAGTCGCCGCCGGACCCACTGGCTGGCGTGGTCGATCACGGTGACCATGACCAGGATGATGACGAGAATGGTCAGCAGCCTCGGGAAGTCGAGCAGGTCCATCGAGTTCTTCAGCTCCTGGCCGATGCCGCCGGCACCCACGACGCCCAGCACCGTCGAGGCGCGCACGTTGAACTCCCACCAGAACAGCCCGATCGACAGCATGACCGGCGCCACGTCGGGCACCAGCGCGAAGGCGAGCACCTTCACGCGTGAGGCGCCGGTGACGGCCGCCGCCTCCAGCGGTCCCGCCGGGATGTTCTCGATGGCCTCGGCCCAGAGCTTCGCGGTGCTGCCCCACGTGTGCAGCGCCACGCCGAGAACGCCCGCGAAGGGGCCGAGGCCGACGGCCGCCACGAAGAGCAGCGCGAACACGAACGAGTCGATCCCGCGCAGCGCGTTGAGGAACCAGCGCGTCGGGTAGTAGAGCGCCATCGAGGGCGTCACGTTGCGCGCGGCCAGCACCGCGAGCGGCAGCGCCAGCAGCGCTGCGCCCGTGGTCCCGAGCGCGGCCATGGCCACCGTCTCGGCGGCGCGCCAGAGCAGCACCGGCAGCTCGTCGGTGGCCGGCGGCCACGCCTTGCCGACCCACGACGCCATCCGCGGCAGCCCTGTCAGGAGCTTGCCGGGATCGACGCGCGCGAGGTGCCAGCACACCGAGTAGAAGGCGGCCAGCGCGAGCATCGCCACGATGAATCGCGCCCGGCCGCCCGCGAGCCACGAGACGACCGGCTCCGGATAGTCGCGCGCGCCCGCCGAGACCTCGGCCATTACTTCTTCTTGATCCGGCCGACGAGCGTGCCGGCGTCCTCGATCATCTTGTAGCTCGCGTGCGTGGCGACGACGAAGCCGGTGTAATGGTTCGGCAGGAGCGACTTCGCCTCGCCCTCCGAGATCCCGACCACCATGTGCTGGATGCGTTGCGCCAGCGCCGGATCGAAGCCGCGGCGGACGGCGATCGCGTCGTTCGGGAGCGGGTCCGACTGCCAGACGATCTCGGTCGCCGTCTTGTCGAGCCGGCCCGACTCGATCATCGCGTTGCGATTGCGGTCGAAGTCGGTCGCGCAGTCGACCTGTCCGCTGGCGACGGCGATCTCGTTGGCGGCGTGCGTCGCGCCGTCCGAGTACTGGAAGTATTCCTTCGGGTCGATGCCCTTCGTTCGGAACCACGCGGTCGGGATGAGCCAGCCCGAGGTGGAGCCGACGTCGGCGAACGAGACGCGGCGGCCCTTGCCATCCTGCGGCCACGCCTTGATGCCGCTGCCGGGCTTGCACACGACGATGGCGTGGTAGATGGGCTTGCCGTCGTACTTCGCCGTCGCGATGGCGGTAACGCCAGAGTCGTTGTTGGCGAGCACGTAGCCCCACGGCCCCATCCACGCCAGGTCGACCTGCTCGTTGGCGAGCGCGACGGAAATCCCCGCCCAGTCGGTCGTGGCGACGAGGTCGTACTCGCGATTGAGCTTCTTCGCGAGATCGGCGAAGAACGGCTCGAACGCCTTCTTCGTCTCGGCGGGGGTGGCCTGCAGCGGTCCCACGCCGAAGCGCAGCGTCTGGGTCTGCGCGACCAGGGGCGGCGCGGCGCTCAGCACGAGGACGGCGAGGACGACGCAGACGAGACGTGAACCGAACGCGCGCATCATCGTGAGAGGCCTCCTGGCATTGGGCGGGTGCATGGCGGGCAGGAGGGTACCCAAGCGCGCGTCAGGCCGCAAGCCGATGGAGGCTATCGGCGAAAGCGATCGGCGATCCGCCGTCCTATGTCTGCGCGCGCGGGCTCAGGGGTGCGCGCTCGGCCTCACGCGATCAGCTTGGCCAGGGCATCCAGCCGCGGCAGGACGGCCTCGCGTCCCTCGGACGGCAGGCCGAAGATCGCGCGCTCGACGCCGGCGGCGGCGAGCGCGTCCAGCCCGGGCTTCTTGGGCGGCGCGAAGAAGATCGACACGGGCGCCGTCTTGGGATCGCGCCCCGCCTTCTTCAGGCGCTCGCGCAGCTCGGGAATACGCTCGATGGGATTCTTGTTGGGGCGCATGATCGGCATCCAGCCGTCGCCGAACTCGACGACGCGGTCGAACGTCGTCTCGCCGTCGCCGCCGATGAGGATCGGTGGGTGCGGCCTCTGCATCGGCTTGGGATCGGCCCAGATCTTGTCGAAATTGACGAAGTCGCCGTGGAACTCCGGCTCCTTCTTGGTCCAGATCTCCTTCATGGCCAGCACGCGCTCGCGCAGCAGGCGCCAGCGCGACTTCCACGCCGTGCCGTGGTTCTCCATCTCCTCGGCGTTCCAGCCGCCGCCGATGCCGAACAGCACGCGGCCGCCGGACAGGCGGTCGAGGGTGGCTACCTCCTTGGCGGTGGTGATCGGATCGCGCTCGATGACGAGACAGATGCCGGTGCCGAGCTTCAGCCGCTTCGTCGCCGCGCCCGCCGCCATCAGCGCGACGAACGGATCGTAGGAGGACCAGTACTCGCGCGGCAGGTCGCCGCCGCCCGGCCACGGGCTGCGCCGGCTGGCCGGGATGTGCGTGTGCTCGGGAAACCAGACGGACTCGAAGCCGCGCTCCTCGAGCGCGCGGGCGAGCTCGTCCGGGGCCATGGCGTACTCGGTGGCGAACATCACGACGCCGTAGTGCATGACAGCCTCCTCTGGCTAGGGCAGCAGGATTTTCCCGTCGGCAGTGGACAGCGACAGGCCGACGCGGCGCGCGAGCGTCGGGGCGACGTCACGCATGTCGATGAGACCGAGGGCCCGGCCCGCGGGGACGCCGGGGCCGATCAAGAAGAACGACGCGCGCAGCTCGGCGACGTCCGGCAGGTGGCCGTGCGTGCCGCCCTTTCCGGCGGCGAGCATCGAGCCCGTCAGCGTCGAGACCATCTGCCAGCCGGGCTTGAGCCCGACCAGGAACGACGCCGCCGGAAAGCCGCCGCGCGCGTGCAGGGTGGCGGCGTCGAGCACGCGGTCGATGCCGCTGGCCGGCTCGGCGGCGAGCTTGTCGAGCAGCGCGCGCGTCTGCTCGCGCGTGACGCCGTCGGCCGGGTCTTTCAGCACGATGGCCGCCGAGCCGCCGGCGCTCCACGGGATCGCCTTCCAGTCGGTGATCCGGCCCCGCTCGATCGTCAGCAACCCGGCGTCGCGGAAGGCGACGAAGAGGTTCAGGGTGGCGTCGGTGCGCGCGAAGCCGTGATCCGAGACGATGGCGACGAAGGCGCGGCCGGGCGCCAGTCGCTCGGCGGTCTCGCGCAGCCTGCCGACGACCGCGTCCAGCCGCTCGAGGACGGCGAAGGTCTCCGCGCTGAAGGGCCGGGTGTCGTGCTGGACGTGATCGAGCGCGAGCAGGTGCAGCGTGAGCAGCGCCGGGCGTTTCTTCTCGAGCAGACGCGCGCTGAAGCGGCCGCGCGCCTCGTCGTCCTCGGCCTCCAGCGCGCGCGGGTACGGGCCCAGCTCGGCCTCCAGCTCCGCGAGCAGCCCCGGCGTGGACAGCGCGCGCAGGAGCTTGGCGTCCTCCGGCGTGTTGGCGCGCCAGTACTCGGGGATGTTCCACGTCACGCGCGCGCCGATGCTGACCGGCCAGTGCACGCTGGCGGTCGTCCACCCGGCGCGCGCGGCGGCATCCCACAGGGTCGGCACGCGGATGTCCTCCGCGTACCAGTACCAGGCGCTCTGACCCGTGCGCAGCGGATCGAAGATCGTGTTGGACAGGATGCCGTGCTTCGCCGGCCACACGCCCGTGATCAGCGTCGTGTGGCTCGGGTAGGTCACCGTCGGGATCACGCCCTCGACGCCCTCGGCGAATGCGCCCTCGGTGACGAAGCGCCGCAGCGCGGGGATCTTGAGCCCGTGCGTGTCGGCCGCGGTCACGTAGTCCGGACGGAGGCCGTCGACCGAGACCATCAGGACGATCGGCGCCGGCGCCTGCGCCGCGGCGGCCGCGACGAGGACGCTGAGGACGACGAGCAGCGCGGCGGCGAGCTTCATTTCTGGAAGATGGGCTGGAGGTCCCGGCTCGGCACGGTGTCGCGTACCCAGGTGAAGCTGCCCTTGTCGCGCATCTCGCGCGCGCCGCGCAGGAAGGCCGCCAGCGCCAGCCGCGAGAGCGCGCCGCCGACGCTCACCCGCTTGACGCCCGCCTCGGCCAGCTGCGCCAGCGTGAGGGACGGATCGGCGGCGCTCATGACCACGTTGACGGGCCGGCTCACGGCGGATGTGATGGCGCGGATCGCCGCGAGGTCCCGCACGCCGGGCGCGTAGAGCACGTCGGCGCCGGCCTTCTCGAAGGCCTGCAGCCGCTTGATCGTGTCGTCGAGGTCGAGGCGGCCGTGGAGCAGGTTCTCCGCCCGCGCGGTGAGCGTGAAGCGGAAGGGCAGCGAGCGGGCGACCTCGACGGCGGCCTGCACGCGCTCGACGGCCAGCGCGAAGTCGTAGATCGGCTTGCTCGCGTCGCCGGTGGCGTCCTCGATCGAGCCGCCCACCACCCCCGCCTCCGCGGCGAGGCGGATCATCTCGGCGGCGGCGCGCGGCTCGTCGGCATAGAGGTTCTCGAGGTCGGCGCTGACGGGCAGATCCGTCGCCTCGGCGATGGCACGGCAGTTCGCCAGGACCTCGGCGCGGCTCACCGTGTTGGTGCCGTCGACGCGGCCGAGCATGTTCGACAGGCCCAGGCTGGTCGTCGCGAGGGCCTCGAAGCCGAGCGAGGCGAGCAGCTTCGCGGTGCCCGCGTCCCACGGGTTGGGAATGATGAACGCGCCCGGCCGCTCGTGCAGCGCGCGGAACGCGTCGGCCTTCTGCGCTTGCGTCGTCATGCGGAGCCTCCCGCGAGCGCCTGCTTCACCCGCTCGGGCGTGAACGGCAGCGCCCGCAGGCGCCGTCCGGTGGCGTGAGCGATCGCGTTGGCGATCGCCGCCGCCGCCGGCCCCTGCGCCCCCTCGCCGACGCCCAGAAAGCGCTCGCTCGGCCGGTCGAGCAGCACGACGTCGACCTCCGGCACCTCGTCGAAGCGCACGATCGGATAGTCGGCCCACGAGCGCGTCGTCACGCGCGTGCGATCGAAGCGCACCGACTCCTTGAGCGTCCAGCTCGTGGACTGGATGATGCCGCCCTCGATCTGGTTGACGACGCCGTCGGGATTCACGATCTGGCCGGCGTCCACCGCGGCCACGACCCGCGCGACCCGCACGCGGCCACTGCCGCGATCGACGGCGACGTCGGCGACGAGCGCGCAGTAGCAGGCGAGATTCTTGTACCTGGCGAACGCGACGCCGCGGCCGCGCGCGCCGTCGCCCTTCGCACCTGATTGCCAGCCGGCTCGCTGCGCCGCCGCCTCGAGCACGGCGCGGGCGCGCGGATCGCTCAGGTGGCGCAGCCGGAATTCGACGGGGTCGGCGCCGGCGGCGGCCGCCAGCTCATCGACGAACGACTCGAGCGCGAACACGTTGGCGTAGCCGCCGAGCGTGCGCAGGGCGGAGGTGCGCAGCGGGGCCTGGGCGACGTAGTGCTTGACGACCTTCACGCGGCCGAAGTCGTAGAGCGGGATGGCGTTGCGATCCGAGCCGCCGGCCGGCTGCGGCACGTCGGCCGGGAGCACCGGCGCCAGCGGCGTCGCGAGGTGCCGCGCGGCGAGGAGGTTGACGCCCGCCGAGGATCCGGGCCGCGTGCTGTGCGGATAGCTCCACACCTCGTGGGACCACGCGACGACATTGCCCTGGGCGTCGAGGCCGCCCGCGAGCTGCATCACCATGGCCGAGCCGTAGGGCTCCCACATGAACTCGTCGTCGCGCATCCACTGCAGCTTCACCGGCCGGCCGCCGGTGGCGCGCGCCAGCAGCGCGGCGTCGAGCGCCACGTCGTCGGCGCCGTTGTGGCCGTAGCAGCCCGCGCCCTCCGCGTGAATGCAGCGGATGTCGCTGGTCGCCACGCCGAGCGCCTTGGCGAGATCGGCGCGCAGCGGGAACACGCCCTGGCTGTGCGTCCACACGGTGAGCCGCCCGTCCTGCCAGTGCGCGACCGCGCACGATGGACCGATCGAGCCGTGGCACTGGTAAGGACGCGTGTAGCGCGCCTCGAGCGTCTTCACCGCCGCGGCGGCCGCCGGCGCCCCCTTGTCGATCACCGTCTCGGCCGGCGCGGACCGGGCGATCAGGTCACGGTAGAGCGCGTCGCCCGAGGGCGGCAGCGATGCGGTCTCCTTCCATGTCGCACTCTGCTTGAGCGCTTCGCGGGCGCGAATCGCCTGCTCCTCGCGCGCGGCCGCCACGGCCAGAAAACTGCCGTCGCGCACGACGGCGACGACGCCCGGCAGGCTGCGC
>Ga0209807_1001403_pt1 | contig 11439 bp, 8 predicted proteins | sample GraSoiAngelo_154_FD_186168 | JGI IMG/M metagenome (GOLD analysis project Ga0209807, IMG submission 186168) | Grasslands soil microbial communities from the Angelo Coastal Reserve, California, USA - 14_1009_13_20cm (SPAdes) (version 2) | ecosystem: Environmental > Terrestrial > Soil > Grasslands ... | reverse complement strand
CGCCATCCTTCGCTTCAGGCGCGCCAGGTCAAGGTGACGGAATTCGTCCCATTCAGTCACAATCACTGCCGCGGCGGCGCCGCTGGCAGCGTCCAGCGCCGTTCGATGATAACGCACGCATTCCGGCAACAGCGGCTTTGCGCGCTCAATTCCAACCGGATCGTAGGCATGAACTATAGCCCCGTGTTCGACCAGAGCCTGCACCAGGTCTATCGACGGCGCCTCCCGCATGTCGTCGGTGCCTGCCTTGAACGTCAATCCGAGCAACGCGATGGTTTTTCCCTGCAGATCGCCGCCGCTCGCCGCGCGGATTTTGGCGGCGATCGAACGCTTGCGCGTCTCGTTCGAGGCTAGCACGGCCTCGATGATGCGCATGGGCGTACCATGCTCTGCACCGGCCTTCGCCAGCGCTCTCGCGTCTTTTGGAAAGCATGAGCCGCCGAACCCCGGTCCCGCGTTGAGGAATTGCCGCCCGATTCGGCAGTCGAGCCCGATGCCCAGCGCGACGTCGCCTACTCTGGCATCGACTTTCTCGCACAGATCGGCAATTTCGTTGATGAAGGCGATCTTCGTGGCGAGGAAGCCGTTCGCCGCATATTTGATCAGCTCCGCCGCACGACGTTGGGTCGCTACAACCCGCGTAGGTTCGATTCCCATTGCGCAATACAGACCGCTCAGCGCGTCCAGAGCGCGCTCCGAATCCGCGCCGATCACCACGCGGTCGGGCATTTTGAAGTCCTGGATTGCGCACCCGGCCCGAAGAAACTCCGGATTGGAAGCCACATCGAAATCAAGCTCGGGCCGCAGCCTTTCGATGAGCCGTTGAACCTCCTCGCCAGTGCCGACCGGTACGGTGGATTTAATGACGACAAGGCACCCGTCCTGCAGCGCGGGCGCGATCTCCCTGATGGCCTCGTAAAGGTTGGTGAGATCCGCGGAACCGTCCTGCCCGCTTGATGGTGTTCCCACGGCAAGAAAAACGGCCTCGGTGCTTGCTGCAACGGCCCGGGCATCCGATGAAAAGTCGAGCGCCTTTTGCTGACGTCCCTTTGTAATGAGCTCGGAAAGTCCGGGCTCGTAGATAGGCATCTTACCTTTGTTCAGCAGGTTGATTTTTGGCTGATCGACATCGACACAGGTCACGCGATGTCCGGCTTGCGCAAAACATGCGCCCGTTACAAGGCCGACGTAACCCGTGCCGATGATAGCGATCCTCATTACATATCCTCTTGCTTGGCTTGAGCAGCCGGTGTCGTCTGGACCCGGCCCTGTCGACGCCTCGGAAGGCGGGCACGGGCCGCCCTCGCCGTATCGATACTGGCGACTGTAGCGTCGCGGCTGTTGGTCTCCATACTGAGCGAAAAATAGGCGATGGTCGCTTCGAGCCCCTTGTCTATGTCGACTTTTGGCCGCCACCCCAGCGTATCGGCGGCTTTCCCGATCATCGGCTTACGACGCTGTGGATCGTCTTGTGGCAGCGACCGGTGGTGCAACTCCGAAATCGATCGCGAGTGAGCGATCACCTTCCTGGCGATTTCCTCGATGGTAAATTCCTGCGGATTGCCGAGATTGCATGGTCCTGTGATCTCGGGCGGACTTTCCATCAGCAGTTCGAGGCCGCCGACAAGGTCATCGACAAAGCAGAAACTACGGGTCTGCCGGCCCGAGCCGTAAATAGTGATCGGTGCGCCTCGCAACGCCTGGACGATAAAATTTGAAACCACCCGGCCATCATTTTCCAGCATGCGCGGACCGTAGGTGTTGAAAATGCGCGCCACCTTTATTTGCAGGCCGTGAACACGGTGGTAGTCGAAGAACAGAGTTTCAGCCGCTCGTTTGCCTTCGTCGTAGCAGGCACGCGGACCTATAGGATTCACGTGCCCAACGTAGCTCTCCGGCTGAGGATGAATCTCCGGATCGCCATAGACTTCGCTGGTTGAGGCCTGAAGCACCCGGCTCGCCTTGAGTAGCGCCAATTCGAGCACATTGCTCGCACCGGTCACGCACGTCTTCATCGTAGCGATCGGATCGCGCTGGTAATGACGAGGCGACGCTGGACAAGCCAGATTGTAAATTCGATCGACCTGTCCTGAGATGTTCAAGGGCTCGCGGATGTCATGATGATAAAATGAAAAGTTCGGATGGTTAAGCAAAGGCCTGATGTTGCGCATCGCCCCGGTGAACAGGTTGTCGACACAGATGACGGTGTCTCCGCGCTGGATCAACTGATCGCACAGGTGCGATCCTATAAATCCCGCACCGCCTGTGACGACTGTCCGAAGCCCACGACGAAACGGTTTGGCGGAACCAAATCGCATGTCAGTGCCGACTTTCATTTCACCTCCTCGAATTCAATCCGGCGCCTGTTTGCGCTCTTGAGTGATTGCCGACGTGCCCGCGCCTCGTGGTAATAAGTCTCGAGCTGACGGGCTCTATGAGCGGGCGTATGCTCTTTGAGAAGCCGCGCGCGGGCGTTCGAGGCAATGGTGAGGCGGCGATCGTCCGGGATTTCGTTCAAAATCTGAATGACATCGCGTGCTCCCGACGCGACGAGTATCTCGCTGCCCGGCGAAAACACGGTTTCAATTCCGGGCCAGTCGTCTGAAATCAAAGGCGTGCCACATGCGGTAGCCTCAAACAGCCGTACGCTCGGCGAAAATCCCAGTGACTTCATGTCGGACCGGGTGACGTTCAACGCGTAGCGCTGCGAACAATAGAATTCCGAGTGCTGGCGGGGCGCCAAATGAGAAATATGACTGACGTTATCGGGCCAGCGCACCGTGTCCGGATATTTCGATCCGGCTACGACAAATAAATCATCCTGAAGCTCGCGCGCGGGTGCGAGCAATAACCTCTCGAGCAGCGGCTGGCGGTCTTCGCTATACGTGCCGAGGTATCCCAATGACCATCGCGGGGGCGCCGCGGTGGCCGCATGCATTCTGAGGTCGGCGCTACAATAAAGCGCGCGCGCAAGCGGACTGCCGTAGAGATCCTCGATGATGCCTAACGCGGGGCCTCCCGAAAATGAAAGGTAAAGATCGAAGCGGGGAATTAGACCTGGCGAGATATAATCGATGCCGCCGCTGTCCAGTCCGGCGAGCGTGACCGGCGTATCGATGTCGTAGAATGCCGTAATCCCGGTTGCGCCGGCGGTGAGCCATTCGCCGATCGCGATCCCATCGGGAACGTAAGATCCCAATATGACGAGATCGGCATTCCGCACCGAATCCGAATACCGGTGAGCAAGTTCAATCAGCGACCGATAGAGACCGACCCGGCAGTATTCCGGATTTTCCAGATCCCGATGCTCCCGGTACCAAGGCACGTCGCGCTCAAGAAACGTAACGGAATGACCGAGATCGGACAGCGCCTTTGTCAATGCGCGATAAGTGGTGGCATGGCCGTTGCCCCATGAGGACGTGATGGAGAGACCCATGATAACGATCTTCAATGTCATCCGGCAGCTCCGGCTTGGGTTGATGATCCCTCCAGCACCTCGTGTACTTGCAGCGCGCGCTGCGCGTAGGTGTGATGCGCAAGAACGCGCCTGCGGGCACGATTTGCGATTTCCCGCGCACGCCCCGGAGTGAGCCCATCAAGGTGGAGCGCAACCTCCTCGCCGTCTTCCGCTACCAGCACCTCCCGATTTGGCTCCAGAAAAAGATCGATGCCCTTCCAGCGGTCGGTGAGCAGGCACGCTCCGGCTCCGGCGGCCTCAAACACGCGGGTCGGCGGTGAAAACCCGTATCGGGCCATGCTCTCCCGATTCACGTTCAATGTTGCGAGCCCAGAGCAAAAGAACGCATTGTGAGCGTTGGTGCCCACATGGCCGATGCACTTCACGTTGCCTGGAAGTTCTTTGGATTCCCATCCAGATCCCCCCAGCAGAAACCGCTTGTGTGGCAGCCGACGCGCGGCATCGAGGAAGAAGGCGTCGACCCGGGCTTCTCGGTCCGGCAAACGGTTACCCAGAAATCCCAGCTCGGATTCGAATTCAGGGACCGGCTCGACAGGAAAATGATGGTCGGGATCGAGCGCGTTGTAAATCGGCACGCAATCGCGCGCGCCAACGGCGCGGTAAGCCTTCACGACGGGAGCGCCACCGCCATAGGTAAAAACAACGTCGTAGCGCGGAATAGCCTTGCGCAGATGATGGGCGGGGTTCGCAGCTATTTCGTCCAGTGTTGCGGGAGCATCGACGTCCCAATAGGCGCGGCGCCCCCGCGCGGGCGTTTCCACCATTGCGCATTCGAGTTCCCGGTCGAAAACGCCAACGCCACTGGCTTTGACAAGAAGATCCGCGGAGCCAATCGCCTTTTCAAGCGAGCGCTGCCATCCTTCCGAGGTCGCGGGATAGACAACTACCTTGGCCCATTCCGGATCCGAAATATCGCGGTGGCTCTGCCGCTCGAATGCATCTGGCTCAAAGAAAACAATCTCATGTCCGAGCGCGGCAAGCGCCTTCAAGATGCCGCGGTAATAGGTGGCGGCGCCATTCCAATAAGATGAGACAAGGCTCGAGCCAAAGAAGCAGATCTTCATGATGCGATCCGTTCCTGCTGCGGTTTGATACGGGATGCTTGTCTGGCATCATCAAGGCTATCGAGGATCGCCAGCAGTTCCTGGACGCGGTGACGACAGGTGTGCTTGTTCAACACCGTCTCTAAGCCTGTTCGTGAAAGATAAGCGGCAAGGCCGGCGTCATTCAGCACAGCCGCCAAAGCAGACCTCATGGTGTCGCCACTGCTCACGTTGAGATAGCAGCCGGAAGGAAATAGCTGTTCTTCGTCAGACCAGGGCGCTGAAATCAGCGGAATACCGCAGGCGAGTGCTTCAAACATGCGAATTGTCGGGATTCCGGGCAGCTGTCGTGCATAGGGCCCACGTGGGACGTGCACGGTCGCCCGCGCCTGTGCAAACGCCATCGGCGCCCGATGGTTGGGAAGCCAGCCTCCATAGCTTAGTCCGGCGGCTTCTATCGCTTCGAGCGCCTCATTCGGATATCGGACGCCATACACACGTCCAGACAGGTTCAGTTGGCTGGCCGGCCTGATCAGAAATTCGATGAGTTCGGCGCTGCGTTCATCATCTCCCCAATTGCCGATCCATACGAGGTCGCCTTGCTTTTCAACTTCCGGCATCGGACAGTACAGTTCGACATCGGCGGCCTCGTGCCATGTAAATGCGCGCCGCGCCCATCCGTGCTTGACGTAGAGCTCACGCAGCACTTCGCCAAAGGCGAGCACGCCGTCGTATCCATCGAGATCAATTCCCGCGAGTTCATGCGGCGCCGTTACGGCTCGATGATGTGTGTCATGAAACAGCAGCTTGAATGCTCCACCGGCGGCACGGCGACGGCCGAGAGCCGCTATCAGCGCCGGCGGATTCCATTCATGGACCATCACGAGATCGGCAGCGTCCAGGACGTTGTCCAGGTCGGGTGACGTCTCATACCGACGCAGTTGAATTCGAGGCAGCAGCGCCTCCGCCTCGCGCAAGATCGTCTCGCCACCGTCGCGCAGTGCGTTGCTACGGCTCCAGCCCTCACCAGGCTCGCATACGATTACCTGATGACCGAGCCGCGCCAGTTCCCGCGTTACGCCGCGGAGGAAATGCGCATTGCCGTTGTTCCAGCAGGAAGTGTAGGCGTGACAGAAGAACACCGCTTTCATGCCAGCATCTCCCCGCATGGCGCGCCGGTCAATCGGCCGGCTGCTCCACCCAACAAGGATGCGTAGAGACAGCGATAGGCGTTCACGGTTTTGCTCAGGGAATAATGTTGTGCGCGTTCGGCCGCCGCGCGCTGTAGGCGCACTCTGTGCACCTCGTCTCGGCAGAGCGTTCGCAGGGCGGCAATGAGTTGGCCGGAATCGCGCGGATCGAAAAACGCCGCGGCGCCATCCCATAACTCGCGGAAAGTCGGAATATCAGACAGCAGCAAAGCGCAGCCTGCGCTTGCGGCTTCCAGTACGGAGAGCCCGAACGGTTCGTACAGGGCGGGGCTGACGAAAATGGAGGCGCTCTCCATTTCGCCAAGCAGCGCGGCGTGCGACATCTCGCCAACGAACTCGCAATTCGTCAAAGCGGTGGAACTTGTGGTTCTCTTCAACTCGGAAGACCCGGCGATCTTGATCGGCCACTCGACAGACGGTGCAGCCGACGCAACGGCGGATAAATTCTTGGCCTTGTCCCACAGCCGGCCGGCGCTCAAGACCAATGGTCGTTTGGCGGCGGACGGACCACGGCCACTCTCCACACCATTCCAGATCACTTCCCCGCCTTGGCAAAGGCCGTACTGCGAAAGCAACTGCTCTCGAAACGCCCACGTGGGCGCCACCCACACGTCGGCATTTCGCAATCCAGCTTCAACGGAGACGGTGTAGGCCTTCCATTCATCGCCAGTGAATGCATCGGTTTCTCGGCAAGCAGCGGCCCAGCTATTAACGCAGGAGTGGGCAACCGCGATGGTCGGGACCTTCCAATGAAACATGGCCTCGCGGAAACTGTTGAAATGAACGAGGTCCGGCCCAAAACGATCTGCGATCGCTCGGAGCACGGTATCGGCGTGGCAAACGTCGGCTCCGGCCGGATCCTGCCATTCCAGTTGCAGATCGGTCTCGACCAGCGAGACCCCCCGACACCCTCGCACCATCGCTGTTTGTGCGGCCGTTGGTCGTGGCCCGAGCGTCACCAGCAGAACTTCGAAACTGGCGAGCCCAAGTGAGCGGGCCAGCGTCGTCGCGAAAACCCATACCCCGCCGAGGGCGTCGGTCGTCATCATTAGACGAATGCCCGAGCCACCAGCTCTCATGGCCGCACCTCGAGCTCGAGCTGTCGAAGCGGGACCGGACGCTGCTCCTGCACGTCGCTGAAACGGTCGAACAGCCCGAGATAGTAATCGTGCGCGCGCTCCCAGGCGTGATCGTCCGGTTCGCCCCACAATTTTCGGTAATCGGGCGAGCCGGGATAGGGATATAACGGGACCGGATCATTGGCCCAGACTCCGGCAGCACGCATTTTGTCACGCCAGCGCTGCACGGCGATGTCGTCATCTTCAGCCACTTCGATCAGATTGGCTTGAACGAATGGAACGTGACGTCTCGCGGTCATCAGACGATCGGCCAATTGGTCGGTGGTCATCCGGCACTTCTTGGCGAGCGATTCGCGCCCTTCCGGCGTAAGGCTTTCGACACCGGCCTCGATCGACACGCAGCCTGCGCGGCCGAGCAATTCCAGCATTTGCGGCTTCCAAAGGTCGATGCGCGTCTGAACTCCGAACAGCAGACCGCGCGAGATCAAGCCATTCAGCAGCTCGGTATTCGGCAGAAATATCTCATCGATGAAGTAGATATATTCGACGCCCTGACGACGAAGTTGGTCGACCTCCTGCAGGATCGCTGCGGCAGGCCGCTTGCGATAACCGTTGCGGAAGTTGTCCTTTGCGCAAAACGTGCAGCTGTACGGGCAGCCGCGCGATGCCTCGACCTCCGCCCCAGGTCCGACCGGCGTCGCCTCAAATCGATGATGATGATGCTTGTGCCGGCGGATCATTTCATCCGGCCATTGCAAAGGCGGCTGATCCACAAACGCCGCCGCTTGCGGTCCGCCATTGACGCGGATGCCGGTACGGTCCCTGTAGCAATTGCCGGCCACTTGCTTTTCGCCATTCGCAAGACGCAGCAGTGTCGTTTCGCATTCGCCCATTACCACGCAGTCGACCTGCAACTTGGTCAGCGCTGCGCGAGGCGTGCTGGAGCCATGCGGACCGATAGCGACCAGCATGGGTGCGGCATCCCGCAAAGCAAATGTTAGCTGCTGCGGGATACGCAGTTCCGGCGGCGCACACCGCCAGAACAGATACGTGGGAGCAGTGGTAATGACGACAATGTCGGGCTTGAAGGATCGAAGCTCGGCGGCGACGTCGGAGATCGCAAGTCCGAACATGTGCGCATCGAGCAGCAGCGTCTTATGTCCTGCCTGCTCGAGCATTTGCTGCGAAATTCCGAGCTCGAGCGGGAGGTGAGGTGATCGGCAGCCGAAATAGATGCTTCCGTCGTAGCGCCAATCAGGATTGATAAGCGCAACCCGCGTCATAGCCGCAACTCCCGCGGCGCATTCGCGCCTGCTGGGCTGAAGCGTCCTTCCAGCCACCCCAACAATGACTGAAGCCCCTCTCGGAGCGGCACCTGCGGCATCCAGCCTACTGCCGAAGTCAACGCGTCAAAGCGCGACACGTACCAGGGCTGATCGCCCGGCCGCCATTGATCGAAGCTGAGCGCAGGCGCAACTCCGCGCATCAGCGCGATTTGATCGATCAGCTCCAGCAAGCTGATGGCATTCTCTGGCCCGCCGCCTAAATTGAAGACCCGTCCACGAACAGATCCGATGTTTTCGAGCACGGCGATCCAGGCTGCCGCAGCGTCGGATACGTGCAATGCATCGCGCACCTGTAATCCATCGCCAAAGATCGTGAGCTGCTCTCCTAGAATCGAGCGCAGCATGAAATGAGCCAACCATCCCTGATCCTCGGTACCAAATTGCCGTGGTCCGTAGATGCAGCTCATCCGCAACACGGCCGTGTTCATCCCGTAAACGCGCGCGTAGTCTCGCACATACTGATCGGCGGCACCCTTCGAGCATCCGTAGGGGCTATAAAAGTCCAGCGGAACATCTTCCGTCACGCCGCCGGCGAGACGAGCATTTATCGGAACATGACGGTTTCCAACTTGCTCGATCTCGCTGTCTTGCACCAAACGGCCGTAAACCTTGTTAGTGGATGCGAAGATCATTGGAGCTGAAGGATTATGGATCCGGATCGCCTCCAGCACATTCAGGGTGCCGCGGGCATTGATCTCGAAATCATCGATGGGCTCCTGCAAACTGCCGGTGACCGCGACCTGAGCGGCAAGATGCAATACCGCTCTCGCACCTCGCACCGCCTCGATCACCGAAATCGCGTCGCGAATATCGCCCGTCATGATCGAGACCAGCTCTCCATGACGCAATTTCAGCCACTGTGCGTTCTCCCGGACGCCGGCACGCGACAGATTGTCGAACACAACGACCTTGTCGCCCCGCATGGCCAGGGCATCCGCCAGATTGCAGCCGATGAAGCCGCACCCACCGGTAATCAAGATCGGCCGGTTGAGTGTATCGGTGCTCATGCCACCAGTCCCCGGCTTGCGAGTTCTTCGGTAGCCCGTTCGACGTGATCGTCGGCAATCTGGCCGGCGAGGTATTCGGCGAGTTCTTTCAAGCCCCGGGTAAATTCCACGCGCGGAGCGAAGCTCAGAATACTGCGGCTCTTTTCTATGTCGGCAAAACAGTGCCGGATATCGCCTGCCCGATATTTTCCGGTGATGTGTGGTTTAAGGTCGCGCCTGCCCATCACCTCCGCCAGATCGTTCGCGATCGACAGGATCGAGCGGCTCTGCCCTGAGCCGACATTTAAGACCTCGCCATCTATTTTCGACTCCAGCGCCAGTCGGCAGGCGTTCGCGACATCCAGAACATGGACGAAATCCCGCCGCTGCTGACCATCCTCGAACACCATGGGGGAGCGGCCGTTGAGGAGTCGGGCGGCGAAGATCGCGAGCACACCGGTGTATGGATTCGACAGCGCCTGTCGCGGTCCATAGACGTTAAAGAAACGAAGTGCCGCAGTAGGAATCCCGTAGGATTTCCCTACCATCAGACAGAGTCGCTCCTGAGCATATTTGTTGAGGGCGTAAACCGAGCTGAGCGAGGGTGGCTTGCTCTCGGGTGTCGGCACTGGCGTCAAAGCCTGACCGTTTGCATCTTCCAGCTCCCATCGAGCACTCCGCAACTGTTGCGTGGATCGCTCTGCTGGATAGACCAGTCGCTTCGAGTCATCCCGGCATAAGCCCTCGCCGTAAATGCTCATGGAGGACGCAACGACCAGCCGTGCCACCGGTCGCTTCGCAAGAGCTTCGAGCAATGTTGCGGTTCCGACCTCGTTGTTGCGAACGTACGAGACCATGTCGTACATGCTCTGACCGACGCCCACGGTAGATGCAAGGTGCAGTACGAGATCTACTCCGCGCAAAGCCCGGTCCAGCGCCGCGTGATCGGTAACATCACCAACGGTCAGCTCGGCTCCAGGATTAAGATAGACAGGGGGCTGTCGCGATGGCCCGTGCACCTGCGGCATTAGGTTATCGAGCAGCCTGACCTGATAACCTGCTTCAAGCAGGAGGTCTGAGGTGTGCGAGCCAATGAAGCCTGCTCCACCAGTGATAAGAACTCGCGTCATTCAATTTCTTTCGTGAGTACTCGGACCAACGAACCGCACTCAGCGCCCGCTCGGGCGCCGACTCGGGACAGCGTGGCGAAGTGGAATGAGAAAACGGGTTCGCGCGGGCTGTCTTGTTTGGAGAAGCCGTGCGAAGTTTGTTCGTTCCTTGCGGACGTACAAACAACAATTTCGCCTAACATAAATTATTAACGCAGGTGAATAGCTGCACTAGAAGGCATGGCCCTTCAATAGGCGGGGCAACTCGAGATGTACGGCAACCGATGCACCGACGTCAGCAAAGCTTGAACGCGCACCGATGGCGCGCGAGGCATCTCCTCCGACCACCAGCACCGGTACCTGCTCACGGGTGTGGTCGGTCCCAGCCCAGGTGGGATCGCAGCCGTGGTCCGCGGTGACCACGAGCAAGTCGTCGGACTTCAGGCGACCGAGCAGTTCGATCAACCGCATGTCAAATGCTTCGAGCGCCGCTGCGTACCCAGCAACGTCGCGGCGATGACCGTAGATCGAGTCGAAGTCGATGAAATTCGCAAATAATAATCCGCCATCGCCGAGAGAAGCTACTCCCTCCAGCATACGATCGAACAGCGCGTCGTTGCCGTCTCCCTTCAAAACCCGGCCCGTTCCTCGGTGCGCGAAAATGTCACCGATCTTGCCTATGGTGACGACATCGCGGCGGTCCTCTGTAGCAAGATCGAGAATGGTTTGGTCGGGCGGGGGCACCGCATAGTCGCGACGGTTGTGAGTCCTGAGATAGTCGGATCGCGCTCCACGGAATGGCCGGGCAATCACCCGGCCGATGTTGAGCGGTTCCAAAAGCTCGCGGGCGATCTCGCAAACCGCATAAAGCCGCTCGAGCCCAAATTCCTGCTCGTGTGCCGCGATCTGGAACACGCTGTCGGCCGAGGTGTAGCAGATCGGCCTTCCCGAACGAATGTGATCGTCGCCGAAGCGTGCGATGATCTCGGTCCCGGAGGCATGGCAGTTGCCGAGGATGCCTGGAAGGCCGGCACGTTCGCATAATCGCGCGACGATTTCGTCGGGGAAACAGGGAATCGTGCGCGGGAAGTAACCCCAGTCAAATGCGACGGGTGCGCCGGCAAGTTCCCAGTGCCCGGACGGCGTGTCTTTTCCTCTGGAGGTTTCGGCGGCGCAACCGCAACGAC
>Ga0209807_1001402_pt1 | contig 11440 bp, 9 predicted proteins | sample GraSoiAngelo_154_FD_186168 | JGI IMG/M metagenome (GOLD analysis project Ga0209807, IMG submission 186168) | Grasslands soil microbial communities from the Angelo Coastal Reserve, California, USA - 14_1009_13_20cm (SPAdes) (version 2) | ecosystem: Environmental > Terrestrial > Soil > Grasslands ... | reverse complement strand
TGCTTTTTCTGATATTGCCGCCTTCGATATGAAGCGGCCTACTGTGGCTGGGAACTAGTCGTCCGTGAAGAACCCGCACTTCAGCTCGGGGCGAGGTGAAGTCGGAGGATGAGCAGGACGAGGATTTGGTGCAACAAGAGCTCCAGCCAACGGATGAGGCGACGGAAGTTGTAGCCGGCGGCGGCGAGAACAGCATTGGTGGCATCGCCCTGGCGGTGCCAGAGATAGTTCCGGCCCATCCGATGTTCGGATTTGAGATGGCCGATGACCGGCTCGATGGCCGAGCGGCGGCGCATCTCGCGTTTGATCTTGGGCGTCACCCGCCGCTTCTGCCCTGAGATGAACACCCTGAACTTGTAGTCGGGTGGCGCATTGTGGCCGCGATAGCCTTTGTCGAGAACGAGGCGCTCGATGATGTTGCCGATCAGCGCCTCCATCTCCGGGATCACGGTCTCGAGTGTATGGCCATCATAGGGGTTACCGGGCAGCGCCTTCACATGGGTGACGAATTGGCCGCCTTTGGCGTGCGATAGCGTCGTGGCGACGGACACCTTGACCCCGAACTCGTAAGGCCGGTGGGCCTTGCCCTTGCCGATGCACTCCACCTCCGGCGCGTGCAGCGAGTAGACCTTCGGTCCACGCTGGTGCTGCTTCTGGTCAAGCACCCGTCGCGCCAGCGCCAGCATGCGGCCGAGGACAATCTCACCGAGCAAGTCGGTGCGGCCTTCGACCTTGCGGGTGATGTCGCGGATGACGCGGCCGAGATAGGTTCGAAGCGTCCTCAAGGCCCGATTGGCGCGCTTGAACTGCTTGGCATGGGCATAGCGCTGGTGCTTGATCAGGGCGAACTTGCCGACCCGCCCATAGGACTGACGCAGCTTGATGCCGGCGCCCTTGGCGAGCCGGACCAGGATCTCGCGCGCCCGGTTCAAGAGCCGCGCATCGGTCGGGAACATCACGTTCTTGGGCTGTACCGTGGTGTCGACGATGACGCGATTGAGATCGGACGGCTTGATCGCCTCAGTCTTGGTGGCGACCGCAAGGCTCTCCTGCAGCAGCGCCTGCAGCTTCTCCTCGCCCATGCGCTGGCGCCAGCGCGTCAACGAGGAGCGGTCGAACGCCAAGCGGTGCTGGAAGAACTCCTCGCCGCAGAAGAACTGATAATAAGGATTCTCCACCCAGCGCTCGCACAGCACCTCGTCGGAGAGGTCGTAGGTGTGCTTGAGGATGGCAAGTCCTGCCATCAGCCGGGTCGGCAGCGGCGGCCGGCCCGGCTTGTCCTCGTAGACCGCGCCGAACCGCTCCTCGAGGAACGACCAGTCGATCGTCCGCGAAAGCTTCACCAGGGCATGGTCCAGGTCGATGATCGCATCCAGCCGCGAGCGCAGAAGGTCGGCCTGTCCGCTGTCCCGTCGTTCCTTGGGTCGCATCGTTCCCTCCGATGCGACCACGGAATCACGACCCGCGATTCGAAGGAATCGCAAAAATGAAATTGCAAGCTTTTGGGCCTTCGAACCCAAAAAGCTTGTAATCTCAAACCTCGCTCCGCTCCAAAAATCGACTCCCGCTCAACCGCTTGGGAGGTTCTTCACGGCCGACTAATTAGCATTCCTTGCGCTTCGGCGAGAGGCGTGTCGCTGTTTTTCCGCTGTTCCGCGCTGTTATCCCGCTGTTATGTGCCGCGGTTTTCCGGGCGAAAGCCGTTCATATCAGGGTGTTAGCGGAAAGAGCGCGCGAAAACGCGGGTTATCAGCGGCGCGTTTGCTGCTCCGGGCCCCGGCATTTCGGCCAAAGAGCCGCAGATTTCCGCGGGGTTGCCGCTGCGGTTTGCTGCAAATCCGCTGCATTTGCAGCAAAAGGCGGGCGCCCGCCCGGTCGCGCGATCGGGATAGGCGCAGTTTCACTCTGGCTGCAAATCCGCTGCAAATGCAGCCAGACGGCGCCCGCGACCGTTCAGTTGCGCGACGGAAATACCCCGAACAGCGCGATGCACTGCGTCAAGGGAAAGCCGGTCGCGCTGAAGATCGGTTTCGCGGTGGGCAGCGCGAAATTGGTGGTGCCGTTGCCGCCGTAATAGGTGCCGAGCAGCGCAAACAATGCCTGGTTCTGGTTGATGGGTATGAGTTGGCCGTTGAGCGGCGCCCATCCGTTGGGGCAAAAATTGAATCCAAATGTCGCGATTTGAGCGATGAAGGGCTCAACCTGGGCTTGTGCAGTCTGCGGGTTGAGGCACATCGTCGCGCAGCCCAGCGCGGCCGCGGCCAGCCCCAGCGAAAACGTTCTCATGACCGAATCCCCCTCAATTTATCTCGTACTTGATCGTGACCGGCAGCGTGCAATTCGAGCTGTTCGTCCCATTCGTGAAATTGATCGAAAAGTTTACCACGGTCAGATTCGCCGATTCCCCTGCGACCTCGGAGTAGTTGGTGAACGCCGGGATCGTTACGGCGACGGGGTAGTCCGTGTATCTGAATTTGATAGTCCCGCCGGTCGGGCTCGTAAAAGTCAGGTGGCTCAGCCCATTGAGCAGGTAATACGTGGTCCCGTCGAAATAGAACACTTCGGGGAGCGAGATCGCCGCCTGCGAGCCATTGGCGCTTGCCTCGAAAATTGAGAGACCGCGACCGACAAAGCACCACGGGCCGCCCGGATTGGCCTGGGCGAGCGCTGAGTGCACTTGGCCGCCGACCACCTGCTTCCCCGGGAGCTGCGCCTGAGCCACCCCCCAGGGGAGGAGGGTCATCGCAATTGTAAGCAACAAACGGCGCATCCTTGCCCCCTTGCTAAGCGCTTCCACCTTTAGCGGATTTGCTTCTCGGCTTGCCAGGTATTTTGATCCTGGACATCAGGCCGTGCAGCGCGAGCGCCGCCTCGGCGGGTCGACTCCTAGGGCTGCGCGGCCGGGGCGGGGTACGGCAGGACCGGCAGGGTGTCGGTCAGCAGGAGCCACAGGATCGCGAAGCCGAGCGAGAGGAGCGCGATCGGCACGCCGGCCCGGGCGTGGTCGCGGTAGGTGAGCGGCGTCCCGATGCGTTCGGCCTGTTCGGCGATCAACAGGTTGGTCAGGCTGCCGCTCAAGAGGAGATTGCCGGCCAGGGTCGAGAGCAGCGCCAGCGCATAGAGGACGCCGGCCGGCGGCGTCGGCCAGATCTGCAACACGAGCATCGCCGCCGGCACGCTGCCGATCGCGTTGCTCGTGACGATCGCGAACGGCACCAGGAGCAAGAGGTTGTTCGGCAACAGCCCGCGATCGTCGAGAAAACCAAAGACCTTGGCCGCGAGTCCGGCATCGTTCAGCGCACCGGTGATCGCGAACAGGCACGAGACGAGCAGCAACAAGGGCCAGTCGATCGCCGCGATCATCGTCCGGCTGGTGATCTTGCGGTTGGCGAGGAGCAGCGCGGCGATGATCAAGGCGCCGATCTCGCGCGACAACGGCGTCGAGAACAGCACCAACAGCGCGATCAGCGCGACGACGCCCTTGATCATCTGGTTGCGGTCGATCGCATGCGCGGTCACCGGCGGCGGCTCGCGCTCCTCCGGCGGGATCGCGTCGCGGATGCGGCGCCGCCATTGCAGCCACACGACCGTAAAGACGACGCCGAGCGCGAACAGCGCCGGCACGCCGTTGATCGCGAGAAACGTCCAGAAGCCGAGATGCCCCATCGCGCCGAGCACGATGTTTTGCGGGTTGCCGATCAAGGTCGCGGCCGAGCCGGCATTGGTTGCCGCCGCGAGCGCGATCGCGAAGGGGCGGGGATCGAAGCCGCGGCTGCGCGCACCGGCGATCAGGAGCGGCGCGATCGTCACGATCAGGATGTCGTTGGCGAGGACCGCCGAGAGCGCGCCGCCGATCGCCACGGTGATCGCGAGGAGCCCCGCCGTGCCGCCGCCCCAGCCCGTGATCGTGCGGGCGCACAGATCGATAAACCCCGATTCGGCGAATTGCGCCGAGATGATCATCATCGCGAAGAGGAGCGCCAGGGTCGGCATGTCGACGGCGCTGCCGAAATCGTCGAGCGTCATCTGGCCGCTCGCGAGAAGCGCGATGACCGCGAGCAGCGCGATCCCGGTGCGGTCGACGCGCAGCCAGGCGATCCGCCCGGCGATCATGCCGAGATAGGTCAGGATCAGGATCAGGAGGACGATCGCGGCGTGCATCGCGGGCGCTGGCGTGGCGGGGCTCGGCAATATACCCCAGCGCGGGCCGCCGCGTGGTGCGCGCCGATGCCGCGATTGCTATATCATGGCTGAGATGGACGACCTTCTGACCGAACCGCCGCGGCCGGCGTCACCGGCCGGCGAGGCGCGCTTCTTCGCCGCGCTCAACGAAGCACAGCGCCGGGCCGTCGAGGCGCTCGACGGGCCGGTCTTGGTGCTGGCCGGCGCCGGGACCGGCAAGACGCGGGTCCTGACGACTCGCCTCGCCCATATCCTGGCCACCCGCCGCGCCTTTCCTGGCGAGGTCCTCGCGGTCACCTTCACGAACAAGGCGGCGCGCGAGATGCGCGAGCGCCTCGATGCGATGATTGGCGGGACCGCGAACGGCGTCTGGCTCGGCACATTTCACGCCATCGCCGCCCGCATCCTGCGCCGCCATGCCGAGGCGGTCGGCCTCACCTCGAATTTCACGATCCTCGACACCGACGACCAGCTCCGGCTGCTGAAACAGATCATCGCCGCCGCGAACCTTGATGAGCGGCGTTGGCCCGCCCGGGCCCTGCTCGGCGCGATCGAGCGCTGGAAGGACCGCGGCCTCGTGCCGGATAAGGTGCCGGCGGGCGAAGCCGCGGATGTTGCTGACGGCCGCGCCGTCGCGCTCTACCGCGATTATCAGGAGCGCCTCGCGACCGTGAACGCGGTCGATTTCGGCGACCTGCTCTTGCACAATCTGACGCTGTTCGCGGCGCAGCCCGAGATCCTCGCCAGCTATCAGCGCCGCTTCCGTTATCTTCTGGTCGACGAATACCAGGACACCAATATCGCCCAATATCTGTGGCTGCGGCTCCTGGCGCAGCAGCACAAAAATCTCTGCTGCGTCGGCGACGACGACCAGTCGATCTACAGCTGGCGTGGCGCCGAGATCGGCAACATCCTCAAATTCGAGAGCGATTTCCCGGGCGCGCTGATCGTCCGGCTCGAGGAGAATTACCGCTCGACCCCGGAGATCCTCGCCGCCGCCGCCGGCGTCATCGCGCATAATCGCGGGCGCCTCGGCAAGACGCTGTGGACCCGCGCCGGCGCGGGCGACAAGGTCACCGTGCGCGGTCTCTGGGATGCCGAGCAGGAAGCGCGCTGGGCCGGCGACGAGATCGAAGCGTTGCACCGCAAGGGGCACGCCCTCTCCGAGATCGCGATTCTGGTGCGGGCCGGGTTTCAGACCCGCGAATTCGAGGAGCGCTTTATCGCGCTCGCGCTCCCCTATCGCGTGATCGGCGGGCCGCGTTTCTACGAGCGCCAGGAAATCCGCGACGCGCTGGCCTATCTCCGCCTCGTGCGGCAGCCGAGCGACGATCTCGCCTTCGAGCGCATCGTCAATGTGCCGCGCCGCGGCATCGGCACCGCCACCCTGCAGCTGTTGCACGCGACGGCTCGCGCCGAATCCCTGCCGCTCGTCGAGGCGGCGCGCCAACTGGTCGCTGGCGGCAATGTGCCAAAGGCGGCGCGCAATTCGCTCGCGGCCTTTGTCGCTGCGCTTGACCGCTGGCGCGCCGGGGCCGACCGCGTGTCGCACACCGACCTCGTGCAGAGCGTGCTCGACGAATCCGGCTACACCGCGATGTGGCAGGCCGACCGCTCACCCGACGCGCCGGGCCGCCTCGAAAACCTGAAGGAGTTGGTTGTCGCGATGGCCGAGTTCGAGAACCTCACCGGGTTTCTCGAACATGTCAGCCTGGTCATGGACAACGCCGCCGACAGCGCCGGCGACATGGTCAATTTGATGACCTTGCACAGCGCCAAGGGGCTCGAATTCGATACGGTCTTTCTGCCGGGTTGGGAGGAAGGCCTCTTTCCCAGTTTGCGCTCGGTCGAAGAGCACGGCCTCAAGGGGCTCGAAGAGGAGCGCCGCCTCGCTTATGTCGGGCTGACCCGGGCGCGCCATCGGGCCTTTGTGTCCTTCGCCGCGAACCGCCGGATCCACGGGCAATGGCAGAGTTCGGCGCGTTCGCGTTTTGTCGATGAGCTATCGCCTGACCATGTCGAGATCGTCACTGAACTCGGGCTGGGTATGGGGGCGGCTTTCGGCTCCGGCACGGCGTCGGCGCCAGGCTGGACCGCCGCGTCTCCCGGCTGGGGCTCCGCCTGGAACCAGTCGCAGATGGGCCGCGCCGGCCGCCAGCCGCTGCTGATCGAAAGCGCGCGCGTGCCATTGCGCGGCCAGGAAGTGCCAAAGGTCGGCGGCTTCTCGGTGGGCGACCGCGTGTTTCACCAGAAATTCGGCTACGGCACGATCCGCAAGATCGAGGACAACCGGCTCGACATCAATTTCGAGCATGCCGGCGACAAGAAGGTCATGGACGCCTTTGTCCAGCGCGCCTGATCCACTCTCCCTCGTCCCCGCAATAGATGACAAATCCCATTCGCATTACGGCCGAGGTAGAGGGCGCCGAAGCGGCGCTGGAAATGGCCGCAATGCTCGACGAGCTGTCCGGCGCGGTGGCCGCATTCGAGACGCGAGAGGCAGAAGGAAAGAACCCGGCGCTGTGGCGGGTCGAAGCCTATCCGCGCGAACTCGTGTTGAATGCCGAAACCGAAATCCGGCTGGCGCTTGCCGCCGCGGGCATGGGAGGCAAGCTGCTCCACATTGTCGAGGAGCGTCTGCCGGAGCGCGATTGGCTCGCCGAAAACCGCCGCGATTTCCCGCCGCAGCGCATCGGGCGTTTTTTCGTTCACGGTTCGCATTGGCATGGCCGGGCAGCGCCCTCTTCGATCCCTATTGAGATCGACGCGGCGACGGCGTTCGGCACCGGCGAGCATCCCTCGACCCGCGGCTGCCTGCTTGCCTTGGACCGATTGGCGCGGCGCCGCCGCTTTCGCCGGCCACTGGATATCGGGACCGGCAGCGGCATCCTGGCGATTGCCGCCGCGAAGCGCCTGCGTCGCCCGGTCGTCGCTGGCGACATCGATCCGGAAGCTGTGCGCGTCGCGCGGCATCATGCCCGCCGCAACGGCCTCGCCTCCAGAGCGCGCTTCCTGCGCACCGCCGGTTATCGCCGCCGTGCCTTGCGCCGGCACAAATACGATCTGATCTTGGCGAATATCTTGGCGCGCCCATTGGTGCTGATGGCGCGCGACCTGAAGCGCACCCTCGCGCCGGGCGGGATCGCCGTGTTGGCGGGGTTATTGCGTCGGCAGGAGCCATTCGTGCTGGCGGCGCACCGCGCTCAACATCTTTCGCTCGAACGCCGCCTGGTCATCGAGGGATGGTCGACCCTGGTTTTGCGTTCGGGGTCGTAGGCTCGGATGGACGGTTCAGATCCGCGGCAGCCAGCGTCCGCCAAGCGCAAGCTTCACCTGTCGGGAGCTCAGCCCGATGGCCGGTTGGCGCGCCTCCACCGACTCGTCCCGGGTCTTCTCGTGAAAACCCTCGACGATCGCCCGGATCTCGGAGCGGCGGATGCCGATATCGGCAAGCGCATAATCGTCGAGCGCCATCAGCTCGTCATAGGCGCGCTGGCGATCCCGCCAGCCCTTCCAGGCATTACGCGCTCCGACGAAAAGATTGATCAGCGACATCATAAACTCCTCACCACCAGAATGGTGCACTGCAAAAATGGGAATTGCTGCACCGCCAAACCATCCAAAAAGGTGCATTCCAGCCATGCATAAGCCCGGCGCATACCAGGCATTTGGCGAAACTGTTGCTGCGCCGCAACAGATCTCGTCGCGCATCGGGACGCGGGTTAAAGTGCGGCCGGCAATGCTTCGGAGTCCGCGATGACCGCAGCGGCGGCAACCAAACCCGACCGGCGCCGCTTGGCGCATCTGCTGCGCGCGGCGCATTCGCCGCTCGATCCGGACGGCGTCGCCGAGCTGGTCGCCGGTGTTCTCGCCGCGCCGGAGGAGATCGGCGCAAGCTGGCACCGGCTCGTCGCCGATCCGACCCCGCCCGCTCTCGCAGAAGCACTCGAGGAGCTGCGCGCGCATATGGCCGCCGGCTACCATGACGGCCTGTCGCGCGAGGATTTCGCCCGGTTGCCGCGGCCGGCCCGCCTGGCGCGGCTGCGCGAGGTCTTGGTCGCGCGCCGCCTCGACGGCTTTATCGTGCCCCGCGCCGACGAGTATCAGGGCGAATATGTCCCGCCCGCCGGCCAGCGCCTCGCTTGGCTGACCGGCTTCACCGGCTCGGCCGGCTTGGCGATCGTCTTGAGCGACCGCGCGGCGCTGTTCGTCGATGGCCGCTATACCCTGCAGGCGGCGGCGCAGGTCGACACCGCGCTGTTCGAGATCCGCCACCTCGTCGACGAACCGGCCTGGCGCTGGCTGGCCGAGGCTGCGTCAAAGGGCGCCGTTATCGGCTACGACCCCTGGCTGCACACGCCGCAGGAGGTTGAGCGCTTCCGCTCCGGCGCCGAGCGCGCCGCAGCGAGCCTTAGGCCGGTCGAGAACGCAGTCGACGAAGCCTGGTCCGGCCGTCCGCCAGCGCCGATCGCGCCGGTCGTGCCGCATCCCGAGCGCTATGCCGGCGAGAGCGCCGAGGCGAAGCGTGCGCGACTTGGCCGGAGCCTGGCCGAGGAGGGCGTTGCCGCGGCAGTGCTGACGATGCCGGAATCGATCGCCTGGCTGCTCAATATCCGCGGCGGCGACGTGCCGCACACGCCCCTCCCCTTGTCCTTCGCGATCCTGCGCCAGGATGGCAGCGTCAATCTGTTCATCGACCGCCGCAAGCTCGCCCCCGGTCTCGATCGCCATCTCGGCAACGCCGTCACGATCGAGCCGCCCGACCGGCTCGGCCCGGCGCTCGACGAATTGGCGCGTGCAGGCGAGCGCGTGCAGGTCGATCCGGGGACCGCCGCGTCTTGGATTTTCGATCGGCTGACGCAAGCAGGCGGCCGCATTCACCGCGCCGCTGATCCGTGCCTGTTGCCAAAGGCATGCAAGAACCCGGTCGAGCTTGACGGCACGCGCGCCGCGCATCGCCGCGACGGCGCCGCGGTCACCCGCTTTCTCGCCTGGCTCGCGCGCGAGGCGCCCAAAGGCGAGCTGCGCGAGATCGCTGCGAGCGACCGCTTAGAAGCGTTCCGCCGCGAGGGCGAATTGTTCCGCGATCTGAGCTTTCCGACGATTTCCGGCGCCGGCCCAAACGGCGCGATCGTGCATTACCGTGCAATGCCCGAAACCGAGCGCCGTCTCGAAGCCGGCACGCTCTATCTCCTCGATTCCGGGGCGCAATATCTCGACGGCACGACCGACATCACCCGCACGATCGCAATCGGTACGCCAACCGACGAGATGCGCGACCGGTTCACGCGCGTGCTCAAAGGGCATATCGCGCTGGCTTTGGCGCGCTTTCCGAAAGGCACGACGGGCTCGCAGCTCGACGCCTTCGCGCGCCGCGCCCTCTGGGAGGAGGGGCTCGATTACGACCACGGCACCGGCCACGGGGTCGGCAGCTATCTGGGCGTGCATGAGGGGCCGCAGCGCATCTCGAAAGCGGTCAACACCCAGGCGCTGCTCCCCGGTATGATCGTCTCGAACGAACCGGGGTATTACAAAACCGGCGGCTACGGCATCCGTATCGAGAACCTCGTCGTCGTGCAGCCTTGGGACGGCAACGACGGCGCGCGCGAGCGCGACATGCTGTGCTTCGAGACACTCACCCTGGCGCCGATCGATCGCACCCTGATCTCGCGTGACCTGCTCGATGACGCGGAGATCGCCTGGCTCGATGCTTATCACGCACGTGTACGCGACACGCTGACCCCGGTTCTCGACCGCGACACCGCCCGCTGGCTCGCCGCCGCGACACAGCCTTTCTAAATCGGAGCGACCCCATGCCCGAGGTTCAGCCCTTCGCCGCCGGCAATTACCGCTTTCTGACCCACGCCTTCCAGTATTCCGGCGGCGTTGCGGCCGATCCGGGCTATGCAATCGAGCGCGCTCGCTTCGTCCGGCCGCTTCCCCTGGCGCAAGGCTTTGACGCGATCGAGGCCTACCTCGCCCGCCACGGCCGCTCGCCGACCGCCTTCTGCGCCTGCGAATTGCGCTCGCCGGGGCAATTCTCCGAACAGGGCTTTATCGACTTCAACCGCCATTACGTGCAGCGGCTGGAGAAGTGGGGGATCTTCCGCAACGACATCAACCCGGTCGCGCGCTCCAATGTCTGTCCCGAGATCGACCCGCCGGCCGAGCCCTCGTTTTATGCGTTCAGCTATACCGTGCCTGGCGGCGGCAAAAGCTTTGTCGCGGCCGGCAGTGGCGAGGCTTCGGACGGTCCTGGTATCTATGCCGAGCGGATCGTGCGGTTCGGCGATCAGTCGCCCGCCGGCATGCGCGACAAGGCGCGCTACGTCCTCGGCGCGATGGAGCGGCGCATGGGCGCGCTGGGCTTCGGCTGGGCCGATGTGACCGCGACGCAGGTCTACACGATCTTCGACATACACTCGTTTCTTGGCGACGAATTCGTCAGACGCGGCGCGATGGCCGCCGGGCTCGTCTGGCATTTCGCGCGGCCGCCCGTGCAAGGACTCGATTTCGAGGTGGATGTGCGCGGCGTCGGCCGCGAGCTAGTGATCCCCGCCTGAGCGCGCTGCTCGGCGGCGCGACGGGCGAACGGCTCTACCGCTTTGCTTCCCATTCTCGCCCGCCGCTGGCAAAGGCCTGTTCCCAATGCTGTCCATCGAAGAGGCGGCGCGGCTGCATTGTCGCCGGATCGTACTCGTCAAGGCAGCGCGCGTTGACGCTGTAGTTCTCGGGGTCCGAGCGCGGCTGGTAGAAGGCGTGGATGCCGCAATGCCGGCAAAAGGTGTGCTTCGCCACGCCCGTGCCAAAGGTGTAGGTCGTCATCTCGTCAGCGCCGCTCAGGATTTCGAGCCGCTCGTGCGCGACAGGCAGATGCAGGATGCCCTTCTTTGTGCAGATCGAGCAGTTGCACTCCCCGATCACGGTGTCCGCCAGATCGACTTGGATGCGGAACCGCACCCGCCCGCAATGACAGCCTCCTTCATATGTCTTGAGCATCGGCCCCTCCGTCACGCCACGCCCGTGCCGCGAATAGCGGCCGAGTTTCCCGCCTTCGCGACTTTTTAGCAAACCGGGAGGATAATGCCGCTGCCGGAAGACTGCCGGCAGGGGACCGGCAAAAGCGGGCCGGCGGCCGGGGGCCGCGATGCACATTACCATCGGCGTCAAGATCTTCGGGATTGCGGCCGGCCTCCTCGTGCTGATGGGTGCAGCGGCGGGGCTCAGCATGCGGATGACCCGCACTGTCGACGCCCAG
>Ga0209807_1001396_pt1 | contig 11458 bp, 10 predicted proteins | sample GraSoiAngelo_154_FD_186168 | JGI IMG/M metagenome (GOLD analysis project Ga0209807, IMG submission 186168) | Grasslands soil microbial communities from the Angelo Coastal Reserve, California, USA - 14_1009_13_20cm (SPAdes) (version 2) | ecosystem: Environmental > Terrestrial > Soil > Grasslands ... | reverse complement strand
GTACTCCCGCAGGTCCACGCCGTCGAGCAGGATGCGGCCCTCGTCGGGATCGTACAGCCGCGCGAGCAGCTTCACGAGCGTCGTCTTCCCCGCCCCGTTTTCTCCGACGAGCGCGACGCGCTCCTCCGGCTCGAACGTGAAGGTCAAGTGCCGCACCGCCCAGCGGTCCGAGCCGGGGTAGCGGAACCCCACATCCTGGAACTCGAATCCCCGACGGATGGGCACCGGCACGGGCCGCGCCCCCGGCCGGGACGTCACCCGCGGCTGCACGTCGAAGAAGGTGAACAGATCCGACAGATACAGACTCTGCTCGAACACCTGCGACAGCGAGAGCAGGATGCGCTGGATCAGGTCGCGGCTCGAGCGAAACGAGCCAGCGAGAAAGGTGAGCGCGCCGATCGTGAACCGGCCCAGCACGGTCAGGTAGATCGTCACCGCATAGGCCCCGTAATAGCCGAGCGTGCCGATCGTGACGAACACGGTGGACACGACGTTGCGCTTGATCGCGAGCCGCTTGTTGGCGTCGTAGAACTCGTCCGAGAGCTTCGCATACCGGCCCACGAGGAAGGTCGACAAATTGAAGAGCTTCACCTCCTTCGCCATCTCGTCCGACGCGCCGGCGTAGCGGAGGTAGTCGAGCAGCCGCCGCTCCGGTGTCCATTGGAAGAGCAGCGAATAGCCCAGCGCCGCATAGTGGGTCTCGCCCAGGAACGACGGCACGACGGCGACCACGAGCAATAACAGCAGCCACGGGAGCTGCACGAGCAGCACGGCGGCGAGCGAGATCAACGTCACGAGGTCCTGCGCCGTGGACAACAGCAGCGCGACGAGCCCGATCCGCCCCACCGTCTGGCGACGCGCGCGCTCCAGGTGATCGTAGGTCTCCGCGTCCTCGTACTGGGCCAGATCGAGCGTCGCCGCGTGCTCCATCAGCCGCACGCTGATGCGGTTCGAGAACAGGTCGCCGAGCAGACTCTCGAACAGCGACGAGAGACGGGCCAACCCCTCGCCGCCGACGGCGATACCGAGCTCGAGCGCCACGAGACTCCCGAGCGCCCACCAGTCGACGACGGCGCCCGCCGCGCGCCCCTGCATGGCGGCGATGACGCCGTCGATGATCAGCTTGCCGATCCACAGGACGGCGAGCGGGATGAACGAGCGGAGCGCACGGAGCGCGAGGATCGCGACGGTGTAGCCACGGTGCGTCTGGTAGACGAGCTTGAGGAGGGGCGGCACGTACTTGAGGGCCTGCAGGCGCTCGGACCAGGTCGGCGGCTTGCCGTCGGACCCGGACAGCGGGCTCCTGGGCCGCGGGACGATGCCGTGCGGGATGAAGCGGGGCGTCGAGGCCGTCACGACCTTAACTTCTCCAAAGGACTGTGCGTCAATATAACCGCATGAAAAACCCGGTCGTTTGGCGCAGTCTCGTGGTCGTGGGCGCCTGCCTGGCCTTCGTAGGGGCGCAGCATGCTGCGCCCCTACGATCCGCGCCGCCCGGACCCGCCCTCACCCCGCAGGACTCGGCGTTCCACGCCCTGAACCGCCTCGCCTACGGGCCCCGACCCGGCGACGTGCCGCGGGTGGTCGCCGAGGGCGTAATGCGCTGGATCGACCGCCAGCTCTCGCCCGATGGGATCGATGACGACCGTTGGGCTCAGCGGGAGCGCCGGTTTGACATCCTGAAGTATGACCGCGGGGACCTCGCCGCGCTGTATGCCGAGGCGCAGCGCGAGCGGCGGGAGCGCAAGTTGGCCGCCGTGGCCGACACGATGGCCGACAAGTCCGAGGCGAATCCGATCGCCCAGCGGGGCCGGCGCCTCGCAGGCGAATTCGCCGACCTGGCGGTCGTCCGGGCGGCGCTCTCCGAGCGGCAGCTGTTCGAGGTCATGGTAGACTTCTGGACCAATCACTTCAACATCTACTTCGCCAAGGGCGCCGATCGCTTCCTCACACCCGACTACATCGAGCACACCATTCGCCCCCGCGCGATGGGCAAGTTCGAGGATCTCCTCATCGCCACCGCCAAGAGTCCCGCGATGCTGTTCTACCTCGACAATTGGGAGAGCGTGGCGCCGGGCTCCACCCCGCCCGCGGCGCTCCGCGTCCGCGCCCGGCCCCTCTTCGGCCGCCGACCGGGGCTGTTCGGACCGGTGCGGGACCCTGCCCGGCAGGATTCGGTACGCCGGCGCGCCCTCGAGCGCATGGCAAAGGGGATCAACGAGAACTACGCCCGCGAGTTGCTCGAGCTCCACACGCTGGGCGTGGACGGCGGCTATACCCAGCAGGATGTGATCGACGTCGCGCGCATCTTCACGGGCTGGAGCATCGAGCGTCCCCAGCAGGGAGGGGGGCTCGAGTTCCACGACTGGGCCCATGACACGGGGGAAAAACAGGTGTTGGGTGTACGGTTTCCGGCGGGCCACGGCATAGACGAAGGCATCCGCCTGCTCAAGCTCTTGGCCAACCACCCCGCCACGATGCACCATGTGAGCCGCAAACTGTGCCAACGATTCGTGAACGATGATCCGCCGGACGGATGCGTGGACGACGCCGTCGCGGCGTGGAAGCGCTCGAGCGGTGACATGCGGGAAGTGCTGCGGGCCATCTTTCACGGCCCCGACTTCTGGGCGGCCGAGAACATGCGCGCCAAGGTAAAGACGCCGCTCGAGTTCGTGGTCAGCGCGGCGCGGGCGGTGGCCGCCGAGCCCGACACCTCTCCCCGCCTGGCGCAGGTAGTGGCGCGCCTCGGCGAGCCGCTCTACCTCCATGTCGCTCCAGACGGGTATCCCGAGCGGGAAGCGGCGTGGGTGAACAGCGGTGCCCTGCTCGATCGGATGAACGCCGCCGTCGCGCTGGCGGCGGGCAAGCTGCAGGGCGTGACGGTCGTGCTCGACTCCCTCGTTGCGACAGGAGACGCCGACCAACTCATCGACGCAGTCAACGAGAAGATTCTCGGTGGGACGATGTCCGAGAACACGAAGCAAGTCCTCAGACGTCAGTTGGCGGATATCAGCGATCCCACCCAAGCGCGTGCCCTGGCGGTCGGCTTGGCGATCGGGGGGCCGGAGTTTCAGAGACAATGACGGTAGAGGACGGTAGAGGACGGTAGAGGTTCTGAGGAGGGAATGATGTCGATCTCGAGACGAGTATTCGTGAAGTCCGGCGGGCTCGCGCTGTTCAGCTTTGGCTTGGACCCGCTCTTCCTAGCCCGAGCAGCCTTTGCCTCCTACCGTCCTCTACCGCCCTCTACTGTCTTCTCCCGCCCGATTCTCGTCTGCCTCTTCCAGCGCGGCGCCGTGGACGGGCTCAACATGATCGTCCCTCATGGTGACCCCGTCTATTATCGAGAACGACCCCGCATCGCCGTGCCCGAGAAGGATGTCCTGGACCTGGACGGCTACTTCGGTCTCCACCCACGCCTGGCGCCGATCAAGCCCCTGTGGGACTCGAAGAGCCTCGCCGCCATCCACGCGATCGGCTCCCCGGACGCGACCCGGAGCCATTTTGACGCCCAGGACTATCTGGAGTCCGGGACTCCGGGGGTGAAGGCGACGCCGGACGGCTGGCTCAACCGCTACTGCCAGCACGACCGTGAACACCAGGACACGCCGTTCCGCGCCGTCGCGTTCGGTCCCCAGCTGCCCCGGATCCTGGCGGGCACCGCGCCGAGCCTCGCGATCGACGACCTGCAGGCCTTCGGCCTGCGCGCGCCACAGCCAGCCGCGCGCGACCGCCTCACCCGCGCCTTCGAGGAGCTGTACGCCGGCTCCGCGACCGGGCTGCTCTCGACATCGTCCCGGGAGGCGTTCGAGGCCGTCCAGATGCTGAAACGCCTGGACCCCGGCCAGTACCGACCCGCGAATGGGGCCGATTATCCGCGTGGGAAGCTCGGAAAAGCCCTCCTCGAGATCGCCCAGCTCATCAGGGCCGATGTCGGGCTCCAAGTGGCGTTCGCGGACGTCACGGGGTGGGATACCCACGTGAACCAGGGGGCAAGCGAGGGACAGCTCGCCGGGCGGTTGGACGAGCTGGGGCAGGCTCTGGCGGCCTTTACCCGGGACCTGGGCGAGCGGATGCACGACATCGTCGTCCTCACGATGTCCGAGTTCGGGCGCACCGTGCGGGAGAACGGGAACTCGGGCACCGACCACGGGCATGCGACGGCCATGCTGGTGTTGGGCGGCCCGGTGAACGGCGGCAAGGTGCTGGGGAAGTGGCCCGGTCTCGACCCCGCGCAGCGGTTCGAGGGCCGGGACGTGGCCGTCACCACCGACTTCCGCGACCTGTTCGCGGAAATCCTGGCACGGCATCTTGGCGCAACGGATCTGTCCGCGGTCTTCCCCGGATTCGTTGCGGACCCAGAGCGATTCCCCGGCGCGATCAGCGCGTAGCGGCCGCGGTCTCCTCGAGCGTCGCGAGCAGGGGCTCCAACTCCCACGAGTCGTCGTGTCGCACGCCGTTGATAAAAAAGGTCGGCGTCCCGTTGACGCCGCTGGTGACGCCGCTGCGGAAGTCTTCCCGCACCCGGGGCTCGTACACGCCGCTGCCGAGCTCTTTGCGAAACCGTGCGACATCGAGACCCAGGTCGCCAGCGTACTCGATCAGATACTCGCCGTCGAGGGCGAACTGCCGCTCGAAGAGGCGGTCGTGCATCTCCCAGAACTTGCCCTGCGCACCCGCCGCTTCGGCGGCCTCCGCGGCGTGCTGCGCGTGAGGATGGCTTTCGCGCAGCGGGAAGTTCCGATACACGAAGCGCAGGCGGCGTCCCATCTGCTGCTGGATCGCTTTGATGATGGGGTACGCGCGGCCGCAGTGCGGGCACTCGTAGTCGCCGTACTCGACCAGCGTAACGGCCGCATCCGCCGGGCCCTGGATGTGATCCCGTGTGCCCACCGGCAGCGTCAGCGCTGCCGCCGCGGCGCGCTTCGTCACGCGGGGGTCCGCTCGCCGGCCACGGCGTCGAGGGCGCGTAGGATGCCGTCCGCCCCGGGATTCACGTCGACCGGCGAGACGTAGCTCCAGCGGATGATCCCCTCGCCGTCGATGACGAACAACGCTCGCTCGCTGAACCCGTCGCCGTCGCGGTACGCTCCGTAGCGGCGCGCCACCGCCCCCTTCGGCTCGAAGTCCGCGAGCAGGGGAAAGTGCAGCTTGCGCTGGTCGGCGAACGCCCGGTGGCACCAGGCGCCATCCACCGAGATGCCGAGGAGCTGGGCGCCGTAGCCCGCGAACTCGGAGAGGACCTCGTTGTACAGCGCCATCTGATCGCCGCAGACGGGACTCCAGTCCGCGGGATAAAACGCCAGGATGACCGGCTGGCCGCGGTAGTCGCGCAGCGAGACGGTCTGATCCGGCGCGCTGTGGAGCGTGAAGTCGGGTGCCTCAGTCCCGGGAGGAAGCGGACTCGCAGCCAGAGGAGTTGCGTCGGCCATGTGATGTTCCTTTCTCATGCCTTCCGAGTCTCGGACTCTTCGGGGACGATCGGCAACTCGAGCCGGTCGGCGTTGCGCAGCACGGCGATCGTCGTGCGCGCACCGATCCGGTCGGTAACAAGCAAGCGGTGCAGGTCGTCGATCCCCGATACGGTTTGTCCGTCGAAGCCGATGATGATGTCCCCCGACGTGACGCCCGCGCGCGCCGCCGGGCTGTCCGGCTCCACCCCGGTGACGAGCACCCCGCTCTTCGCGTCGATCCCGAGCGCCCGCTGCGCCAGCCGGAGCAGCGGAACGTTCTGCCCCGCGACCCCGATGCGGCCGCGGCGGATCTTGCCATGCCGGATCAGCTGGCCCGTCACGACCTTCGCCGTATTGATACCGACCGCGAAGCAGATCCCCTGCGCGGGCAGGATCACCGCCGTGTTGACGCCGACCACACGGCCCCGCGCGTCGACCAGCGGCCCGCCGGAGTTGCCCGGATTCAAGGCCGCGTCGGTCTGGATCACGTCGTCGATCAGTCGCCCGCCGACCGAGCGGAACGAGCGCCCCAGTGCGCTCACGACCCCCGCGGTGACGGTGCTCTGGAAGCCGAGCGGGTTGCCGATCGCCACGACGAGCTGGCCGACCCGCAGCGCGGCCGAGTCGCCGAACTCGGCGACCGTGAGCGAAACGGGCGGGACCCGGATCACGGCCAGGTCGGTATCGGGGTCGTCCCCCACGAGGTCCGCCGACACGGGGCGACCGTCGGCGAAGGCCACCTCGATCCGTGTGGCGTCATGCACCACGTGGCTGTTCGTCAGCACGAACCCGTCGGGAGTGAACACGAACCCGGAGCCCTTGCCCGGCAACTCCCGCGTGCGCCCTCGCCGCTCGACCTTGTGTCGCACCTCGACGCTCACGACGGCGGGACCGACCTTCTCGGCCGCTCCCGTCACCGCCCGGGAGTAGGCGTCCAGCACCTCATCCTCGCGCGGCGCAGCGGAGCGGGGTGCGGTGTGGGGCGGGACCACCGTCTCGTCGGAAACGAGCACGGGTGCAGCGTTCATGGCTATACCCCTCCTCATATCCCTGTAGAACGCCGCGGGGTTCCCGCGCCGGCCGCCCAGGGGCGCCGTATATTTCCGTCCCTATGGATCTCGCGGGCTCGCTCGCCGTCGTGACCGGCGCGACCGAGGGAATCGGACGCGCGACGGCTTTCGCACTGGGGCGGGCGGGGGCGCGAGTCGCGATCTGCGCGCGGACCGAGGCCAATGTACACGCTACGGCGCGCGACCTGAAGGCGGACGGCATCGACGCCATTGGCATGCCGTGCGACGTGTCGGACCCCACCGGCGTGGACGCGTTCGCTGCCTTCGTGGCCCGGGAGCGGGGCGTGCCGCGGGTACTCGTGAACAACGCCGGCATTGGGCGGTTCAGGCCGCTCGTGGAGCTCTCGCTCGAGGACTGGGACGAGACGATGGGCGTGAACGTGCGCTCCCTCTATCTCGTGACGCGAGCATTCCTCAAGGGCATGTTGGACGCCGCGACCGGCACCATCGTGAACATCGCGTCGCTCGCGGGGAAGAACGGCGTCGAGGGGGGGACGGCGTATTGCGCATCCAAGCACGCCGTGCTGGGCTTCTCCAAGAGCCTGATGCTCGAGGTGCGCAAGCACGGCCTCCGCGTCGTGGCGATCTGTCCGGGCTCCGTGGCGACGCCGTTCATGGACAAACGGGACCGCCCGCGCCCCGCCCGCGACCGCGCCCTCACTGCCGAAGACGTGGCGCACGCCGTGCTGTCCACGCTGACGGTGTCGGATCGTGCCATGATCAGCGAAGTCGACATCAGGCCAACAAACCCTTGAAACGACGTAGTTTGAATTGATGCTCGACCCGATCCGTCGCCTCCTCGCCGAAGCGAGCAAAGCCAAACAAACCCGCGCCTTCTGGCAGGCCGCCACCGATATCCTGAGTGAGTGGGCCGGCGGCGCGCGCGTCCAGCTCACGTACAAGGGACTGAACGAATCAGGGACGCTCGAAGCGGGCGCCCCCGGACAGGAAGGCGAGACGTTCCTCACGGACTACCACGACGCCGAGGGCCGCCATGTGAGCGCCCGGTTCGAGGGGCTTCCCACCGGCGTCCCCGACGACGTACTGCGCTCCTCGATCGAGGTCGCGACGCACCTGGCCGTCATGGTGGCGCGGCGCAGCGGACTCGAGCGCGAGCGCCGGCTCGGCACGTTCCTGGTGGAGCTGTCGCGCTGGCTCCTGGCGGCGCCGGAACGGGAGCTGCTGCTCCGCTACACGCTCCAGAGCGTGACGAGCCTGGTCGATGCCCAGGGCGCTTATGTCGCCCTGCGCGGCGTCGCCCCCGACACCGTGCGCGTGGCGTCAACGGTGGGGCAATGCGTGGAGCTCGAGGGCGCCGAGATCGCGATCGATGCCAGCGCCACGGGGCGGGTGATCGGCACCGGGGAGCCGTTTCTCACCGACAACATCCTGACCGAAGCGGAAGCCCAGCGCGCGCTCTCGCCGTCCGGCATGGCGCGGGCCGCCATGATCGCGCCGCTGCGGACATCGAGCGGCGTCGCGGGCGCGGTGGGCGTGGTGCGCTACCTGCGCGCGGGGGCGGAGGAACCGCTCCCCTTCACGCTCATGGAGCTCCAGTACCTCACCGCGGTGGCCGCCTATATCGCGGGCGGCCTCGAGCTCTCCGAAGCAGTGAGCGGCGCACGCGCCGCGGCGGAGCGGGCCCACGCCATGGTGGACGGCAGCCCGCTCCCGATGGCGCTGGTGGAGCGGTCCGGCCGTGTCCAGCAGCTGAACCAGGCGGCGTGCCGCCTGCTGGGCATCCCCTCCGAAGCACAGGCGCTCGGGACGCACCTGGAGGCGCTCGGCCTGTCCCCGAGCGAGATGTCGCTGCACCTCGTCTTGGCGCGGCCGCGAGACGGCTCCCCGTGGCACGGCCGGGTGCTCGTGACGCAGCCGTCCGGAGATCGCCGCATCTGCGATTGCACCATCACGGGGCTTTCGGGCGTCGGGCCGGACAGCCTGCTGGTCGCGCTGTACGACCGGACCGACGAGCTGCGCGCGCAGCGCGAGCTGATCGCGCGCGAGAAGCTCGCCACGGTGGGCGAGATCGCGAGCGGCGTGGCGCACGAGGTGAACAACCCGCTCGCGGCCATCCGGATGGAGGCCGAGCTCCTGGGCCGCGCCAGCAAGGATCCCGATACCAGCACCACGGCCGCGACGATCACTCGTGAGGTGGACCGTGCCGCACGCATCGTGCGCAGCCTGCTGCGCCTCGCCCGGCGCGCCGACACGACACCGACGCGGGTCCAGATGAACGATCTGGTTCATGACGTGGCCGAGATTCGTCAGCGGGTGCTGCGCGCGGAGAGCGTCGAGTTTCGCACGACGCTCGATCAGTCCGCGCCCGCCGTGTTGGGCCTGGGCCAGGAGCTGCAACAAGTCGTCATCAATCTCGTGACCAACGCCGAGCATGTGGTGCGGGGCCGCAAGCCGGCGATCGTCCAGCTCCGCACCCAGGCCCGCGAGGGATGGGTCCGATTGACGGTGGACGACTCGGGACCGGGCGTCCCGCGAGAGATCCGGGGCCGCATCTTCGATCCGTTTTTCACCACGAAGAGCCCCGACGAGGGCACCGGCCTCGGCCTCGCGATCTGCCAGCGCGTGGTGACCGAAGTCGGAGGAAAAATCTGGCTCGAGGACTCGGACTTGGGAGGCGCGCGGTTCGTGGTCGAGCTGCCGGCGGCCCCGGAGCACGTAGAGACCCGCCAGATCGGCTGAGCCGGCGCTCAGTGCTCCAGGATGCGCGTGCGGTACAGCGCGAGCACGATCAAGCCGGAGGCGCCGAGCGCCGCCAGCAGCGCGGTGAGTCGCCAGTCGAACCCGAATCGGGCGGCTCCCACTGCCGCGGCGACGAGCCAGACGGTGCTCGCGAGGAAGCCGAGGATCACGACTTCCTTCCGCGCCATCAGGATGCCGAAGACGTAGCCCCAGCTGAACCCGCACACGGCGAGAAACATCAACCCGTGCGGGATCTTGACGGGGTCGATCAAATTGAGCGACCCCGCGAAGAAGCAGAACAGTCCGAGCACGGTGTAGCTCGCGAGGTGGAGCGCGAGCGGGAGGGGAACGGTGCCCATCTTGTTGAAGGTCATGGAGAAAAGATAGACGCCACGACGGCACGACGCCAAGTTGCCAGAGGGGGATGTGCAAGCGACGCGGACGTATCTCGAGCTGAAAAATCCCGGGCAGTTCCGGCCGGCTTTCGATCACTTTCCGGAGCTCACCGTCGAGCCGGTCGCGCGGCCGACGCCCGAGCTGTACCGCGAGTGCTACCGCAGCGTCGGCGCGGCCTACCACTGGCGCGACCGCTGGGACTGGACCGACCAGGATATCCGCGCCCACCTCGCACAGCCCGAGATCACGCTGCACGTCGCGCGGCGCCGCGGGGCGCTCGCGGGCTGGTACGAGCTGCGCCGCGTGCCCGAGGATGGGTCCGTCGAGATCGCCTACTTCGGCCTCCTCCCGGACGCGATCGGTCAGGGTCTCGGCAAGCACCTCCTCTCCTGCGCGGTGCGCGACGCCTGGGCCCTGGGGCCCTCGCGCGTGTGGCTGCACACCTGCACGCTCGATCATCCGCACGCCCTGCCAAATTACCAGAAGCGGGGGTTTGTGCCCTATAAGACGGAGGAGTACGAGGTTAATTTCCCCCCGTGACCTTCACGCTCTCCCGGACGCACAAGCTGATCATCGCCGCCGTGCTGATCGGGTCCGTGTCGCTGTTCGCGCTCTACACCTGGTCGGCCCTCACATGGACCTACTCGAGCGGCGAGCGCGCCGGCTACGTGCAGAAGTTTTCGAAGAAGGGGTGGATCTGTAAGACCTGGGAGGGCGAGCTGGCGCTCGTCTCCATCCCGGGGACGATGTCGGAGAAGTTCTACTTCACCGTGCGGGACGACTCGGTGGCCGCGCGCATCAACCAGGCCATGGGCAAACGCGTGGCGCTGACCTACCAACAGCACATGGGCATCCCGACGAGCTGCTTCGGAGAGACCGAGTACTTCGTCGCGGGCGTGAAGGTCGTGGAATGACGACGACGAACAGTTTTGGCGCCCGCGCGGCGCTCAAGGCCGCCGGCGGCACCTTCGAGATCTTCCGCCTGGACGCCCTCGAGCGGCGCGGCCTCGCCGTCGCTCGCCTCCCGTACTCGCTGCGCATCCTGCTCGAAAACCTGTTGCGCCGCGAAGACGGCCGCACGGTGGCACCGGCGGAAATCGAGCGACTGGCGCGCTGGGATCCCAAAAAGACGCCCGACGACGAGATCGCGTTCATGCCGGCGCGCGTCCTCATGCAGGACTTCACCGGCGTGCCGGCGGTCGTGGACCTCGCCGCCATGCGCGACGCGATGCAGGCCATGGGCGGCGACCCGAAGCAGGTCAATCCGCTGCTCCCGGCCGAGCTCGTCATCGACCACTCCGTGATCGTGGACGAGTTCGGCACGCCCACCGCCTTCCAGGTGAACGCCGACCTCGAGTTCCAGCGCAACCGCGAGCGCTACGCGCTGCTCCGCTGGGCGCAGCGCACGTTCCAGGGCTTCCGCGTCGTGCCCCCCGACACCGGCATCGTGCACCAGGTGAACCTCGAGTACCTCGCACGGGTCGTCTTTACAACGGACGGTCGCCCGGGCTCGATGCCGCAGGCCTATCCCGACACCCTCGTCGGCACGGACTCGCACACCACGATGATCAACGGCCTCGGAGTGCTCGGCTGGGGCGTGGGGGGGATCGAGGCGGAGGCCGCGATGCTGGGGCAGCCGGTCTCAATGCTGATCCCCCAGGTCGTGGGCTTCCGCCTCACCGGCAAGCTCGCCGAGGGCGCCACCGCGACCGACCTCGTGCTCACCGTGACGGAGATGCTCCGCAAGAAGGGCGTGGTCGGGAAGTTCGTGGAGTTCTACGGTCCCGGGATCGCCACCTTGCCCCTCGCCGACCGCGCCACCATCGGCAACATGGCGCC
>Ga0209807_1001390_pt1 | contig 11482 bp, 14 predicted proteins | sample GraSoiAngelo_154_FD_186168 | JGI IMG/M metagenome (GOLD analysis project Ga0209807, IMG submission 186168) | Grasslands soil microbial communities from the Angelo Coastal Reserve, California, USA - 14_1009_13_20cm (SPAdes) (version 2) | ecosystem: Environmental > Terrestrial > Soil > Grasslands ... | reverse complement strand
CAGGCTTTCGCCGAACGTGTCGTGCGCGATAATGAGAATGCCGATCATGGACTCTCCCGAGACCGACGCGCCCGGGCACGTGCGGCCTTCGTGCTCGCGAAAGCCGGCCTAAGCCCCGGATCGCACTACCATCCTCCAACAGCTAATCCCCGCCGTTTCCCGCTATTAACCACCGGTCATGTTAGCACGCGCTTGCGCTCGCTTCCGCACTGCGACGTCGATGCTGCCGGTGCACGCGGCGATCAGCGAGCGCGCGGTCTCGTTCGAACAAGCGCTTCGAAAGCGTCCGCAAAGCAATCCGCGACGTCGAACCCGGTCTGCTTCGTGATCTCAACGAAACCGGTAGGACTGGTGACATTGACCTCGGTCAGGAAGTCGCCGATGACATCGAGGCCGACCACGAACAGTCCTTCGGCCGCCAGCTTGGGACCGACGCTCTCGGCGATCTCGCGATCACGCGCGGTGAGCGCCCGCACGACGCCAAGACCGCCGACCGCTAGATTGCCCCGGGTCTCGCCGGGCTTCGGGATCCGTGCCAGAACATGCGGGATCGGCTTGCCGTCGACGCTCTGCACGCGGCCGCTGACCAGCGTGTCCTCGCCCTTGATGGTGCAGCCCTGGCGCAGATCGCCGTCGTACTCGTATTGCTTGGCGCCATGGGCGAAGAAGGGTCCGAGCACCGTTGCTTCCGTCGCGCCCGGCGCGGTCTTGTGGTTGAGCGCCACCACCATCATCGACAGGCCGAGGATGTCGGAGAGCAGGATGAACTCCTGGCGCTTGTCGTCGCATTTCTGGCCGACCGCGGTGAGGAACTTGATGCCCTCGAACCATTCCTCCTCGGTGAGCTGCACGTCGCGCGCGAAGCCGTGCAGGTGCTTCACCGCGCTCGCGATGATCTGCTTGAAGCGGGGGTGCTTCGCGTCCTTGAGCCGCGCGAGGACGGCGTCGGTGAGCGTGTCTTCGGTGAACTGGCGCATGGCGAGCTCCTCCTTCCGAGCTATAGCGCAAGTGTATTATCAAAAGCGCCGGTGAGACTCGTCACTTTCACGTCGGGAAACTCCCTGCCCCGGGCGGGCGCGCTGCTCGAAGGCGATCGCAAGGTCCTCGACCTGCAGGCCGCCTACTCGCGGGTGCACCACGGCAGCTCGCCGCTGCTGGAAAGCGTGCTGGCGATCGTGGAGGCGGGCGCCGCGGCGCTCGACGTCGCCGATCAGCTCGTGCGCAGCGCCAGCGAGGCCACGACGTATGACCGCGCAGACCTGAGGCTGCTCGCGCCGATTCCCTGCCCGCCGCAGATGCGCGATTTCCTGTGCTTCGAGAAGCATCTGCTGCAGGCCTTCCAGGCGATCGGCAAGAAACCGCCCCAAGCCTGGTACGAGCGGCCGCTCTTCTACCATCCCAACCGCTTCTCGGTGTGTGGCCCGGATGCCGAGGTGCCCTGGCCCGCGTACAGCGAGTCGCTCGACTACGAGCTGGAGTTCGGCTGCTATATCGGCATGCCGGGCAAGGACATCGCGCGGGACAGGGCGCACGAGCACATCTTCGGCTACACCATCTTCAACGATTTCTCGGCGCGCGACGAGCAGACCCGAGAAATGGCCGGGCAGCTCGGCCCGGGCAAGGGCAAGGACTTCGACAACGCCAACGCGATGGGACCGTGCCTGGTGACCGCCGAGGAGATCGGCGATCCTTACCGCCTCGAGATGGTGGTGCGCGTCAACGGCGAGGAGCGCGGACGGGGGAACTCGCGCGACATGCGCTGGAAGTTCGAGGACTGCATCGCGCACGCCTCGCGCTCCGAGACCCTGCACCCCGGCGAGTTCTTCGGCTCGGGCACCGTCGGCAACGGCTGCGGCCTGGAGAGCCTGCGCTTCCTGCAGCCCGGCGATACCGTCGAGCTCGAGGTCGAGGGCATCGGCGTGCTGCGCAACCGCGTGATCCAGCCGCGATAAACAACTAGGAGCCTGCGATGCCCATCGATCCGACCACGCCTGCCGCTTCCGCGACTCAGCAAGAATCGACTCTGCGCCGGCTGCTCGGAGGCATGTCGGTGTTCACCCTGCTGATGACCATTCCGCAGGTCCTCACGATCTGGCTGGGCCACGAAGCCGCCGGCGTTTCGGTTGCCTCGTGGAGCGCCTACCTGCTCTCTGCAGTCCTGTGGTTCTGGTACGGCATACAGAAGCGCGACAAGAACATCTATCTGCCGTGCGTGGGATGGATCGGCCGCGATGGCGCCGTGATCCTGGGCGCGTTGATCTACGGATAGCCGCTACGCGGGAACGCCGGGCGTGGCTGCGTCATCCAATGCGCCATGCCAGACATTACAATCGCAACTTCAGGCTCGGGCTGACCGACCAGGAAAAAGTCGAGTTGATCGAGTATCTGAAATCGCTATAGAGGGAAACCCGATGGCACGTCTAGTGAAGCGCACCCTGCAGGAGCCGTCCCGCTACGTCATCGAAGGAAAAGAAGTCTGGCTGTGCAAATGCGGCCTGTCGAAGAACCAGCCGTATTGCGACAGCTCGCACAAGCTGACGAAGGGCGAGGAGCCCGGCAAGCTCTACTGGTACGACGATGCCGGCAAGCGCTACGAGACAGCGGACAGCTTCAAGGGAATCCGGATGTTCTGAGTGGCGTCCTACGAGACCGTCCTCACGCGCCGTGAGCCAGTGGCGGAAGGCACGATGGCGTTCCATTTCGCCCGTCCCGCCGGCTTCGCGCACGCAGCCGGCCAGAATGTGCTGGTGACGCTGCTCGAGCCGCCGCAAACCGACTCCCAGGGCGACAGCCGGACTTTCACGCTCGCCTCGGCGCCGCACGAGCCCGAGCTGATGGTGGCGACGCGCATGCGCGACAGCGCGTTCAAGCGGGTGCTCAAGTCCGCGGCCGCCGGCACGCCGGTCAGGATCGAAGGGCCGAACGGACTGATGGTGCTGCACGAGGACGCCGCACGCCCGGCGGTTTTCCTCGCCGGCGGCATCGGCGTGACGCCGTTCCTGTCGATGGCGCGTCACGCCGCGAAGGAAAAGCGGCCGCACCGGATACTGCTGTTCTATTCCAACCGCCGGCCCGAGGACGCCGCGTTCCTCGAGGAGCTCAAGCGCCTCGAGCAGGCGAATCCGAACTACCGGCTGATCGCCACCATGACCGAAGCGGCGAAATCGTCGCGGCCGTGGAGCGGCGAAACCGCCATGATCGGGCGCGAGCTGCTGGAACGATCTCTGCGCGACGTGAAGGCGCCTGTCTACTACTTCGCGGGGCCGCCAGGCATGACCATGGCCATGCAGTCGATGCTGGAGGGCATGGGCGTCGCCGAAAGCGACATGCGCTCCGAGGAATTCTACGGCTACTGATCAGTGATAAAGACCCTGGCCCTCGAGCCAGCGCTGGATCAAGGCGGCGATCTCCAGGTTGTTGCGATCCATCATCAGCATGTGCGAGTTGCCGCGGATGCCGACGTTCGGCAGGTCGACCACCTCCACCTTGCCGCCGGCGCGGGCGATGCCCTCGGTGAAGTCGATACCGTTTTTGCGGATCTGCGGCCAGCGCGCATCCTGCGCGATGAAGTCGCCGTAGAGCATCAGCACCGGGATACCTTTCAACGCGGCCGCCTGCCGGGGATCGCCGATGCCGGCAGGCTCCACTGCGATCAGCGCCTTCACCTTGTCCGGGCGCGCCTGCGCCGCCCTGAAGCCGAACTGGCCGGCCTGCGAGTGGAACAGGATCGCGCACGGGCAGACCTTGTCGATCTCGGCGACATAGGCGCGCAGGATGGCGTCGTCGGTGGTGGTCCAGCGCGGCACGTTCTGCTTCACGAAGTTGTCGTACGCGGCGACGGGAAACTGGCTGCCTGGCAGGACGCGCTGCTTCGCCGGGTCGGGCGAGTACGAGCCGGCGCCCTGCCCGATGCGGAAGCGCTCGAACGGATTGGCCTTGGTGAGGAACACCGGCTCGCTCTTGAAGATGTCGGGGTACATGGCCCAGCCGGCGCGGCCGCGCTCGACTGCGTCGGAGTTGTAAACATCCCAGCCTTGGCGCACGAAATACGTTAGCCAGCCTTCGCGGCCGTCGGGCGTGGTCTCGTAGGTGACGCCGGTGAGGCCGCCGCCGTGCCACAGCAGCAGCGGCACGACGCTGCGGCGCTCCGCGGGCAGGAAGTACTGCACGTACATCGCCTCGACCGAATAGGTGCCGTTCGGGTCGACCTTCGCCGGCACTCCGCCCGGCGTAAACACGATTTCCTTTACCGGCCTGCCCGAAATCTCCACGTCGCGCCCGCCTACGTGGAACGAGCCCATGTCGCGCAGCGCGATCGGCGCCTGGGCGCAACCCGCGAGAACTAGAATTCCCAGGATGAGGAACCCGATGGCCGGCAGGGTGCGGGTTTGCATAGCCGGTTTTTACCTGATCCTGAGCGCTGTTGTCACCGCCCAGCCGGTCAGGTATGAGCCTTCGCCTGTTGAAGTAGTCCACGCCATGCTCGAGCTGGCGCAGGTCACCTCCCGCGATGTGGTCTACGACCTGGGCTGCGGCGATGGCCGCATCGTCATCGCGGCGGTGGTGCGGTACGGCGCGCGGGGCGTTTGCGTGGACATCGACCCGCAACGCATCGCCGAGAGCCGTGAAAACGCGCGCCGCGCGGGGGTCGAGAAGCGCATCCGGTTCATGACCGAAGATCTCTTCACGACCGACTTGGGCGGCGCGAGCGTGGTTACGCTGTTCCTGTCTCCCGAGTTCAACGACAGGCTACGGCCCAAGCTTCTCAGGGAGCTGCAGCCCGGGGCCCGCATCGTGTCCCACTATCACGGCATGACCAACTGGACTCCGCACGCAACCCTGCATGTCGGCGAGCGCACGATTTTCCTCTGGCAGCTTTAGCAGTTGCCGGTGCTTACCTGCGCGGGCGCCAGCGCGGCCAGGCCAACCCCTTGAACCAGCGGGTAATTGCTTATCCCGACGTCCGGCGGCGCTTATTTTTTAACAAGAGAACGTCAGGAAATAGTCATCGAAAAGCGTGGAAAATTAACGTGTTCGCAAGCTATTTAACAGCAGAGCTTGAGCATCTCTCGTACCATGCGTCTTGTAATGGAAAACCCTACAAAAAGCCTGCTGATAGCGCTGTTGCTCTGGGGCACGTGCGGCTTGGCGCTCGCCGGAAGCAACACCGGGAGCTTGAGCGTCACCGCCACGGTCGCCCAGACATGCTCTGTTTCCGCGACCTCGACGCTCGCCTTCGGCGCCTACGATCCCGTGGTCGCCAATGCCTCGAGCGCGCTCACGGGCACGGGCTCGGTTTCCATCAAGTGCACTAAAGGCTCCTCGGGAATCACCATCGATCTCGATGCCGGCGCGCACGTCTCGGGAACGCAGCGCAGGCTTCAGGGCGCCACGGTCACGACGGATTTTCTGAACTACGGCATCACGCAGCCGGCCACCACGAGCCCGTGGACCAGCTGTGCGGGCAGCACCGTATGGGGCTCGACTGTAGGCGGCTCGGTGTATACGCCGAGCGGCGTCACCTGGAGCGCGGCGGCGGCACAGGCCTTCACGGTGTGCGGCTCGGTGCCTGCGGCCCAGAACATTTCCGCGCAATCGTATTCGGATACTGTGACAGTCACGGTAAATTTCTAGTCAAATGGAGCACATCATCATGAAAAGCTTCAAACTCGCAAGCCTGGTCGGCAGCGCTATGGTCGCCTGCAGTATCGGCAGCGGCGCATGGGCCGGAACGAACACCGGTAGCCTGAGCGTCACATCCTCGGTCGCCAAAACATGTAGCGTATCGACGACCTCGGCGCTCGCGTTCGGCGCTTACGATCCGACCGCCGCCACCGCCCTGTCTGGCACCGGCTCGGTATCGCTCAAGTGCACGAAAGGCTCCACGGGAATCACCATCGATCTCGATGCCGGCGCTCATGCGGTCGGCTCGCAGCGCAAGATGCTCGGCGGCACGAGCAGCGACAATCTCAACTACGGCATTACGCAGCCCGCGACCACCACCCCGTGGACGAGCTGCGCCGGCAGCACCGTATGGGGCTCGACGGTCGGCGGCTCGGTCTACACGCCGAGCGGCGTGACCTGGAGCGCGGCTGCGGCGCAGGCCTTCACGGTATGCGGCTCCGTTCCGGCGGCGCAGGACGTGTCGGTCGATGGCTCCTACACGGATACGGTAATCGTCACCGTCAACTTCTAAACTACGGGGCTTGCTCCCCGCACCTATGATGCGCTCGTGCAGGTTGAGGCCGGCCCTCGGGCTGGCCTTGGTGCTTTCAGCAGCGCCCGCGCTGTGCGGGACATTTACGACGGGCGCGGCGACCGTGAGCGTCAACACGACCATAAACAGCAATTGCACGATCTCGGCCACGCCGATCACCTTCGGCAGCTACGATCCGATCGGCGCCAACAGCGCGAGCGGCGTCGCGCTTACCGCGCCGGGCACCATATCGCTCACCTGCCTGAAGGGCAGCTCGCCCACCATCGCGCTCGGCCAAGGCAACAATTTTTCCGGCACGCGGCGCCTGAAAGACGCTACGAGCGGCGATTTCCTCGCCTACGAGCTCTACCAGCCTTCGGCTGCGACGCCCAGCGCCGCCTGCACCTACTCCGGCACCATCTGGGGCACGAGCGGGACTTACGGCACGACGTTTACGCCGTCCGCCACCTGGAGCGCTTCGTCCACTTTCAGCTTCAATGCCTGCGGCAGCATTTCGCGCGGCCAGAATCCGAGCGTGGGAACCGGCTACCAGGACACCGTGGTTGCTACGGTGAACTTTTAGCCCTAGTATCCAGCCATCTGATAAGAAAGAAGTTTTGACGGGAGCCGCCTTTGGGAGAATCGACGCAAAGACCGCTTGGCTGCGCTCTGCTGAGCGCTCGCCTGGGACTGTTTTTCCTTGTATCCGCGCTCTCGCTTGGCGCGAAGGCAGGCTCGTTCGAAGTCAACCCGATTCGCGTCGACCTGTCCCCCGCGAACCGCAGCGTTGCAGTGACGGTAAGGAACAGCGGGACCGATGCCGTTGTGGTACAGGTCAGCGTCTCGGCATGGTCGCAGGAAGAGGGCAAGGACGTCCTGACGCCGACCAACGAAGTCCTGGTGAGCCCGCCGATCATGACCATCCCGCCGGACCGCGAGCAAATCGTGCGAGTCGGCTTGCGCCGCGCCCCCGACACGCAACGCGAACTCAGCTACCGCATCTTCCTGCAGGAGGTTCCGCCGCCGCCGCAGCCCGGGTTCCAGGGCCTCGTCATCGCGCTGCGGATCGGCCTGCCGATCTTCGTGCAGCCGCGGCAGGGACCGGCGAAAGCGGCGCTGATATGGAACGCCGAGCTGAGCAAGGACAACACGATCCGGCTGAAAGTCGAGAACCACGGCACGGGCCACATCCAGATTTCCACGGTCGAGCTGTTCCATCCCCAGGACAAGGAACCCATTGCCGAGCAGTCCGGGCTCACCTACGTGTTGCCGGGCCAGTCGCGCGAATGGAATCTCAAGCTGCGCAGCACGCGCGCAAAGAAAGGCGACAACCTGCGGATGAAGGTCTCCACGGATGCCGGCAGCATCGACGCGCAGATTGATTTGGCTGGCCCGTAGACTTCCTTCTCTGCTGCTTTCTGCAACCTTGTTCGCCTGGCTGCCGCGCGCCGCGCTTGCGCAAGAAAAGGAACTGAAGCTGCGGCTGTCGGAGCAGCTCTCGCGGGACGCGGAGCAGCGGCCAAGGCGCGCGGCACGCGCGCCCCGCGTGCGCGATCGCTCCGGCACGCTCCGGCTCAGGCTGAGCCGGCAGCTCACCGAGCCCCCCGCCATCGCGGTCATCTCGCCGGGCGCTCCGCGTGCCGCGGCGCCTTCGCCTCCGGCGAGTCCCGCGCCACCGGTGCCGCCAGCACCGCAACGCGTGACGGAATTGCTGCTACAGGTCGACGTCAACCGGCAGCGGCTCGATGAGCCGGTCCTGGTCTTGAGGCGCGAAGACGGCACGCTGCTCATCGCGGGGGAAGATCTGGATCGCTGGCGCCTGCGGCGCCCAAGCACGCCGCCGTACGAGCATGAAGGCCGGCTTTTTTATCCGAGCAGCGATTTGCCGTCCCTGAAGCTGAGCCTGGACGAGCGCACGCAAACCTTGACGATCTCCGCGGACCCGCAGGCGTTCGCGGGTACCGTACAGGCAGTCACCGGGCAGCGCTACCCGCCGCCGGTGCTGCCGCAGCCCGGTGGATTTTTCAATTACACGCTTTCCGGAACGCGCATCCAGGACACGACCACGCGCAACGGCCTCTTCGAAGCGGGCTTTTTCAGCCAGCACGGCGTTTTCACCAGCAGCGTGGTCGCGCCCGAGCTCACGCGCAGCCAGGGCTGGCTGCGGCTCGATTCGACCTACGCGGTCGATTATCCCGCCGAGCTCGTTAGCGTTCGCCTCGGCGACACGATCACCCGGCCGGGCACGTGGGGGCGCGCGGTGCGTATCGGCGGCGCGCAGTATGGCACCAACTTCAGCACCCAGCCGGGATTCATTCGTTCCCCGGTCTTGCAGGCCGCCGGGTCGGCCGTCCTCCCGTCCACCGTCGACGTCTTCATGAACAACGCGCTCGTGCAGCGCAGCGCTGTCCCACCCGGGCCGTTCTCCATTCAGAACATTCCCGTCGTTACGGGAAGCGGCGAAGTCCGCATGGTGGTGCGCGATCTCCTCGGACGCGAGCAAGTCATCACGCAGCCGTTCTACAGCAGCGCGACGCTTCTTAAGCAAGGGCTCGCCGACTACTCCTGCGAGGTCGGCGCGATACGGAACAACTTCGCGGTAGAGAGCAACGATTACGGGCAGGCCGTAGGCGCCGCCACCTATCGCAGGGGAATCACAGACTACTTCACCGGAGAAGTCCGCGGCGAGGCGACGCGCGATCTGCAGGCGGTCGGGTTCTCGAGCGCCGTGAGGGCCGGCAACTTCGGCGTGTTGAGCGGCACGTTTGCGGGAAGCCGCAGCGAGGCGGGCGTCGGCCGGCTGCTCGGCCTGGGCGTCGAGCACCTGAGCGGCAGCATAAGCGTCGCGCTGCAAACGCAGGTCACCAGCCCGGATTTCCGGCAGACCGGGATGGAGCCGAACGAGCTACCGCGGCGCCGCCAGACCTTCGGCACCATCGGCTATGCCATGGGGCCGCTCGGCTCCCTGTCTGCGACTTACGGCATTCAGCAGTTTCGCGATCAGCCGCAAGCCGAGATCGCGACCCTCACCTACTCGGTCCCGCTCGGTAAAGTGGGCAACCTGTCGTTGACCGCCCTGCGCTCCTACGGCGCCGCCGGGGCGACGACGGTGTTCGCCACGGTAACGATTCCCCTGGGAGAGCTCACCTCGGGTACCGTTACTTTCGACCGGACGCGCGACAGCGCGACCGGGGCCACCAGCGAAAATCGCACTCTGGTCATGCAGAAAGGCTTGCCGCTCGGCGACGGCTATGGCTACCGCGTGCAGAGGCGAAACGAGGATCTGCTCGGAAGCTACAGCCTGCAGACCGGCGTCGGCACGTACGTGCTGGAAGCAAGCCGGCCGAAAGAGGGTCCCGGGGCCGCGCGCGTCGGAATAACCGGGGGCATCGGCGTCGTCGGCGGCCATCCGTTTCTCAGCCGCGCGCTCACCGACAGCTTCGGCGTCGTGCGCGTCGCCGACTATTCCAATGTGCGCGTCCTGCAGGACAACCAGCTGGTCGCGCAGACCGACGGCCAGGGATACGCGGTCCTGCCGCGCCTGCGCGCCTACGACCGCAATCAGGTCTCGATCGATCATAACGACCTGCCCTTCGATGCAATCCTGGACCGGCTGAGGCTCGACGCCGTGCCCTACCTGAGGAGCGGGGTGCTGCTCGAATTTCCGGTTCATCGCGTTCGCGCCGCCACCCTGCACGTGCTGCTCGAGGACGGCACGCCGCTGCCTTCGGGCGCCCTGGCGCGCTTCGAGGGCAAGGACAAGCAATTCCCGGTCGCCCTGCGCGGCGAGGCCTACCTGGAGGGGTTCGAACAGACCAACCGCATCGTCTTTACCTGGCGTGGACAGAGTTGTACGCTGGAAGTACCCTATCCGCGCAGCTCGGATCTTCTGCCGGAGCTCGGAACGTTTGTTTGCAAGGGAGTGATGCCATGAAGAAGACTGCCGCCGCTGCGGCATTGAGCCTCGCCCTGACTACTCTGCTGGTCTTTCCGGAGCAGGCGGGCGCAGCCAACGGATCGGTCACCTGCTCCGTAGTTAGCACCACGCTGGGCTTCAACACCTACGACCCGATTTCCGGGACCGCGGATACCCTTCCTACCGGCACCATTAACGTGCAGTGCACCAGCACGTCGAATGGCGCGATCTTAGTTACGTACAACCTTACGCTCGCGACGTCTCCGGCCCGCGCCATGGCATCCGGCGCGAACAGCGTGACCTACGATCTGTACACGGATTCCGCCCGCACCATCCAGTGGAATACCACCAACCAGGTGAGCTGCAACTTCACCGTGTCGGCAGGCGCGACCAACCAGCAAAGCCCTTCTTGCTCGTTCTACGGAACGATTCCGGGAAGCCAGGACGTGCCCGCAGGAACGTACACGCAGACGGGGCTCGCCGTGGGCGGGACGTGGAGCTGCAATCCGGTGCCAAGCCAAGGCTGCTGATCTAGAGCGTGATGTTGACGGTGAGCGGCACCGAATAATTTCCGGGCCTGGCCTGGTCGGCGAAGTGGATGCGATAGCTGAGCACGGCTTCAGATGCGCCGCTGCCTGGCATGGCCATAGGCTTGTTCGGCCCGAGGCCACGCAACTGCGCCCTGAGAAGGCCGGCGCCGGGTGCCGGCAGGCGATCGAGCAGCTCGGTGGCTGCGACCTTGGTTTGTTTGCTCCTGATTTCGACGTACCTGAGGCGTCCCTCGACCGGGACGAAATCCACCACTATGAGTGGCGCGAGCCTGCCTGCATTCACGCTCAGGAGCAGCGACGCAGGCAGATCGAGATGCCCGCGCGCGATATCTTCGGCGGTCGCCCTGAGCTGCAGCGCCTTGAACTCGTACTTGATAACGGCGCTCGGCTGCAGGTTCGCCGTCACAGTGATGACGCCAAACGCTTTTTTGCCGCTCTCCGCCGCCGCCGCGGGAAAAGCGGCGAGAGCCAGGCAAAGGGCGAAGGCGAGCAGTCTCATGGGGACCTATTCTAGCCCCCGGGGCTCGAGAGCCGCAGGAGATTTAACCAAAGCTTGCCCAGTTCCGTCAGCACTGCCAACAATTCCTCGTTTTCAACCGCGCGAGCGTCCGGCGTGGTCGAGGCTCCAGGGCCCGCCGCCCGCTGCGGCGAGATAGAGGAACACGAAGCAGTAAAGCGCGGCCAGCTCGCCGCGGTTGAGCAGGGGCCAGAAGCCCTGTCCGGCGTGCGCCATGAAATAGGCGAATGCCATCTCGCCGCAAAGAATGAAAGCGACCGGCCGCGTGAACAGCCCGACGAGCAGCAGCGCGCCGCCGACCA
>Ga0209807_1001388_pt1 | contig 11488 bp, 7 predicted proteins | sample GraSoiAngelo_154_FD_186168 | JGI IMG/M metagenome (GOLD analysis project Ga0209807, IMG submission 186168) | Grasslands soil microbial communities from the Angelo Coastal Reserve, California, USA - 14_1009_13_20cm (SPAdes) (version 2) | ecosystem: Environmental > Terrestrial > Soil > Grasslands ... | reverse complement strand
CCTGCCCAGTTGGCTGTTGCACGGGTTAAAATGGGTTGCCGTATTTGTGATTCCACTCGGCGCGCTCTGGATCGGGCAAACCCGGACCAAGCTGCCACAAGTAGAGCAACAAGCTCGGATGGCATTCGATTTACCCAACAGCGCTCGCGCCCATTGGAAGTACGGCTTTGCCTTGCAGAAAGCAGACCGCCTCGATGAAGCGGCAGAGCAGTACCGGATCGCCCTGCGCCTCAATCCGAATGAGAAAGAAGTCCATTACGGCCTGGGCCAAGTTCTCGTTGCGCAATCGCAATTGAGTGAAGGACGCAGCGAACTGGAGCAGGCTTTACGCAGTGATCCGCGCAATGGCGAGTTTCATTCCGAATTTGGTTACGCGCTCGAACGCATCGGTCAAAAGGATGAAGCCGACGCGGAGTATGCAACGGCCACGCGCCTGGCTCCCAGATCCGGCGTGGTGCATTACGATTACGCGATGTTCCTTTTCCGCGAAGGCAAAATGGATCAAGCGATCACAGAGTTTCAGACCGCATTAAAGCATAGCCCGAACCACCCTGAAGCGCATTACCATCTCGGCCGGGCGCTCTTTGTAAAAGGCGACTTTGAAGGCGCGAAATTACACTACCTGGAAACCGCGCGCCTGGACCCCAAAGCGCCGGTGCACAATGCCCTTGGCGTCGTCTATGTACGACTTGGGCAATCTTCCCAGGCAATTGCCCAATTCAAGGAGGCTCTGCGCTTGCGGCCGGACGACGCAGAGGCCGCAGAAAATCTTCGCTTCGTGCTGGCCAGAGACACGCCCGGCGGTTCAACGCCGCACTAATCCTTTGCCGCTCGCGTTGCATGTCAAGCAGCTCCGGCTTCTCTGCGCAGCGTTTGATCGACAAGTTGATTCGGTGCGTTGCTCTGCTCAGCATGAGAGCACTTTGAAAATAGCGCAGCGTTTAACGCTGGTCGGGATTGGATTTATTTTCCCGAGTTCCGACGACGGACAACAAAAATCGAGCTGTATTCGCGCACAGCATCGGCTGGTGGCTCGCCTTAGATTCGAGCCAGCAACGAACTTCCAGTGACGACGTTACTTACATCCCCGGCCCACCGTGGCCTAAAATCACGCGAACAGACGGATCCTGTGCCACTACACCCTCGGTCGTAAACCGGCCGGTTTGATTGATTTGACGGCGATCCCAGACGGACAGCGCGGAAAAGGTCGCAGTTCCAATTGGGCTAATCTTCACTTTCTGCGGGATCCTGGACCCCGTGACCCATACATACACGTAACGGTCGCCTGTTTGGTCCCTCTGTGGGTTGGCGAACGCCTCAGTCGTGGCGACGGCCAGTATCAAGAGCAAGACCGCTGCTTTTACCAGTTTTGACGTTTTCATAATTTGGAGACTTTCTCTCTTTCTATCCTCAACTTGTTCAACCCGGAACACAAGGCCGAGTTTCGGAGAAGATTTTACTGGAATCCCCCCGACCAAATTAGAACACAACGGCGCCCAGACTCATTTGGCCCGCCAATCACGCGAATTAGCGCGAATGAATCGAGGGCGAAGTTTTTTCGCGCCCTTTTCGCGTGATTCGCGGGCCGTCTATCCTTTGTTTCCTTCGTTTCCTTCTGTTGAAATGCGGAAAGGCACTGAACAGAAGTAAACCAAGAAGAGAAAGTTCTTGCCGATCGTACGCGGCAATCGCCAATGCTCCGCATCCCATTCGTGCAGTTTCGGGGTCATCGCGGCAGACAGCAACGCGGCAACAGATCACCCATACCGTATAAGTGCATCCGCGATTTCCCGCAGCTTCGACCGGAGTGGAGGAATCTCTTACGGTTTAAAGGTGGAGGAGTGAGAGATGTCTCGACTCCGCTCCACATGACAACGAACTAAGATAATTCGTGTATCAGCGAAGGCTATGAAAAAAATCAGCAACGAAAAGGAACCTTCCCACCAAGCTGATCCTTCGTTTCCTTCGTTTGCTTCTGTTGACTAGATGGGGGGTGACGCATACAGCAAAAGAGGCAACGGCTGGAACCGTTGCCTCTTTGTTAAACTGCTCTTTTGCGATGCTTAGAACTTCTTGATCAGCCGGACATACCAGAACCGTCCCAGGTTATCATAGGTGCTGCCCGGATAGGAGACGGAGTTGCCAAGCTCGAACCCAAACATATGTGGCGGGTCCTCGCCGAATATATCGTTCACACCCACGGTGATGGTAGAATTGTTCAGGATAGTCTTCCAGCACGGCATGGCGTAAGCAACGGTAGGCGGCGCTTCCTTCTCTTTGCCCACCACTTCCTTGCCGCCCTTCGAGTACCCAGGCACCGGCGCCGCTTCCACCGGAGGGGTGAAGATCAGGCTGTAGGAGAGCTGCGCGTCTGTGAACCAGGTCGGATGCACCCAGTGCTGCTTCCAAAATCCATCAAACTGCTTGGCATAGAGCTGTTCCCAGAACCCATCGACCATATGCACGGTCGCATTTAAATCAAAGTTGTGCCACGTCCAGTCAAGGTTCGTTATTCCCTTCCATTTGAACCAGGCGTCGCCGCTGGTCACATCCCCGAAAAAGCTGCCTTCGAACCAATCGTTATTGGCGCGCCCGGCCACCTGCCATGCCTTGTCTCCGGGGAATTGGAACACGAACTGATCCAGATAACTCACCCGGGTCAACCAAGTCCATGTTCCAAAGCCGGTCTCTATTTGGTACTGAAGTCCAAGATCAACACCGCGCGCGTTCTCACGCCCGCCGTTTATATAAGGACTTGAGACCCCGGCGAACCCACCTTCCGGGTCAAATAAAACCGCTGGTGGACTCGCCAGCGTCGGCACCGCTGGACTCACTATACCGGGAAACACTCCCGCGTTATACTGGTTAACTATAAACGAAGGAGCGAGGAACATGGCAACGCCCGTGCGCTCGACATCCCAGAAATCAACCGTCAACGTCAAACTTCCATACCGAGGCGGAATCCACTTGGGCGTATAAACAAACCCCGCAGTCCAGGTCCGATCATGTTCGGGCGCGAGGTTTTTGTTGGGGAGCTGCTCGATGGTTGTTTCCGGATCGGTCACGTCCTGGAGCGTACCAGACTGTGCCGTTCCCGGAGGGGCAAACCCGATGAAGTGCACCGGCCCCAGCAGGAACCTTGTGGGCCCATACAACTGGACCATCGAGGGCTCAAGAAAGCCTTCACCCCAAGTGCTGCGAATGGTCAGGCTCTCGTCAAACGGCTGCCAGCGCAACCCCACCTTCGGTACGAATGCATTCGTATCATTATTGAACCACTGTTCAAAACGGTCCCCCGCCGTGACCTCCAGCGAGTAGAACCCAGGGATATTCCACTTGGGACTGAAAATGGGAATGAGTGCTTCTGAGTAAATCGACCACTCTTTACGCCCAGCTCTAACGGGGGCTATCGCGCCGACACCAGCGTTCTGTCCCAGGCGGTTTTGGTCGTCCGGATTAATGTCATAGCTTTGCCGGTCAAACACGCCACCCATGGCGAAACCAACGCCGCCTGCAGGCAAATCAAACAGATCGGTGGTGTAAATGTTCAGGTCCAATGTCGCTACTTTGGACGTAAATAGGTCCCTCGTATTTAGCGACGCGAAATCGAGCAATGGGGCGTTGCTTGGGATTGGCACGCGGAAGTCTCCGAACGGATTGTACGGAATCGTCTGTCCGATAAAAGACGCCGACGTGGGATTAAAGATCGGGTCGGCCGCGTTCAGAATCTGCTCGTAGCGTGGACCATTGACGCTGTGGAACTGCGAAATTTGCTCGACTTGGCTGTAACGGAACGCCCCATCGTAACCCCAGGTTCCGTTAAACAGCTTGTCGCCCTTTACACCAACCGTGAAAAGCTCGGCAATGTTTTCGTTATTGATGATGCGGTTGCCAAAATCGGCAAAGCGTGCCCGAGTGCCACCCGAGATGATCTGTTGAAATGGGTTAAATGGGTTAAAGCCACCCGGCGGCAGCCCAACTTCTGCAGCGGTCGGGGTGCCTGGCGGTGTGATCGGAACACCATTGGCATCGTTCGTAAGGGGATGATTGGGCGGGAGGAAGAGCACAGGACTGCCAGGAGTCTCAAAGCTGCCCGTGGCGATTGCCGCGAGTTCATCGTGCGTTTTCGCGTCCACATAATAAAAGTCGCCGAAAATCCGAAACTGATCGTCGCAGATCTTGGTTTCGAAAGCCGTATAGCCGCCCCAGCGTTCCTGTTCCGGAAAGGAGCTGGAGAAAGCGTTGAAGTTCCAGCCAGGAAGTATGCTCCCCCTGACACGGTGTCCAACCTGGTAAATATAATCGCTTGCCGGAGCCAAGCCGTTAGTAAAGTCCGGCGGAGTAGTAAACACATTTCCCCCAGGGTTTAAATTCGGTCCACCAGCAGCTGCCGCCACATCGCTATTGACCTGAATATTGTACGGGCTGGTGTTTGAGCTCAAAAATGGCGGCTTAATCGAGTTGCCCCGGTCATGATTGAACAGCGAGTTATGGTGATAGTAAAACATGTCACCAGTTATACTCGTTTTGTCGTCGCCCACCCCGAACAGAACGTCGCCGTAATATTCGGCTGCGTCTTTATCGAGCGTGTTGCCATACCCCAGGGTCACTTGAGCGCCGCGGTAGTCTTTATAGAGCTTGAGATTGATCACGCCGGCAACCGCGTCTGCTCCGTAGGTGGTTGAAGCGCCATCTTTCAGAATCTCGATGCTCTGGATAGCCGTAACCGGAATGCTATTCAAATCGATGAAACCGAAGCCGGAGTTGGCGCTCCCGGGGAACGGAGCGACACGGCGGCCATCAATCAGGACGAGCGTGGCGCCGGGGTCGAAACCACGCAGCGAGACCGAAGACGTTCCCGCTGGACCAGCCTGGCTGGTTCCGTTATTCTGAACCGGAACACTGCTCGCACTCATCACCGGCTGAGTCTTGAGAAGCTGTTCCGTGGTGGTCCCTTGACCCGATTTGTTGATCAAGTCGCGGTTGAGACTAAATACCGGATTCGCGCCGACCTCTTCCGCCGTCGGGATGTTCGAACCAGTCACGATCACCCGCTCGACTTCGGCCGCGCCCGGAGCTGGAGCCGGCGCAGCCGCCGGCGGCGGTGGTGGCGGTGGCGGATTCTGAGCAAATGCGTTTGATGCAAAAATTAAAGGAAATCCGACGCTCGCCACGAGAGCGATGCGAACGAATCCGAACTTATTTAGCACATTGTTTATCATTAGTTTCTCCATGGTTTTGGTTAGGTTTTGGCAGGAATTATTGAATTTTTCGCAGGCTGACAAGCTTTTTTTTCACTTTTTTGAAAGTATTTTTGAACGGAAAATCAGCTTACCTGTCGCCCAACTTTCTCTCGTTTATTGAACTTCCCGAAACCTGGCAAGCTTTTTTTTCACTTTTTTTAAAATTTTTTGAACAGGCAAAACGTGAATCGGCCCGCCCCGTGGGCGATGCTAAATTGGCCCGAAAACTTTCGGGCATTAATTTAAACATCGAGCGCGGAGCGCTCGATCCACCTTCGGCATCGGCCGCGGCGACGATAACCTCTCGATTCAGCTAGAAGCGCACTCCTCGGTCGAAAAAGATTCGTGCGCGCTCGACATCTGCACCCCGGCGCGAGAAGAAATCGCGCAGTTCGGGCGTGTAGTAATTACCACCGAATGAAGGATTGAGACCGAAAAAAATCTTGCCGGCTGGCGCAAGGTGCCGCTGTAAATCGTGCAGCAAAAAATCCCATTCCGCCGGGCCCCAGAGCCGTTCCCCGGGATAATACAAATTAAAATTGATCGAGAACGCCGTGATCCAATCGAATTTTTGGCCAAGATCGGGCAGCGGCTCGAATGCGTTGATCCTCCACACCACACGCGGCACCTCGAAAACATCGAGTAATTCAGCGAAAAGCGGCGCTTGGTCGATGTCGAGGCCAAGGACAGAATGGCCAAGCTTTTTCAGGATGAATAAAAAAAATCCACCGCCGCAGCCAAGATCGAGCACGCGCTTGGGCGCGGAGCGATGAAGCTTTAGATCTTGCACGCGTTCACGATTCAGTCTCAACCAAGGATCGACATTTGCGTACTTGGCGTACTTTGCGGTCGAGCCGGCATAGCGTTGCTGAATTTCGCGCAGGCGTTCGTGGTCAATATCGGTCCGTAATGGTCCGAGTGGAAGCCGAAAGATGAAGCGTTGTGCTCTGCGCGCGGCGCGGCGATAGGTCAACGGCTGTGCGAGTTTGCCGATCTTATGCCAAATTTTCATTTGATAAAATGAAGTGGCACACGCCCGACGCAACCGACCCTCACAAGACTCTCAATGAATTCAAATCTTCTTGAGACTAACAGCCATGAACCGTCTTCGGCACCCGCAAATCGAGCTGTCCGCTCACTGGGGCCTCTTGAGGAATCCTTCGGCAGCGGGTGCCATCCAAGCAACATAATCAAGGCCGCAAATCCCACAATATACGCCACAGCAATCGGCCATCCTGCTTTGACCCATGCGCTCACTGAACGCGCCTCGGGAAACATATTTGATATTGCCACACCCGCGGAGGACCCGAACCAGATCATCGAGCCGCCAAATCCCACGGCATACCCAAGCACGCCCCAATCATAATGACCCTGTTCGAGGGCCAATGCTGTGAGCGGAATATTGTCGAACACCGACGAGAGAAAGCCGAGGCCCAGCGTAGTTCGCCACGATGCGAGCGGCAATTCTTCCACCGGCATCATCGAAGCGCATACCACCAGCGAAAGCAGGAAAATGGACCCTTTGAATGTTTCGGGCAGCACTTCCCAGTCTGGCCGGCGCGCTACCAGAGACAATAGTATCGCAGCCCAAACAGCCACGCCAATAAACGGAAAATGGGCTGCGTGCTCTGGGAATTTAACATTCACAGTCACATTCGTCGCGATCGCGAGCGTCAAGATCAATCCGGCGATGCCGACGCGTATCCAATTAACGTGTGGCCGTTCGCGAGCGCGTTTTAAGATCGGCGCATACTTGTGTTGTTGCCTGGCCGCCGGGACGCCAAAGATCAGCAAGGCGGCACTCGAAGCAACGAGCGCATGCGCCACTCTGCCTGGCGGCACGCCGGCGATCCACATCATTGTCGTTGTGGTATCGCCTATCACGCTCCAGGCACCGCCAGCATTGGCCGCAGCAACGATGGCGGCTAAATAACCGATGTGGACCCTGCCGCGAAAAAGTTGATGTGCCATCGCGCCACCAACCAGCGCCGCGGCGATGTTGTCGAGAAAACTCGACAAAAGCCACACCGCCGCTAGCAGAACGAAACCGCCCTTCCAGTCGTGCGGTAGATATTTTGGCAATAACAACATTGCGAGACTCTTCTCGAAATGACGTGACAACAGCGCGAAGCCCATGAGCAAACAGAGCAGATTTGCGAGGATGACCCATTCATGTCCAAGATGAAACACGAACCCGCGGGCGCCGGCACCGGCGTCAAAGCCGGTGAACACGATCTTGTAAATCGCGATCGTGGCCAGACCCATGAGCGCGACGCGCAAGGTATGGCGATGGAAAACCGCTACGCCAAGCAACGTCAACCCGAACAATACAAAATCGATCGGAATGCCCAACGCCGCAGGCGGACTCGGCACTATTGCAATTGTATTCAAGTGAACGTCCAACCTCCAACCCTCAACATCTAATTTGAGAATGACAAAATCCGAATGTCGAATGACGAAGCCAGAAAACGAACGCCCAGAAGCCGGAATCTGTCTGGCCGTTCGGGTTTGGATTTTTTTCCCAATCCTTTTTCGTGCGTGGTCATTGCACAGATGTTGTTCTATTGATTTGTCGAGAGTGGTTTATCTGGCCTAAAAATGGCTCGTCATGTTCACCGGTCTAATTGAAGAAGTTGGTAGTGTTCTTTCGATTCGCGCGAGAGAACCAGGCGCGCAGTTGGAAATCGCTGCGCCCCTTATTGCAGAAAACATTCACACTGGGGATAGCGTGGCCGTGAATGGCTGTTGCCTCACCCTAAGCGCGCATCGCGCCGATCAGCTCACGTTTGATCTCCTCGGGGAAACACTCGCTCGCACGAATCTAAAAATGTTGAAGCGCGGTAGCTCCGTAAATCTTGAGCGGGCTCTTCGCGGAGATCGCCGGCTCGGCGGGCATTTCGTGCAGGGTCATGTTGATTGTACGTCGCGCGTTATCTGCTTCGAGCAAAGAGGAGACGATCATCGGCTGGCCGTCGAGTTACCCACCGAGTTTGCGCGTTATATCGCTTTCAAGGGATCGATTGCTATTGATGGCATCAGCCTGACAATCGCCGAGATTTCGTCGCAAAGTTTCGCGGTCTGGATCGTCCCACACACGAAACGTCACACCAATCTTCACCATGCCAAAGTCGGCGAGGTGGTGAACCTCGAGTTCGACATTCTTGCCAAATACGTCGAGCGGATGCTTACGGCTTACGCGCCGCAGAAATGAAACCGATCGGCCGCCATTTTGCGCGCGCATATTATATAATGTACTGGGTCCCTTCGCCGTTTAGGGTCTGCAAAACCCAGGTATGACAGCGCTCAAACCGCTCGGACGACGCCCTCGCCTCGTGGGAATAATCATGTCGTTGGCCGATTTGGATTCCGCGATCCGGATGCGGAAAGCGCCAGATTTGTTTGAACTGCGATTGGATCAACTCTCTCGAGACGTTGACGAAGTGAAAAAGAAATTGTCGAAATTACGCACACCACTCATCATGACTGCGCGGCATCCCCGCGAAGGTGGTGCCAATCAATTATCAAGCCAGCAGCGGCGCGATCTGGTGTTGCGATTTCTGGGTCGAGCTCGCTATGTAGATGTCGAATTGCGCTCGGCGTCCGCCCTTCGACCAGTGCTCGAACTCGCGCGCAAAAAAAATATCGGGCGCATCATTTCATTTCACGGCCTGACATCCACACCAGATTTGCGCACCTTACGAACCAAAGCACGCGCGGCCAAAGCGCATGGCGCAAATATTTTCAAGCTCGCTACGCGTACTGACAAACCGGAGCAACTCGCGCGATTGTTCGATTTCATGACAAAAAAAAATGTCGATCTCCCCGTCAGCGTTATGGGCATCGGAAAGCTTGGCGCAATTTCGCGTGTCCTGCTCGCTCATTACGGTTCGGCGCTAATATACGCACCGATTTGCCAGAGCCAGATTGAGGGCCAAATCTCGCTCGAACAACTTCGCGCCTTCGGAATCGGTTCAAGCGCGAGAGCGGTTTGACTATGCTGGGCGGTTTGCCCTTTTAGCGCTCTGCATATCTTTATTAATAGGGAGCCCAAATGGATGAATCTATGATTTTGCCCGAGCAAGTGCCGGTCATGCCGCTGCCCGGCGCTTTGCTTTTTCCGCACGCGCTGCTTCCACTTTACATCTTCGAGCCGCGCTACCGACAGATGCTGAAGCACGCACTCGGTCATCATCGGATGTTTTGCGTCGCGCTGCTCAAACCGCATTGTGCCGACTGGCGATCGCCCGCTGATTTTTTTCACACTGCTGGCGTCGGACTCATACGCGCCTGCGTTGAGCGCAGCGACGGGACATCGAATCTAATTCTGCAAGGACTGGAGCGCGTCCGCTTCTGCAGTTTCGAACAAGACACGCCGTTCCCGGTGGCCAGGATCGACATCGTTGAGTCATGCGACGCGACAACCGTCGAGACCGAAGCACTCGCTGAAAAGGTGCTCGAGCTTTACGCGAACTTAAAAAGCGACGGCCGTCAGCTTCCGCAAAAAGTCGATCGATATCTTTCGCAATTGCACGACCCGGAAATGCTGGCCGATCTTATAGCTTCGACGTTTATCCACGATCCGTTGCGGCGGCAGCGCGTGCTCGAAGAATCTTCCCTCAATCAACGCCTCCGTCTCCTCATCAGATATTTACACGACGAAACCGGCAACATGGCCGCATAGCAACAGGTAACGCGCTTGCGGCGCAGAAAAGCCGCATGCACGTTTCGCGTCGTGCGCGTCGCTATCGTCTCAGTCGTTCTTTTTCTTTCCGGCGCCAGTGCGCTTCTTTTTCAGACTCTTTGGCTCAGACTGAGCGGCCTGGCGTTCGGCAATTCGGTCTGGGCAGCGGCCTTGATTCTCTCGAGTTTCATGACGGGCCTTGCCCTTGGGAGCGCAATCGCTGCATCGTTGACACTCCGCCGGGCAAGACCACTGCGCCTTTACGCAGCGCTGGAAGTGGCGGTGGCTGGATTCGGTTGCACGCTCGTGTTCGCAATTCCGCTGCTTGGAGAATGGTTGCGACCGATTTTCCAAGCGCTCTGGGCGCACCAGCCATTGCTCAACCTGCTGCGCTTCTCGGTCTCGTTCTTGATTCTGCTCATTCCGACGACCGCGATGGGCTTGACGCTTCCAGTTCTGCTGGAAGATCCATTTCTGAAACGATACGAATTCGGTCGCACCGTCGGGCTGCTTTACGGATTCAATACGCTCGGCGCGGTGGCCGGTGCTCTAGCCGGCGAGGCTTATCTGGTCCGCGCATATGGACTTTTCGGCACCGGCTTGAGCGCCGCCACCATGAGCTGCACGGCAGCCTTTATCGCCTGGCTCTTTTCCGCCGTAAACCCAGAAACACCCGATCAAACTTCACGGCCATCCCGGTTCCGATTGGCATTCGCAAAACCGCCGCCGTGGAATCTGCTTTTTGTCAGCATGGCAGCCGGCGGCATTCTCCTCGCGTTGGAAGTAATCTGGCTTCGTTTTTTGCGCTTATACGTCACATCCACCACTACCGCTTTCGCTATCATGCTCGCGGTCGTGTTAGCCGGAATCGGCCTCGGCGGCATCAGCTTCAGCGTGATTCCGCGGCGTTTTGCACCGCCGCGACAAGCAATTCCGATTCTTTTGCTCCTCGCCGCGATTGGGACGCTGCTCTGCTACATATTTTTTCCAGTGCCGTTTCTCCCACCGAACGTGCCTGCATTGACGAGCGAATTTTGGCAGCAGATCGGGCAATTATCATCGGCATTGATGTTTCCAGTGGCCTTCCTCTCGGGCGCTCTGCTCCCGGCAATCGTGACTTGCGTTCAATCCGACGTGAGCGGCCGGATGAACAGCGCCGGGCTCACCATTCTGTTCAACACCATTGGCGCCGCTTTAGGACCGCTGCTCGCCGGTTTCGTGTTCCTGCCCCGGCTTGGCTTTCAGACGAGCTTGATCCTTGCGGCAGCCGCCTACGCGATGCTGGCCCTGCTGACGAGCCAGAAATCGAAATGGTCGCTGCGGCGGGTCTCTGGAATCGCAATGTTTTTGCTCAGCGCCGCGTTCATCGTGACGTTGTCGATCTTTCCTTACCATCGCGACGAAATCCATTTTGCCAATGCTCGCCGTCCCTATGAAGGTGATGGTTCAGTCCTACTCAAAAAGATCGAAGGCACGGCGGATACATTTCAACTCCTGCATCGCGATCTTTTCGGCGAACCTTACTACTATCGACTCGTAACGAACGCTTACTCGATGTCCGGAA
>Ga0209807_1001387_pt1 | contig 11492 bp, 9 predicted proteins | sample GraSoiAngelo_154_FD_186168 | JGI IMG/M metagenome (GOLD analysis project Ga0209807, IMG submission 186168) | Grasslands soil microbial communities from the Angelo Coastal Reserve, California, USA - 14_1009_13_20cm (SPAdes) (version 2) | ecosystem: Environmental > Terrestrial > Soil > Grasslands ... | reverse complement strand
CCACATCGTCGGCTTCGTCACCCTCGTGGGCGCCGCCCTCATGTTCGACGCGCGGCTGCTGGGCCGCTCGCGCCCGCTGGCCGTCAGCGCGCTCGAGCGGCACCTGCTGCCCTGGGCGCGGTGGAGCCTCCTCCTCGTCGTTCCGACCGGCGCCCTGATGTTCGCCGCCCACGCGACCGAGATGGCAACGAACCCGGCGCTCCGTCTCAAGCTCGTCCTGCTCGTCGCCGCCTTCCTGAACGCCGGCCTCTTCCACCGCTGGCCATTCCGCACTGTCGGCGACTGGGACACGGAGCTCCGCGCGCCGCTCGCCGCGCGTGTCATCGGGGTGCTGTCCATTGCGCTGTGGGTAGGCGTCATCGCCTGCGGCCGCCTCATCGCCTATTTCTGACGAGCCCACGACGCGCCGCGGCGGTCCCGGGGTGGCGAAATAGGGAAAAACATTTCCCGTCTTCCCGGCCAGCCGGTCCGATGGTGTAGTTCCAATGGTGGATGCGATGAAGGAGATCGACTTCCGGCTGCTGCTCGAGCAGCTGCCCGCGATCGTGTGGGCGACCGATCGCGAGCTCCGCTTCCTGTACTCGCGCGGCGCCGGCCTCGCCGCGCTGGGGCTGGGCGCCGACGAGGTCGTCGGCCTCTCCCTCCGCGAGCACCTTGGCACGCGCGACCCCGACGATCCGACGCTGGCCGTGCACCGGGCCGCCCTCACGGGCGTGGCCACGGTGTACGAGCTGCGCCACGAGGGCCGTGTCTACCAGGTCCACGTCGAGCCGTGGCGCGCCGGCAGCGACGGCATCGTCGGTGCGCTGGGCGTGGCGCTGGACATCACCGGGCGCGCCCGCGCCGAGACGGCGCTGCTCCGCAGCGAGCGCACGCTGGCCGAGTTCTTCGAGAACGCCGAGGCCGAGTTCTTCGAGAACGCCGCCATGGGCCTGCACTGGATCGGGCCCGACGGCACCATCCTGCGCGCCAACCAGGCCGAGCTGGATCTTCTCGGCTACGGGCGCGAGGAATACGTCGGGCATCACATCGCCGAGTTCCACGTCGACCCCGAGCCGATCACCGAGATCCTGACGCGGCTCGGTCGCGGCGAGACGGTGGACGCCTGGGAGGCGCAGATGCGCGCCAGGGACGGCTCGATCAAGGACGTCCTGATCTCGTCCAACGCCCTCTGGGAGGACGGCCGGTTCGTGCACACGCGCTGTTTCACCCGTGACATCACCGACCGCCGCCGGATGGAGGAGGCGCGCCGCCAGGCCGAGCTCCTGCAGCACGTGGCCAGCCTCGCGCATGCCGCTGCCCACGAGATCAACAACCCGCTGGCCGTCATCTACGGCCAGATCGACCTCATCGCCCGGACGACGGGGCCCGAGACGAAGCCGCGCATCGACGCCTGTCGCGAGGCGATCGCCCGGATCGCCGACATCCTGGACCGCATGAACAGCCTCGCCCGGCTCCAGCTCTCGCAGGACTGGCCGGCGGACCTGCCACCCATGCTCGATCTCAAAGCATCGAGCGCGGCGCCGGCGCGCGGCAACGGGAGCGGCGCGGCCGGCTGAGCTGCCCCCGACGCGCGCGGAACTTGTCGCCGCCGCGCGGACGTGTTTCACTCATTCGATGGCTCTCGTGACCGACCTCGACACACCCGCCGTGACCGTGCGCCTGGATGTCGTGGAACGCAACATCCGCCGGGTGCACGACCATCTCGCCCGCCACGGGATCGCCAATCGCCCCCACGTGAAGACACACAAGATTCCCGCGCTCGGCAAACTGCAGATGGCGGCCGGCGCCGTCGGCATCACCTGCCAGAAGCTCGGCGAGGTCGAAGTCTTCACCGATGCCGGCGTCGCCGACGACGTGCTGCTGACCTTCAACGTCGTCGGGCGCGCCAAGATCGAGCGGCTGCTGGCGCTGGCACGGCGGCTCCGGCGCCTGGCCGTCGTGTTCGACAACGAGGTCGTCGCGCGCGGCCTGGCCGAGGGCGCGCGGGCGGCCGGCACGGAGATCGCCTTCCTCGTCGAGTGCGACACGGGCTTCGGGCGCAACGGCGTGCAGACGCCGGAGGCCGCGCTCGAACTGGCGCGGACGGCGATGCGACTCGGGGGCCTGCGCTTCGAGGGCCTCATGACCTTCCCCAACCGCGAGCCGGGCACGCGGGCCTTCCTCGAGCGGGCCCTCGAGCTCTTCAAGCGCGCCGGCGTCTCCGTGCCCGTCGTCTCCGGCGGCGGCACGCCGGCGATCTTCGCCGCGCAGAACATTCCCCAGCTCACCGAGCACCGCGCCGGCACCTACATCTACAACGACCGCATGGTGGTCGCCTCGGGCACGGCGACGTGGGACGACTGCGCGATGCGCGTGCGCTGCACGGTGGTGAGCAAGCCGACGCCCGAGCGCGCGATCCTGGACGCCGGCACCAAGGTCTTCACCTCCGACCTCTATTCGGTCACCGGCTACGGCCACCTGCTCGAGTACCCGGAGGCGGCGGTCGTGAACCTGTCCGAGGAGCACGGCGTGGTGGATCTCTCCGGGTGCCGCGCGCGGCCGGAGATCGGCGAGGTCGTGGAGGTAGTGCCGAACCACTGCTGCGTGGTGAGCAACATGGTCGACGAGGTCTACGGCGTGCGCGACGGCAAGGTCGAGGTCGTGTGGCCGGTGGCCGCGCGCGGCGAGGTGCGCTGAGCGATGAGCGCGAAGAAGACGCTGGCCATCCTCGTCGGCGGCGGCCCCGCGCCGGGGATCAACGCCGTCCTCGCCGCCGCCACCATCGAGGCGCGCAACCACGGTCTGCGCGTGCTCGGCTGCTACGACGGCTTCAAGTGGCTCGTGCAGGGCGACACGCAGCACGTCGTGGACCTCGAGATCAACGACACCTCGCGCATCCACTTCGACGGTGGCTCCATCATCCGCACCTCGCGCACCAACCCCAGCAAGTCCGCCGAGGCCATCCGCCAGGTCGGCGAGGCCCTGCAGCGGCTGGGGGTGAACCACCTCATCACCATCGGCGGCGACGACACCGCGTATTCGGCCTCGCGGCTGGCCAAGACCGTGCCCGGGCTGACGGTGGCGCACGTGCCGAAGACGATCGACAACGACCTGCCCCTGCCGGGCGACATCGTCACCTTCGGCTTTACCACCGCGTGCAACCTCGGCAAGGAGCTCGTGCGCAACCTCATGCAGGACGCGCAGACCACCGAGCGCTGGTTCTTCGTCACGGTCATGGGCCGCCACGCCGGTCACCTGGCGCTCGGCATCGGCGGCTCGGCGGCGGCCACGCTCACCGTGATCGCCGAGGAGTTTCCGGAGCCACACATCTCGCTCGAGCGCGTCGCCGACACCCTCGAGGGCGCGATCATCAAGCGGCGCGTCCAGGGCCGCGAGCACGGCGTGGCCATCCTCTCCGAGGGGCTCGGCGAGAAGCTCGACCTCGCCACCCTCGGCGACGTCGAGCGCGACGCCTATGGCAACGTGCGGCTGACCGAACTGGACATCGGCCACGTGCTGAAGGACCGCGTGACCGCGAGCCTCAAGAGCCGTGGCGTCGACGTGACGATCACCGCCAAGGACCTCGGCTACGAGCTGCGCTGCTCGCCGCCGGGCGCGCACGACATCTCGTACTGCCGCAGCCTCGGCTACTGGGCCGTGCGCTTCCTGCTCGAGGGCGGCAGCAACGCGATGGTGACGATCCAGGCCGGCCGCCTCGTGCCCATCCCCTTCGGCCTCATGGTCGATCCCAAGACGGGCAAGGTCCGCGTCCGCTACGTCGACGTCGAATCCGAGATGTACCAGACGCTGTCCGCCTACATGATTCGCCTCAAGCCCGAGGACCTCGCGAACCCCGACTCGCTGGCCGCGCTGGCCAAGGCCGGCAATCTCTCCGAGACGGAGCTGATCGCGCGCTTCGGCCCGCTCGTCGGGCGCGGCTGAGCGCTCGGCGCGCCGCAGGTCTGGGGTAGACTCAGGCGATGCCCCGTTGTACGCGGCTCGAAAAGTCTGCCTACCTTCTGCTCATCCTGCTCGCCGTGGTCTTCATGGGCGCGGTCACGCGCGACGCCTGGCGCATGATCGGCCGGCCGTGGACCGGCTTTCCGGTGATGGAGAACATGCTCGTCGGCGTCGGCGGCACGCAGCGCACGGCCGCCGAGCCGTTCGACCTCGTGCGCGCGGTGAATGGCCGTCTCGTCGGCTCCTCTCGCGAGCTGCAGCAGGAGGTCGAGCGCCACCCGGCCGGCACCAGGCTGCGCTACCTGCTCGTCCGCAGCGGCTCGCTCGTGGAGGAGGAGATCGCGAGCCGCGGGATGAGTCTGCGGGACTTCAAGCGCTTCGTCATCGACAACCTCCTCAGCGGGATCCTCGTCCTGGGCCTCGGCGCCGTCGTCGCGCTGCTCCAACCCGGCGCGCGCACGACGCGGCTCTTCCTCGCCTTCTGTCTCACCACCGTCCTCGTCAACGTCGGCTACTTCGATCTCGCCGGCACGCATCGCTTCACGAAGCTCTTCTTTCTGGCGTGGACCTTGTGGCCCGCGCTATTCGCGCACCTGGCGCTGGTGTTGCCCGAGCGCACCTCCGTCGCGCGGCGCTGGCCGCCCGTGGTGTGGGTTCCGTACGTGCTGTCGGCGGCGCTCTGGCTCTGGCTGCAGGCGCCGATGTCGCGGGACTCGTGGGCGGCCACCGCGGGCGCCATCGCCATCTACTGGACGGCCGCGCTCATGGAGCTGCTCGTCAGCCTCGGCCGTACCGCCCGCCTGGGCGCCACCCCGCTGGTCCGCCAGCGGGCGCGGGTCCTGCTCGCCGGCTTCGGCATCGGGTACCTGCTGCCCGTCCTCGGCACCACGGCCGAGGTCGTGCTGCACGAGCCGATCCCGTACCTCACCGAGCTGTGGCGGCTGGCCTTCGTCTTCCCGCTGGCGGTGGCCTACGCCATCGTGCGCTACCAGCTCTTCGACATCCGCGCCGTGGTGCGCGCGGGCACCGTGTACTCCGTGGTCACCGCCACCGTCGCCCTCGGCTACGCGGGCCTGCTGGCCGGGCTGAACCTCGTGTTCGCGCGGCTCGACGTCGCCATGTCGGGCGTGGTGGCGCCGCTGCTCGTGGCGCTCGTGGTCGTCCTCCTGGTGAACCGCGTGTACACGCGGACGCAGGCGCTGGTCGACCGGCTCTTCTTTCGAGAGCGCTACAACTCGGGGCAGGCGCTCGTGCGGCTGGCCGACGCCATGACCACCACGCTCGAGCTCGACCGCCTCGCCGCGCTGATCGCCGGCACCATCGACGAGATCCTGCATCCCGCGCGCGTGACGCTCTTTCTGTCCGACGACGAGCGCGGCGCGTTCCGCCGGGTGGGCGGCGGCGACGGGCTCGCCGCCCAGGCCGTGCTCGCGACCTGTCTGGCCGGCCGCCGCGAGCCGCTGTCGCGCGAGACGCTGCTGGCCGACCCGGAGCTGGAGGACCTGCGCGAGGCGTGTCTGGCCGACCTCGACGCGCTCGAGGGCGAGGTGGCCGTGCCCATCGTCTTCCGCGAGCGGCTCACCGCGCTGCTCGTGCTGGGGCCGCGCCGCGGCGACGTGCCGTACACCTCGGAGGGGCTGCGGATCTTGAAGATCGTTGCCACCCAGAGCGCGGTGGCCCTGGAGCACGCGCGCGCCTATCACGCGCTGCAGGCCGCCCTGCGCCGCGTGCAGATCCTCGAGTCGATCCGCGCCGGCCTGTCGAAGTTCGTGCCGCGCACCGTGCAGCGGCTGATCGAGCAGGCGCCCGACGCCCCCGCGCTGGCGAAGCGCGAGACGGACGTCAGCGTCTTGTTCGTCGACATCGCCGGCTACACCCGGCTCGCCGGCCGCCTGGACGCGGCGACGGTGGACCGCCTCGTGGAGCGCTACTTCGGCGCCTTCCTCGACGAGATCTTGAGGAACGGGGGCGACGTCAACGAGACGGCGGGCGACGGGCTCATGGTCATCTTCCAGGACGGGGACCCGCGACGCCACGCCCGCGCCGCCGTCACGACCGCGCTGGCGCTCCTGCGGCGGGCGCGCGAGATCAACGCGGCCGAGCCGCTGGACGAGCCGATCGTGCTGCACGTCGGCGTGAACTCGGGCCGGGCGGCCGTGGGCGCGACCAAGATCGAGGGCACGGCGGGCACGCGCTGGACCTACACGGCGTCGGGGCCGGTCACCAACGTCGCCGCGCGGCTGGCCGCGCTGGGTGACGACGCCATCCATCTCGGCGCGGCGACCACGGCACGGCTGCCCTCGACCATCGGGCTCGAGGACCTTGGCGACCTGGCGCTGCGCAACGTCGAGGAGCCCGTGCGCGTCTTCCGGCTCGCGCTGACCGCGGCCGTCCCCGCCGGCGTCTGAGGGGACGCCGTCCTCATCACTTGCCGTCCTTGACACGCTCACGAAGCTTCTCGATGAGGCTCTCGTACGACGACTTCCCGATGATCGACTCGAACTGGCGCTGGTAGTTGTCGATGAGGCTGACCCCCTCGACCCGCACATCCTGCACCCGCCACTGCCGACCGTCGGCGAGCCGGGCGACGTAGTCGACGTCGATGACGTCGCCCTGCTTCGTCGGGACCGTCGTCTTGACGATCGCCTGGTCCCCGTCGATGGTCTCCGCCAGATACCGAAACTGCTTCGGATCGATCAGATGGATCCGCGAGACGTAGACGCGCCGGAACAAGCCGGCAAAGAGCCGCGTGAACTCGGTGCGTTCCGCCGCGGTCCGCCGGTCCCAGTGTTGTCGGAGCGATTGTCTGGCCATCGCCGTCCAGTCGAACAGCCGATCCGTCGCCTCGTCGACGGCCGCATCACGACCCTGCGCATGGTCGCGGCCCGCGAGCGCCCGGGAGAGCTGATCGATGGCGGCCCGGATCTGCTCCGTGGGCGGACCCGCCGACGCGACCGGCTCGCGGCCGGGAGCGGTGACGAGGACAGCGACGAGCAGGAATGACGTCCACGGTACGTGCCAATGCATCATGGCGAACCTGATCCGAAGCGTGCCGTCACTAGCGCGCGGCGGCGAAGCGCGCCAGGTGGTGATCGGCGTCGCCGAAGGCCTGCGCGATCGTCGTGAGTCGCCGGAACGTGTGGCTGATCTTCAGCTCCTCGGTCATGCCCATGCCGCCGTGCAGCTGCACCGCCTCCTGGCTCACGTGACGGGCGGTGTCGGCGATCTTGATCTTGGCCGCCGAGACGATGCGACGGCGCTCCGCGGCATCGGCGGTCTCGACCTTCACGCACGCCAGGCACGCGATCGAGCGCGCCTGCTCGTAGGCGATGAGGATGTCGACCATGCGGTGCTGCAGCGCCTGGAAGGAGCCGATGGGCACGCCGAACTGCCGGCGCGTCTTCAGATAGTCGAGCGTCGCGTCGTGGGCGTACTTGATGGCGCCGACCGCCTCCGCGCACACCAGCGCGGTGGCGTAGTCGACGACCTCCTCGATCAGCGACCATCCCCCGCCCTCGGCGCCGAGCAGGCCGGCGCGGGCGACGCGCACGCCGGAGAGGCGCACGTCGGCCAGGCGCAGGTTGTCGAGGCCGCGGTACTCGCTGACCGTGACGCCTGGGGCGCCGCGCTCGACGAGGAAGACGCTGATGCCGTGTGCGTCGCCCTCGGCACCGGCCGTGCGGGCGGAGACCACGAGCAGGTCGGCGCAGCCACCGTGCAGGACCGCGCGCTTGTCGCCCTCGAGCACCCAGCCGTCGCCGGACGGGGTCGCGCGCGTGCTCACGCGCGCCAGCTCGTAGCGCGCGCCCGGCTCGGTCTGCGCAAACGCCATCTTCGTCTTGCCGGCAATCAGCGACGGCAGGATCTGCTTCTGCTGGCCGGCCGTCCCGCCACGCGCGATGAACCGGCCGCCGAGGCCGACGGTGGCGAGGTACGGCTCGACCACGAGCGCCTCGCCAAGCGCCTCCATCACGACCATCATGTCCACCGTGGTGCCGCCGAAGCCGCCGTGCTCAGCGTCGAACGGCACGCCGAGAATGCCCATCTCGGCCATGGCCGCCCACACGTCCTCGCTGAAGCCCGCGGACGAGCTGATGATCTTGGCGCGCGCGTCGAAGCCATAGCCGGTGTTCAGGAACTTGCGCAGGGTCTCGGAGAAGAGCCGTTGCTCGTCGCTGTACTCGAAGTCCATGTCGTGCCTCCGCCTACAGGCCGAGGGTCGCCTTGGCGATGATGTTGCGCTGGATCTCGTTCGACCCCGCGTAGATGGTGGCCTTGCGCACGTTGCAGTAGCGCGGCGCCAGCGCGGCCGTGAACGCGTCGAACGGCGCGCCGGCGGTGACCGGCCGGAAGATCGCCGCCAGCGGCCCCGCCGTCTGCATGGCCAGCTCGGTGAGCGCCTGCTGGATCTCGGTCCCCTTGATCTTGAGCAGCGAGACCTCGGCGCCGGGCGGCCGCCCGCCGCGGAGCTGGTCGAGGAACCGGAGGTTCGTGATCTCCAGCGCCATCAGCTCGACCTCCACGCGCGTGAGGCGGTCGGCGAAGCGCGGGTCGTCGAGCAGGCCGGCGTCCCTGGCCAGCTCCTTCACCCGCGCCAGCTCGCGCTTGCACATAGAAATATTCCCCGTGCCCATCCGCTCGTAACCCAGGAGGTATTTCGCCACGGTCCATCCCTTGTTTTCTTCGTGCACCAGGTTCTCCGCCGGCACCTTCACCTCGTCGAAGAAGACCTCGTTCACCTCGTGGCCCTGGTCCATCAAGATGATCGGGCGCACGGTGATGCCGGGCGTCTTCATGTCGATCAATAAAAATGAGATGCCGTCCTGCCGCTTCTCGGTCTTGGCGTCCGTGCGCACGAGGCAGAAGATCCAGTCGCCGTAGTGGCCGAGCGTGGTCCAGATCTTCTGGCCGGTGACGACGTAATGGTCGCCGTCGCGCACGGCGCGCGTCTTGAGCGACGCGAGGTCGGAGCCCGCGCCCGGCTCGGAGTAGCCCTGGACCCAGAAATCCTCGCCGTGGTACATGCGCGGCAGGAAGCGCTGCTTCTGGGCGTCGGTACCGAAGCGCAGCAGGACCGGCGCGCACATGCGCACGCCGAACGGCACGATGGGCGGGCAGCCGGCGGCGCCGCACTCCTCCTCGAAGATGTAGCGCTGCACGACGGTCCAGTCGGTGCCGCCCCACTCCTTTGGCCAGCCGGGCGCCACCCACCCCTTCTTCGCGAGCTTCTTGTGCCAGCCGAGCAGGTCGTCCTTCGACAGCTCGCGGTAGTTCAGAACCTTGTCGCGCACGTCGTCGGGAAGATTGGCGCCGATCCAGGCCCGGACCTCGTCGCGGAACGCGGTTTCCTCGGGCGAGTAGTTCAGGTCCATCGTGTCGCTCCTCTCAGAGACTCCGGGCCATCTCGAGCAACCGGCCCAGGTTGGCCAGCCGCGCGTCGAGGGTATCACCCGCGGGCTCCACGCGAATCGTCGTGATGCCCGCGCGGCGGTACACGGCGAGCCGCTCGCGCACCATCGCCTCGGTGCCGAGCAGGTTGGTCTTGAGCACCAGCTCGTCTGGCACGCGCGCCGTCGCCTCCTCGCGGCGGCCGTCGAGCCACAGCCGCTGCACCTCGGCCGCGATGTCCGCGTAGCCCGCGCGCCGGTAGGCGTCGTTGTAGAAGTTGTGCCGGCGCGAGCCCATGGCGCCGAGGCTGAAGGCCAGGCCGGGCTTGCGCGGCGGGATCAGCCGCTCGACGTCGTCGGCGAAGGCGACGACGCCGGCCGAGACGTGCAGGTCGAGCGCGTCGAGCGAGCGCCCCGCGCGCGTGGCGCCCGCGGTGAGGTGGTCGAGGAACACGTGGGCGTGCTCAGGCATGAAAGACGTGCCGAGCCAGCCGTCGGCCACCTCGCCCGTCATCTCGAGGCTCCGCGGCGAGAGCGTGGCGAGGTAGATCGGAATGTCGGGCCGCGGCGTCGCGCCGACGCGGAGCGCCTTGCCCTCGCCGCCGGGCAGCGGCAGCTGGTAGATCTCGCCCTTGTACTCCAATCGCTCACCGCGCGTGGCGCGCCGGACGATGTCGACCGTCTCGCGCATCCGCCGCACGGGGCGGTCGAAGCGGATGCCGTGCCAGCCCTCGATCACTTGAGGCCCGCTGACGCCGAGGCCGAGACGGAAGCGTCCGTGCGACATCGACCCGAGACTCAGCGCGGTCATCGCGATCAGCGCGGGCGTGCGCGTGCCCGCCTGCATGATGGCGGTGCCGAGCAGGATCCGCGAGGTGCGCGCGGCGAGGAAGGCGAGTGGCGCGACGGCGTCGTGGCCCCACGCCTCCGGCGTCCACACGGAGTGCGCGCCCAGCCGCTCGGCCTCGACGACGTAGGCGCTGCCCTGCTCCCAGTCTTCGGTGGCCAGCCGCAGTGAGATCGCGACGTTCATCGCGCCGGTGGCGCGGCGCCGAAGGCCGCCGCGATCTTGCCGAGTTGCCCGGCGTGGTCGAGGTCGTGCAGGCGCGTGAACAGCAGCGTCTCGCGCCAGTTGAGGGGCCCGAAGAACGGGTGCTCGATCGTGACGTCCAGGCGCCCGGCGGGATCGGCGGCGCGCACGCGGTCGAACAGCGTGTGCCGCTGGCGACCGAGGATCTCGAGCCACGCGTCCGCGGTCCGCAGCGGCGCGTTCTCGAACCCGCGGCCGCCGCCGCGCGGGGGTGCCGGGCGGCCCTCGAGGACGGCGACGACGCCGCCGCCGAAGTAGCCGTCGGCAGCGACGACGTGGGCCAGCACCTCGTTGGCGCTCCACTCTTCGGGCTCCGGCCGCTCGGCGAACCGCGCGACCGGCACGGCGCGCGCCGCCTTCGCGAGGTCGGCCATCGCCGCCTCGACCTTGGCGACGATCTCGGCCGGCGTCTGCTTGGCGCCCTGCGCCTGGAGGTAGCCGCGGATCCGTTTCTGCTCGTCCGTCATGACGACATAGTCTAGGCGAAAACGAGGAGCTTTCGAGATCCCGTCTGCTCAGAAACTTTTGCTTGACAGCCTTCGCGCTCGGCGATGGCGGCGAGTCGGCAGCGATTGGTGGATGGCTGCCCAGCGGGCCGCACGGACGCGCAAGTGGCGTGCGGCTGGCATTGTCACGAAAACTCATGGATCGCTGCGCGATCGCTTGTCTTGGAGGCGCCGGGAAGAGTCGAAAATCGCGGTGTAGAGTCGGCGCAGAGCTATGGAGGACTCGCCGATGGACATCAACGCTCCGACCTTCGTCCCGACCCCTACGCACATCGTGGAGCTCGAGCGGCTCGGCGACGAGATCGCCGAGCTGTCCGCCCACCTCGATGCCGCCACCGCTCACCTGCTCGACCTCATCCGCGACTTCGACGCGCGCGGCGGTTGGGGCAACGGGTTCCGGTCGTGCGCCGCCTGGCTGACCTGGCGCATCGGGCTCGACCCGGGCGCGGCGCGCGAGCGTGTCCGCGTGGCCCGCGCGCTCGGTGTGCTGCCGCGGTTGGCACAGGCGCTCGCGCGCGGGGAGCTGTCGTACGCCAAGGTGCGGGCGCTGACCCGCGTGGCGACGCC
>Ga0209807_1001383_pt1 | contig 11512 bp, 11 predicted proteins | sample GraSoiAngelo_154_FD_186168 | JGI IMG/M metagenome (GOLD analysis project Ga0209807, IMG submission 186168) | Grasslands soil microbial communities from the Angelo Coastal Reserve, California, USA - 14_1009_13_20cm (SPAdes) (version 2) | ecosystem: Environmental > Terrestrial > Soil > Grasslands ... | reverse complement strand
ATGACCTCGTAGAAGAACGGGCCGTAGAGCGGAACGTACGGTGTCAGGACGGGGTGTCCCGATAGATAGTCTCGGAGCGTGACGAGGAAGATCCCCTCGTCGTCGTACGCGTGAAACCCGTTGAAGATGGCCAGGTAGGCCACCGGCACAAGGGTGACAACGACACCCGCAAACGCAACAGCTGTCTTCAGCGAGGTGGGCGCTCGAGCCTCTGCTCGCAGCCCAACAGCCACCCCGGACGCGTCAGTGCGAAGCATCAGCCGGTATCGCGCGGCATATCGACCCGTTGATTACGATCTTTCCGGGAGCGCTCGAGCGATATCCGACACCCGGGCGGGAGTCGTCCGGTGCAGCAAACGTGAGCCACAGGTCGGGCCGCACGGGACCGAACAACGTTAGATCGCGTCCGACCGGCCTCGGTAGCAGCGTGGTTCGCGTCGTTTCATATGTCGGAATCTCGGCGTACACAGCGTTAGCTTCGTAACCTGCATTGACCCTTGTCGGCTCTGCGCAACGATATGCGAGCTGGGCCGCCTGGTCTCTCGCCTTCTGCCATGACTGGTAATCCTGTTCGTACACGAACGCGAGTCCAAGCAAAGCGGCCGAAGTCACTGTCGCCAGCAAAGCCGCTCCTGGCCGACCGTGGACCTGCGCAAGGGCGCAAATGATGGGGACAAGTGGAGCGATGACCGGCAGGTAATAGCGATCGTAGAAGGAGATGGTGTTGGACATCAGTAGGAGCAACTGCACCCCCGAGGTCAGGAGCAGAAAGACAAACCGCGGGTCGGAGCGTGTGGCGACCCACTGCACCGAGGACACTGGCCCGAGGAGCCAAAGCACAATCGGGCAGAGCCCGATGATGGCGAGGATGACGGGCAGGGGCACGGGCGGTGGTTTGAAACCGGCAAGAGTCGGGGCCGGACCGACGAACGTCCAGATGTTTCCCGGTGGCCAGGTAAACATCCACAGAAGCAAAATCACCAGAGCAGCCCCCGGCACAGCCACCAGGGCCAAGCGCCAGGTCCATCGAACACGGATGGCCGCCGCTAGAGGAAGTAGAAGGTAGCCACCAACGACCGGCAGGTGAGCGAGGGGAGTGAGAAAGGAGCCGAGCTGGAAGTGCCCGAGGCGGTCGACGACGTCCAAGCCGCCTGAGACGCCGAGCACAATCGGGACCATTGCTGCGATCGCAGAACCCAGGGCAGCGACGGCAAGCCACACTGTGTCTGACCGTTGGAAGGATCGCCCTGGTTGTCGAGAACGCACTATCAACGCAACTGTCAACGCGACGACTAGGCCAACACCCACAAACCTCTCGAGCATTGCGAGTGTCGCCCAGATTCCGAAACTTGCCTGGTTTCTGTTCTCGCCAATCCATGCAATTCCTGCATTGCATGCAAGGAGCAACAGACTCAAGTAAGCAACATCGGACATGAATGAGACTGCAAGGTTGAAGAAGATCGGAGAGGTGATTAGCACGACGGCACTGAGCACGCTCCAGATAGGGCCCGCCCCCAACCGCTGGGCAAGCCGATACGCCGCCCATGCGCCGGGCACTATCACAAGAAGCAGGCTCACCCGGAGGGCTCGCTGATCCTGCCCAAATGGTCCCGATATCAGCCACCCAATCACTAGCTGAGGCAGCGCCAGAGCAGTTTGGCGCGGATAGAGCTGACCGGTCACGAGGTGGCGCGCCGACCACGAGTAGATGTAGTCGTCGTTGAAAGCGAGCGGGGGTCCCAGGTCGAAGTAGACGATTCCCACAAGGGCGACAATCGCAAGCGCCGCCACTGCGAAGACGCCCGCCTGCGGCCGACTCAGGACAGCCACTTGACGATGCGAAGCGCTCCGAGACCGGAAAGGCTTCGGTGTGGGGAGCCGGTGTGCGCCCTGGACAGTTGGTCGAGGTGCGTCACGTAGAACTGATATGCACCCCACAGCATTTCCGTATTGCCTGTGGTTGGAAGCCAGCCGGTAGCCTTCCGCAACCGCGAAGTGTCGAACTCGAAGTTCGACGCGATCATCCGATAGTGGTAAGGACCAAGAGGCGACAGCCCCACTGAGCTCAGCAGTCTCATGGCGGCGATCGCTGGCTTGCGCGGCAATTCCGTCAAACGCGCCCTGGTTCCGGCGCGTTCGATGACGCCGCTCAGCATTTCCTTCACCGTCGGCACGTTGTCTGAGCCAACGTTGAACACCCCGCTCGCTGGACTCCCCGCCAGCATCAAACACGCTTGAGCCAGGTCGTCGGCGCTGACGAACTGGTATCGGTTGCCGCCGTCGCCAACAAGCCACACCCTGCGGCCCTCATGAATGAATTCGAAGAGGATGCTCAGAAGGCCAAGCCTGCCCGCCGCCACGATGGTCGGACATCGGACGACTTTGACTGCGAGCTCACTGGATAGCGAGAGCAGGTGCTCCTCGCCTGCGAGCTTCGACCTCCCGTAGATCTCGACTGGCGCTGGGACGTCGTTTTCGGTCACGGGCCGATCCCAGCTTGTGCTCCAAAGGCAGTTGCTGGAAATGAAAACCAGGGCACCAACGCCTGCTTGGATGGCTGACTGTGCCACGCAGGCGGTGCCGTCTACGTTTGTGCTCCAGAGGCCTGCCCGGTTTTTCCGATCGTGGGCGAGGACCGCCGCGCAATGAAAGATAACGTCGGGCTTGCAGCCACGGACTGTTTTCCCAAAAGCAGCCGCGTCACGTATGTCGACGACCATTGGTGCGTAGCCGGGTTGCGGGGCATCGACCAGCCGGTCGACCCCGACCACTTCCCACCCATCACTCAGAAGGCGGTCCTTGAGAATCCCGCCAAAGAAGCCGACCGAACCGGTGACGAGCGCCCTCATTTCTTGTGCCGCATTGCGGAAGGGCTAATGGCTAAGCCTCCCAGTCGGCTGTCTCTTCCATCCCCAGGATGCTCAGGAAGAAGCTCGCAAAGATCGTCTGCACGCCCAGCGTGAGCAGGAGGGCGGCAGGAATGACCTCACGCATGGTCACCCGCGGATCCAGCGCGCCAAAGCCAACCGCGCCCCAGCTCCACACGGCCACGACTGCGCCGGCGACGCCCGCCAGGAGCATCAGGCCGCCGATTGCCAGCCCTGTCTCGAGCTTCATGTACCGAAACATTTCGGTGTAGCCCGGGTTCGGCGGGTGGAATCCACGCTGCATGGCGAAGACCTTCGTGAACACGGCGAAGACGACGAGCTGATAACCGATCAGGCAGGAAAACGCGGCCAGCAGAAGGGTGTGGATGTCGAAGGTCGCGGGCCCGATCTGCTTCGGCCCTGTCTCGAGCAAGGCGCCCACAACAGCGCCGGAGCTGAAGAGCGCGAGCCCCGGGTAGAGGAACAGCCACCGGGGGCTGAAGAGGAGCATGAAGCGCAGGTGGCGCCAGCCGTCGCGCCAGGTGCGCAGGTGCGGTGGCCGCGAGCGCCCGTCGGGGCTCAGCGTGACGGGCACCTCCGCGATCTTCAGCCGCCGGAGCGAAGCCTTGATCACCATCTCGCTCGCGAACTCCATCCCGGTCGCGCGCAAATGCAGCTTGTCAATCGCGTCCTTGCGAAAACCTCGCAGGCCGCAGTGCATGTCGCCGACTGGCGTCCGGAAGAACACCCTGCTGATGAAGGTGAGCACCGGGTTGCCGACCCAGCGATGCGACCAGACCATCGCGCCCGCCTGGATACCGCCCGTGAACCGGTTGCCCATCACCAGGTCATAGCCCTGGCGGAGCTTGTCGACGAGCGGGCCGATGGCGCTGAAGTCGTAGCTGTCGTCGGCGTCGCCCATGATCACAAACCGGCCGCGGGCGGCCTCGATGCCGCCGATCAGGGCGCTCCCGTATCCCTTGCGCGCGACCTCGACGACGCGGGCGCCGAGCTTCTCGGCGACGGCTTGCGAGCCGTCAGTGCTCCCGTTGTCGGCGACTATGACCTCGGCGGCGAGGTCGTGCTTGTCGATCGCGCTGAGCGCCTTGCGGATGCAGGCAGCCAGCGTCTCCGCCTCGTTGAGGCAGGGCATGAGGATCGACACCTCGATCGCGGTCGGCGGTCGGTGCCCAGCCTGCCTTCGGGAACGCTGCGCGACGCTCATGGTCTGGTGCAGCGTAACGCGGGGGGCAGAGGTTCTTGCCCAGGAAAAGAAGTGACCCCGACGGATCGCCTCTCGGGAGCGGGTCCACGGCCTTGCGGCCCTGTTCCTGCCCCCTCGAACGTTTCCCTCGGGGCCGCAGAGAAACGTAAGCCCTACAGTTCATCGGCGCAAGCCCAAAAGTCGGGTCGTCGCCAACCGTAAATTTGTAGCCTCAGGAAAGCGGCTGATAGAGGATGTTCTTGCCCCCGTCGACGACCAGGTCCTGACCCGTGATGACGTCGTTTTCGAGCAGGGCCATGACGGCCTGGGCGACATCGTCCGGCGTAGCGATCTTGCCCAGTGGGGTCCCCTTCGCGAACGCTTCCTCCTGGGCGGCGGCTGCGTCTTCGCCGAAATTCTTGCTGAACCATCGACTCGAGACGAGGCCCGGCGAGACGGAGTTCACGCGGACCTGCGGTGCCAGCGCGAGAGCGAGCGCGCGCGTGAGCTGCAGGACGCCGGCTTTGGAGACTGCGTAGGGGATCGAAGAGCCCGACGCACGGTAGGCGGCGATCGACGAGATGTTGACAATCGCGCCGCCGGCGCTCGCGAGCGCGGCCGCGGCGGCCCGGCAGCAAAAGAACGTGCCTTTCAGATTCACGCTCAGGATGTCGTCCCAGACCTGATCGGTCAGCGCGTCGAGGTCTGTGTGGGGGATGAAGTGAGTGGTCCCGGCGTTGTTGACGAGCACGTCGAGACTTCCGTACCGGTCGACAGTCGACGCAATCATGTTCTTGACCATCGACTCGTCAGCGATGTTCGCGGGCCAGGGAAGCGCCTCGGCGCCAAGCAGTCGCAGCTCCTCCGCGGTCGACTCCGCCTCGGCGGCTGAGCGGGAGTAGTTGACGACCACGGCCTTCGCGCCGGCCTTCGCGAGCCTGATCGACGTCGCGCGTCCGATGCCGGTGCCGCCACCAGTGACGATCGCGACTCGGCCGGCAAGGTCCATGCGAGACTAGAGCCTAATGCCGCTGACTTTCGCCGAGGCGCAGAAGACGATCGGCGGTGCGCATACGAAAGCAGAAAGTCTCGGCATTCGGGTCACCGTTGCCGTGGTCGATGAGGGTGGGTTCTTGATCGCTCTCGGCCGGATGGACGGCGCCCCTCCCATCTCGCCTCAGGTTGCCGAGGCGAAGGCCGTCGGCGCCGCGATGCTCTACCGCGACGGCGCCTCATTGGCGGAGCTCGCCAAGGACCGACCGGGCTTCTTCAGCGTCGTCGACCGGCTCGTACGCGTGCCCGTCGTGCCGGGTCTCGGCTCGATCTTGATCAAGAGGGACGGTGATGTCCTGGGTGCGGTCGGGGTGAGCGGGGGCCGGCCGGAGCAGGACCTCGAGTGCGCGGAGGCGGGCCTCAGCTCAGCCTGAGACGCCGCATGGGCTCGTAGACAGAGCCGCCGCGACCCAGCCGGCTCCGATAGAGGATCAGCTCGTCCGCTCGCCATGCCTCGAGGTCGGGCGGGGCCGGCAGGTCAGGAAGCGGCGCACCATCCCGGGCCCTGGCCCGAGCGAGGGTCAGGTGCGCGTGGTAGCGGCGAGCCTCGGGTTCGAGACCCGCGCGGGCGCATTCGGCCTCCACCTGCCCGGCCAGCACGGCAATCTCCCCATGTCCCGAGCCGAGGCCGAGCCACACCACGCGGGCCAGGCGGCCCCGTTTGAAGGTGCCGAGCTCTTCGAGCTTGAGCTCGAACGACCGCAAGCCGGCGTCAGCAAGCCTGTCCGCGACGCCTTCGGCGACAGCTTGCTCGACGTGACCGAGAAAGCGAATCGTCAGGTGGAGGTTGACTTCCGGAGTCCAGCGAAATTCGGGCGCCCGCTTCGCGCAATCCGCGATGTAGCTCCCAAGGGCCGCGCGGTGCAGTTCGGGCAGCGGCAGCCCGAAGAACGTCCGGACCTTTACCGAACCGGTTTGGCCCAGTGCGTTGGAGCCCAGGCGCCTGGCGCGGTGGGCCGCCAGCCGAACTGCGAGCTCACTGAGTCGATGCCGGCGGCGAGGTTGTCGGCCTGGCTCATGTTGACCTCGTCCGGCGTTATCGGCGGGTTGGTCGAAACCGCCTCCATTGCCATGGCGGCCGGAATCAGCAGCGGCGCGGGCAACTTTAGCTTCGGCTTCTTGACGCGTCGGGCCTGGAGAAACCAGTCGAAGACGGTTTCCCAGGTCACGACCTCCGGCCCGCCGAGCTCGACGATCTTGCCGAGCAGCTCCGGCTTGCCGATGGCCTCGACGACGCACCGCGCCGCGTCCTCGCGCAGGATCGGCTGCATCTTGGCCTGGCCGCTACCCGCGATGATCGCGAAGGGCCCGACCAGCGCGCGCTCGAAGTCCTTCACGATGCCGCCGTCTTCGCCGATGACCAGCGTGAAGCGAAGGATCGTCCCGGTCACGCCGGTCTTGGCGAGCTCCTGCTCACCCATCCAGCGTGACGTGAAGTATTTGAGGTGCGGGTCCAGCTTGGCGCCGACAGCGCTCACGAGAACAACCGAGCGAACGCCTGCGGCCATTGCTGCCTGGCCCAGGATGCGAGGACCGTCCACGTTCACCGCGAGGTAGGACTGGGGCCGGTTCCGCCGCACCGCGACGAGGCTGATGATGTGCTCGACGCCCTGCGCCGCCTGCGTAACCGACTGCGGGTTGAGCGCATCCCCCACGACCACTTGAGCCCCGCGAACCTTGAAGGCGGCCGCCTTCAGGGGGTCCCGTACAAGGACGCGCAACTGGTGCCCGGTGTCCAGGATCTTGTGAGCCACGGCGCGGCCGACAAAGCCGGTGGAGCCGAGGAGCAGAACCCTAGCCACGGGTCAGAATCCTAGCCGAGCGATACTGAGATCCAGTGCCGCGCCCAATTTCGGCCGGAACGTTCTCGAGCGGATTGCTGCTCGGCGTGTTTGCGGTCTTGCTGGGCATTGGCGCCATCGCCGCCGCACTTCGAAGGCGGCGCGGCAAGGCGAGGTACCCCGAGACCTACGCCGCGACCGGGGGCATCTTGTACACGATCGTGCAGATGGGCTGCGGCGTGGTCCTGCTCATCGGCGGGGCCGGGCTGGTCACCCTGGCGGTCGTCTTCCGTCGCTAGAGGACGCGCGGAAACGATCTTAGATCACGTTCTTTTCGTGGACCAACGAGCCCCTCGCGAAGCGGGTGAACGCGAACGGCGTGATGTCGATATCGGAGCGCTGGTCGAGCAGCAGCTGGGAAAGAAGCAGCGCCGCCGCCGGGGCCTGCATGAACCCGTGCCCGCTGAACCCGGCCGCGCACCAGAAGCCCTCGATCTCCGGCACCGGCCCGAGGATCGCCTGATGGTCGGGCGTCGTCTCATATAGGCCGGCCCACGCCGTTTTGATCCCCGCGCCGGCCAGGGCGGGAGCGCGCCGCGACGCCTGCTCGAACATCTTCTCCAGGAAGGTCCAGTTGACATCCGTCGCGTAGCCTGGCCCTTCGATCCGGTCGCTCATCCCGATCAGCACCCCGTCGCCCTCCGGGTGGAAGTAAAGCGAGGTCTGGAAGTCGACCGTCATCGGGTTGCTCCGCGGCACGGCCGGAAAGGTTCCTGTGACGGCAACGTGCCGGCGGTACGGGAGCACTGGGATCTCGAGCCCCGCCATACGACCGATGGAGGACGACCATGCGCCGGCGCAGTTGAAGACGACCCGGCTCGCGACGTCGCCCGCCGAGGTGCGGACTCCCTGCACGCGTCCGCCTGCGACGTCGATCCCCACCACCTCGACGCCTACCTTCAGCCGGGCGCCATGGCGCCGGGAGGCCTCGGCGTAGCCGGACGTGACGTCGGCCGGGCTCGCGATGCCGTCGCTAGGGCAGAAGGTGCAGCCCAGAACGTCCTCGACGTTGAGCACGGGGACCATGCGCGCCGCTTCTGACGGATCGACCCAGCGCGCCTCGGTCAGGCCGACCCGATGCCACATTTCCATGTTGTGGCGGAAGTCCTCGACCTGCTGGGGCAGGGTCAGCACGAACAGGTAGCCGATCTGGCGGAAGTCCGCCGGGTGTCCCGTCTCCTGCTCGAAATTCTCGAAAAGCTGGACTGAGAGGCGCTGGAGGCGCACGTTGGCCTCCATCGAGAACTGCTGCCGAACGCCGCCCGCGCACCTGCCGGTCGACTGCGAACCCAACGTCTCGCGTTCGAGCAGCAACACGTCGACGTCGCGCCTTGCCAGCTGATATGCGAGGGCGCAGCCCATGATGCCGCCGCCCACGATGACTACGTCAGCGCTTTCCACTGATGTCCGAAACCCTGGCCTCGCGCGCGCTCTTCACCATTCCCCACACCTCGAAGATGAGCTTCAGCGCCGCGAGCGTCGTGATGTCGCTGTCGTCAAACGGCGGCGAGACCTCGACGACGTCGAACCCCACCAGGTGCGACCGTGCGGTCGCGCCGCGCAGCAGTTCGAGCGCCTGTCGTGTGGACAGGCCACCGGCGGAAGGGATCTCCGTGCCCGGGGCAAACGCCGGGTCGAGCACGTCGATGTCGAACGAGACGTGCACCTCAGCGCCTGCGAGCCGGTCGGCGATCTTGCCCGCGGAACCATGTAGGTCGCGGGCGATCTCCGCCGTGGAGACGAGAAGCACGTTGTTGGCGGCGATGAACTCAAGCTCCTCGGGGTCGTAGTCGCGCCCGCCGGCGATCACCACGCGCGATGGTTCGATGCCTGAGGCCTCGAGCGCGCGACGCAAAGCGCATCCGCACGTCCAGTGGCCGCCGCGCGAGAAGTCGCACAGGTCGGGATGCGCGTCGACCCAGAGCAGCGAGAGGCCGGGATGCCTCCGTACCTGCGCCGCCAGAGTCGAGATTGCGGTGCAGTGGTCGCCGCCCAACACGGTCAGGAACGCGTCGGGCGCGACCTGGGCCAGGCGCTCCATGGGGCCCATCCATCCGGACTCGATGTCCCGCCCGGCGTCGAGGTCGCCGATGTCGCTGACACGCAGGCCGGTCAGGAGGTGGCCCTCTTCTGTGACGGGCGGCATCACAGGGGACAGCCGGCGGATGGTACTGGGCGCGATGGCGGCGCCCTTTCGGTAGACGGCCGAGCCATCGTAGGGGATGCCCGCGACCACGACGTCAGCAGGCTGCCCGCCTACCAAGCCTGCCCACGGACGTAGACCGTCGAGGTTCACACCCTTCTCCTCTTCTCCGGCACTTTCAGGATGCTAAGCGACCCGATCACGAACCAGAACGCAAAGACGCTGAAGACGACCGGAAACCCGCCCGGAAGGCCGAGGATCGGAGGTCCAGCGTTGAAGGCGTCCAGGAGAGGGCCGCCGAGGAACACGGCGATGATGCCGGCGCCGGCGGTTGCGATGTTCGAGAAGCCCATGTAGAGGCCCCCCTCGTGCGGCGGAATGATGTCCTGGATGAAGGCCCAGTCGACCGAAAAGAAGACACCGAGCCCGACCCCGATGAAGAGCCCCGTGAGCGTGGCCTGAGCGGCCAGGTCGGGCACATTGAGGAACGACGCCAGGGGGCGAAGCGCGCCGTTTGGAACCCACTGGAAGTGACTGAAGACCAGCACCAATGTGCCTGCGGCGCCGAAGAGACCCGCGGCGAAGATGAGCGGCCGGCGGCCGGTGCGATCCGAGAGCCGCGACGCCGGCCATGTAACAAGGGCCGCGACAGCGATCGCGATTCCGAGCAGCGTCGACGCCGCCAACGCCGTCGCTTTGCGGTCCTGGTGGAAGAACACATTGTCGAAATAAAAGAAGGCAAAGTTCTGCAGCCCACCAAAGCCCATGAAGATGAGCAGCCTCGACACCATCAGCCATCGAAAATCCCGATTGCGAAATGGAATGCCGAAAGTCTTGGTCAGGAGCTCGCCGAGGCTTCGAAACGGACTGTCGACCGGCATCGCTCGATCGGGGACGACGACCACGGTGGCGAGCATCGTGACGACGAGCACGATGGCGATCGAGGCGATCGCAGCGCTCCGTCCGAGATGCGCCAGCAGCAGCCCCGCCCCGACTGTTCCGCTCGCGATGCCGACGAGGTTGGCGACGCCATAGAAGCCGGACGCCTCAGCCCGCTGGCGTTCCGGCACGACGTCCGGCAGCAGCCCCTGATATGGAGCCTGCGCGGTGTTAGAAGCGAACTGCAGAAGGAAGTAACAAAGGACGAGCCACCAGTAGTTGCCGGCGAGAGCGATGCCGACGAGGAACAGCACATCGCCCGCGGTCCCGGCCGCGATGAACGGACGCCTCCTCCCCCATCGCGTCACGGTGCGGTCCGAGATGCCGCCGACGACCGGCTGCCAGACGATCGCCACCAACGTGCCGAGCGATTTGAGAAAGCTCGCGGCGAGGCCTTCGTGGGCCCGGCCGACGAGCTGAATGATCATGTCCGGCAAGATCAGCGCGGTCAGGCTGTTCCACAGGTACCCGATCGCGATCCAGTAGACCGACAGAAGGATGAAGTCGAATGTCCCGAGCCGGCGCTGCGGAGCCGTAGCTACCGCGGCGACGCTCAATCCGGTCGGTATGGCGGGAGCGACTTCTTGACCGGACGGTCGTCGCGATAGCCGAGCGCGTACTCGCCTTGCAGGATCGTGTGCACCTCACGCGTGCCCTCGTAGATGATCGGCGCGCGGGCGTTGCGCAGAAAGCGTTCGACGGGATACTCGGCGGAATACCCATACGCGCCGTGGACCTCGACAGCGTCATGCGCGGCGTTGAACGCCGCATCCGTTGCGTATTGCTTCGCCATCGAAACCTGTCGCGTGTGGCGAGCGCCCGTGTTCTTCATCCATGCGACTTTGAAATACAGCAAGCGGCAGATCTCGTAATCGCGCGACATCTTAGCGATCATCTGCTGGACCAGCTGGTAGCGCCCGATCTCCTGGCCGAAGGTCGTTCTCTCGCGCGCGTATTTGACCGACGCGTCGAGACACGCGCGCACTGTGCCCGTTGCACCGGCGGCGACGGTGAAACGCCCGTTGTCGAGACAGCTCATCGCGATCTTGAAGCCATCGCCCTCATCACCGATTCGGTTCGCCTCCGGCACCTCGAGGTCGGTCATGAAGATCGAGCCGACATCGCCCGCACGTATGCCCAGTCGATCCTCGATCGGCTCGGTGCGCAGCGCACTGCCGCAAGCCTCACGGTCGAGCATGAACGCGGAAACGCCGCGCCCACCCGCCTTGGGGTCGGTCTTGGCGAAGACGAGCAAGAAGTCCGCGGTGTCGGCGTCGGAGACCCAAACCTTCTGCCCGTTCAGGACGTAGCCGTCGCCGTGCCGGCGCGCCGTCGACTGCATCGAGGCCACATCGGACCCGGCGTTGGGCTCGGTCAGGCCGTAGCAGGCGAGCTTCTTGCCTGAGGCCATCGGGACGAGCCACTGCTGCTTCTGCTCCTCGGTCGCCCAGGTGTAGAGGCCCAT
>Ga0209807_1001382_pt1 | contig 11513 bp, 8 predicted proteins | sample GraSoiAngelo_154_FD_186168 | JGI IMG/M metagenome (GOLD analysis project Ga0209807, IMG submission 186168) | Grasslands soil microbial communities from the Angelo Coastal Reserve, California, USA - 14_1009_13_20cm (SPAdes) (version 2) | ecosystem: Environmental > Terrestrial > Soil > Grasslands ... | reverse complement strand
AGGCCGTGGGTTCAAATCCCACCAGCCCGACCATGCCCGAATCCGTGTGTCATGGACGAGACCGTCCCGACCACCACCGGACTGACCAATCCTTTCGGCTAGGAATGGCCGACCTCTCCGGTGAATCTTTCGCGATTTCGCAGCGAAAGCGGTTGCCATCTTGAACAAGCGATGCTTGGGTTGCGCCTCACTTGCACGACAGACTGATCTTTCGGCTATGGGCTCCTTAAAGAAACGACGCAAGGCGAAAATCTCCAAACACAAGCGTCGCAAACGCATGAAGGAGAATCGCCATAAGAAACGTCTCCGTTACAAGTCATAGCTCGATCGGCGGTGTTGCCACCACCGACGCTCACCGATAGGTTTAGGATATGATTCCGCGGAAGCATGTTGCTTGTCTTGCACTGCTGTTCACCGCTTTCGCCGGCATCGAAACGACGTTCGCCGCGCTTTCGCCCACCAAGGCTCCGCATTCAGGCAAGCCGACGACGGCGCGCGAACCCTTAAAGCGCAGTAGCGTAATCGACGATTCGATCGCTCTTCCGTCGGCGAAAGATCTCGCGTTGCGCAGCGATGGTGTTCATAAGGCGGATGCGCTCGCGCATTTCGTTCAGGGGGTCGATTACGAAGAGAATGGCGAGATGGATAAAGCGCTGGAAGCGTATCGTCAGGTATTGAACGTCGATCCTGGCGAGGTGGAACTTGCCGTTCGGGTAGCAGCGCTACTCGTTCGCGAAGATGAGTACCCGGATGCGATCGATGTTCTGAAAGACGCCGTCAAAGCACGCCCGAACGCGCCCGAGCCTTATCTAAGCCTTTCGTTTATCTATGCGAAATACCTGCGCAAAATCGATCAAGCAATCGCGTTCGCAAACAAGGCGATCGCCTTAGATCCGCAGAGTATTGACGGCTACCAGCGACTTTTTGAAATCGAAATCGCGTCTGGCGACGAAAAGCGCGCCCTGGCGACACTCGATCGGGCTGCAAAGATTCCGGCCGCGAGTCCCTCCTTTTGGATCAGGCTGGGCCGGCTTTATTCCTCGGTCTTTTTAAAACCGGACGCACATCCGTCACCTGAACAGACCGCCTGGTTAAACGAAATTTACAAGACTGCGGCAATGAAAGGTCAGGATGATACAGCCGTCCTGAAGGAAGCCGGCGACTATTTCGCCTCGACCGAACAGATTAAAGATGCCCTTCCACTCTACCTCCGCGTACTCGAATTAAAGCCGGACGACGCGAATGTACGCGAAAAACTCGCGACCGCTTTTGTCCTCACCAATCAGCGATCGCGCGCAGTAGAGACGCTAGATTCCATCATCAAAGAACACCCGGAAAAATATCAGCCCTACGAGCTACTCGCGCAGTTACATGATGACGAAGCTCGTTCACTCGCCCGCGCAAATCAGCCGGAGGCGGCAAATGCCGAATTCAAGAAAGCGGCCGCAAATTACGAACAAAGTTTGCTAATTAATCCAAATCATCCAACAACGTATTTGCGCCTGGCCGAATTATTCCTGGCACCGCTCAAACAAGGCGATCGCGCGGTAGCATTGCTGAAGGAGGCGCGCCGCCGATACCCCGACGCACCTGAGTTTGCCTATTATCTTGCAATTGCCCTGCGTGAGTCGAACAACCCGAAGGAGGCGGTGATTACCTTCGAGGAAGCGCTGAACGAAGCGCAAAATACAAATGCCGAGCTGTTGACGGCGCGATTTTACCTCGATTACGGCGCAGCCGCAGAGCAAACTGGATTGTACGACAAGGCGGCCGAGCTGTTCCGCAAGGCGATTGCGATGGACCCGGCGAATGCCGCTGAACCCTACAATTATCTCGGCTACATGTGGGCCGAACAAAACACTCACCTGGAAGAGGCGGAAGACGCGATCAAACGCGCCCTCCAGCTTGACCCTGGAAACGGCGCTTATCTCGACAGCATGGGCTGGGTCCAGTATCGACAGGGAAAATTCGAACAGGCCCTGGAAAACTTAAAGCGAGCTGTGCAGAATCTACCGCGGGAAGACCCCGTGGTCTTCGACCATCTCGGCGATGCCTATTTGAAATTGAATCGAATGCCACAGGCGATCGAAGCTTGGCAAAAAGCGCATACGCTCGATCCGTCAAATAAAGGGTTGGCGGCGAAAATCGATAGCCACAAAACGAAAGTTAGCAAGACCGAGCCGGTCCGAGCAAAGCCATGAATTCTTCTCCCCACTCACGATATCCGAATGAGTGGCAACGAAGAGCGATCTGGTCGGCCTTGAGCGCCTTAGCAATTTGCTTTCTCATTTTCATGATCGTGGCGGTGATTTGGATCATGGCGAATGTCGTTAGTTTTCTACAACCGATTCTGATTCCGGTGGCCATCGCCGCGATTCTTGCCTACCTGCTGGACCCGCTTGTTACGCGGATGAGCCGCCATGGTCTAAGCCGAACAAAATCAGTTCTGCTGCTTTTTGCTATCGCCGGATTTGCGATTACGGCACTAGGAACATGGCTCCTCCCGGTGATCTGGTACCAAAGCACCAGTCTCGCGAAAGAACTTCCGCAGTATACCGTCAAGGCGCGCGACCAGGTGGCGGATTTAATCTATCGTTATGACCGTAATTTCGGCAGCGGTGCCAAATCGAAGAACGGAACCAGTGGGGTAATTAGCTGGCTTCTCGGTTCACCGACACCGGCACGGGCAACACCGACCCCGGCGACGACGGAAGAATTCACACCGGCAGCACCAACTCCTCGAATGGAAGAAATTGCACCGGTTCCGGCCAAGGTCTCTTCGGCCGAGCGCCAGCGGATTCAGGAGTATTTTGAGAAGCAATTGCCTAACGTGGAGAAGCAGCTTCCCAATCTTCTCGATAAATTCTGGGCGATCTTAAAAAAGAGCATTGGCGGATTCCTCGGCATTACCGGCTTCCTGCTCAGTCTCATTCTGGTACCGATCTATCTCTTTTTCTTGTTGAAGGAACGGCCTGGCATCCAGCGGCACTGGAAGGAGTACCTGCCGCTTCGTGATTCGCCGCTCAAAGACGAAGTCGCGACCGTGCTGATGCAGATCAACAGCTACGTGATTGCTTATTTCCGCGGACAGCTGCTGGTCTGCCTCGTCGATGGTATCCTCATCGGAACCACCCTTTCCTTCCTACCGCGACCAGGGTTGAACTTTGCCCCTCTGATCGGCGCCCTCGTCGTCGTTTTAACAATGATTCCGTACATCGGAATCGTGCTCTGCTGGATTCCTGCCGTAATCATTGCGGCGGCCCAATGGGGTGATTGGACACACCCGCTGCTGGTCACACTAATTTTCATCGTCGTCCAGAATCTGGAAGGCCTGTTCTACGCTCCGCGCATCGTCGGCAATTCGGTCGGGCTTCATCCCATGACTGTGATCGTTTCCATCTTCGTCTGGGGTTTGCTCATCGGCGGATTACTTGGCCCGATCTTAGCCGTGCCGCTGACCGCCACCATCAAAGTGCTGCTCGCCCGCTATGTTTGGGGCCGGCGATTGCGTGAAGAAGCAGCCGAAGAAGTGGAAGACGTCCCAGTTGTTCAAGAGGCGGAAATTCAGACAGCACGCGCTTAGCTGCGAGTTGAAATCGCCGTGCGCCATGCGGATAGAACTCCGATGGCTGAATCCAGAACGCATGTTTATCGCCGGCGTCGCGCGAAACGCGGCCGCTCCCGTCCACCAGACAGGCCGAATCGCACTATCCTTCTCGTCCTCGGATTGATTGGCGGATTCGCTCTCGGGCTGCTCGTTCTCGCCGTCGGCCCAAAAGCTGTGAACGCTTGGAAAAAGTCGCACTCCGTCAGTCGCGCGGAGGAGAACCTGAAACAGGGAAAATTCAGCGCTGCGATTGATTCCGCACAGCAGGCATTACGCTTCGATCGCGATTCGCTTGCCGCCTTTCGCATTCTTGCCGAGGCGACGGAGAAACAAAATCAAGCTGAGACGGTCAGATGGCGAGCCGAGATCGCTCGACTGACCCCGCGCGAGATCGATAGTCAACTCAATCTCGCGTCCGCCGCCCTGCGCTTTGGGCAACTCGATGTTGCACGCAGGGCACTCGAAAATGTTCCTAAAGAAAGTCGCGACAGCGCTGCTTACAATGTCGTTGCCGGCTGGCTTGCCCGTGCGCAGGGCGATGAGGCGGGAGTGGATCGGCATTTCGCGGCCGCGGTCGAGAAAGAACCGAAGAACGAACTTTATCAATTCAATCTGGCGGCGCTGCGCATCAAATCGCCTGATCCCCAGAAGAGCGCGTCGGCACGCGAATCGCTCGAGCGCCTGGCGAAAGTCGCCCCCTTTCGCGCCGGTTCGCTACGTGCATTGTTGAGCGACGCCGTCGCGCGACGTGATCTTGCGGCGGCAGAGCGTTACGCGCAGGAACTCCAGATGACCGCCCAAGTCACGTTCTCCGACTACCTGCTTTGCCTCGATTTTTACAAAAAACTCGACGAAAAAAAATTCACAGCACTACTCGACAAAGTGAAGCCAGTGGCGGCGCGGCTGTCATCCGACCTCGCTCTACTTTTAGCTTGGATGAATGATAACGCTATGGCGACAGAAGTACTCCGTTGGACGGAAAAGTTGCCGGCCGAAAAAACAACGAACCCGCCTCCGGCCATCGAAATCGCCAACGCGCTAACTTTGCAGAAGAACTGGTCCCGTCTTCGTCGCTGGACCCGTAACGGTTCGTGGAGCGAGTACGAATATCTGCGTCTCGCCTACCAGGCGTACGCGGTGCGGCAAACGCGTCAGTCTTCGGCCGATGCTGAATTTGTCTCTCTTTGGCACGCAGCCGATCGCGCCTGCGAGGAAAATCCGGAGCGCGAAATTCGCCTTGCTCGTCTGGCGTCAAAATGGAATCTGCCGACCCAGGCGGAGCAGCTCTGGTTGCGGGTTGCGCAGAATCCGCTGACGCGGCGGGAAGCGCTCGACGCTTTGTTGGAGATCTATCGCGCGACCAATGACCTTCCGAACCTCTACCTCACAGCGATGCGCTTGCACGAAGCCTCGCCCGATGAGCCTCTTCTGGCCGCCGAATACGCGCGGCTTTCACTCGTGCTCGATCGCAATGCGAAGGAGGGACAGCGGGTTGCACAAGAGGCATTCGAGCAAGCGCCGAGTGAGCCACTCTGCGTGTCCGCGCAAGCGCTCTCGCTTCATTCGCTTGGACGCGCCGCTGAAGGCATCGATCTGCTCAGGAAACTGCCTCCGGAAAAATTGCATGAACCGCACAATGCGGTTTATGTGGCCGTCCTTCTGCTCGACCAGGGTCAGGTCGATGCTGCCCGCGAATTCGTTGATGCGGCGAATGCCGGGTCCGTTTACCCGGAGGAAAAAAAACTACTACAAGACGCGCTCCAGAAGACTCAATCCATTCAATCCACCGTGCCCTCGACTCAAGCGCCCGTGCCGTCGCCTTCCGCGACTGCGAATGCGATGCCGTCCCCGACGCCGGTCGATTTGTCGCCGCGATAATTCGGAATCCGGCGCACGGTAATCCGGCAAGCGCCAGACCGTGGCTACAGTTGTAGCCGCCTCGCTCAGTCAAGGCGCGACGATTCTGTTTTGCTTCTGAACCCTCGCTGCAGTTATCGCGACAGGTCAAATGGAGGGACGGGCGCTCCGTCGCTTCCGATCTAATTTATTTATTCAGGAGAGCAGGAAAACGATGAAATTTCTGCTTTGTTTGTGGTTCCTCATTTCTTGGTTTCCTGATTAGTATTTTCTTCTGAATTGCAGCCGGCCCGGCTGTCTCCACAATTTGTGGTTGTTTCTAGTTGCTTGTTTCCCGCGTCCTAATTCATTCTGCTAATGATTCGTTTCCTGGACTTCTGGTTTCCCCATCATCGCTTTCCGCAGGACGAGATCGGCCAGATTTTGTGTCGCGTGGTCAAGGGCAGAATTCGCGCGCTGTAATCGCGCAAGGTTTTGACTCGAAGCTGCTTCGAGCACTTCCCGCACGGCTTGGGCGATCAGAGCGTGTTCCTCGTCGCTAATCTCGTTTCCCGCGACTGGCAGTGCCGCCTCGATGGCCGCCACCATCTCATCCGTTTTCACCTTTGCTTCCACCCAGGCGCGCTCGCTCATATCGTCAAACGCATGCTCGAGTGAATCAGCCAACATTCTTTCCACTGCTTCCTCCGAGACATCGATCGCGCTGGTCATCTCCAGCTTTCTTTCCACACCTGTTTTCGTGTCCCGCGCCAGCACGTGCAGAATACCGTTGGCGTCGATTTCAAATTGTACCCCTACACGCGGCACGCCTTTCGGCGCGGGCTCGAACTCAATCGCGAGTTGCCCGAGAAGCCAGTTGTCCTGCGCCATCTCGCGCTCGCCTTGCAGCACTTTGATCGACATCGCGCGTTGATTATTCACCGCCGTGGTAAACATTTCGCCCGCCTTAATCGGAATAGTCGAGTTCCGCGGAATAATGATATTCATGAGCCCGCCGAACGTTTCAATTCCGAGCGACAGTGGCGTAACGTCCAGGAGCACGACGTCGCGAAGCGCACCCGCTAAAATCCCCGCTTGGATGGTCGCGCCCACCGCCACTATTTCCTCCGGATTTTGCGAAATATTGGGTTCACGAGCAAAGAATTCGCGGACAAATCTGCGCACCAGCGGCATCTTCGTCGCGCCACCGACCAGAATCACTTCGTCGAGTTCTTCAGCTGTTAGTCTCGCGTCAGCCAGAGCGCGCGCACAATGCCAGCGCGTTTTTTCAATTATAGGTTGAGCGATTTTCTCCAACTCTGCTCGAGACAATGGAATTTCCAAGTTTCGTCCGCCAACGAATGGCAGGCGAATCGTCGCGTTTTCCTCAACCGACAATCGATGCTTGGCATCAATTACCACCTCACGCAGTCGCGCGACATCGCCAGCTCCGATGGGGACACCGAATCTTGCCAGCACATATTCGATAATCGCGTTGTCAATATCGTCCCCGCCAAGCTGGGTATTGCCGTTCGTCGCCAGCACCTCGAATAGCCCATGGTCCAATTGCAGAATCGAAATGTCGAATGTGCCTCCGCCCAAATCGTAGACGCCGACCCGCAATTTTGTTTTCGATCGATCAAGTCCGTAGGCCAGCGCGGCTGCGGTTGGTTCGTTTACGATTCGTTCGACATTGAAGCCGGCGAGTTCGCCGGCACGTTTCGTCGCCTTACGCTGTGTGTCATTGAAGTAAGCGGGCACCGTAATCACAGCCCGATCGACGGCGCGACCAAGGGCGCGTTCAGCCTGGGCTTTCAATTTCCTCAGAATCAGCGCAGAAAGTTCTTCTGGCGAAAATTCACGGTCTCGAACGCGAACCCGAGCGAGTCCCTTTTTACCTGCTGCGATTTCATAATCAACATTGAGCTTTTTGATTTCATCGCGCCGCGTTCCCATGAGCCGTTTGATCGAATAAATTGTCGTGCTAGGCGCGAGCGCCCTGGCCCGCAAAGCCGCCCGCCCAATCATGGGCTCGCCCGCCTCCGGAAAATGCACGACTGATGGCGTGAGACGTTCGCCATTTTCATCCGCCACCAAAATCGGAAACCCCGATTCCATTATCCCGATAAGGGAATTGGTCGTGCCGAGATCGATGCCAACAATATGGCTCACCGTTTACTTTACCGGCAATCCCGCGGCCTGGGCAATTGGCGAAGACGAAATTCTGGTCGCTGTGAGGCCGATTCTCAACCGCAGGATCCCATCAAATAAGAGCGATTATCTTTCTCAATCGCCGCTGTCCAAAGCGCAATATCCTTCTCCGTCATCGTCGTGCGCGGCTCAAGTCGCGCATCATTGTAGCCGCGCTCGTTCACATCGGGCAAAAATTGCGCGCGCGACAAAAATGTGCCGCGGCAAATTCGGTCGTGAAACGGAACGATCTGCTCATGCGCCAAAAGACGCGTGAGTTCGTGGGTAAGATGCGCCGGCACACGTTGGCGTTCCGATGGGTAGATGTAGCCAAACAAAACAAGAAAACTGAGTAAGACGCGCCAGTCTGCTCCGAAACGTGTGCGCAAATACGCCCAGTCGATTGATTCAGCGCAGCTTTGGATCATGTGAGCAATATCGGCACCGTCGAACCGTTCACGTTCTTGAATAAACGCTTTCATCCAGATGATATCTTCCGGGCCCATTACCTTCACCGGAAGCCCGAGTAGTTCATCATCTCGCCCACGCGCAAACCAGGAATCATCGACTAAACCCAGGCCATTGCCAGCCGCGTAGATCAAGTCGATGATGTTTTGCCCGAGATAAACCTTTGCCAGCCAGTGTGGGAAAGTTTTCTCAATCCGACATCCATTGTTCTCGAAAATCGCGAGAGCACGATCGCGATCGGCCGCCCGAATAAAGAGATCAACGTCTTTGGTGTGTCGCGCTAGACCGGTATAGACGCAGACCGCATAAGCGCCGCCGAGCAGGAATGGTATTTCGTTTTGCCGAAGCAACTGGATCGCGCGCCTGTAAAACGCAGCACACTCGGCGTCAAAGCCTGCTGTTTTTCCGTCATTTTCCACGGTAATGATACGCGTCTGCCAGAGGACACGGGTGCATCGTTTCACCACGATAAACGTCCGGCACCGAACGCGCTTCCGTTTCGTAATCGATGGGTAAACTTCGCGTCGCGGCCACGGCCGATCTTCATTATGGGAAACATTCGCGCGGCGTCATGCACGACGCCTTCGCTGAAATTTCGCGGCGAGCCGATCTGCTGTTGCTTTGCGGGGACATGACCGATTACGGATTGGCCGAGGAGGCGGAGGAACTTGTTGCCGATTTACACTCTGGCTTACGCATTCCGGCGCTCGCTGTTCTTGGCAATCACGACCTGGAATCGGGCGAAGGTAAACTGATCGAGAAGGTCTTGGACCAAGCCGGCGTTGTTTTGCTCGACGGAGGGGCGCACGAAATTAATGGCATCGGTTTCGCGGGCGTGTGCGGCTTCGGGGGCGGCTTTGGCCGGCGCATGCTGAACGCATGGGGCGAGCCGTTGATCAAACAGTTCGTCCAGGAGGCGATTGATCATGCGGTGCGGCTCGAGCAAGCATTGTCCAAACTGCAAACCGAGAAAAAAATTGTCGTGCTCCATTATTCCCCGATTCGAGCGACGGTACAGGGCGAAGATCCGGAAATTTTTGCCTTCCTCGGATCAAGTCGTCTGGAAGAGCCGATCAATCGTTTTCGGGTCAATGCCGTTTTTCACGGACACGCCCACAACGGCACGGCTGACGCCGCCACGGCCACCGGTGTGCCCGTTTACAATGTCTCGGCTCCATTGCTTCGCCGAGCCGCACCGGGTCAAGCGCCCTTTCGAATCGTAGAGTTCTGAGCGGCGAGCAGTTTCCATTCTCGCACGTCATCCGCCGTTTTGGTCGGTGATTTGCAACGCATCGCACGAATCTTCTCGAAACGGACTTTCAAAAAGGGCAATTGGATTTCCTTGGCTAATGCGCATTTCGTTTTCGCCGGCAGCTTTTTGTAAATCAGGCTGAGATGAGGATCGATTTGGTATTGCTCAGACCCACCATGCGATTTTCGGAGCGCCTCGACCAAATCCAGTAATCTTTGATTCCGCTCAAACCGGATGAAAAGCGTTTTGGTGAATTTCTCGCTCCAACCGATTTCACGTGCGACCAGCACCAAGTCGGGCGACGGAATTTCGCCCAATACTTCCCCGGGCGGCCGGGAACCTTCTGATGCAACAAAAAGTGTGAGGTGCGGCTCGAACAGCGGCGCAGCAAATCGCATCCCCAATTCGCGGATGGTCCTCTCGAAAAATTTGCGCGCGGCACCGGCCGGCATCGACCAATAGGCAATGGCGTACGAATCCATCCATCAAAGCTTCGCCGGAACGACAATGGTGCAACGAACCAAAGCTGGGCTTATCGTCCACGCATGCCGACGAATGTTCTGGGAACGGAGTTGCAGTGTTGCTGTCAAGATCCGCTTACCGGATTTTATCGGGATGGCTTCTGCAAGACCGGGCCTGGCGACGTTGGGCTTCACACGGTTTGCGCACGAATGACGCGCGAGTTTCTGGATTTTTCGGTGTTGCAGGGAAATGATCTCGTCACGCCACATCCAGACTGGGAATTTCCTGGCCTGAAACCCGGCGACAAGTGGTGCGTTTGCGTGACGCGCTGGAAGGAAGCGCTTGATCATGGAATTGCGGCGCCGGTCGATCTCGAATCTACGCACGCGTCCGCGCTCGAATTTGTCACGCTGGAGGAGTTGCAAGCGCACGCGCTCAAAACCTGAATTAGCCATTCACCAGGCTAACGATTCGCGCGACGAGGAATGCGTCGGGCAGAAGCGTCGACGGAATAGCCGCGTAGAATGCCGCCCTTTTTCATAGCACGCGATTCCGCGATTGATCCGATCGGGTCGACAGCTCAGACAGTTCAGCGCTCTCCTCGGCGTCGCGATCTCGCAAACGCGGTGAAACGTCTCGTGTCACTTTTTTTAACGTTTGGACTTCGGCCCACTTTCCGACAACCGTTACGCGTTTTGAGCTTGCCATTCAGCTTTTTCCTGGCGCTGCGCTATCTGAAACCGAAGCGCACTTTTCTCTCCATCATTACGCTCATCTCCGTCCTGGGAGTCCTCCTCGGGGTGACCGTTCTCATTCTCGTTATTTCCGTGATGACGGGTTTTGATCGGGAGCTGCGGCAAAAAGTAATCGATTTCGACGCTCACATCCTTGTAACCAGCGAAGATGTGCTGACCAACTGGCGTCAGTTAGATGAGAAGATTCGTGCCATTCCCGGAGTGGTTGCGACCGCGCCCTATATTCAAGGTCCCGTCATCGTGGAGTATCAAAATCGACGGCTCGCTCCCATGATTCGCGGCGTTGATCCCGAGCAGGAGGAGAAGGTTATTCCGCTGCGGAAATTCATTAAACGAGGCACGCTGGATCTAAGTGGCGATACGACTGTGCTCGGGGTAGAGCTCGCCCGTAAATTAAATGTCCACGTCGGCGATAAAGTGACGGTTTATTCGCCGGGTAACCTTGGCCAAATCCTCGACGGAATTAAGAAACTTGAGAATGCCAAAGGCGAGGAAGAGAAAAAGGCCATCAATCAGTTGCGCGAAATCGTATTGCCAAAAGATCTAACCGTTACCGGTATTTACGAAACCGGCCATTACGTACACGACTCGGAGTTTCTGCTCGTTCCTATCTTTATCGGACAAGAACTATATGGACTAGGCGATGCCCTCCACGGAATCACGGTGAAGACGGTGGATCCATACGCAGCAGAGCATGTAAAGGAGGCGATCGAGCCTCTGCTTTCCGTTCCCCAATTTGCTCAAACCTGGATCGACATGAATCGCCAGTATTTCGAAGCGATCCGACTGGAACGAACCGTGATGTTTTTTCTTCTCTTCTTCATCATCGTTGTTGCGGCTTTTGGCATCATGAGCACCCTCATCACCGTGACCGTGCAAAAACGCCGCGAGATCGGGATCATGAAGGCGCTGGGCGCAAACATCGCTCAAATCGTGTGGGTTT
>Ga0209807_1001381_pt1 | contig 11513 bp, 10 predicted proteins | sample GraSoiAngelo_154_FD_186168 | JGI IMG/M metagenome (GOLD analysis project Ga0209807, IMG submission 186168) | Grasslands soil microbial communities from the Angelo Coastal Reserve, California, USA - 14_1009_13_20cm (SPAdes) (version 2) | ecosystem: Environmental > Terrestrial > Soil > Grasslands ... | reverse complement strand
ATGTAATACACGCCCGGCTGAAAATCGATTTCCTTGCAATTGCCGTTGCCCGGTTTGAACAACATCGGGTTGTACACGCCGGGCGAAAGGATGCCGCTTGGGCATCCTGCGGGTACGGACTGCGGGCTTGTCGGAACCGGAAATGTCGGCGGGCTGGAACCGTAGGAATCGACCGGCATATAGCTGCCGCTTCCGTTCGCGGCAAACGTCAGCGCCGGGGTACCCAAATTCACCGTCGCGGTGCCTGCATTATAACCGCCGTGGGTCCAGATCGTATCCAGGCCTACAGTCGGTGTGCCCGATATACTTATGGCCTGCGGATTTGGTGAGGTCGGTGCGACGAATGCACAGTTCGGCGCAGTCACGTTCGACGATACCGTAATGACGCCGCCGGCACCCACTGCCACAATGCACGCAACACTGCTGAATGGCTCAATGTCGGCCGAGGCCTGCGCCTTGATCGTGACGGTCGGCAGGAAAGCACTGGCGAGCGACGTGCTGTGCTGCAATGTCAGCGTGACCTGACAGCTCGTCCCGTTGCACGTGCTGCTGATCGCGTTCGGCGACGTGTTATTGAACCCGTTGAGGATGGCGTCATTCGTCGCCCAAGACGCCGCGTTGGCCGCGTTGCCCTGCAACAGCTCATAGGCGCCGGAGAGGGCCGCCGCATCGGCCTGGGTCTGCAAGGCGCGCTTTTGCGCATACCAGAAGGCAGTCTCGGCGGCGAGCCCGCCAAACCCCACCAGGGTCGTCGCGAGCACCGCGGTCATCGCGGCGATGGCGCCGCGGCGGTCGGCGAGGAAAAGCCGTGCGATATCCCGGAGACGCCGGCTCAAAACTTCGCCCCCATGACGCTGCCCAGCGTGTCGATGATGCGGAATACCAAAGGCGCGCCGATGATGATGATGAGCGACGGCAGGATAAAGCCCATCAGCGGGATGGTCAGCAGGACCGGCAGCCGCGCGGCCTTTTCCTCGAACCGCACGGTGCGCTCGGCGCGCATCTCCGAGGCGATGATGCGCAAGGAGTCGGCGACCGACGTGCCGAAGCGGATCGATTGGCTCAAGGCCGCGACGAGGCTCCGGAGGCTGACCAGCCCCGAGCGCCGCGCCAGGTTATCGAGCGCCTGCGAGCGGTCGGGCAGGATCTGCATCTCGGCGGCGGTGATCATGAATTCCTGCGCGATCTCGGGGTTGGAGCGGCGCAGATGGGTCCCGACCTCTTCGATCGCCTGGTCGAGCGCAAGCCCCGCTTCGGCGCAGATGACGAGCAGATCGAGCGCATCGGGAAAGCCGAGTTCGAGGCGCGCCCGCCGCCGCGCCGCGATCCGCGAGATGACCGCCTCGGGAAACCGCCAGCCGGCGATAAAGCCCGCTGCCAACACCGCAAGCCGCACCCAGTTCGAGCCGGAGAAATAGCCGGTCCACTGCAGGAACAGCCAGAACAGCACGACAAAGCCGATGGCGGCGATGAGCTTCGCGGCGATCAACGTCGAGAGGTGGTGATGGCCCTTGAGCCCGGCCGCCGACAGCTCGGAGAGCAATTTCTGCTGCTCGGCCGAGTTGACCAGCTGCTTTGTCGCGATCATGACGCCGAGACGGCGATACCACGGCATCGCGGGCGCCAAGGGCCGGCGGTGCAAGGGGCTGCCGCGCAACCCTTCGAGGCGGCGTTGGCGGTCCTCGCGCTGGCCGATGCTCCACAGCCGGATCGCGCAAACGATCGCCGCCGCGAGCGCCGCGATCAGGATTGCGCTATGCGCCGGATCGAAATCGGCGCCGGCGATGCGGAAGGTCAGCCAGGCGCTGAGCACCTCGTCCCACGCGGAAAAGTCGATACCCGCAAACATCGCTACCGCGCCACTCGCTTGATGATGATCGTCATCGTCGCGAGACCCGACAACAGAAACGCAATCGCCAATCCCAGCACAAAGCGGCCGCGCGGCTCGATGAACAGCGATCCCATCAGGGCCGGGTTCAGCATAAACAGCGCGCCGCCGGCAAAAAACGGCGCCGAGCCGATCGCCACGGCCGACGCCTTTGCTTCCGCCGTCACCTCGCGTGCCTTGCGCCGCAGCTGCTTCCGCTGGCGCACGATGCCGCTCAGATTGGCGAGCGCCTCGGCAAGCGCGCCGCCGGTGCGCCGCTGCAACGACAGCGTCACGACAAGGAAATCGAAATCGGGCGCGCGGACGCGGTCGGCCGTGCGTTGCAGGGCCTCGGTCATCTCGACGCCGAGATCCATCTCGCGCAGCGCCTTTTGAAACTCGCTGCCGACCGGCTCCGGGATTTCCGAAGCGACGAAGCGCAAGGAATCCATCGGCATCAACCCGGCCTTGACGCCGCGCGCCACCATGTCGACCGCGTCCGGCAGAAAATCGAGGAATTTGCGCCGATAGCGCTGCTGCGCCCAGCGCAGCAGGAGCGCGGCGGCCCCAAGCCCCGCGAGTAAACCGAGAAAGAAGCTCGTGATCGGGCCGAAGCCGAGCAGGTTCGAGACAAAGCCCGACGCGAGCAGCATCGCGACGAGGCCGGCGACCACCAGATGCACCGGGCCGATGCGGTTCCCGGCCGCGGCGAGTTCGAGATCAAACCGCGCCTGCAGCCGCCCCTGGATCGGACCGGCGCCGGGCAAGACCGTTTGCGGCAGCGCGCGCATGGCAAGCGCCCCGCCGCTGCGCGCCTCGAGCCGGAGCTGCGCGACCGGACTGCGCGCGCCCGGCGCCAATGTCGCGAGGCGCTGCTGCAATCCCCTGCGGCGGCGCTCGCCGATGACGACGACGAGCCAGCCGATGCCGAGGAGGGCCGCGACGCCCAGCGCGCCGATCAGTGGCTCGCCAAAGCCGCCCATCGATCAGGCCGCAACGCCGAGGGCATCGAGCAGCTGCCTTTCGAGGCCGAACTGCTGTGCCCTGAGTGCCATATCCGGCCGCATCCGGCTCGGTTCGAAGACGCCCTCGATCGTGCCGTCGCGGCGTTCGCCGCGATACTCGAAGGTGAACAGGTCGCGCAGGCTGATCGCATCGCCGCCGACCCCGCCGACCTCGGCGATCTTCTGCACCCGGCGGATGCCGTCGCGCATGCGCTCGGTGTGTACGATGAGGTGGACGGCGCTGCCGATCTGCATGCGGATTGCGCCCAAGGGCAGGTTCAGATTGGCCATCATGACCATATTCTCGAAACGGTAGAGCGCATCGCGCGGCGAGTTCGCATGGACTGTCGACATCGAGCCGTCATGGCCGGTGTTCATCGCCTGCAGCATGTCGAAGGCTTCGGGGCCGCGCACCTCGCCGATGATGATGCGGTCAGGGCGCATGCGGAGCGCGTTGCGCACGAGCTCGCGCTGCGGCACCGCGCCGACGCCTTCGATATTGGGCGCGCGTGTCTCCATCTGCACAACATGCGGCTGCTGCAGCCGCAGCTCGACCGCGTCCTCGATCGTGATGATGCGCTCGCGGTTGTCGATGCCGCGCGAGACGGCGTTGAGCAAGGTCGTCTTGCCCGAGCCCGAGCCGCCGCAGATCAGCACATTGGCGCGGATTCGCGCCGCGACCTCTAGAAAGCGCGCCATCGGCGGCGACAGATTGGCGCTCCGCACCATGTCTTCGAGCGTCAGGCTGTATTTGGGGAATTTGCGGATCGAGATCGTGCCGCCGTTGAGGACCAGCGGCCCCAGCACGATGTTGACGCGGCTGCCATCGGCAAGCCGGGCATCGACCAAGGGGCTCGCCTCGTCGATGCGGCGCCCGACCGCAGCGGCGATGCGCTGCGCGACATTGACGACATGCTGGACGTCGCGGAAGCGGGCGGCGGTCTTTTCCAATTTGCCGAGCCGCTCGACAAAGACGTCGTAAGGCCCGTTGACGAGGATGTCGGTCACGTCCTCATCATCGAGCAGCGGCTCCAACGGACCGAGGCCGATCAGATCATCGGTCAGCTCGGTCGCGAACGCGTTCTCCTCGATCTCGTTGAGGTGGAGCCGTTCACTCGTCGCGATCTCGTGCACGAGCTTGGCGATCTCGGCGCGCAAGGCGGGGCGGGGCAGCCGCGACACCGCCGCCGAATCGATGCGCGTCAACAGGATATTGCGCACCCGCTCCTTGTGCTCGGTGCGGGCGCGGCTGTCGGGCAGGTGGACGACGCCCTCGAACGGCTGATCGACCGGGACGAGTTCGCGCCCGCCCGCTTCGACAACCCGGCGCCCGAAACCGTTCGATCTCATTTGAAGATTCTCCACCAGCCGCGCCGTTCGGAGGAGCGGCCGGACAATTCGCCGGACAAGGCGGCAATGCCGTCGGTAAAGCGGTTGCGGCGCTCCGCGGCGACCGAGCCGGCGCCGGCCGCGGCGCTGAACAGATGCGGCTGGAACGGGATCACACAGCGCGGCTCCATCTCGACGATGCCGCGCATCTCGTGGAGCTTTACCGCGTGCCGCCCGCCCTCGCCGTTACGGTTGACGACGAGCACGTTGCGGTGCTGCAGATCGCCGTCGCCGAGCGCCAGCCGCAGCCGCGCCGTGTCGCGCACCGAGCGCAAGGTGCGGTCGGCGACGACGACGCGCAGATTGGCCAAATCGAGCACGCGCCGGTTCGGTTCGGCGATCAGGTCCGGCACGTCGACGATAACGTAATGGAATTGCGTGCGCAGCAGCCCGACCAGCTTGTCGACCGCATCGCCGGTGAACTTGACCTCGTGGTCGAACGGCTCCTCAGCGCTCAGCACGAAGAGGCGGTCGCCTTGCACCGCCATGACGCGTTCGAGAAAGACGAGATCGAGCCGCGTCGGGTTCGTCAGCGCCTCGCGCAACCCGGCGGTCGGGGTCACATTGAGCGCCAGCGCGCAATCGCCGCGCTGCAGATTGAGATCGAGGAGCGCGACGCGGCGGTTCTGGCGATTGGCGAGATACCAGGCGAGGTTGACCGCGACCGTGGTCGTGCCGACGCCGCCCCGCGCGCCGACCAGCGCGACGAGCTTGGCAAGCCGGTGACTGATCGGAGCGCCGGCCTGCCCCGGCCGCAGATCGAGCGCCTCGGCGAGCGCCTGCGGCGCGACCGGTTTGACGATGTAATCGTGCACCCCGGCATGCATCAGGTCGCGATACAGCGTGATGTCGTTGTGGTCGCCGATTGCGATGACCGTGACGCCCGGCTCGCACACTTCGGCGAGCTCCTGGATGCGCGCCGCCGGCATCTCGACTCCGCTGATATCGACGATCAGCGTTTCGGGCGAGCGCTCGCTGGCGAGAAACTGGATCGCCTTGGCGATGCCGCCCCGCATGACCGGGGAGTCGGCGAGCGCGAGTGGCGCCAGCGATTCCTCGACATCCGTCTTGGTTTGGCGATCGGCGACAAACGCCAACAGCGGCACCCGGCCAGCCGGAAGCCGGTCGGAGCGCTCGATCGGCGTCGGCAATTCGATGATGCTTCGCGATTCCTGCGATAGAGCCATAATTTGCTTTTCTCTCCGACTTGCCGCTTACCTGTGCCGGTCATTCCCGCAGCGGCGGATGCTGCGGTCGGGCTGGGTGACTTGTCCCTGCCGGCGGCCGCCGAGAACCGCATGGCTCTGAGCGCTTGGTGAGCGATCGCTTCACTCCGGTTTCACCGCCTCGGCCTTGTTGCCGCGGATGATGCCGACCGACGGACGATCGAGCGGAGCGGCCTTATCGGCCGGCTTGATCGTTGCCAAGGCGGGGGACACGTCGCCGGCCCAAGTCGGGCGGGCGCGGTTGTCCGCTGTGCCGCTGACCGGCGCGGTATCGCCGGCACGGCGCAGCAGCAGCGACAATTTGCCGAGCTCGGCCGCGACGCCGACCTTCTCCGCCTGCTCGGGGGTCACTTCGAGCATGACCGAACGGCCTCCCTGCGCGTTCGGCGGGTCGATGGCCAGCATGCGGAGGTTCTGCGCGATCGTCTCGCTGACCGAGCGGCGCGCCAGCCCTTCCGAATTGAAGTTCTGCGTCAGGACGACATCGACGCGGTCGCCCGGATTGAGGAGACCCGTGCCGGCCCCGACCGAGGAGATCGGGATTGCGATCGCGCGCGCCCCCGAGGTCAGCACGACCTGCAGGAACTCACGGTCGCCCGGCTTGACGATGAGCGAGCGCCGGATCGGCTCGCCGCGCGCGAGATCGACGTTCAGCGCGGCGCCCGAGACCTCGTTGCGCGCCTGCTCGTCGCGCTCGGTATGCACGGCCGCGAGCGGCCGCACGACCGTGCCGGGCTCGACGACGCCGGCGGCCGGCCGCCACACGACATCCTCAGAGCGCAGCAGCGTGCCGGCTGCCAGCGGTCCGGCAGCCACCAGCACCTCTTCTTTTGGGGTCGGCTGCACGTCGGCGGTGGCGTTTTGCGGCAATGCGTGCAGGAACAGCCAGGCTGCGACGCCGAGCGACAGCAGAAACAGAATTGTTAGTAGCGTTTTGGCGCGCATGGCCTGAATCTAAAGGAAAAGTTGCGGGGGGACTGTCTGTAATCCCAGGGTGATTATGCCGGCAGCCGCGATTGCGACACCATAAGGGACGCTGAGCTGCATAGCGGGCTGGCCGCTGTCGGCTGCGCCTGTCAGCGCCGCCGAAAGGCGCGAATGACGCATGACCCAGCCGCCCGGCTTCTGCCGGGCCGCAACCGACAACGCGAGGGTTTGCAGCCAAGGGCGGATACGATGCTGCCCGAGCACGGCCAAGGCGAGGACGCCGCCGCACAGGCTCATCAGAAACAGGAACGCGAACAGGTCGTGATAGCCGACCAGCAGCGTCGCGCCGGTTATCAGCTTGGCGTCGCCGCCGCCGATGATGCCGCGCCAGAACAGCGCAAAGCCGACCGTGAGCGCGGCCGCAGCGGCGAGCAGCGTCATACCGCAGCAGCTGCATCGCCGGCCAGCGCCATCCGCGCAGTCCCAAGCGCCCTGATTGCGAGAACCAGCCCGTTCGGGATCCGCCGGTGTCTGATGTCGCCGAATGCCGCTGCAGCAAAGACCGCAACGGCGAGACCCGCCACGATTGCCTGCATCTGCCGATCCACCCTGACCTTAAAGCACGGCCCGCTTTGCGCCGCGCCCGATGCCCGATGCCGGTTAGGGCGACAGGCCGGAGAGGCTCGCGCCGATCGAGCTGAACAGGTTGTTGATGTTGTTGCCGAGCAATGTCGCGCCGCCGGCAATCGCCAGCGCGATAAAGATGATCAGCATCGCATATTCGGTCGCGGTCGCGCCGCTTTCGTCGGAAAGAAAACTACGCATCAGGCTACGCATACCGGTGCTCCCGTAATGAATGTTCACGACACCACGGCCTCGTGGTCCCGGACGGCAACTCAGTCCCGATCAGGGCGCCAAGCTGGTGATGCTGGCGCCAATTCTGCTGAACAGGTTGTTGATGTTGTTGCCGAGCAACGTCGCGCCGCCGGCGATCGCCAGCGCGATGAAAATGATCAGCATTGCGTATTCGGTCGCGGTCGCGCCGCGATCGTCACTGCAAAAGCGTTTGAACAGAGCGAGCATGTGCATACCCCGGAGATTGAGCCCGTGACCGACCCCTTTGCCCCTCGGTGGAACAGACGCGGTCGACCAGCCCCGGCCAAAGCGGCTTATTTTGCGGTCCGGTTCGGTTTGGGGCGACTTACGGGCACGTATGTATCAAATTTTGTCTGGTTTGCAACGGAAAATTAGCGTTAACAAATAAAAAGCATGGGAAAAAGATGATTAATGTATTCGTGCCAACAGGAGTTTACGGGAAGGCGAAAATTTGCGCGCCCCACGCGCCCCATTATTAACCAAACCACAACTTTCCAGGGTTATCCACAGATCCAGTCTTGGAAATACCGAACGTAGGACTGAAACCGGCACGAGGATTAGGCATCATGGAATTCGCCTCGGCAGGTTTGTTTAACGTTGCTTGTTTTCTGGCGATCACGACTGTCCTCGTTACGGTCCATGAGCTGGGTCACTATCTCATGGCGCGACTGACCGGGCTCAGGGTCGAGGTGTTCTCGATCGGCCTCGGCCCCGAAATCGTCGGCCGCACCGACCGCGGCGGCACCCGCTGGAAGCTCGGCCTCGTGCCGCTTGGCGGGTATATCCGCATGTTCGGGGAACAGAGCGGCCCTCGACATGACGGAATACCGGCCGCCGAGGCAAACGGCGCGCCCGGCCCGCTGCTTTTCGAACAGGCCTCGCTCGGGCGCCGGGCCGCGGTCGCCGCCGCCGGCCCAGCCGCCAATTTCGCGCTCAGCTTTGTCGTGTTGGCGGTGCTGCTCCTCGTCGTCGGACGGCCTTCGAGCGTCGAGGCTTCCTTGCCGGAAGCCGCCCTATGGCTGATCTGGCGGGCCATCGAACTGACCTGGGGGCTGACCGCGGAGACGCTGCAGGCCCTGTGGCAGCTCGCCACGGGCGTCAATGCCGGCCAGGATTTTATCGGCCCGATCCGCTTTGCGCAGGTGTCGGGCGAGGTCGCGCATCAGGGTTTTTTGATGTCGCTCGGGCTCGTTGCGATCATCTCGGCGAACCTCGCCGTCATGAACCTGCTGCCGATCCCGAGCCTCGATGGCGGGCATCTCCTGTTCTATCTCGCCGAAGCTCTCCGCGGCCGGCCAGTGGCGGCGCAGGCGCAGACCTTTGCGACACAGCTCGGGCTCGGATTTGTCGGCGGCTTGATGGTGTTCGCGACCTTCAAGGACATCGCCGATCTCGGGGTCAATACCCTGTACCGCCTCGTAGGCTGATTGTTTGCGGCTGATTGTTTGCGGCTGATCGGCAGCGGTGGACCGTTAGCGGCCGATCGTTAACAACAAGCTGCGTCCGGGCGATCAGGGTTTGGTCTGATCGTCTCGGACATGCACGACGGCGACCCCGTCGCCGTAAAGCCTATGCCATCCGGGCAGGTGGTCGAGCATCTGCACTGCCGGCCGTTCGGGTGCGAACAGCGTCCAGGCGATGCGGTACTGGTCGAGCAGCTGCGGCAACTGATCACTGACCAGAGTGACCGCCTGGGCGTAGCGCTTCATAAAGGCGTCGCCGTAGAAATCGGCGCGGCCATCGATGAACACCTTGATCCCTTGGAAGATCAGATACCCGCCAAAGGCGTGATCATTGAGGACCGCCCCATCGATATGGCGCGCACCGACCGCAGCAAGCGCCGCCGCCGGGGTGAGATCGTCGGCCATATGCAGCCGCTGCCGCGGCAGCACGGCCGCCGTCAGCACGACGAACAGGACGAGGCTAACGGCGATGCCCAGCCCTGTCGCAGGTTTCTTCAGCTCCGCGATCGCACGGTCGACCCCTTGCAAGGTGCGGCTGCCCCCCGGGCGGTCCTCCAGCTGCCGCGCCAAGGCGGGCGCCAGCAATAGCGGCGCGAGGAGTCCCAGGATTTCGATATGCCGCCGGTGCTGCAAGGCCATGTGCAACAACAGCAGCAGCATGATCAGCCGTGTCGCCGGCAGCCGCCACTGCAGGCTGAACGCGGCGACCAGCACAACCATGATCCACAGTTCAAGCGGGTTGTAGTGCTGAAAATCGGGGCTGCTCCATTCGATCAGCGCCGCCAAGGCGAAGCTCATCCCGAGCAGCCGAAATGGCTGGAGCAGCCCTTCGATGCCGAACGGGGTGACGAGTGCCGCCAGCAGCGACAGCGCGCCGAACAACAGCCAACTGCGGGCCGCCCGCCGCCGAGACCGCCAATCCGGCGCGGCGATCAGCGCCTCGACTGCGAACAGCGCCGCCAATGCCAAACCGAAAATGAAGCTGCCGTGCAGATTGGCCCACAGGACCATCAGCGGTACGAGCCACAAGGGCGGCGCGCGGTCCTCGTCGCGCGCCTTCACCAGTGCGGCGGTCCACAGCACAAGAATCGGCAGCGCGAAGATATGCGGCCGCGCCAGGATGTGGCCCGAGATCAGGTGCCAGGCGAGCGCGGTCGCCAGCAACGCATGGATCGGCGCCAGACTGCGCAGCAACAGGCGGAGTAGCAGCGCCAAAGTTGCAGCTGCCGACAATGCCGCCGCCGCGGCGAGACCGGCCCAGCCGAAATAATCATAAATCGCGGCGATCGCGACCTCGGCGAGCCATTCGAACGGGACAAACGGCGCGCCCGGCATGGAGAAGGAAAACAGGTCGCGGTGCGGCACCGCGGCGTGATCGATGATCCAGCGCCCGAGGACGATGTGCCAATAGGTGTCGGGGTCTTCCAGCGTGTGGTGCGGCAGACCGATGACGTTCACATAGACCAGCAGCGCGAACAGGATCGGCAGCGACACGCCAAAGCGGCTGCGCAGCGGCGCGGTGATCGTGACCTCTGACATGCTCGCGATGCTGCGCTAAAACGGGCCCGGTTGACGCAGAAGGATACTATCCCTGGCTCCCGTCACTCGTCATGGCCGGGCTTGGCCGAGGTCTGGCCGTGTCTCGCTGCGGTGGTTTCTGACATCCGGCGCGGTTGCGCTGATCGTCCTCAACATCGTGCTGTTGCTGGGGTTCTATCGGTCCGGCTCGTGGATCCTCGACCCCAACGGCGCCCCGATCCTGACCGACTTCACGCCGATGTGGCTGGCCGGGCGGGAAGCGCTCGCCGGGCACGCCGCGGCGGCCTACGATTCGCGCCACTTCGGCGAAATCCAGACCGAGTTTGTCGGACCGCATGCCGGGCAGTATCCCTGGCCCTACCCGCCGATCTTCTTTCTTCCGGCAGCCGTGGTGGCCCTGTTGCCGTATGCCTGGGCGTTTCTTGCCTGGCAGGCGGCGACGCTGGCCGGCTGTCTCGCGGCCGGATATCGCATCCTGCGCGACGGGCTGACGCCGCTGGCGATCCTGGCCGCGCCGCTCAGCCTTCTTAACGCCTATGTCGGGCAGAACGGCTTTCTGACCGCAACCCTGATCGGCGCCGGCCTCAGCTTCCTCGAACGGTGGCCCGTCATCGCCGGCGTCTGTTTCGGCTGTCTCTTCTACAAATCGCAGTTCCTGCTGCTGTTTCCGCTGCTGTTCGCGATCGCGGGCCATTGGCGGGCCCTGGCCGCGACGGTTGCCGCGGGCGCGTTGCTTGCGATCGCCTCGTCGCTCGCATTCGGGGTGGAGCCTTGGCTTGCCTTCCCGCCCGCCCTGACGGAGCGCGCCCAAGCGGCGCTCGTCGTGCAGGATCTCGCCTGGGGCAAACTGCAATCGGTCTACGGGCTGGCGCGCGCGCTCGGGCTCGGCGCGTTGCCCGCCGGAATCGTTCACGCCATCCTCGCGCTCCTCGTCGCGGCGCTCGCCTGCCTGATCTGGCGACGGCGGGGCAGCTTCGATGTAAAGGCCGCGGCGGCCGCTTCAGCGGCGTTGATCGTCACGCCCTACCTCTTCGCCTACGACATGGCGGCGATCGTCATTCCCGGCGCGTTCCTCGTCAAAGACCTGATCGAGCGCGGCGGCACCCGGCGCGAACACGCCGCAATCTTTGGCTTGTTCTGCGGGCTCTTCGCGATGTTCGCCGGCGCCGGGATCGTGCCGCTCGGCGCGATTGTCAATCTGCTGCTGTTCAGCCTGATCGCT
>Ga0209807_1001379_pt1 | contig 11518 bp, 7 predicted proteins | sample GraSoiAngelo_154_FD_186168 | JGI IMG/M metagenome (GOLD analysis project Ga0209807, IMG submission 186168) | Grasslands soil microbial communities from the Angelo Coastal Reserve, California, USA - 14_1009_13_20cm (SPAdes) (version 2) | ecosystem: Environmental > Terrestrial > Soil > Grasslands ... | reverse complement strand
TCGCAAACGGTAGCTCGACCGGCGCGCTACCAGTGGCAATCACGATGTTTTTGGTTTCGAGCTCCTGCGTCTTGCCATCCGATGATTTGACCGAAACTTTTCCAGGCGCAGCGATCGTGCCAAATCCTTCGAACGTCGTGACCTTGTTTGTCTTCATGAGCGCACGCACGCCGCTCGTGAATGTTTTCACCACCTTGTCTTTGCGCTGCTGCATCTTTCCAAGATCGACATGGACGCCGTCGAACATGACGCCATGTTTCTCGGCTTCTTTTTTTGCGAACATGAAATGGTCGCTCGAGGTCAACAGCGCTTTGCTAGGGATGCAGCCGATGTTCAAACAAGTGCCCCCGAGTTCCTTGTCTTTTTCGACAAGTGCGGTCTTCAGTCCGAGTTGCCCGGCGCGGATCGCGGCGATATAGCCGCCCGGCCCTGAGCCAATAATTACGACATCAAATTTTTCCATGACCAGTTCGCCGGCGCGGGGGGTCCGCCACGCCTCACCTCAAAAATCGAGCGGCAGCTTTTTCGGGTCCTCAATGCATTCCTTCACTTTTATGAGAAACGTAACCGCCTCTTTTCCATCGACCGCGCGGTGATCGTAGCTAAGAGCGAGATACATCATCGGGCGGACTTCGACCTTTTTGTCAATCGCCACCGGTCTCGGCATAATCTTGTGCATGCCCAAAATTCCACTTTGCGGCGGGTTAAGAATCGGCGTGCTGAGAAGCGACCCGTAGACACCGCCATTTGAAATCGTAAACGTGCCGCCCTGCAAATCTTCGATTTTCAATTTGCCTTCACGCGCCTTCACTGCGTAACCGGCTATGTCGAGTTCCAATTCAGCAAAACTCTTTTTATCAGCATCACGCACAATCGGTACAATCAGTCCGCGTTCCGTTCCAACTGCGACGCCGATGTCGTAGAAGTTGTTCTGAATGAAATCGTCTTCCTCGATCCGGCCGTTGACCACAGGGACCGCCTTGAGTGCTTCGACCGCCGCTTTGATGAAAAACGACATAAGACCGAGCTTGATTCCGTTCTTCTTCGTAAACCCCTCTTGCGATTTGGCGCGCAGCTCTTGAATCGCGCTCATGTCACACTCGTTAAAAGTGGTGAGGATGGCGGCGGTTTGCTGCGCCATGACTAGTTGCGCAGCAATTTTACGCCGCAACGGCGACATTTTTTTCCGGGTAAATCGTTCCGTGCCCGGCTCCGCTTGTCGATCGCGATCCTCCTTCTCTTCTTCCGGGTGCGCGGCCAGCACGTCACCTTTCGTTAGGCGGCCATCTTTTCCGGTCCCTGAAATTTTTGCCGGCTCGAGATGTTCTTCTTCAACAATGCGCCGAACGGCCGGCGAAAGAGCTTCCGCCCCTGTTGATTTCTGCTTCGAGGCCGCAGCTGCTTTCGTTTCCGGCGGTGTAGGCTCCTTCTTTTTCTCCCTGGGCGTTGCTTTTTTTTCCCCAGGCGGGATTTCCTCAGGAGCCTTGGAATCATCAATTATTGCGACAACTTCGCCGATTTTTACTTCCTGACCTTCAGCGGCTTTTGCTTCCAGGACACCAGCGTTTTCGGCAACGATCTCGGTTGAAACTTTCTCGGTCTCAAGAGTAAAGAGCGCCTCGCCCGCGTCTACGAAATCGCCGGATTTTTTATGCCAGACGGAAACGACGCCGCTGGAGATCGATTCACCGACCGCGGGAATTTTTACTTCAATGCTCATGAGCGGTTTACAGTATGCGCAAACCAAGCGTGTGGTCGAACCGAACGTTTTAAATCTACGCTCTGGCGTGCCCCCTGCGACTTTGCTCAGAGGAGGCTCAGCTCGCGCGCTATCTTTTAGACGTCAAACGCTTCGGCGGTCACGCACGCCTGTTCGAGTTTGTGGACGGTGAGCGCACCGACCGCCGGACTGGCGCTCGCGTTGCGACCGACGTAGGCGATGTCGCGGCCGAAAAGCTTGCGCAATCGCGGCTCGATGAAACTCCAGGCGCCCATGTTTTGCGATTCTTCCTGGCACCAGACAAGCTTGGCACTCTTTGGATACGGGTTGATGTTCGCGCGCAGCTTTTTTTCAGCCACTGGATAAAGTTGCTCAATGCGGATGATGGCGGCGTTGTCTATCTTTTGCGCATCGCGATAGTTCAAAAGGTCATAATAGACTTTGCCGGAGCACAGAATAATGCGCTCGATCTTTTCGGCTGAACCGACTTTCGGCGAACCAAGAATTTCTTCGAAGCCACCACTGGTGAATTCTCCCGCGCGGGAGGAGGCGAAATCGGCGCGTAACAAACTTTTCGGTGTCATGATAATGAGCGGCTTGATGAAGTTGCGTTTCATTTGGCGTCGCAAAACATGAAAGTATTGCGCCGAAGTGGTGAGATTACAGACCTGGATGTTATCTTCGGCACAAGCTTGCAGGAAACGCTCAAGGCGTCCGCTGGAATGCTCCGGGCCCTGGCCTTCATAGCCGTGTGGCAGGAGCAAAACGATCCCGCTCGGCCGCTGCCATTTCGATTCCGCCGAGACAATAAATTGATCGATAATGGTTTGGGCGCCGTTAGCAAAATCACCAAACTGCGCTTCCCAAAGACAGAGCATGTTTGGGTAATCGAGGGAATAACCGTAATCGAAACCGAGCACGGCGGCTTCTGAAAGAAGACTGTTGTAAATGCAAATGCGTGCCTGCTTTTCGGCCAGATGCATGAGCGGAACGTATGGGTGACCCGTTTTAGCGTCATAAAGAACGGCGTGCCGAGTGCTAAAGGTTCCACGCGAACTGTCCTGACCCGATAATCGCACTGGAATTCCTTCCAGAAGAAGCGACCCGAACGCGAGCGCCTCGGCGTAATGCCATTGATACGGACCGCCGGCCTCAAAAACCTTGCGCTGATGGTCGAGGACGATGCGTTTTATTTTCGGCTGAATGTTGAAATCCGCAGGCACGCGCGTCAGCCCATCGACAATGATCTTCAACGTCTCTGCTCTGATAGCAGTAGATACCGACGAGCTTGTGTATTCCGGCTGAAACACCGCCGTCGATTCTCTGAACTTCGCCTGCTGATTGCCTTTCTCTTTCTCGAGCGCTTTCACATTATCTAGTGGCATTTCGAGTCGAAGCTGAAATTCCGTTTCGAGCGAGGCCGCGTCGTCCTCACTGAGTGCGCCAGCCTCCAGCAGCTCCCGTTTGTATAACTGTGCCACCGACGGTCGGTTCTCGATCCTGGCGTAAAGATCGGGCTGAGTGAATGACGGTTCGTCAACTTCCTGGTGGCCGTGTTTGCGGTAGCAATACATGTCGATCACGACGTCGCGTCCAAATTCCTGACGAAAATCGAGCGCCATCTCGGTCGCGAATTTCACGGCGAGAGGGTCGTCGCCGTTGACATGGAAAATTGGTGCTTCAATCATCTTCGCGATGTCGGTGGCGTACATCGACGAGCGCGCGTCTTCGGGTAGTGTTGTGAAACCGATTTGGTTGTTCACGACTATGTGCACGGTGCCGCCGGTCCCGTAACCCGGCAGTTGCGACATGTTAAGGGTTTCCGCGACGATCCCCTGCCCTGCAAAGGCCGCGTCGCCATGAATAAGGAGAGGCAAAACCCTCCGCCGATGTTCGGTGTCGTCGCGAATACGCTGGCGCGCGCGTGCCGTGCCTTCGACAACCGGATCGACTGCTTCGAGATGGCTTGGGTTGGCCGAAAGTCTGATTTCAATTTGGCCACCGGAACCAAGCTTCCGCACCGTCCGGTAGCCCAGGTGGTATTTCACATCGCCATCTCCCGCGACCAAGTCGGGAATGTAGTTCTCAGTGAATTCGGTGAAGATGACATCAAGCGATTTCTTTAGGAAATTCGCGAGCACATTGAGACGTCCGCGATGCGTCATCCCCATGCAAATCTCCTCGATGCCGGCACCCGGGCATTTGTGCAGAATAGTATCAAGAATCACCATCAACGATTCAGCGCCTTGGAGCGAAAAACGCTTTTGCCCGACGTAATGCGCATGTAAAAAAACCTCGAATGATTCCGCTTCCAGCAACGCGCGCAGCAAAGCGATCTGTGCGGCCCGAGGGATCTCCGCTTTCGCTGGCCGCGATTCGAGACGGTGCAGCACCCAATTCCGGACCCGAGTGTTCTGGATGTGCATGAATTCGGAGCCAATCGAGCCTGCGTAAATATTTTCCAGCGCGGCGATCATCTCGCGCAACGTCATCTGCCGGTTGCCGAAAAAGAATTTCGACGAAACGCGAAGATCCAGATCCTTTTCGCTGAATCCGAGTTCGCGCAGCGTTAGCAGCGGATTTTCCCGCCGCTTATCCAGCAGCGGGTCAAGGCGCGCAATCGTGTGTCCAAGGGTCCGGTAGGCGTAAACGAGTCCATCTACGCGAGATTGTAAGGAACTCTCGCGAACTTCGACAGCCTTGGCGATGGCGCCATCTCGTTCGGGCGTCTCTCCCAGTTCAAAGCCCTCGAAAAAGGCGGCCCATCCCGAATCGACCGATTCAGGATTTTGCCGCCACCGTCTGTAATTGTCCTCGATTAGTTGAAGATTTGCACGAGTAGCAATTGAGGTGCGCATACAAGATTCAATCTGCGACTATTACGCAGGGCGGCAAGTTGACAGTGCGGAGAGTGTTTCGTTACTTGGTCCGGCAAAATGCAGTCCCGTCGGAAATTTATTCTCGGCCTTGCCGGAACATGCGGAGTTCTCTTCGCTCGATCGACATGTGTGTTTGCCCAAGCCGATCCAGCTTCGGAACCGGCAGTTTTAGCGCTGGCAAAAGTTTTGCCGGCAGTCGTGAATATCAATACCGAGCGCGTGGTCAGGAGAACCGTACGGGATCCCTTTGAGGATTTTTACGCGCAATTCTTTGGCTACGATCAGGTCCGGCCGCGCGAAATTCGTCAGACTCTGCAAAGCCTTGGCTCAGGTTTCATTGTCGATCCGGCCGGTTACATCGTCACCAATCAGCACGTCGTAGAACGCGCCGCCGATTTAAGGATTCAAGTGACAACGAATGACGGCAAAACGCACAACGCACACTATATCACCGGCGATGACAAAACCGATCTGGCATTCATCAAGATCGATGCCAAAGCAGACTTTCCATTTATCAGCCTCGACAACATTTCCCCGAATCTGCTCGGCGAAACGGTAATTGTGGTCGGCAACGCCGTCGGCTATGGCAGCTCAATCAGCCGAGGCGTTCTGAGCGCGGTGAAGCGCCACATCACGGTGGACAATATTGAATACAAAGACCTGGTACAGACAGATGCAGCGATTAATCCGGGAAACAGCGGCGGACCAGTGATCGATATTTCCGGGCGACTGGTTGGAATCAGCTCGGCGAAAATGGCTTTCACCCCGCAGGGGGTACCCACTCAGGGACTGGGTTTCGCTATTCCGGCGGATGTCGTCCGCGATAGCGTTTCGCGATTTAAAAAGATTGCGCAAAAACAGCCTGCACCGAAGCAACAACCATCGAGTGAAACATCGACATCGAATACCGAGCGCCTGTTTGGAATGCAAGTGCAGGATTTGAGCGGAGAATTAAGCGATGCGCTCGGTTATGCGCACAGCCGAGGCGTTCTGATTACGGCGGTCGAACGTGGCAGTCCAGCGGATGAAGCGGGCGTCGAACGGGGTCTTGTGATTTACCGGGTAGGCAAGCAGGACGTGAATTCGGTCAAGCAAATCGACAACCTGCTGGCGAGGATGCAAAGCGGCACAAGTGTGAACTTCGTCATTGGTGTCATCCACGCCGGGGGGCAAGTCCACCAAGTTGCAACTTTGACGATGGCGGCGCGCTGACCAAAAATTAGCAACACAATCCCGGTTCGGTTGTCTCATGGAAGTATCGCAAAATGATTAAGGTCGAAAATCTCACCAAACGTTACGCCGGTCAGCCTGCGATCCAGGATTTGAATTTCGAAGTCGGCAAAGGTGAAATCATGGGATTTTTGGGACCGAACGGCGCAGGCAAGACCACGACGATGCGGATTTTGGCCAGTTTCATGCCGCCAACGTCTGGTCGCGCGACGGTTGCCGGGTTCGACGTCTTTGCGCAATCGCTTCAGGCACGAGCGCATCTCGGTTATATGCCAGAAAATGTGCCGCTTTATAGCGATATGCGAGTGACGGAATATCTCGACTATCGGGCGGCACTCAAAGGGGTGCCACACCGGCGCGTCGCGGAGCGGGTTGGCGATGTGAAGGAACTTTGCGGTCTCAAGGAGGTTGAAAATAAACTCATTGCAGCTCTCTCTAAAGGTTATCGGCAACGAGTCGGTCTGGCCGATGCCCTCCTGCATGAGCCCGATCTTCTCATTCTCGACGAGCCAACAATCGGTCTCGATCCAAATCAAATCCGGCAAGTGCGCGACCTAATCAAAAACCTCGGCAAACAGCACACAATCCTGCTTTCCACGCACATTTTGCCAGAAGTCGAAATGACATGCAGCCGTGTCATCATCATTCACAAAGGGCGAATTGAGGCGTGCGACACGCCAGAAAATTTGCTCGGCAAAATCAGGCAAGCTGGCGGGGTATTGCTGGAGGCAAAGGTGGGGGCCGACAATGGCGCCGAGGAGTTGAAGAAAATTTCAGGGGTTCGCGATGTGATTGTGGACTCGGACGGTGACTGGAAGATTTTCTCATTGCGCGTCGAATCAGGTGCTGATGTGCGGGAGGAGATTTTTCGGCTCGCCACCACGCGGCAATGGAGGGTGCGCGAGCTGACCCAGCGCCGGGCGACGCTTGAAGATGTGTTCGTCGAGATCACACACTCGGATTCGATATAGATGAGCCTAGAAGATCGACATCGTCTTTCTGAATAGCCCATGCGCAAGTTTTACACTCTTCTTTCGCGCGAGGTCCGCAGCTATTTTCACTCGCCGATCGCCTATGTCGTTCTCATTTTCTTCCTGCTCATTGCTGGAGTTGATTTTTATTTTCAAGTTTCGTTCATGAACCAGCGCCAGGTCCAATACACGGTGCAGGAAGCGTTTTTTAACTCGGTCTTCTTCTGGTTTGCGTTTGTCTTGATTTTTCCGCTTATCACCATGCGCCTGTTCGCGGAAGAATTTAAACTCGGCACGATTGAACCGCTCATGACTGCGCCAGTACGCGACTGGCAAGTTGTGCTCTCGAAATTTTTTGGCGCACTGATCTTTTATATCATTCTCTGGATTCCACCCGCGTTCTATTTTGTCATTTTTCAATATGTCGCTGGCCAGCCCGCTGCGCATTCCGCCGGAGCATACTCAGGTTCCTATTTGATGCTGTTGTTGCTGGGCATGTTTTATCTTTCGATTGGTTGCCTCGCATCAGTTCTGACGAAGAACCAAATCATTGCCGCGATCATTTCTTTTTGCGCGATTACGTTGCTGTTCTTCCTTGGGCTGGTTCAGTTTATTCTCCTCGACGTCAGCTCGGCGGCACGCGACTTGCTCGGCTACTTCTCCGCCATTGAACACATGGGAACATTTTCCCGCGGCGTAATCGATACCCGCCCAATCGTTTTCTACCTGAGTATGACAGTAGTGATGCTGGCGCTCACTCATCAGGCATTCCAATCACGCAAATGGAGGCTGTGACAAATGGCTGACGAAACAACACGGCGAGGACGTCCCAAAAAAATCCGTCGCGTTCAGATCGGTTTCAACGTTCTCGCGCAAATCATTCTTCTCTTATTTCTCGCCGCAATGGTGAATTCCATCGCGTTCAAACATTACCAGCGGTGGGATTTCTCACGCGACCAAAAATACGCCTTATCGGATAAGACAAAGCGTTTCCTTCGCACCATCAAAGGCAAGATGCGGGTCATTGTTTTCTTTTCCCCGAGCACGCCAATTACCGCTGACGTGCAAAATCTGCTGACGGAATACCAGTATGCGGGCAAAGGAAAGATCGACATCGAACGCATCGATCCGGAACGCAATCTTTCCCGTGCGAAAGAGATGTTCGACAAATACAAGGTGGTAAGTGACGAAAGTCTCCTGGTGATTGATTACGAAGGACGCAACAAAACCGTGAAGGCGTCCGAAATGGCGGAGATCGACCAGAGCGGAATGGCGTACGGAGAAGGCCCGCGTGTCGGCGCTTTCAAAGGCGAGCAGGCAATTACAAGCGCGATGATGGATGTAGTCCAAGGCAAGAAAAATACTCTCGGCTATGTGCTCGGCCACAAAGAGCCACCGCTCTCTGGAAACACCAATATCTCCGTGCTGAAGGCATTCATTGAGAGCGAAAATATCAAGTTCCAGGAGTTGAATCTCTTCGACGTCGGCGCAATTCCAGCAGAATTGAAGACGATCCTGATCATCGGACCGCAATACGATTTTTCCGATCGCGAAATGAAATTATTGCGAGATTTCTGGGACAAACAGGGACGAATTCTGTTGCTCCGCGATCCCGCGGCAAAGACGCCAAAATTGGATGCATTTCTCAACGAGCTTGGCGTCAAAGCGAACGACGACCGGTTGATGGTTTTCCTGCGTACCGGAATCGAGGAACTGGCCCTGACCCGCGATGTGCAGGCCCATTTCCTGGGCAACAACCCGGTGACAAAACGTCTGGCCGATGTGCGTGCGCTTTTTTTTGGCGGCACATCTTCGCTCACCCTTGAGCCAGACCGCGTCCGCGCAGCCAATGTTCGCCTCGATCCGTTAATCCAGGCGGAGAAAGGCTATTTTGCCGAGACGGATTACAATTCGGATAACCAGGCCAAATTTCAGACTGATGCTAAAGCTGCTGGCGCCCCGCCGACGATTGGCGCCGCCGTGGAAAGAGGTGCAAGTGCGGACGAGCGCGTGCAGATGAATTCGTCGCGGCTGGTCGTCGTTAGCAACACCACTTTCATTCAGGACAATGCGGTCACACAAGATCAGCAGGCGCTCGACTTCATCTCCGGCAGCGTGAACTGGCTGCTCAGTCGCGAGCAGTTGATCGGGATCGCACCGAAAATTTCCAGACCTCTCACCTTCACTCTGAATGAAGACGCGTTGCGTAATCTGCGCTGGATCGTTCTGGTCGGAATGCCGCTTATTTTTGCGTTGCTAGGGGCAGCAGTTTGGTGGCAGCGCCGCGTTTGATTCCTCGAAGTCACCTATGAATTGGAGGACTACCTTTATTCTAGCTGCAATTGTTCTGGCGGTTTTTGCTTACTTCAGATTTTTTGAGCTTAAACAGCCGAGCACGGAAGAAGCGAAACGCCAGGCCCAGAACGTGGTCAACTTCGAGCGAGCCAAAATCGATGGCGTCGTCATTCAAAACGGCGATGACAAAATTGAGATGCGACGCCGCGACCATAAATGGCGGCTCGAGACGCCGATTAAAGACCAGGCTGACGGTTCTTTAATCGAGAATTTGCTCTCGGATTTAGAAAACTGGCAAAAGGACGCGACGATTTCGGCCAAAGAGATTGAGACGGATAAAAGCAAACTGAACGAGTATGGCCTGAGTAAGCCAAAGCTGCGACTCAAGCTATTGGGTCAGGATCGGCCGCCGGAGATTTTTTTCGGAAAAGATGCTGCACTTGAAGGCAGGATGTATGTGCGCTTGGGAGACTCGAAGGAGACTTTTCTCGCCTCGCAAACGGTCAAAAAAGATGTCGAGAAAAAGCCAGAGGAATTTCGGGACAGAAAGCTGACGGACTTGAGCACGGCGCAGGTCTCGCGCATCGTCTTGAAATCGCCTGTTGGGGAGATGGAGCTTGAGAAAAGGAACGATCATTGGGAGATTTTGAAGCCGCTTCGCGCGCGCGGTGAAGATCAAAAGATCGCCGATCTCATTGCGCAGGTCACTACCGCCCAGATTCAACAATTCGTGGCCGACGATCACGGCGATCTTCATCCGTTTGGTTTGGCCGAGCCGCGAGGAGCGATCACGCTGTTTAGCAAAGATGATAAGCAAGGTCAGCTCTTACAGATTGGCGGTATTCCGCAAAAAGAAAAAGATCAGGTTTACGTGCGCTCGGCGTCGCGCGGTTTTATCTATACGCTGCCTAAGAAAATTGAAGAAGTTCTTAACACCAGGCCGGACGATTTGCGCGACCGGCACCTGGTTAGGATCGACACAAATATTCTTGACCGGATCACCATCGACGCGCCCGGCAAAGGCAAAATAGTTCTCGCCCGCAAAAATGAAAATTGGACAATCGCCAGCCATAAGAATGTCCCTGCAAATTCGGGCGAGATCCGACGTTTGATTGATACTTTGCAAAACGAACAGGTCACGAAATTTGTGGAAGACGTAGCTTCCAATCTGCCGAAGTATGGCCTCGATAAACCGCAACTGAGATTGATCTTCAGTTCTTTCGCGTCGGAAAATACTGCTGAAACTAAAGCCGGGGAACAGCCTTTCACGACGATCACGTTCGGAAAGATCGATGGCGACAATGTTTATGCGCGCCTGGCAGACGAGCCGTTCGTTGCAGCGATCCGCCGTGGATTAATCGATCAAATTTCTACCGACGCGGTGCAGTGGCAGGAATTGTCGATCTTTAAGTTCAAGCCGGAGCAGATTCACCGTTTGAGTGTGGCTGCAAAGAATGAGTCAATGCTGGCACGTGACGCAAAAGACGAATGGACGTGGACAAAAGGAGGTGAAACTATTAATCAAGCGAATCTGCAGTCATTGCTGAAGACACTGTCGAGCCTGCATGCCGTGCGCTGGGTCGGTCCAACCCTACCACAGCATGGCTTCGAGAAACCACAGCTCGCGATCACATTTGCGACTTCGCTCAACGACAAGAGCTCTCACAAGCTTTTGGTTGGCAGCAAGGATGGCCACGGAACATGGTTCGCGCGCGCGGAGGAACGCGAAGGCACGTTTGTCATTAGCGATTCTGATTTTGATACGCTCCGTTTGTCTCTTGCGACGGAAACTGGCAGTCCCCCTGCGCCTGCAGCGAGTGTGCCCGCCTCTCCTTCGCCCGCTGCTGCCCCGAAATCAACGCCTTAAGCAGGGAGGTTGCTCGCGTCGTGAACAGGACACGTTTGAGGGACTTGCGTACTGCAATATTCTTCCTCATCGCGTATTCGATCAGCTGGGCGGCATGGATCACCCTTTTTGCGCGGCACCTCTCGCATCGCGTGGGCGGTGGATTCTGGCTGTATTTAGCGGCGGTGCTCGCCCCGCACGCCTCGGCAGTCGTGATCACAGCCGTCGAACGCGGACGCGCTGGCTTGCGAGCATTCTATTGCCTGGTCTTCCGCCGGGTACCATTTCGATGGATTATTATCGCGATTTCCGTGCCGCCGATCATGTATCTAACACGTGACGCAATCGCCATCGCCTTCCATCTGCCTCACGATTCGTTCTTTCACCACCCACAGCGGACTTTGGCGGCACTCATCTTCGGCCAGTTGGTTGTCGTCTTAGGTGAGGAACCGGGATGGCGTGGCTTCGCGCTTCCGCGATTGATCGAACGCCTGGGGCCGAACGTGGGGACACTTCTCCTCGGCATCGCCTGGGCATCGTGGCATCTGCCGCTCTTTGTGGTTTTAGGGACACCGCA
>Ga0209807_1001374_pt1 | contig 11540 bp, 7 predicted proteins | sample GraSoiAngelo_154_FD_186168 | JGI IMG/M metagenome (GOLD analysis project Ga0209807, IMG submission 186168) | Grasslands soil microbial communities from the Angelo Coastal Reserve, California, USA - 14_1009_13_20cm (SPAdes) (version 2) | ecosystem: Environmental > Terrestrial > Soil > Grasslands ... | reverse complement strand
TCCCGGCGTGAGCAGCCGCTACGGCTTCCGCTGCTGGGACTTTCACCATGCGGAGACGAGCGGTGGGTTCGGTCCCTACCCCCTCAGGATCGCCGCCCTGGCGGGGGGGAGCATTGTGACGGGCATGTTCCGCCTCTTGTCGCCGACCGGCTCCCTGGTCAGCTTCCCCGGAGCGCGACTCTACGTCCTTCGCACGCAGTGATATGGGGCGCCCTGCTTGACACGCGGAGCGCGGGCATTCTGGTGGGGATGGCACAACCTGTGCATGTACTGCAGCGCGGCTCCGACGTGAACGATATCGTGAACATGGCCGTGATCGCCGCCGTGGATGCCCAGGAGCACGGGCGGCGTCGGCGCGCCTGACCTTTTCATCGGGACCGACCGGATGACGGCGCACGCCACCCGCCCCGCCGAACGCGGACGGGCCTCCTCCCTGGAGGCCGCGGGACTCACGCCGCAGCGCGCCGTGCATTGGAACCTCGGGCCGCCCGGGCTCTATGAGCACGCGGTGCGTCGCGCCGAGGGCGTGATCGCCGAGGGCGGGGCGTTCTGCGCCGTGACGGCGCCGCACACCGGGCGCAGCCCGAACGACAAGTTCATCGTGCGTGAGCCCTCCGCGGAGGAGGAGATCCGGTGGAACCGGCTGAACCAGCCGCTCGAGGCCGCTCACTTCGAGCGACTCAAGGCGGCGGTGCTGACGCACCTCGCGGGGCAGGAGCTCTTCGTGCGCGACCTGTTCGCCGGCGCGGACGCGGAGCACCGGTTCGGCATCCGGTTCGTGACGCCCAACGCGTGGCACGCCCTGTTCGTTCACAACATGTTCCTGCGCCCGTCCCCCGCCGATCTCGCATCCTTCTCCCCCGCCTGGATGGTGCTCCACGCCCCCGAGTTGCATGCCGATCCCGGAACCCACGGCACCAAGTCGGGCACGTTCGTGGTGATCCATTTCGGACAGCGCACGATCCTGATCGGCGGCACGCGCTACGCCGGTGAGATGAAGAAGTCGGTGTTTACGATCCTCAACTACCTGCTGCCGAAGCGCGGCGTCCTCTCGATGCACTGCTCCGCCAATCTCGGCCGGGCGGGCGACGTCGCGCTGTTCTTCGGCCTGTCGGGCACCGGGAAGACGACGCTGTCCGCCGACCCCGAACGGGCGCTGATCGGGGACGACGAGCATGGCTGGTCCGACCGGGGGATTTTCAACTTCGAGGGTGGCTGCTACGCGAAGGTCATCCGGCTGTCGCGCGAGGGCGAGCCCGAAATCTTCGCGACCACCCGCATGTTCGGGACGGTGCTCGAGAACGTGGTGGTGGACCCCGAGACCCGCGCCATCGACCTCGACTCGGATCAGATCACCGAGAACACCCGCGCGTCGTACCCCATCCAATACATCCCGAACCACGTCCCGGGCGGGGTGGGCGGGCACCCGTCGCACATCCTGTTCCTCACGTGCGACGCGTACGGGGTCATGCCCCCGATCGCCCGCCTCTCCCCGGCGCAGGCGATGTACCACTTCCTGTCAGGGTACACTGCCAAGGTCGCCGGCACCGAGCGCGGCGTGACCGAGCCGAAGGCGACATTCTCGACCTGCTTCGGCGCCCCGTTCCTGCCGCTCAGCCCCAACGCCTACTCCTCGCTGCTCGGCGAGAAGATCGGCACGCATGGCGTCCAGTGCTGGCTCGTGAACACGGGGTGGACGGGCGGACCCTACGGCGTCGGCCAGCGGATCCGGCTCGGCTTCACCCGCGCCATGGTGCGCGCCGCGCTCGCCGGGAAGCTCGACCGCATCCCCACTACGCCCGACCCCGTGTTCGGAGTCGAAGTCCCGCTGCAGGTGCCGGGCGTGCCGGAAGGCCTGCTCCTGCCCCGCGGCACCTGGAGCGATCCGGCGGCCTATGATGCACAGGCCGCGCGCCTCGCGCAGATGTTCCGCGAGAACTTCGCCCAGTTCCAGGATCAGGTGCACGCCGCGGTCGGGGACGCAGGGCCACGGGGATAGGGGGGCGCCGAACAGCGGATCCTTCGCGCCTGCGGCGCTCAGGATGACAGTGCCCGTTGCGCGGGTATAGGAAAGAGAAAAGAGAAACCGTGCTTCTCCTCGCGTCTCTCCTTATGTTTTCTTTTTCAGGGCGTCCGGCGGCCTGTCATCCTGAGCGAGCGCGCGAAGCGAAGGATCTGCTTTGGAGGTGATCCGTGGCACGCTCGCCCTTCGAGGTCGTCCGCGACCCGCTCTGGGACAACATCCGGCTCGATCCCGAAGCGCTGGCCGTCGTCGACACCCCCGCCGTCCAGCGGCTGCGCTACGTGCGCCAGCTGGGACACGCGTTCCTGGTCTACCCCGGCGCCACGCATAGCCGCTTCGAGCACGCGCTCGGCGCGTACCAGCTCGCCCGCCGCGCGCTGTCGCAGCTCGAAGACGCGGGCGACGTCCGGCTCGACGCTGCGGATCGCGCTCGCCTGAAGCTCGCCGCGTTGTTGCACGACATCGGGCACTATCCCTTCTCCCATTCGCTCGAGGAAGCCGGTCTGCCGCACCACGAGGAGCTGGCGGCGCGGCACCTGGCGGACGGCGAGCTCGCACAGCGGCTGGCGGAGTTGCGGATCCCGGCCCAGCGGCTGCTGCCGCTGATCCAGTGCCGGGCACGCGAGCCCCTCGCCGGCCTGGTATCGGGCTCGCTCGACGTGGACAAGCTCGACTACCTCTCGCGCGACGCCTGGATGTGCGGCGTTCCCTACGGGGTGATCGATGTGGACCGGCTGCTCACGTCGCTGACCCTGGCCCCCGGACGAGACGGCCATCCCACGCTCGCGCTCCACGAAAAGGGGCTCGCGGCGCTCGAGTCGCTGCTGTTCGCCAAGTATCAGATGTATCGCAACGTGTACTGGCACCATGCCGTCCGCAGCGCCACCTCGATGTTCAAGCGACTGGTGCGGCACGCGATCGCCGCCGGTCGAGTCCGGCCGGATGCCGTCGCGGTCGCCACCGACGACGGACTGATTCACGAGCTGCTGCAGCAGGACGCGACCGGCCTGGCCCGTAGTCTCCGGGAGCGGCGGCTCGCGAAGCGGGCCCTCGACCTCCCAGCGACGGAGCTCCCCGCGGACACTCCCTCGTGGCCATCCGACGACCCCGACTTGCTCGAGCGCGTGGAGGACCGGCTCGCCCGGGACGTCGGGGTCGCGCCGGGGGAGCTGTTCCTCGACTTCCCGGCTAAGGCGACGATGCTGGCGCTCGACCTGCCGCTCGTGAAGCGCGACGGTACCGTGACGCAGCTTGGAGGCGCCGAAGCGGCGGCCCATCTCGGCCTGCCCCGCGTCGCGGCCGAGCTGTACCGCTCGGCGCGGCGGCTGCGCGTGTTCGTGCTGGGCGAGGCGCGAGTGGACGCGAAACGAATCGTGGAGCTGGTGATGATGCCGCGGGACGCAGTGATAGGACTGGTGAGCGGTGAGCGGTGAGAGCGCTCACCGCTTACTGCTCACCTCTCACCTCGGTCTCGCGCCCGGCTGCGTGACCTGAGTGCCGTCGCTCACCGGCGCGTCCACCGAATCGATCCGGATGATGATCGCCGTGATGTTGTCGAGCCCGCCGTGGCGGTTGGCCTCGGTGATGAGATCGTCCACCTGCTCCTGCGGCATCCGGTCTCCCGCCAGGACCTCCGCCAGCTGCGGGTCCTCGAGCATCCCCGTCAGTCCGTCCGAAGCAAGCAGAAAGAGGTCGCGGGGCTTGACCGTCCCGAGGTAGACATCTGGCATCACATCGCTGTTCGCGCCCACGCAGCGGGTGATCACGTTCGAATACGGGTGGGAGCGCGCCTGCTCGGGGGTGAGATACCCTGCGTCGACTTGCTCCTGGACGTAGGAGTGATCCTTTGTGAGCTGCATCAGCTTCTGATCACGATAGAGGTAGGCACGGCTGTCCCCGACCTGGCCGATCAGAAATCGGGTTTCGTACAGCACGACCGCGGTGACCGTCGTCCCCATCCCGCGCTTGTCGTGCTCGGTCAGCGTCCGCTGGAAGATGGCACCGTTCGCGGCGCGGATCGCCGTGCGCATCCGGTCGGCGACCTGGTCGTCCGAGAGACTCTTCAGGGACCCGAGCTCGCGGGCCACGAAGCGCACCGCCATCTCACTCGCCACCTCACCGGCGGCGTGCCCGCCCATGCCGTCCGCCACCACGAAAATCCCGCGGTCGGGGACCATGAGAAAGTTGTCCTCATTCCCCGAGCGGATGATGCCGACGTCAGTGCGACCGGCGCAGGTGATATGCACGGGGCGCCGCTACGCCAGCAGCCGGTGGAGGACGGCGACGAGAGCTCCGCCACCCACCACGAGCGCCGCCGCACTTGCGCCGCAGCCTTTCCCCTTCTTGGGGGGTGGATGCTGGGCCCCCGGCCGCTTGGGAGCGGGCCGGGCGCCGGGCCGCGAAGGCGTGGGCGGCTGCGGCCTCAGGGGCGGAGCCGCCTTGGCACCGGGAGCCGGTGAGGCCACGGGCCCTGGGGCAGGCCGGCGGGGGGGGGGCGGCGCGGCGGGGGGTAGTGGCGTGAGGGGGACGTGCGCGGTCGAATGGGGCGTCCTCAAGACTTGAGTACCGCCCCCCTTTGCGACCACCAGCGCGTCGTCGGTCGGCTCGAACACGAGCTGCACGTCCCCGAACCGTACGGTCGCGCCTGGAGCCAGCGGGGCCTCACCCTTCACCCGCTCCCCGTCCACGAACGTGCCGTTCGTGGAATCGAGGTCTAAGAGCACCCAGACCCCCTCCCGACGCTGCAGCTTGGCGTGGCTCGTGGACACCGACGGATCCGGTACGACGAGGTCGTTGTAATCGGCCCGCCCGATGTTCACCACCGGAGTCCTCACCGACAGCCGCTGACCGACGAGCCCCCCGCTTCGCACGAGGAAGCTGGCGAACGGGGCGCCTGCAGCGGATCGGGGGGAGGCCGGCACAAAGGCTTCAAGACCGTGAACGGTGTGTCTGAGACGCTCCGTCGCGCCGGGCGGGGGCGTCGCCTGGCCCGGCCCGCCCGTCGGCTGCGCCTCCGCAGGCGGGGGCGCGGCCCATGGCGGGCTAGCGGCCGGCCCCGGTGGAGGGGGGGGAGGCGCGGTGGCAGGCGCCACGTCCGCGTAAAAACGAAACTGCTCGTCGCCCAGCCGGATCACGTCGGCCCGGGCGAGGATCCGCTGACCCTCCACGCGCTCCTCGTTCACGAACGTCCCGTTGGTACTGGAGTCGACCAGGAGATAACCCTTGGGCGTATGGACGATCTCGGCGTGCCGACGCGACACGTCTTTGCCCGGGACCACCACGTCGGACCCCGCCTCGCGACCGAACACCAGCGACGCCCCGGTGATCACGTACTCACGACCGTCTGTGAGGCTGACGACCCGGCCGCCCGTCACGCCGATCGCGGGGGGCTTCACGCCCCCTTTGGCCGGTCCCTCGGCCGTCGCAGGAGTGAACGCCTTGACGAACTGGGTGCTACCCGATCGCCGCTCATCCACGAAGGTGAGCTCGTGACCCCCGACCTCGACCTTGTCGCCGTGCAAGAGGGGTGTGGGCTCGGCACCGAGGCGTACGCCGTTGATGAGGACATCGGCCGTGGGGGACGCCTTCCGGATAATCACCTGGCCGTCCGCCTGCCCCTGGACCAGGGCGTGCTGCGGCAGCACCGCGGCGCCGGCGAGAGAGATCGCGCAGCCGGCATCGCTGCCGAGCGTCACCTCGCCCACCGGGATGGTGAACTTCCTGCCGCCGAGTTCGAGCAGTGCCATCTGGGAGGCGGAAGTTACGCCCGACGGCGTAACCGCGCAAGGAAACACGCTTTACGCGATGTTCACCGCCTCCTCGCGCCCCACCAAGCCGCTCCGCAACCAGTACCAGAACAACAGTGATCCGGCGATCACCGTCGCGTAGCTGTTGATGAAGCGCCAGATGAGCGCGTACAACGGCAGCTGCGAGGGTCCGACATAGATCTGCATGACCGCCGCGGAGAGGAACTCGGCCAGCCCGGCCGACCCGGGGGTCGGTGCGAAGTAGAGAAGGAAGGTGATGAATGTCTGGAGCAAGAGAATGTCGACGAAGTTGGCGGGAATGCCGAGCGCGCGCAGCGCGACGTATCCCGCCAGCAGCTTGTTGGCGTGCGACGGCGCGGACAGCAGCACGGCCCAAAACAGCGCCACCCAGCCCTTCGGGTTCCCGAACGCGACCAGGCATTCGTGCGCCCGGTCGATCCCCTCGCGCAGCTGCTCGATGCGCGCCGCGATGCGGTGGCTCTTGCGCTCGAGCCGGCCCGCGAGCCAGTGCACGCCGTCCCGCAGCCAGGACGGGAATACCATGGCGAACAGCATGACGACGCCCAAGATCCCGAAGATCGTGAGGCTGGTGCGAAACAGACCGTAGTAGGTGATTCCCAGGACCACGTTGTGTTGCGCGAGCGACTTCCCGGCGCCGAGGTAAATAGCGAGCGGTCCCGCGACGGCGAAGAACACCACCGTGGCGACGAACGTCATGAAGGTGGACGTCATCGCCTCGGGGAGTCGGACGCCGGCCCGGCGCATGACCCACATCATTGTGGGCCCTGCACCGGACTGGAATGGGGTCAGGTACGCCGCCCAGGCGCTCATCCCCCCGGCAATGATCATGTCCGACAGCCGGACGCCTGGGTGCACGTGCCGGGCGACGACCCACAGCCGCGTCCCTCCGCCGGCCCAGTCCATCGAAGCGAGGCCCAGTCCCACCACGATCCAGCCCCAGTGGAGGTGCAGCAGCGCGCGCGCCACCGCCTGGACGTTCTCACCATATACCGCGAGCACGACGACGACACCGGCCAGCGAAATGATGGCGAAGAGTTCCAGACTACGGCGGAGCAGGCGTGGTGTGAGGGCGAGGGCCATTGGGGGGCGAAACTAGGGGGGCTCGGGGCTCGGGGCTAGGTGCTCGGGGGCCGCTGCTGCCCGAACCCCGGGCCCCTACACCAACAGCCTCTATTAGTTTACAGGGTTATGCCCCACTCACTCGACCGCGTGATCATCCGCAACGCGCGGCAGCACAATCTCAAGGGCATCACCGTCGAGCTGCCGCGGAGCGCCCTCACGGTCGTCACCGGACCATCGGGGTCGGGCAAGAGCTCGCTGGCGTTCGATACCCTCTACGCCGAGGGCCAGCGCCGTTACATCGAGTCGCTCTCGACGTATGCCAAACAGTTCCTCGAGCGGATGCCGAAACCGTTGGTGGACAGCATCGAGGGCATTTCTCCGGCGGTCGCTATCGAGCAGAAGAACCCCACGACGAGCAGCCGCTCGACGGTCGGCACGGCTACGGAGATCTACGACTTCCTCCGGCTCCTGTGGGCACGCACCGGCACTCAGCACTGCGTGAAATGCGGGAGCGTCGTGAAGGTCGACACGGTGCAGGCGGTGGTGGATGAACTCATTGCGGATTGCGGATTGGCGATTGCGGATTCGACGCGTCGGACTCCGAACGAACAATCCGCAATCCGAAATCCGCAATCCGCAATTGCCATCACCTTCCCATTGCCGTCATCAGCCCACCGGCCGGACGTCGACGTGGCGGCCCAGCTGCGGGCGGCCGGCTTCGTGCGGGCCCAGCTCGACGGCGTGCTGGTCCGGCTCGACCCCCACGACGCCGAGCAGCGGGTGCGCGAGGCGCGGGAGGTCCTCGTGGTCGTGGACCGCCTGGCGGCTTCCGATGCAACCCGGGGGCGACTCGCCGACGCCGTCGCCACCGCCTTCAACGAGGGCGAGGGCGTAGCCGTCGCCCTCGACAACGGCGATCGCCGTCGCTTCTCGGCCCACCCCACGTGCTCGAACTGCGGCACGGCGGCGCCCGCGCTCAGGCCGATCCTGTTCTCGTTCAACAACCCGCGGGGCGCCTGCCCCGGGTGCAACGGGTTCGGAGCCGTCCTGGAGTACGACGAGTCGCTGATCGTTCCCCACCCCCGGAAGAGCCTGGCGCAAGGGGCGCTGGATCCTTGGACCAAGCCGCGCTACGAGGGCCGCCGACGCATCCTGCGCGAGACGGCGCGGGTGAGGGGGATCCCGCTCGACGCGCCATGGGAGGACCTGACGGATAAGGCCCGGCATTTCCTGCTCCATGGCGCGAGCGGACGATTCCTCGGCATGCTCCCGTTCCTCCAGCGCCTCGAGGCGAAGCGGTACAAGCAGTACATCCGCGTCTTCTTGCGGCAATACCAGCTGGCGAAAGTGTGCCCCGCCTGCGGCGGGGCCCGCCTCAAGCCCGAGGCGCTGGCGGTGCGAGTGGGTGGCCGGACGATCGCGGAGGTCGCCGCGCTCACTGCCGACGCCGTCCGCGACTGGCTCGCGGCGCTCGAGCTGCCGCCGTTTCAGCGCGCCGTGGCGGTGCACATCCTGGCCGAGCTCGCGGCTCGAGTCTCGTTCGTCAACGACGTCGGACTGGGATACCTCACCCTCGACCGGCTGACTCGCACCCTGTCGGGGGGCGAGGCGCAGCGGATCGCGCTCGCCAACGCCCTTGGCTCGCACCTCGTCGACACCCTGTACGTGCTCGACGAGCCGACCATCGGCCTCCATCCCGCCGACACCGGCCGGCTCCTCGGTCTGTTGCGCCGGTTGGCCGACGGCGGCAACACCGTCGTGGTCGTGGAGCATGACCCCGCCGCGATGCGGGCCGCCGACTGGATGGTGGAGCTGGGCCCGGCGAGCGGCGAGGCGGGCGGCGCCCTCGTGTACCAGGGGCCGGCCGCCGACGTACGCGCCGCGGGGACTCTGACCGGACAGTACCTGTCGGGGGAGAAGCGCATCGGTGTGCCGTCGGCGCGCCGCCCGGCGTGCCGCTGGCTCGAGGTGAAGGGGGCGCGCCTGCACAACCTCCATGGCGTCGACACACGCATACCGCTGGGCACGCTCACCGCCGTGACGGGGGTATCGGGATCGGGCAAGTCGACCCTGGTGCACGACGTGCTGTTCCGGCAGCTCGAGTCGCGGCTTACGGGGAGGCACGGCGCGAAGCAGCATCTGGGCGAGCCGGTGGGGGAGGTGCAGGCGCTCGACGGCTGGCAGGCGATCAGCGACGTGGTGCTGGTGGACCAGGCCCCGATCGGCCGCACGCCGCGCTCCAACCCGATCACCTACATCAAGGCGTTCGACGAGCTGCGGGCCCTGTTCGCCGCCGAGCCGCTCGCCCGGGCGCGGGAGTACACGCCGAGCACGTTCTCCTTCAACGTGGCCGGGGGGCGGTGCGACGGATGCGAAGGCGCGGGGCACGTACTGGTCGAGATGGTGTTCCTCGCCAATGTGTTCGTACCGTGCGACGTGTGCGCGGGCAGGCGCTTCAAGAAGGAGGTACTCGAGGTGAAGGTCGGCGGCAGCTCGATCCATGAGGTCCTCGAGTGGACCGTGGACCAGGCGCTGCAGCGCTTCCACCGCCAGCCGCGGCTGGCGCGTGCCCTGTGGCACCTGCAGCAGGTCGGGCTGGGCTATCTGCGGCTCGGCCAGGCCGCGACCACGCTGTCGGGCGGTGAGGCCCAACGCCTGAAGATCGCCCGCGAGCTCGCGCTCGCGGGTGGAAAAAGCCGCGCCGGGCGCAAGCTCTATATCCTCGACGAGCCGACGACAGGGTTGCACCTCGACGACGTCCGGACGCTGTGCCGTGTGCTCGACCGGCTCGTCGACGCCGGCCATACGGTGCTCGTGATCGAGCACCATCTCGACGTCGTCAAGCGGGCCGACTGGGTGATCGAGATGGGACCGGGCGCCGGCGACGCGGGCGGGCGCGTCGTCGCGCAGGGAACCCCGGAGGACATCGCCCGCATCGCCGATTCTCCCACGGGACGCTATCTCAGGGACGTCGGGTGAACTCGCGACCCTCCCGATGACGCGGCGCCAGGCGGACCTGGCGCTGCTGCTCGCCACCGCGCTCTGGGGCACGAGCTTCGTCGCGGTCAAACGCGCGCTCGCGGATGCGACGCCGCTGGCGTTCCTGACGGTGCGCTTCGGCATCGCGGCGCTCGCGCTCGCCCCGGGGACGCGGTTTCGCCCGCGGCCCACCGGGCGGGAGCTCTCGGGCGGAGCTCTGCTCGGCGGGCTCGTCGCCGTCGGATTCATCGCGCAGACCGCGGGGCTCGTGACCACGACGCCGTCGCGCTCGGCGTTCATCGTCGCGGTGTCGTCGGTGCTCGCGCCGGTGATCGCGTTGGCCCTGCTGGGCGAGCGGCCGCGCTGGGTCACCGCCGTGGCGCTCGCCGTCGCGACGCTGGGGATCTACCTGCTCACCGCGCCGGACGCCGGCGGCCTGAATCGGGGGGATCTGCTGACGCTCATCTGCGCCGTCTGCTTCGGCGGGCAGATCGTGGCCGTCACGGAGCTGACGCGGCACTTTGATTCCCGACGCCTCGTGTTCGTTCAGATCGCCGCCACGGCGGTGCTGGGCGCGCTCGCGACCGCGCTGTTCGAGCGACCCCAGATCCACTGGACGCCGCGCTTCATCGGCGCGCTCCTCTACACGGTCCTGTTCGCAAGCACCATCTGCTTCCTGCTGCAGATGCGGGCCCAGCGAGTGATGTCGAGCGCGCGGGCCGCGCTGATCTTCTGCTTCGAGCCGCTGTTCGCCGCGGTCACGTCGTGGCTCATCCTCGGGGAGCGCCTCGCGTGGTTGCAGTGGAGTGGCGGAGCGTTGATTCTCGTGGGCATGGTGCTGGCGGAACTCCCAGGTGCTAAGAGGCTAAGGGGCTAAGGGGCTAAGAGGCTAAGAGGGGCTGATGGCTAGGAGCCAGGAGAGTTTCTGGCAGCGATGGACCGTAGCAGACCCCAAACTGTCCGCGCGCACTCGTCTCGCACCCGCCGTAGCGGAACAAGATCGCTCTCCTTGAGGTATCCCAGCGCCACCACAAGATCGAGAACAACAGCGATTTCGTGCAGAGAGCCCCGCGCGATGTCCAGATGACGACGGAACTCTCGAGGGCCGCGACGACTCGCCCCTTCCGCAATGTTCAGCGGGACGCTGTACGAGGCGCGCCGCCACTGATCGGCGAGTGCATCGCACTCTTCGGGAGGGAGCTTCTTGATCCAGGGACGGGACTGAACCGCGACATCTCGCGCGAGCTGCCACGCTCGCAGGCTCCGGTAGTCAGGCATGGAACGAAGGTGCGGACGTCTCGGCGTAAACCCGGTACCAATTCTCGGCGTCGCGAATCACAATTTCGCACGGCCCTGCACTCTGCCACGCCTAGCCCCTTAGCCCCTTAGCCCCTTAGCCCCTTAGCCCCTATATTTCGCCTTCATTCCCGAGTAGCTCAGCTGGTAGAGCAGCCGGCTGTTAACCGGCGGGTCGCAGGTTCGAGTCCTGCCTCGGGAGCTTCCCAACTCTCAGCACCCCAATCGCTTTCCGACGGCCCGTTTGGGCCCTCCGGGGCTGGTGACGGTTTGGTGACGGTTTCGGGTTCCCGTTCGGGGGTCGGGACGGCCCACGCCCGGTCGCGAAGGGCTGGGCCTCCGCACGCTGGTGACGCGATCAGGTAGGTCCTGAGTGGGTACTTGCCACTCTC
>Ga0209807_1001373_pt1 | contig 11540 bp, 9 predicted proteins | sample GraSoiAngelo_154_FD_186168 | JGI IMG/M metagenome (GOLD analysis project Ga0209807, IMG submission 186168) | Grasslands soil microbial communities from the Angelo Coastal Reserve, California, USA - 14_1009_13_20cm (SPAdes) (version 2) | ecosystem: Environmental > Terrestrial > Soil > Grasslands ... | reverse complement strand
AAATGGTGTAAAGGTTCATGTGCTCGTCACGAAACATGGATCGCCTGGCGTAGACACGCCGGCTGACGCAAAAGCGCTGGAGCAAAAACTGGCTCGCGCGAAACGAGTAGTGTCTCGATGAAATACATTTTCGTGACCGGCGGCGTGGTCAGCTCGTTAGGCAAAGGTCTGGCGGCTGCTTCGCTCGGAACTCTTCTGGAAGCGCGCGGGCTGCGCGTTGTTCTGCAAAAGTTCGATCCCTACCTCAATGTCGACCCTGGGACGATGAATCCGTTCCAGCACGGGGAAGTTTACGTCCTGAACGATGGCGCTGAGACCGATCTCGATCTCGGACATTACGAACGCTTCACGAATTGCGTTCTCTCGCGTCACAATAATCTTACCAGCGGCCAGGTCTACGAGAGCGTCATCTTGAAAGAACGGCGCGGCGACTACTTAGGCAAGACGGTCCAGGTGATTCCACACGTGACGGACGAGATCAAAGATCGAATCCGCGAAATTTCCGACGAAACGAAATACGATGTCGTAATTACTGAGATCGGCGGCACCACCGGCGACATCGAAGGCCTGCCATTTCTCGAAGCGATCCGGCAATTCATTCTCGAAGTCGGCGCTGCGAACGTCGTGACCATGCACGTCACGCTCGTGCCTTACATCAAGGCGGCGGCCGAACTAAAAACTAAACCGACGCAGCAAAGCGTCGCCAAACTGCGCGAGATCGGTTTGCAACCACAGGTGTTGATTTGCCGGAGTGAGAAATCAATCGACCGCGAACTGCGACAGAAATTGTCGATGTTCTGCAGCGTGTCGGAGAAAGCGGTGATCGAAGCGCGCGATGTTGAGCACACGGTTTACGAGGTGCCACTGATGCTGCACGCCGAAGGGTTGGACAAACTCGTTTGCGATCTGCTGGACCTCAAGACGCCCGAACCGGATCTCGCTGGCTGGAAAAAATTTGTCGATTGTGTAATCAGCCCGCAAAAGCGAGTGAAGATCGCGGTCGTCGGCAAATACATTCATTTACAGGACGCTTACAAAAGCATTTACGAATCGCTCACTCATGCCGCGGCGAGCCAGGATTGCGGGATCGATTTGAAACTGGTTGATGCGGAATCGCTCCAGGATCGCGTCGGCGCACAGTTGAAAGATGTCGCCGGTGTTTTGATTCCCGGCGGATTTGGTGAGCGCGGCGTGGAAGGGAAAATTAAAGCGGCGCGTTACGCGCGCGAGCATGGGATCCCCTATCTCGGGCTTTGTCTCGGCATGCAGGTCGCGACGATCGAATTTGCTCGAGACGTTTGCGGGATTCAAAAAGCGAACAGCACCGAGTTTGATCCCGACACGCCCGACCCGGTGATTTCGCTGCTTGAGGAGCAACGGGAAAAAATCCACAGCAAAGGGGCGAGCATGCGGCTGGGAACTTGGCCGACCAAGATCGCGAAGGGAACACTCGCCGAAAAAATTTACGGCCAGTCAGAAGTGATGGAGCGACACCGGCACCGTTACGAGTTCAACATGAAATATCGCGACCGGATGAACGAGAAAGGTTTCGTGATTTCAGGCACTTCACCGGATGGGACACTGGCCGAACTGATTGAGCTCCGCGATCATCCCTACTTCATCGGCTGCCAGTATCACCCGGAATTTCAGAGCAAGCCGAACAAGCCGCATCCACTCTTCAAGGGTTTCATCCAAGCCTGTCTCGCGTTCGACCCTAACCGTGAGACGCGCGCTGCAACCGATCCAAAATTGCAGCGCCGAGTCCCTCGCCAGGAACTCGTTCTGCAACGATAAGATCGACATCGAGCGCGTCGAGCTCGCGCAAGTAGCGAAACAGATTGGCGGCGGCTTCGCGAAGATCTTGTTGTCGACTCAAGTTTCGAATCGCGACGAAGCGTTCGTCGTTTTTAATCGGAGTCCACGCGAGCAGCGCGTAGCGTTCATTTGTCATCGGCGTAAACGATTTCAAGTTATCAACAATGCGCAACGGCGTTTTCGGCGCGTAGTGTGACGGCAATTGTCCAGGCACGGAAATTTTCTCGCGCTCTGTCGCGATGCCGACTTCACCGAACTTGGACAATTGCTCGGAAGTGATCGGCCCGCGGCGCAAGATGTCGATCTTGCCGTCGTGAACGGCGACGATTGTGGATTCAATTCCGTGCGTGGTCGGGCCAGCATCGATGATGAGCGGAATGTGTCCATTAAGTTCATCGAGAACGTGCTTGGCGGTCGTTGGACTGATTCGGCCGAAGCGATTTGCGCTCGGCGCTGAGAGCGGTTTCCCGAACGCGCTAACGATTTCAGAAAAAATCGGATGAGCGCTGATTCGAACTGCGACTGTCTCCAAACCCGCCGTCACGATTTCTGGAATAATATCGCGTTTTGGCAAAACCATCGTGAACGGTCCCGGCCAAAACTTTTCCGCCAGACTTGAAACCAGTCGTCTATCTTGCTCCAGAGGATCCGCAACTTTTTCCAGCCAGCCGGGATCTGGAAGATGAATGATGAGCGGGTCGAAACGAGGGCGCCCTTTTGCTTCGAAAATTTTTGCGACTGCAATTGGATTGAGCGCGTCGGCCGCGAGTCCGTAAACTGTTTCGGTCGGCAACGCGACCGCTTCGCCTTGGCGCAGCAATTCAACCGCCGAGTTACGGTCGGTTGAAACTTGCGTCTTCACTTCGGCAGTTTCGCGGCGAGAACGCTCTCGGATTGCTTCTTACGGAACGCTTCCAACTTTCGCCAAAGTTTTTTGTCCGCGGTCGCGAGGATGGCCGCGGCAAGAAGAGCTGCGTTCTTCGCGCCCGAATCGCCGATAGCGAGCGTGCCAACTGGAATGCCGCCGGGCATCTGCGCGGTGGACAAAAGCGAGTCAAGACCACGCAATGCTTTCGATTCAATCGGCACGCCGAGGACCGGCAAACAGGTATGACCAGCAATGACACCGGCCAAATGCGCAGCGCCGCCGGCGCCGGCAATGATCACCCGAAATCCACGGTCGGCGGCATTGCGTGCGAATTCTGCGGTCGCATCGGGCGTCCGATGGGCGGAGAGCACGCGCGATTCGTTTGGCACACCGAGATGGTCAAGCGTTTCGACGGCGTGGCGCATCGTCTCCCAATCCGATTTGCTCCCCATCACGACGGCGACCAAAGATTTCGGCTGCGGCATACGGGAGTTTGGTCGGGCATTACTTCCTCGCAACTTCTTTTCAAGTCATCGCTTCGACGGCATATTGGCACGTGAACGCGGCCAAATCGATCGTGCTCATTGGAATGATGGGCGCTGGAAAATCTTCGGTTGGCCGTTGTCTGCAACGACGAACCGGGCTCGCCCGTTTGGACATCGACGAAATAGTGGCGGCCGAATTTGGAATGCCGATCGCGCAGATTTTTCAAAACCACGGTGAAGAGAAATTCCGCGGCGCGGAAACGAAAGTGCTTCGCAAATTGTCTCCCGATAGACCGGCAATTATCGTGACGGGCGGCGGAACTGTATTGCGTCCCCAGAATGTCGATCTTCTAAAAGGCCTTGGCACTGTCGTCTGGCTCGCTGCCGATGAGGCAACGCTTTTCGAGCGCGCTTCGCGACGGAACGATCGGCCTCTGCTCCAAAAAGGGAATCCGCGCGCAGTCTTTTCAAAATTATTCAGAGAGCGGGAATTGACTTACGCCGCGGCATCGGATTTATGCGTCGATACTTCCAGAAAGACTCATGACGAAGTGGCCGAAGCAATTTTGAACAAGCTGGAGGAATTCACCGCGCTCCAACAATGACCGCAACTGCTGAGGTGGACAATAAGGCATCGTTGGCCCCGGGGACCGAGGTCAAAACGCATCTTGTCGATCTTGCGCGAGAGCTCGGTTTTGATTCCTGTCGCGTCGCCGCATGTTCGCCTCCAGCGCATACAAGCGAGTTTGGTGATTGGTTAAAGGAAGGCGCGCACGGCGAGATGGAATACATGGCGCGCGGCGAAGAGAAGCGCCGCGATCCACAAAGGATCCTTTCGGGCGCAAAGTCGGTAGTCGTTTTGGCGTTGAATTATTTTCAGGGCGAAAGACCTGCCGCCGAGACGGCGGCAGTTACAACGTCAGGGAGAATCGCGCGCTACGCGTGGGGCGATGACTACCACGATGTGATCGCAGCGAAGCTGGACAAGATCGACATCTTCCTTCGCGAATTCGGTGGCCAGCAAAAATGTTACGTCGATACCGGTCCGGTTTTAGAGCGCGATCATGCGGCACTGGCCGGGATCGGTTGGCACGGCAAGAGCACGATGCTGATCGACGAAAAACTTGGGACGTGGTTTTTCCTCGCCGAAATTTTGACGACGCTCGAATTACCGCAGGATGAACCGACGCGAGATCGTTGCGGCACATGCGAACGTTGCATTAACGCTTGTCCAACCGGCGCGATTACGGCACCGCACAAATTAGATGCGCGGCGCTGTATCTCTTATCTGACGATTGAATTGAAGAGTTCGATCCCGCTAGAGTTTCGCCCGTTAATCGGCGACCGAATTTTTGGCTGCGACGATTGCCTCGATGCTTGTCCGTGGAATCGGTTCGCTCAAGTCTCGCACGAGACTGCATTCGCCGCGCGAAGATCGACAACTGCATTTGCATTGCGCGATTATTTGGCGCTGAATGAAACTGACTTCCGCAATCTATTCCGCAATTCACCGATCAAGCGAATCAGGCGCCGCGGATTTTTGCGAAACGTCTGTGTTGCGCTCGGAAATGTCGGAACCGAAGAAGATTTGCCGGCGCTGGAGCTCGTAGCCTCCGATTATGAGCCTTTGATTGCAGAGCACGCGGTTTGGGCGATCGGCCAAATTCGCCAGCGCCTGGCAGGCGAAAAGAAAACTCGTTGAATCCAACGGGTCTGGTTTCCGCATCCAATTGGCAATCCCGTGAACGTGTTTTGCTTGCAAAGGTCTAAACTAAGGTTACTTCTCACCGTTTCCCGCCCCTGAGTTCCATGCATCAAGCCTTAGCCACCCCCGAAACCGCCCCCAAAGTCGAGCGAAAGCGTCGTAGCACCCGCAAACGGAAAATCATTATAGGCGTCGTCGGCTTTTTTGTGCTCTGGCTGATCGTTTCGATCCTGCTGTTGAAACGCGAGAAGCCTATCCCGGTCACAACCGAAAAGGCGGTGCGCAAAACCATTCTCCAAACCGTCTCCGCGACGGGCAAGGTCCAACCAGAGACCGAAGTGAAAATTTCGCCAGAAGTGGCGGGCGAAATCATTGAGCTGCCAGTGGCTGACGGAATGGGGATCAAAAAAGGCGATTTGCTCGTTAAAATTAAACCGGATTCTTACAAGGCATTGCTGGAGCAGCAGGAAGCGGCGATCAGCGCAGCCAAGGCGACCAACCTGCAACAGAAAGCGTCGATGTTGAAGACGGAACAGGATCTTAAACGTGCCGATGACATGTACGCGAAAAAGACGATCTCGATCCAGGAATACAACGCGGCCCAGGCAGCCGCCGATGTCGCGAAGAATACCTACGAAAGTTCGTTGCACGAAATCGAACGGGCCCAGGCCGGCTCGAGTCAGGCGCGAGACCAACTTTCCAAGACGACGGTTTATTCGCCGATCGATGGAACGGTGACGATCCTGAACAGCAAACTGGGCGAGCGCATTGTCGCCACCGGACAGTTCGCCGGCACTGAAGTGATGCGCGTGGCCGACCTTTCGCGCATGCAAGCGGTGATCGATGTAAACGAGAACGATGTTCCGAATGTAAAGATCGGCGACAAAGCAAACGTGAAGATCGATGCCTATGGCGATCGCAAATTCAAAGGGACAGTGGCGCAAATTGGAAACACCGCAAAGACGACCGGTACTGGCACCCAGGAAGAAGTCACGAATTTCGAAGTGAAAATTAATTTGGAACGGGAAGATGTTTTGCTGCGACCGGGACTGAGCTGCACGGCGGACATTGAGACGAACATGGTGAAGGACACGGTCGCAGTGCCGATGCAGGCCGTGACGATTCGAACCGGCGATAGCAATTTGAGCCCGGAGGAAATCGAAAAAAAGAGATTGAAAACCGCTGCGCGCGATAAAGGCGACAATAACGCCGATTATGTGAACGAACGTCAGGAAAAGGCCCTCCAAAAAGAAGAGCGGGAGAAACTCTCCAAGGTCGTGTTTTTGAAAAAAGGCGGCAAAGCGCAGTCAGTCAAAGTGACAACCGGAATTTCCGATGACACATACATGGAAATCAAAAGCGGTGTTCAACCCGGCGATGAGGTGATTTCCGGCAGCTACAGTGCGATCAGCCGCAAACTCAAAGACGGTGCGAAGGTGGCTTACGATAAGGAAGCGACAAAATAAGTGTTCAGGGTTCAGGAAACAGGCTTCAGGCTGAACCCTGAAATCTGAACCTTGAATCCTCAGAAGCATGAATGCTGATTCGGTCCGGCCAACTGGCCCAATGGTCATCGACATTGAGAACATCACCAAAGATTATGTGATGGGAGAAGAGATCGTGCGCGCGTTGCGCGGCGTCTCGCTCCAAATTCGGCGCAACGAATATCTCGCGGTGATGGGTCCGAGCGGTAGTGGCAAATCGACGCTGATGAACATGCTCGGCTGTCTCGATACGCCGACATCCGGGCGTTACGAATTCAATGGCCGCAACGTCGCAGACATGGACGACGACGAGCTCGCCGCGATCCGCAATCGAGAGATCGGTTTCGTTTTTCAAACCTTCAACCTGCTTCCGCGCGCGACCAGCCTGCGCAACGTTGAGTTGCCTTTGATTTATGCGGGAATGGATCCTGAGGCGCGCCAGGAACGGGCCACGCAAGCGCTCACCGACGTTGGTTTGGGTGATCGCATTCAGCACAAGCCTAACGAATTGTCCGGCGGTCAACGTCAACGCGTCGCGATCGCCCGCGCGCTGGTGAACAATCCGTCCATCATTTTGGCTGACGAACCAACCGGCAACCTCGATTCAAAGACGGGCGAGGAAATCATGGCGCTGCTTGAGGATCTTTATCAACGAGGTCATACCATTATTTTGGTAACGCACGAGCGTGACATTGCCGCGCATGCTCGCCGCACGATTCACCTGCGTGACGGTGTCATCGAAATGGATCACCCCGGCTTTATTCCCGAACTCGATGCTGCAGTCGCCGGCTAGGGTCCGAGCCGGACTGGCAACATGAGACGTTTTCTCTATGAACTCGAAGAAAGTTGGAGGATCGCTTATGCGCAGATGCGCTCGAATCTGACGCGGTCGACGTTGACGGCGCTCGGCGTCATCATCGGGATCGTCGCTGTAACATTGATGGGCACGGCGATTGGCGGGATTCAAGTCGGTTTCGACAAAAGCATGGCGGTTCTCGGCGACGACGTGCTTTACGTGACGCAATGGCCATGGAAACCGGTGGACGATTGGTGGAATTATCGCGACCGGAAAAAAATCCAGACCGAATACGCCGAAACGATCAACCGCATGATTGCGGCGACGCCGAATTCGAACCTGATGGTCGCGGTGCCGACATCGAGCCTGATGCGCTCAATCAAATATGGCGGAAACGAAGTGGAGAATGTTTTCACACTTGGAACCACGTCCGATTTCACCGTCACATCGACAATCGACTGCAAGGAAGGCCGCTTCTTTAACGAAATCGAATCACGCACTGGCGCGCAAGTTGTCGTGATCGGTTACGACGTGGCGAACGTTTTGTTTCCATCGGAGAGCCCGATCGACAAATTTGTTCTCATCAGCGGTCATCTGTTCAAAGTGATTGGCGTGAACGCTCGCCAGGGAACTTTCCTTGGATTGTTCAGTTGGGACTCAATGGTGGCGATGCCGTTGGCGGCCTTTAACAAATACTTCAACCTCAAAAACGAAGTGGACGTGCGTGGGCAGAACCAAGGCGAATCGGACGTGCGGGTGAAGGTGAAGGACAAAATAAAACTCGCCGAGGCCAAGGATGAGCTGACCGGAATGATGCGCCGCGTGCGCGGTTTGGCGCCGGAGAAGAAGGAGGATTTTTCGATCAACGAGCAGCAGGCGTTTAAGAGCACGCTCGATCCGGTAAAAAATACCATCGCGATCGCCGGCCTCTTCATTACCGGCCTTTCGCTGTTCGTCGGCGCGATTGGCATCATGAACATCACGTTCGTGAGCGTGAAAGAGCGGACGAAAGAAATTGGAACACGAAAAGCGCTCGGCGCGCGTCGTCGCACGATTTTGTTGCAGTTCCTGATCGAATCGACCGCGCTTTGTCTGCTCGGCGGATTTATCGGCCTGACTCTCGCCTATTTCATGTGCTTCGGAATCGGCAAAGCCTTTCCTTCGTTTCCAATTCAGTTTTCCTTCGGGCTAGTCGTTGCCAGCATGATAGTCTCGGTGCTGACGGGTTTGATTTCAGGTTTCGCGCCGGCTTGGTCGGCGTCGCGTCTCGATCCGGTTACCGCGCTGCGTTACGAATAAAGGTCGACATGCAATTTGGCGAAATCATCACGATGGCGCTGAGCTCGCTAGGCGTGAACAAACTCCGCTCCGGCCTGACGATGTTCGGGATCACCATCGGCGTCTTCTCAGTCATTTCGGTCATGACCGCGATTGGCGCGCTCCAATATTCAATTGAGAACGGCCTGAGTTTTCTCGGTTCGAACATTTTCCAGTTCGCGAAGTATCCGGCGAACGTGTCCGCAGGCGGCAATGTTAAGAAAAAATATCAGAACCGCCGCAACATTACTTATCAGCAGGCGCTGCATTACCAGCGGCTGATGGAAGGAAACGCGCGCGAAATTTGTCTGAAGAGTTTCGGCTACGAAGTAAAGGGCCAGGCGGTTTACAACGGCATTAAAACGACACCGAGCCTCCTCATTGTCGGCGCAAACCGAGGTTTCTTGACGGCCAACGCTTACACGCTCGGTTACGGAAGAAATATAAACGACGAAGATGTCGAACTTGCCCGCAATGTCATCGTCGTAGGGAAAATGATCGAGAAGCGTTTGTTTCCTCACGAAACGCCAATCGGCAAAATGGTGCGCGTGACCGGTCACACTTACACAATCATCGGAGTCCTGGCCGAGAAAGGAACGGCGTTCGGTCAAAGTCAGGACAATCTTTGCATCATGCCGATCACCCGCTTCTTCGAAGATTTCGGCTCAGCAAAACGAACGGTGAACATCGCGACCCAGGCGTTTTCAACCGAGACATATAATGGGACCTTCGACAAGGCTGTTGGCGCGATGCGGACCGCGCGGGGGTTGCGCGCCGAGCAGGAAAACGATTTTGAAATTTATTCCAACGATTCGCTCAAGAGCGCGTTCGTTTCCGTGGCAGGCATCGTTCGGGTCGGCGCGTTCGTGATTAGTTTTATCGCACTCGTCGCCGCGGGCATCGGGATCATGAACATCATGTTGGTGAGCGTGACCGAGCGGACCAAAGAAATCGGCGTCCGGAAATCGATTGGCGCGCGCAGCAAAGACATTTTGCGGCAATTTTTGACCGAGGCGGTCTTCATTTCGGAAGCCGGCGGCATTTTGGGAATCATTCTCGGAATCGTCGTCGGCGATTTGCTGGCCGCCTGGCTGAAGGTCGAACTGATTTTCCCTTACGGATGGGCAATCGCCGGACTGCTCGTTTGCTCGGCGATCGGCATTGGGTTCGGCCTTTATCCGGCCTACCGCGCTGCCAACCTCGATCCGATCGAAGCGCTGCGCTACGAATAATAGACCGACATCCGACCGCACGTCGTCTGTCCGAGGGCATGCAACCTGCGCGTGCTTCCCTTTGACCAGTCATTCAGCTTTGTCATACCCTAGAAATTTTGAGGTCTTGCCCAAGTGCCTGTTCGTCGTAAACCTGCCCGCGCGGATGTGCCGCAACGCAACATTCTTCTTCTCGAAGAGTACGACGCACTGGCCGCAGCGATCAGCTCGGCGCTAAAAAAATTCGCGCCCCAACATTTCGGCGCAGTCGCCCGTTCTCTCGCCGAAGCCGAGAAGCTGGCTTCCGAGCTCGATCCCGAGCTTTTCATTCTCGATGTCGATCCACCTTGGGCGGGCCTGACGAATTTCCTCGAGAAAATTCGCGCCGCGCACCCGAACGCGCGCGCACTCGTGATCGGCGGCGCGGTCCCTTCCGAGATTGCCGCGGAACGCGGATCGTCTGGCGCGCTGCAATTCGTTGAAAAGCCGTTTGATCTGGCGGCGTTCGGTGCAGCGGTGCAGGCTTTGCTCGGCCCGTGGCGGGAACAGGAAGGTCGTGGGACGCTTGGCGCGCTCAACGCGATTGATGTCGTCCTTTCACATTGCGCCGCCAACTCCAGCGTCATTGTCGATCTACACTCCGGTAGCAGAACGGGCGAAATCCATATTGCCGGTGGACAGGTATTGCATGCCGCCACCGGTAAACTTCAAGGCGAAGATGCGTTGCGCGAGATGCTGAACTGGTCCAAACCGCGCCCCGGCGAAAAGAAGCCATCTGCCCCTCGCCGTCGAACGATCACGAAATGGCAAGTGATTGTAGTTGAGGCATTGCGCGGAGCCGAGACCGAGATTTCCGAACCGCGCAAAGCGCAACCGGAAAGAATTCCGCCGCCCGCTGGGAAAACAGTCGTTGTAGTCGACGACACCGAGATGCTCTTAATTTTCGTGGAAGACATTCTCACAACCGCCGATCCGAAATTGCGGATCACGACTGCGCTCAGTGCGAGCGAAGGATTGCGAGAAATCGAACGATTAATCCCTGATCTGGTCCTGCTCGATTACAGTCTGCCTGATTTTAACGGCGATGAACTTTGCGAACGACTTCTAGAAAATGAACGGACCGCGCACGTGCCGGTGTTAATGATGTCCGGGCACGTTGTGGAAATGAATGCCGCAGCAGCGCGGTTTCCCAACATCGTGGCAAAAATTGAAAAACCGTTTTTCTCCGACGCATTTGTCGATCTTGTCCAGCGAACACTCGAAACCGAGCAGGTATTCGAAAGGCTGGCGGATGAGGAACCAGTGGCGCCGACGATCTTCGAATCCAAACCAACGCCACTGCCGTCGCCCAAAAAAGAAATCGCGCCGAGGCCGTCAGCTAGAACACCCGCTACTCTTGCCCCCGTTGAGCCTCACATCGACGAGCCTGCGCCGGTTGCTGCTCCGACAATCCGAGTCGCGCCGACCGACGGCAACGCTGCCGTGCTCGGACTTTTTCTGGAAGTGCTCTCGATGCAACTCACATCGCAGCTTCAAATGGGCGCAATTCGCGCGCGCCCCGCGTCGCTGACAGCTTCCCTTCGGCTGCAATCGGGCTCAGCACGCAAGGCCATTCCGGCCGCGTTAGGATTTCAGCTTGGCCCGGCAAAGTTGAATGCCGAAGGCCGCATTTTCACGCTGCGATTGGTTCCCACTTTAAAGCCTTTTCAACCTTCGCAAATGCGAACGGCGTTTGAGATCGGTGGCGTCGCTCTCATTCCAAATGAAACACGGGCGCGTGTTCAACTCACTCCTGCCGGCACGACGCCGATGACGATGGAATTGCGAGCTCATCTCGAACTAAACGCGGTTGAGCTGTC